>Ga0209554_1000789_pt1 | contig 25978 bp, 24 predicted proteins | sample MarorgKNORR_S2LV_5_FD_188221 | JGI IMG/M metagenome (GOLD analysis project Ga0209554, IMG submission 188221) | Marine microbial communities from the Southern Atlantic Ocean, analyzing organic carbon cycling - Bottom_A/KNORR_S2/LV (SPAdes) (version 2) | ecosystem: Environmental > Aquatic > Marine... | reverse complement strand
ATTGGATCGGATTTGTGTAACAACTGGCCGGATGAAGTGGTTATGTGGATGCGCAATGGAAAATGGACAAAAAAAATTGATTACGGTGAATCAACATCCAAGAATACTTCATGGCCGGAACAACCAGCCTGGTTTGAAAAAGGTAGTGATATAATAAATATATTTAATGGCTTAGTAAAAAGTGGGATGAATGAAAATGATGCATTTAAAATTCTCGGATCTAATTGGTTAGAGTTTATGAAGGGACACTTTTAAAATTTATTTTTTCAGATATACTATCTATTCTTAGCTTGACATAGTTTGTTGGTTTACATTACTTGCAAGTATAAATTTAATAAAGGGTGAAATTTTGGCATCTCAAGAAAAAGATTTTGTAGTATTTGACAAGATTGATAAAAGTTATGATGGGGAAGTCTTAGTTGTAAAAAATCTTAATTTAAATATTGCAAAAGGAGAGTTTGTAACAATGCTGGGACCTTCAGGATCCGGTAAAACCACAACTCTAATGATGCTTGCAGGATTTGAAACTCCAACAAATGGGGAGATATATCTTGAAAGTAAGCCTATTAGCAAAATACCTCCTTATGAAAGAGAGATAGGAATGGTATTTCAGAATTATGCATTGTTTCCTCACATGACAGTGCAGGAAAATTTATCTTTTCCTCTCGAAGTCAGAAAACTATCTAAAACAGATGTACAGGATAAAGTTAAGAAAGCTCTAGATATGGTTGAACTAGGAAATTTTGGAACACGATTTCCTGCACAACTATCAGGAGGACAGCAACAACGTGTAGCTTTAGCTCGAGCCCTTGTCTTTGAGCCACGATTAGTTTTAATGGATGAACCTTTAGGAGCATTAGATAAAAATTTACGTGAACAGATGCAATATGAAATTAAACATATTCATGAAAGAATAGGTATTACAGTTGTCTATGTGACACATGATCAAAGTGAAGCACTTACAATGTCAAATCGTATTGCTGTTTTTGATGAAGGGGTGATTCAGCAATTATCGACACCAGATATATTATATGAAAAACCTGAAAATTCGTTTGTTGCCCAATTCATTGGTGAAAATAATAGAATGACTGGTACTATAAAAAATATTGATGAAAAATATTGTGAGGTTGACTTGGATGGCGGGGGTATCGTTAAGGCATTAAAAGTAAATATTGGTTCAGTTGGAGAGCGTACACAACTCTCAGTAAGACCAGAGAGAGTTTCCGTCAATACTCAAGAAATATCGAATGAAAATAATTTTAAGGGCGATATTAAAGAGTTAATATATCTTGGAGACCATATTCGTGCTCGCATTGAAGTATGTGGCAATGACGAATTCATTGTAAAAATCCCCAATGAAGGAAATGTAGATTTAAAAGAAGGAGCAAGCATTAATCTACATTGGCAAGCAGAAGACATTAGAGCTCTAGACCCCCTATAAAAGACTTATTAATTCTAATTTTCCTTTCTTTTCTCATTATTTCTTGCCATTTTAATCTTTTTTTTAGATTTCATACATGTTAATAAGTCTTCAATTGAGACATAAACTACGAAAAGTACTTTAATTTAATTCCAAACAAAGGGAGGAAAGGCTTATGTCAATACTTTTAAAAGTCTTTTTATTTGTATCTTTTATAGTGTATCCATTCGCAGCAAGTGCTGTAACATTCGTGTCATGGGGTGGAGCTTATTCTGAGAGTCAAATAAAAGCCTATGGAGACACATACAGTGATCCAGATTCAATTAAATTTGAAAACTACAACGGTGGTCTTGGTGAAGTAAGAGCACAAGTTGAAAGTGGAAATGTTACATGGGATATCGTGGACGTTCTTCCAGATGAAGCAATCACTGGTTGTGATGAAGGGTTATTCGAAGATATCTCTGATGAATACGCTAACTTTACTCCAGCTCCAGATGGAACTGGTATGATTGAAGATATGGCTAATAGTGGTGTTACTAATCTATCTGATTGTTGTGCTCCACAAATCTTCTGGACATATGTTGTATTTTATGATCCAGATGCATTCTCTGGTGAAAAACCATCAAGGATAGCTGACTTTTTTGATACTACAAAATTTCCTGGTAAAAGAGGTGTTCATACTTGGGCAAACGGATTTATTCAAATGGCACTTGTTGCTGATGGTGTAGCGCCAAATGCTGTTTATATTGTGCTTAAAGATCAATCTGGTGCAGTAGATAGAGCTTTTGCCGTTATGGATAAAATCAAAGATGACATTGTACACTGGTCTTCCGGATCTAAGCCACTTGAGTTAGTAAAAAGTGGTGAAGTTGTCATGGCTATTGCATATAACGGTCGTGTTGGTGCAGCCAATCTAAGTGAAGGTGAAAACTTTGAATACATTTGGGAAGGTCAATTAATCGAACAAGAATATATTTGTTTAATGACTGGCGCTCCTAACAGGGATGCTGCATTAGATTTTATGATTCATGCTTCTTCCCCAACGTCACAAGCTGAGCAAGCGAAATATATTACCTATGGTCCAATGAGAGCATCAGGTATTGATATTATTGTAGCTGGCGAGCCATGGTTCCATACTGGAATCGATGTGATGCCTCAGATGCCGAATACAGCTGAAAGATTAAAAATTTCAGTTATGGGCGATCCTATATGGTGGTCTGATAATGGTTCAGAAATCGACGAGCGTTATGGTGCCTGGATGGGCAACTAAGCTTGATTATTAGGTAAATTTAATTTACTTTCAAGGGCGAGATTTTCTCGCCCTTTTTTTTTGGAGGTTGATATTTCTACTGTTGAACAAATACTAACAACGGACGGTATTCCACTTAAAGTTAGTCTGCAAAAAACTGAAAGAAAAAATAAGATTAAAGCGTTTCTTTTAGTCTTACCGCTTTTAGCGTTTATCATTTTCACATTTGTTGTGCCAATTGGAGATATGTTAACAAGAAGTATAGACGATAGTCTAGTCAATGAAGTGTATGTAAAAACTTTTGAGGAATACAGAAAATGGGACAAAGCAAAAGACGAACTTCCTCCTGAAGCAGTTTACAAAGCCTTATTTGAAGATATTGCTTATGGAGAAAAGATTAAAATAGGTAGAACCATTACACGAATGAACTATTCTAAGTCTGGTTGGAAAAGTTTAATAAGAAAAACAAGACGGCAAATAGGCAAAATTGTTAAATCTGAAGAGCTTCCAACATCTTACAAAGATGCATTGATAGAAATAAACGAACGGTGGGCGGATCCAACATTCTGGTACTCTATGTCTCAGATGCTTAGCGAGTCTACACCAATATATTATTGGAATGCTATTGATAGAACATATGATCAGGAAGCAAATATTGTCATGCAAAAAAAAGAAAGGCGTATATATGTTAAGACATGGATTAAAACTTTTAAAGTAGGTGTCTACGTAACATTTTTTTGTTTAATCCTAGGTTTTCCAGTCGCCCATTTATTGGCAAATTTACCACTTCGCTTAAGCAATATCCTAATGATTTTTGTTCTTTTACCGTTTTGGACTTCTTTGCTGGTCCGGACAACTGCTTGGATTGTAATGTTGCAGCAAAACGGTGTGATCAACGATGTTTTGGTTTGGCTTGGCATTTTAAGCGATGAGGGAAGAATTCAAATGGTTTACAATCAAACGGGAACAATTATTGTAATGACACAAATCTTATTGCCCTTTATGATTTTGCCTTTGTATAGTGTGATGAAAGTTATACCAAAAAGTCATATGCGCGCTGCTCAAAATTTAGGCGCAAAACCTGCAACAGCTTTTATGCGAGTATACCTACCCCAAACGATACCAGGCATGAGTGCGGGAGGATTATTAGTTTTTGTTTTAGCAATAGGATATTTTATTACACCTGAACTAGTTGGTGGAAAGGATGGCCAACTCATTGGACATTGGATAGCCTACCATCTTAAAACAACATTAAATTGGGGACTCTGCTCTGCCTTAGGGGCAATTCTTTTAGGAATAATGTTAGTTTTATATTGGCTTTATAATAAAATTGTTGGAATTGATAACATCAAGTTAGGATAGAATATGGCATTACCTAGTTACGCAACCCCAACTCAAAGAACATACTATTACGCATATTTATTTTTTTGTAGCGTTGTATTCTTTTTTTTAATTGCTCCATTAATTGCCATAATCCCAATTTCTTTTAGTCGATCACCCTTTATGCTTTTTACGGAAGGTATGCTGGCATGGCCGCCTGATCCTGAAGCATGGTCATTGAGATGGTATCGATATATGGTTGGTATTTGTGAAGACAAGGTTTTGACCACTCCTTGTGGTAATAGATGGATGGTGGGGACAGTAAATAGTTTCTTTATTGGATCTATTTCAACCTTAATTGCAACATGCCTTGGCACTTTAGCCGCTTTGGGTCTGAGCAGGCCCCATATGCCATTTAAAGGTCTCATTATGTCTATTCTCATTTCTCCTATGATCGTTCCTTTAATCATAACGGCAGCTGGTATGTTTTTCTTTTATGCTAAAGTAAATCTTGTTTACACATTTACTGGCATAATTTTAGCACACGTAGCACTTTCAACTCCATTTGTAGTAATTACTGTGACAGCAACACTAGTTGGATTTGATACCAATATGACCAGAGCTTCTCAAGGTTTAGGTGCCAGACCTATCCGGACGTTTTTTAAAGTTATAATGCCACTTATTTTGCCAGGAGTGATATCAGGTGCTTTGTTTGCTTTCATCACTTCATTTGATGAAGTTGTGATTGTGATGTTTATGGCAAGCTTGGACCAACTGACAATACCAAAACAAATGTGGGCCGGTATCCGGCAAGAAATTAGCCCAGTTATTTTGTCCATGGCTACCTGTCTTGTGGCATTATCAATTTTTTTACTAACAACCGTGGAGTTATTGCGCCGCCGCTCTGAGAGAATGCGCGGCATCACCGCCCGTTAGTGTGCAAAATATAGCCGTAATAGGTGCCGGCATAATTGGCATTTGCTCAGCATATCACTTACAAAAATCAGGTTACAAGGTAACACTTTTTGATCATAACGAGCCTGGATCCATGACAAGCTATGGTCATGCCTGTACCTTTGCGGATTACGGGTGCGTACCTGTTAATACGCCGACAATTTTCAAAGACCTCCCGTCAATGCTACTCAAACAGGACGGTCCCTTGCATTTAGATTTTAAGTATATTATCAAAAATTTACCCTGGGTATTTAGTTTTCTGCGAAATTGTAAAAAAGAAAAAGTTGAATACATTGCCTCTTCTCTTGCGCATTTGTTGGATCACTCAAAATTATTTTATGACCAGTTGATCAAAGAAATTGATTTATCCCTTTATGTCAAAAACAACGAAACCTTATATCTCTACAAAACTGCAAAGGAATATAGTGATGCAAAATACTCCATTGGTTTACGAAAAAGAAATGGAGTGAAAATACGTGAATTAAACGCAACAGAGGTTTATGAACTTGAGCCCAATATTGCTCAAATCTATCACTGCGGACTCGTATTTGAAGGATCAAGACATACCATCAATCCGTTAATGTTTAGTAAAAAAATATTTGAAAGCTTTTTATCAAGGGGAGGAAATTTCATAAAAAGAAAAATTACAGATTTGGGCGGATTGGAAAATGCTGTTGAAATCAAGTCTGAAAACAAGGCATATCGTTTTGATCAAGTAATTATAGCTGCTGGATCATGGTCCAAGGAGTTGGCGTTAAGAATAGGGGACAAATTTCCGCTTGATACAGAAAGGGGATACCATGTTTTGTTTGAGGCAGACAGGCAATTAATAAGTCGTCCCGTTGGTTGGTCTGAGTCGGGGTTTTATCTTGTGCAGATAGAGGAAGGTATACGGGCTGCTGGCACGGTGGAAATTGCCGGGCTGGAAAAAAAACAAAATAATCAAAGGTTGAAGATGATCGAAAGGGTAGCAAGAAAAATTTTGCCTTCATTGGGAAGAGTTGCATCTAATTGGCTTGGTTTTAGGCCAACACTGCCTGACGCAATGCCAATTATTGGCAGATCAAATAAAAACCCAAATATAATTTATGCCTTTGGCCACCAACATATAGGCTGGACCTTGGCAGCGGTGACCGGAAAAGTGATCAATGACTTGATAAGCAATCAAGTTTCAAATATTAATATTGAACCTTTTTCACCAAACAGATTTAGTTAAAACTTGGTTTAGACCTATACCAATATCTTTGATTTGATAAGTAAGCGTGATTGCTCTTTCAAAAAATTAATCATGAAAAGCAAAATCTAAAATTAAAGTGGAAACTGCGGTATTAGGAATTCCTGCCGTAAAATTTCATTAATTGTTATATTTTCACAAAAAATTATATAATTCATGTTAATTTTTTGCAAAAATTTCAGATTATATTTTTTTATAATATTTTTCAGAATTAAATGATAAACTATTTGTAATGAAAAAAATTATTGTATTGGTTAGTTTTTTTATCTGCTTGTTGCTTTCGTTAAATACCAAAGCTGATATAAACATCGTTTCATGGGGGAGCATATAATGAAGCTCAAAAATTAAGTTTCAGTGATCCCTATACTGCAAAAACAGGAGCTAAAATTAACTGGTTTGATTGGAATGATTATCCAGGCAAAGGAATTGAAGAAATCAGCAAACTAATAGAATCAAATCAATTTAATTGGGATATTCTAGATCTATTTGTGAGTAAAGCTATTTCATTTTTAGATTTAGACAAAGCTTGTGATGATGGTCTGTTGGTATCATTTGATTTCGATAAAGATTTTTATCCTTCACCAGAAGGAGTTCTCGCAAGTAAAGACTTTTTTACAGAGACTTCAAATAAATGTTTAGTAGGAAATATTATTTTTTCTTGGAATTATGGCTACAACACTGAAGTTTTTTCAACCGGACCTAGACCTAGTAGTATTGAAGATTTTTTTGATACCGTCAAATTTCCCGGTAAGAGAGGAATTTATACCAATGCACGAACAAATTTAGAAATTGCTTTGCTTGCAGACGGAGTTTCTACAAGTGCTGTGTATATAGTTCTTGAAAATCAGACAGGAGCTGTTGAACGAGCAATTAACAAAGTTAAAGCTTTGTGTGAAGATCCAAATGGAGGTTGTATTTTTTGGTCTTATGGCTCAAAACCAGCCGAACTTCTAATGAGTAAAGAAGTTGTAATGTCAACAGCTTGGAGTAATAAATTGTTTATTGCTGAAATTGCTAAGAAAGAACCCATAAAGCAAGTTTGGAATGGTCAAGTTATGGACTATGAGTATTTTGCAATTGTGAATGGATCTTCCAATCAAGAGGAAGCCATGAATGCTTTGCGATATTTTACTTCCACTGAAGCTTCCGCAACTCTGGCCAAGCATGTTCCATATGCGCCATGGAGAAATTCTGCTTTAGATGTAATTAAGGAAAGTGAGCCATGGTATAAAGATGGGAAAACAAACATCTTACCTTACATTCCAAGCTCCCGGTACAATACTTACAGATACGTTTTGTTAAATTATGATTATTGGGCAAATTATGAAAGTGATATTGAAAAAAAATGGAAAAATTTTAAAAAAAATTTAAAATAAGTTTAATTTAATTCAAATTAATCAGGCCAAGTCATCCAAAATAGCAGATTATCCTAAGCTGATTCCAACATTTTTTATTTGTAAATAGGCATTTAATGCTTGTTGACCTTTTTCTCTACTATAGCCAGATTGTTTGTAGCCGCCAAAAGGAGTTGAAGTTATGCCTCCTGCAAACCATTTATTTACATATATAGATCCAGCTTCAAGTTTATTGGATGCCCATGTTGCTTGATTCAAATCTTCAGTAAAACATCCAGCAGCCAAGCCGTATTCTGTATCATTGGCAATTTCAATAGCCTCTTCTGGCTCTTCGTATTCTAAAATAGAAAGCACAGGACCAAAAATTTCTTCTCTCGCAACTGTCATATCTCGAGTAACGTTGTTCAGTATTGTGGGTTCCATAAAGTAACCTTCACGGTCGGCTCTTTTGCCTCCTACCACTGCTTCAGCTCCTGCCTGAACCCCTGATCTTGCATATCCCTCCACCTTCTCTAGCTGTTTTTCGGAAACTACAGGGGTAAACTCAACGCCCTCTTCATATCCAGCACCCATCTTCATGGATTTGGTAAGATCAGATAGTTTTTTTACAACCTCTTCTTTAATAGATTTGTGAACAACCAATCTTGACATCGCGGTACATATTTGCCCAGCATTTGAAAAGATTCCATATTTAGCGCTTTCAACTACTTTGTCTATATTGGCATCCGGAAACACTATACCCGCTGATTTTCCACCTAGTTCAACAATGGCGGGTATTGCCTTATCAGCAGCAGCATGAAGTATTTTTTTTCCTGTTGCAACAGATCCCGTAAATACAATATGTTTGACATCGGGATGGGAAACGAGTTGTGCTCCCGCTTCATTGCCATAGCCGCAGATAATATTGATTATACCGGGAGGTACCCCTGCATTGTCAAACGCTTTGGCAAGGGAATGCGCAGCGGAAAGGGGAGTGAGCTCTGACGTTTTAATAACGCTTGAGTTGCCCGTAGCTACTGCACAGGAAAGAGATCTTCCAATCATGGAAATAGGGTAATTCCAGGGAATGATTTGTGCAGACACTCCGTAGGGCTCTAAAATTGTATAATCAAAAATACCGTTGGCAACAGGTATGGTTCTTCCTTCTAACTTATCTGTCAATCCTGCGTAATATTCAAACATCTCTGCGGTATCATTAAATTCTTTGGTTGCACCAGCTAGGGGCTTTCCATTTTCGTGGGAAATGAGATTACCACCCTCATTTGCAACCTTCTTTAATTCGTCAGCAATTTTTCTCATTAGCCTTGAACGTTCAATTAAAGGCATGTCCGCGAGTATTCTTTTTTCAAACGCTTTTTTTGCGGCATCAACAGCTAAATCAACCTCTTCATTTTTTGCCAATGCCACTTCACCAATGATCTTTGTGTTGGAGGGATCTTCAACCTGTAGCGTTTCTTTTGATGAGCTGTCTACCCACTTACCATTAATATAATTTTGATACTTATTCATGTTTTTATTAAATAGTTTTCCTTTTCTATAATTGATTTACTTGCCTAAATCTATTAATCTATTTAAAAAATCTTTGTTTTTTTCATCATTATTTAGTTGGCGTGATCGTTGTGATTAGGTGGTTGTTCTTTTGAGCGACCATTAATCTTTAAAATTGGAAATTGGTTTTTTGAATGCGAAGTGATACGAAAAAGATCCGCAAAAATTTAATTTAAATTTACTTTCAACTCTACATTTCTAACGGTTGGTGGTAGGATAAATCATGGATTTAGAAAAAATATTTAGAAACTTAATTATTGCAAAAAGAACCTTTAATTTTCCATAAGATTTTGAAATATTCTTAACTTCTAGAACCATTTGTATTTACTGCCTTTAATATATCGGGTTGTTCATTCATAATTTCTTTTTGAATTTTATCTACAATCGAGCTATCGTATTGTCTACCTCCTTGCAAATCAATCTTTTTTTCCCATAAAATTTTTAGAGGTGTTTCATTACAAAAAATAATACGATCTGAAAACATAATTGCTTCTCTTAAATCATGAGTTACAAGAATTACAGTTACTTTATTTTTTTTAATTAATGAAATTGTTTGATCTCTTAATTGATTAGCAAGAGGTTTTTCCAATGATATAAATGGCTCATCCATTAAAAGTATATTTGGATCATTTACAAAGGCTCTCGCAATAGAAACACGTCTTTTCATGCCGCCAGATAAACTATTGGGATATGTATTAATAAAATTTTTTAAGCCCAATTCTTCTAAAATTTTCTGAGGTCTATTTGTATCTGAACTCTCAGAATTTGATATTAATTTTACATTTTCAACTGCAGTTAACCAAGGAAGTAAATTATGAGATTGAAAAATAAAACTTAATTTCTTACCTTCAATATTTCGATTAATATTTATAATTCCTTGATAATCACTATCGTACCCGGAAAGAATATTAAGTAGTGTTGATTTTCCTGTACCAGAAGGGCCTATTAAAGAAATAACTTCATTATTTTTAATTTCTAAATTTAAGTTGTTAAGAACATTAAGATATTTATATTTATGTTTATTTTTTGAATCAGGTTGTAAGAATGTTTTAGTTAAATTTTTAACTTCTATATCAATCATTCTTTCTCCAATGTGTAGCCTTTTTTTCTATAGGTATCATTATAAAATTTTCTATTATTAATATTATTGCCATAAAAAACATTGCATAAGCCAAAAGACTTGAAATATCAAAAAATTGAAAAAAAACTTGTATTTGAAAACCTATTCCACTCCCCCTCCCTAAAAATTCAAAAACTAGAACTATTTTCCAAATTAATGACAGACCTGTTCTTGCAGATGTCATTAGATAGGGATAAAGTTGTGGAAGTATGATTTTTCTCCATATCATAAAATTTTTTAATTGATAAACTTTTGCTATATGAAAATAATTTTTTTCCAACCCTCTAGCACCTTCTCTAATGTTAACAATAACAATAGGCATTTTGTTAAGTACTACTGCAGAAATTAGGGCAATTTCAGTTAAACCTAACCATATATAAAATATAATAACTAAAACAAGTGCAGGAATATTTAAACCAACTATAACCCAACTATCAAAAAAATAATCCAGTTGTTTATATTTAGCTAATAAATATCCTATGACAGATCCTAAAAACATAGCTATAAAAAATGATATTAATGCCCTAGATAGTGTAGCTAAAGTATCTTTGATCAGTTCACCTTGGGTAAGATGATAGTGAATATCACTAAAAACATCAAACGGTGATGCAAATAAACGATGATCAATTAGTATCGATAACAAATACCAAATAATTAATATTGATATTAAAGATGTAAAACGTAAAACTGATGGAAGAGATCTAAAGTTATTCATCTTCCATCAATTATATAATGTTTTAGGTATTACTCTATATATGCTTCCCAAAATGTTTCCGGATCTAGTTTTTTTGCAGATCCCACGAGTTTTTCGCCACCAATTGAGGCCATAACTGAAAACACTTCACTTGCAGAAAGAGCATGGTCCTTGGTAAATTCTTCAACTATACCTTCTCTATAAGCATCTCTTAATGTTGTAAAGAGTACATCATCTTGATCTGCTTTCATTTTTTTCTTAAGACCTTCCCAGATTCCTAATTGATTCAAAAGTATTTCTTTTGTCTGAAACGATGAATCAAGAAAAGCTGTTATTGAATCAGGATTTTTTTCAGCCCACCCTTTATCAAAAACCCATCCTAATAATGGTGTTTTATGATTTAAATCTAATTCTTTTAAAATTGATTTCACAGAAATAATCTCATCCATACCAGCTGCCCTTAATCTTGCATTGTAGTGCCAAAAATTTAGAACTGCATCTACTTTGCCTTCAATTATTTGTTCATTGATAACTGCTGGAGCTGCAAAAACAGTCTCAACTTGATCTCTCAAGTTAATACCGAATTTTTCTTTTGCATAAGCTTGCAAAATTACCCAACTTTTATCTACAGGACCCCCTGCAATTCCAAGTTTTTTACCAACTAAATCAGCAACGCTTTCAATGCCGCTATCAGGGCTGGCAATCAGTCCTCCTACAGTTAAAGAGTGAGGAACAAAAGTAAAATTAGCGCCGTCAGCTCTTTGTCTATTTACCCAGATATAATCTGAAACAATAACATCAACTTCTCCTCCTTGTAATGCTATTACTGTAGCATTTTTGTTAGCTAAACCTACAACCTCAAGTTTGTATTTATTCTTATCATCTAACTTTTTTTTCAGTAGAGTTTGCAGTTCCCAATTTACAGTCCCCCATTTAAGAACACCTACTTTAACAACAGGTTTGGTTGCTTCACTTACTGCATAGGCGCTTACTGAAATAAAAAAAAGAAACAAAGATATAAAATTACATATCTTTTTCATGTGCCTCATCAATATTTACAAATAATAAAAACATAACATTTTTAATGAATACCAATTCAATCACAAAAAATATAAATAAAATACAAAAATATTAGAATTAAAACATTTACAACATTTGCTTAGTGTAAGATAACCTGATTTTGTAGCCATTCTGTAGCCACTTTTGGCTAAACACCCTGAGATGTCATGGCCTTAATCGGTTGTCATTTTTAGGGATTCCTATAGTTATACAGTTTTGACAGGAGTATATTACAGTGGTTCATTCAGCTTCAGATTTTTGGGAAGTTTAGCTATGGTCAGAATTACTACATTCGCAGTTATTCTGATGTTGGCTGCACCTGTATCAGTACAAGATTTTGATAACTGTATAACTACCGTAGCTCCGAACGAGGCGGCTCCTGCCCCGGTATCACAGGAGGTGTTGATTGCCGAGGGCGCAAGCGTCTACCGGAACCAGTGTTCCAAATGTCACGGACGCAATGGTGAAGGTCAGTGGCATGGCCACGATGCCGCCCCACGACTTGACGGGAACTTTGCCCATCTGTCGGTCAGAGAGATTGCAGTTCAAGTCATCCAAGGCGGCACCTATATGCCGCCATTCGCCAGCCTGACCGATCGAGAAATAGCCGCTGTCGCCACCTATATCCGGAACTCGTTCGGCAACAATTACGGCATTGCAACCGAAGAGGAAGTTTCCGAAAATCGTGAAATTTGTCTGTCCACAAATCAAAAAATAAAAAAAAAATAATTACATTTGTTTACATAAAATTGTATAAAAATTTACAAATATTTACATAAGAATATGAAATAATATTCTATAAAAAAGTAATATATTGTTTAATTTTTCTATAAAATATGAAATATTAAGGAAATTTTTTTTATAAATTTTTTAACGAACAGAATTTTTACAATTTCCATTTTCAAATTGTTTGATTTGCATTCATTTTTAGTGTTAGTATTTATTTATAACTAATATTTTGGACCCATTAGACTGGGACCAACTGCCAGTTATAAAAATATCTGGCAGGAAGTGAAAGGACTAAGATGTTAAATAAATTAATTAACAGTATACTGTTATTGGCGGTTATGGCCTTTGGCGTATCGGGGGGACTTGTCGCGGCGGACGCTATCGACGATATTACACCCGTTACCGACGAGATGCTACTTAACCCGTCAGACGGTGACTGGTTGATGTGGCGCCGCACCTACAACGGCTGGGGCTATAGCCCGCTCGACCAGATTAACAAGGGAAACGTCAGCGAGCTGAAGTTAGCTTGGGCCTGGGGTATGTCGCCAGGAGGGCGAACACAAGAGACTCCAGTGGTCCATGACGGGATCATGTACGTCCAGAATTCCAGCCACCTGATACAGGCGCTCGACGCGAGCAATGGCGATCTGATTTGGGAATATGACTACGATCTGCCGGATGACGCGAGAGTTTCAGGCGTTCGTAGCAAGGCGATCTATGGTGATAACCTGATCATAGCAACGCGCGACGCGCGTCTGCTGTCGATAAATGCCAAAACTGGGCAATTGAACTGGAACAAGCAGGTTGCAAATTATAAAAAAGGATATTCATTTTCCAGCGGACCTATCGTGGCCAACGGTGTCATTGTCCAAGGAACAACTGGGTGCAGTAAAGCGCAGCCAGGTGGATGTTTTATCACCGGTCATAACGTAGATACTGGTGCAGAAATTTGGCGTGTTAACACCATCGCCCGCGGCGATACGCCCGAGGGCAACAGCTGGAACGGCGTTCCACTGGCAAGCCGCCACGGCGGTTCAGCCTGGATCTCGGGATCCTACGACCCCGATACAAATTTGATCTTAATCGGAGTAGGTCAGCCCTATCCGTGGAACATGGAGATGGCTGGGTTGAAACCCAAGATCTCTGATCTACGCGTCAGTAACGACGCGCTGTACACTAACTCCACTCTCGCTATAGACGCGAATACCGGCGAGATTAAGTGGTACCATCAGTACCTTCCAACCGACGGCCTCGACCTAGACTATGTCTATGAGCGAGTTCTCATCGACTTACCGTTTAATGGAAAAATGCGGAAACAGGTTGTGACGACTGGTAAAATCGGTATCATCGAGTCGGTCGACCGGACCAATGGCGAATGGCTATGGGCTAAAGAGACCGTACGTCAGAACATAGTTCTTTCATGGGACAAGAAGACTGGTAAGAAGACCATTAACCCGGACACGTTTCCGGTTGCTGGTGAGACCACCGTCAACTGCCCAGCTGACCCGGGCGCGCATGCCTGGCAGCCTGCAGGCTACAGCCCTCTAACCAAGGCGATGTATGTGCCAACGGTTGAGTTCTGCTCGAACACCACTGTGAAAACGCTCGACCCGGGCGAAATTTACACCGGTGGCGGTATGCAGACCTACAGTCGCGTGGAACATCCTGACGGCGACAGCAATATCGGCCAAATCTTTGCCATCAACATGACTGACCAGTCAGAGTTGTGGCAATACCGACAACGTGCGCCGCTCACTAGCTCTACATTACCGACAGGTGGTGGCGTGGTGTTCGTTGGAAGTATGGACCGTTATTTCTTAGCCTTCGACGACACGACTGGTGAAAAGCTGTGGAGTAGTGGGAAGCTGAGCAATGCTCTAGAATCCTTCCCGATTACCTATACAGCTGGTGGCAAGCAATATGTCGCTATAATGGCGAACCACAAATCCGGTTTGGGCCGGTTATCATCGATAACCCCGGAAATTCAACTTCCGCCGGATAACCCAGCAACTCTATACGTGTTCGCGCTGCCTAACTAATTGGGCTAAGCGAATCTTGAAACCTGGCCTGGGCGGATCTGGAGACTTCCAGTCCGCCCAGTGCCTTTGTGAGGTATGATCTTGCCCACTATACATTCTTTTCTACGTCTGACTGGTCTGCTCTTGGCGGTCGCGCTGACAGTTCTGGTGGCGGTGCTCTTCCCGAGCAGCCCTGGTTTGGCTAATGATCCGGAATTCTTCGATGTGCCCTTTGCCAATAATCAGTGGAACATCGGCCGACGTGTAGATGAGTCGAAGCTTCGCTACTGCATTGATCGTCGCAATCCCGACTGGGAATTGGCTGCCGAAATCGTCGAAGCTGTTGCCGGAGCGCTGTTGCTCGAGCCGCAACGATACGAGGTCGAAAGCGATTTCATTATCGAGGACATCACAAGAATCTATGCGATTATGCTGGAGCATTGCGACATTCATATGGGCTTCAAGTTGACCCCGGGGGGCTATGACAACTGGATTACCCTAACCCGATCCTATTACCATGCGGAGTATGTCTTTATCACCGCCGACCCTGACCTCCTCGCACTTGGCAACCTAGCGCCCACGCGTGCGATTGGGCCAACGATGGGAACTTCTGCGCACATTCGACTGATTTCCTACATCAAGGCTTTGTCCGCTGAAGACCGCTGGCCGATTTATCCGATGGGCACCAGCGAGTTGGTTCTCAAGTCCCTTTTGAACGGAACGATCGACGTTGGGCTGCTCTGGGGCCCGACTTTTTGGGCTAAACAGGTCCAAGATCCCGTCTATGCCGAGCTTCACGTGATTGATCCGTCGCCGCTACCGCCGACCATCCTAGGTGTGGGCGCGCTATTGCTCGCCGACAAGATTTTTTTGCGCACGGCTTTTGACGAGGCAATCACCGCGCTGATCGAAGACGGAACGATCGCTGGTATCCTCGAGAAGTTTAATTTCCCAGCGACGGCCAGGCCTTGATGACTAGCGCGCTGAATTCTAGTCCGGCCATCCGCCTCGACGAAGTATCCAAACGCTACGGGCGAACGCTAGCGCTGGACAAGGTCAGCTTAAAGGTTGGCGAACAACAGATGTTTGCGCTGCTGGGCCCCAACGGTGCGGGTAAGACCACACTGATGCACATCCTTTCCACCTTATTGCGGCCAGATGCAGGCAAAGCCTTTGTGGTGGGAGTCGATGTTATGCGCAAACCGCTTCAGGCACGGCGGCGTCTTGGCATCGTGTTTCAGGAACCCAGCCTTGATGACCGACTATCGGTTCACGAAAATCTTGATCTGCACGGGCTGATATTTGGTGTGCCGCGCACATTGCGTCGACAGCGGATCGAGGAACTACTGGCGTTAGTCGAGCTAACCGATTGGGCCGACAAGATCGTCCGTACGTTGTCTTCGGGCATGAAACGGCGGCTCGAGATTGCCCGCGCGTTTATCCACGATTCTGAAATCCTGTTGTTGGACGAGCCAACAGCTGGGCTTGACCCCCAGACCCGCGACCGTATCTGGCACTATATCCGCCGTCTGCAGACCGAGCGGGCGATCACTGTGCTGGTGACAACGCATTATATCGAAGAGGTCGAAAATTGCGATCAAGTCTGCATTATTGACAATGGCAAGGTTCTGGCCGATGGCGCGCCGAAGGCGCTAAAACGCCAATTTGGCCAACAGCTTTTACGCATCGTGCCTAAGACCGACGCAGATCATACCGAGATTGTCACACGCTATGCTGGGCGGTTAAGCAGAGCGGATGACACTGAAATTATTCTGACCTCAGATGACACTTTTTCTGAAACCTTTTTGGCTGAAAACGGCGCGCGTATCCGAGCCTTATCGATCGAAGTACCAAGTTTGGAATCGGTGTTTCTGACCCTGACTGGCCGCGACATCCGAGACAAGGAGATCGGTGCGCGTGAGCAAACCAAGGCTTTCGGAAAAATCGGCGGGGAGCATACCAGATGACCGATCCGGGGACAAAGCGTTCGGTGTTAATGATACAGCTCGGGGGACTTTACGGATTGTGGTTGCGAGAGGTGAGACGATCGTTCCGCGACCGGGGCCAATTGATTGGTGGCATCAGCCGACCTATTTTATGGGTAGTGATTCTTGGTATTGGCCTGAACCCCTATTTCCGCGGCGAAGTTTTCGGTAAGATCAATTTCGTAGTGCCGTTCACCTATCTTCAGTTTATCTTTCCCGCTGTAATAGCCCTGAACATCCTTTTCACTTCGGTTCAATCCGCGGTTTCAGTGATTTGGGATCGTGAGTTCGGCTTTCTGCGCGAGGTACTGGTTTCGCCACTTTCGCGCGGCACAATCCTGCTGGGCAAGGTGCTGGGTGGGGCGACAGTTGCCGTAATGCACGGCTGCCTTGTTCTACTGCTGGCCAAGTTTGCAGATGTCAACCTAACATGGATGAAGGTGCTGGAGGCACTGGGCCTGATGGCGATGCTGGCTTTTGCCTTGACCTCACTGGGGGTAGTGATCGCCAATCATATCCGTAGCTTCCAGGGCTTTGGCATTTTCTCAAACGCAGTGATTCTGCCGCTTTATTTTACCTCCAGTTCGATCTTTCCACTGGACCCGGCGCTGAGCCAGGAGCAGACCCGTGTTGTCTACCCCGAATGGCTGGTGATTATGGTTGAATGGAACCCGTTGACCTATGCTATTGATGCCCTGCGCGGAGCGCTGATTGGGTACAACCAATTCGACCCACATCTGGGTATTCTTATAATGGGTGTCTCTGGTGTGGTACTGTTTGCCCTGGCGCTTTTCGAATTTCGCCGAATCTGAGACATGAAACGGATGTACCGACTAGCGGGCGAACTGGGCTGGCTGGGGTTGATCGTTGTGCTATTGCTGCTGGTGGGGTTGGTGCCGCCGGATACATCACTGTTGGAAATGCGCAAGACCGGCGCGCTCAAAGTATGCGTTCCGACGACCTATCCACCGCTGGTCACCGGCGATCCCGCCCAGCCTGGGATCGACATTGAGATTCTCCTTGCTATTTCCGACTACATTGGCGTCGAGCTGTTACTTAGTCCCAACGATGCCATTGGTCGCGACTTCAATCCACTCAATTGGGGTATCACCCGTGGCAATTGCCAGGTGCTCGCTGGTGGTTTTGTAGATACGACACTCACCCGGTCGTTCCTAGATACCGGTCCGCCCTACGCCGAGACCGGCTGGACGATCGTGGCGCCAGCGCCGATTGAATATATCGGCGGTCTGACGGTTGGGGTACTGACCAACATCTATGGTCTCGACCGCATTGGGCTCTCAAGATACCTCCGTGGCCATGATGTCATAGTCCGCATCATGCGCAACAGGCAGGAGCTCGTTGATGGTATCGCTGGCGGTAAACTCGACGGCGGTGTCACCGAAGCGCTGTTAGCCGGCTGGTTGGCGGCGGACAACGACTGGTGGACAGCCTCTCTTCCTGATGAGCTCGCCCGCTACAATCTGGTCTTCGGTCTTTGGAAGGGCGACCTTACTCTGAAGCGAAAAATGGTCCAAGCTTTCCGTCAGCTTGAATCGGACGGCACCCTGGCGACCATCCTCAAGCGTTATGAGACACCGTCGATCAGGCGGGGTGGCGCCATATCTCCTCTTTAATTCGTCGTCACTTGCCAAGGATGAGCGACGCCAGCACCGAATAGGCCGGTTCTAAAAGCTGATGGGCCACGCCCGTCGCTACTGCCACGAGCAGCGTTGCAGTAATGATCCACTGTGTCTTCTTTGGGACACGGATGCCGATCGTGCTGATGAGCAGCCCCCCGGTGAGCGGCGGAATGGGAATGAGGCTTAGCAGTGCGAACCAGATCGTTAGGCTACTCGCACCTCTTAAGAATTCTGCAGTAGCTATCCCCACTGTAAACGGTAACGTCGTCAATGCCGGTATGACCAGCTCGTTAAGTAGTGTTGCCGTGACTAGCAAACCAATGAAGCCGGCCAAAATGGTGGCGATAATGCCGACGCTACTGACGCGGAATTGTTGTGAATCAATGTCCATCGGCTTGGCCCAACCGAGTCCGAAGATAATCAGGCTGATTGCACCTGCAAAATCGATATGGCTGAATGGCACAATGGTTAGGCGGCCGTCGTATTTTGGTCCCTTGTCGCCCAGCAAGACCGCCGTGCCCGCCAGGATTCCACCCTGAATTCCAACAATAATAAGAAGCGTCAAAACACGAAAACCGATAGACTGTAGAGTGAGGTCTGTCAGCCACATAATCAGGGTTCGATCGAACGCCTGATACTCATCTTTTTTTCATGATCAATTGCTCGAGCGCATCAACGTCCGAAGGTAATTCAGCCCCAGATTTGAAACCGTTCCTTTTGAGAATGTAGGCCATCATGGCTGCGTACTTTTTAGGAGAAAAACGCCCTGCTTGATCTGGCGGCATCATATTGAACATGAATTCAAACAACCAAGAAGCCGGCGCCCCGTTGGCATACTTTTCCAAGAACGACACGCCTCGGAGTACCGGTCCACCATTCACTCCACCCATGAATTCTCTTCCGTGGCACTCGGCACAGTATTTTTCGTAATACTTTTTTCCGCGAGCGGCCTGATCAGATGTGTAGGAGACCAGACTTTCGACTTCAATCACCTCGATTTCCTCTTTCGCTTCCACACTGTCGCCTATAGCATGACTTTCGGCGAGAGCAGGCGTTACCAACATGGCCAATGTGACGGACAGCATAAAAATTTTCACGTTGCTGCCTGCTTGGGCAGCTGTTGCCATTAATAGTGATATTTCTTCGGTGATTGACGGGATGAATCGGGCGGAGAAAAACATTATTGGTATCCTTTCGGCAGCCGATGGGTTGCCATATGATTTGTTCAATATCCTTTGCCCAATTCTCTGCGAGAACGTAGACGGTTCCTATTCAATATCCTAAATAAGCTCGTATAAATTGTCAAGCAAAAGATCCCGTTTCAGAACTTCTTTTAGCGCCATGGTTCCTGCCGGAATGCCGGATCCAGGCTTACCGATCAGCATAATCTTTCATCTCTAAATTAGGTTAGGAGGAACTATGTTAAGTTTTCTATGTTGGCTACTTGGCAATATTATTTGGTGGGTCGGATTAATTTACATTATTATGTGGTATTTCTTCTAAAGTCTTTATAGGCTTGTTGGCGGTCAAAACTCATTCTTGTTGTCTTAGCAATTACGGAGTGAGGGTTGATCGCTTTTTATTCAAAGGGACAAACATAAAAAGTTTCTAGAAGTTTTTAGTTGGCGTGATCGTTGTGATTATGTGGTTGTTCTTTTGAGCAAGCGCTACATTAACCACAAGGGATGTTGAGGGCTAACCTCTTGATCACGAGAAAGTATTAATAAATTGATTCGACTTGAAGATTTCAAGAATAGATAATAACTTAATGCTTCTAAAATAGTGTTCGATAAAAATATAAATTACTAACCATGATCTGGGTGCCAGATTTGAAATTCACAGTTATTTGGGAAATAATAAGTTATTCTTGATATGAAAGTGCCGTGACTGATAACCGCAATTTTTCTTTCATTTCTCTCATCGATCCATTTTTTAAATTTTTTTACACGTGCATCCAAATTTTGTATTGATTCATAATTAATTTCTTTTTCATCAATGGGAACGTCATTATTCCACCAAAATTTTCGCAATCCAGAAAAATCAAAATTTGCAAATTCTTTCTTTAGTGTATTTGGTTGACTTCCTACATCAGCAGAGTCATTTAAATACTCACGAACTAAAGATAAGACAACCGTGTTTTGAATTGGTCTTGGAAATATGCACTCAAATGTTTGCAAGGCTCTGGTTAAAGGAGAGCAAACAATTAAATCAAAATCAATATTAGCTAATAACTTTCTGGTTATTACAGCTTGCTGCTTTCCTGAATTAGTAATACGAGGATCATAATAAATGGTCGGATCATCAAGATCATACGATGCATTTGCTTCAGATTGAGCGTGACGAATTAAATATACCTCCTTTCTCATTTTGTTTCGATTCATTGGTTGTGAAAAATCAAGTTAAATATAGGCATTTCTTTTTTATCTTACCACCAACCACGAGGAATGTTGAGAGTGAAATCCTGGTATGTTTGGAAGTGCCCTCTGTCAGAGGGGGTAGGCGTGTTCCGTAGCCCGTGATTCACGGATAATCTACATCATTTACACATTAAAACGCATGGCAAAAAGTTATCATTTATTATCTTTTCTCGAGCCCAATTGTTACTCTAAGTTACCTGGTTTGCATCCCCAAAGTAACCCTTCATATACATCTTTATACATGTTTTGCCCCAATTATTCAGGGTTGATCGTTGGCTCTTATTTTGTCAATTCAAAAAGCTGGGAGAAAGTACCACCGAAGCTTCAGGAACTTTATAGAATGTCTATTGATGGTTCACACTACTATAGACAAGTGTGGTATTGGGGCGGTGAAGCAGATCTTCGAGTCAACGGAAAGAAAATGGAAATAACTGAATTACCTAAAAATGAATGGGCAAGTGTAGTTGATGATTCCAAAGAATTTTGGGATGAAACTTCTAAAATTAGCCCTCGTTGTGCTAAAGTTGTTGATGCGTTTAATAAATATGCAGATACAATGGAAAAAGCAGGTTATCCTTATAGATAAATTTTTATTTAAGCACTCTGGCACTTGGTGCCGGAGTGTTTCCCTAAATTCCTTGGCTAATTGGGCTAAAAGTTCATTTTCTACCGATGTACTATTTGATCTTAATGGTGGAGCTGAGGGGGATCGAACCCCTGACCTCTACACTGCCAGCGTAGCGCTCTCCCAGCTGAGCTACAGCCCCATAAACATATTTATCCTACCACCAACCATGAGAAATGTTGAGGGATAAAAGAACATATTTACTTAAAATAATCAAAGGCATTCTTAAAAATTTTATATCCGTCTGAAAACACAAAGTTCTTAATGATTGTGATTCGTAATTTTTTCAATTTGTGTGCCCACGCGTTTCATACTTACTTAAGGCTTAGCAGTCAGACCACCGTCAACAGTAATTTCTGTACCCGTGATATAACTTCCCTCATTGCTCAATAAAAATAAGATTGTGTTGGCAATATCTTTTGGTTTCCCGATTCTTTGCAGGGGAATCATTCTAGATAGCTGCTTTTTTGCTTTTGGATTTTTTTTCCACCGATCTTGCATAGGTGTTTCAATCGGACCAGGTAAGAGAATATTAGAACGTATATTGTACGAAGCGAATTGAATCGCTAATGATTTTGATAATCTAATCATTGCAGCCTTGGAAGCACCATAAGCGTCTTGCGGTTTATCATCACCAGAGAGCGCATCTATTGAGGATACATGTACCATGGAGCCGAACTTGTTTTTTTTCATTTTAGGAATAATGAATTTGGACAGATATGCCATACTTTTCAGATTGATTTCAAAAATCCTGTCCCATACATCAAAGTTAATTTGAGTTGAAGAAATGTCTTTGTCAAACCACAGGACCCCAGTTGTATTAACCAAATAATCAATTGACTTGTTTTTAAGATAAAATTGATTAATAATTTTTTTTAGTTCATCAAAATTTGTTACATCTATTTTTTTAAATTCTGCCCTTTTGTATTTTGTTAGAAAATTTACTGGGGGTTTTTTTATATCAAGCATGAGAACTTTTAATCCCGCTTTATTGAGCATTTTTACGCACTCAATTCCCATCCCTCCGCAAGCGCCAGTTACAACAGCGGATTTTCCCTTGAATGATAATTTCATGATATTTTGAATTATATACCTTAATAATTTAAAAAATAATAATTGATTTCAAAAAAATATATAATTAAACATATGATTATGCTTAAAACAATTACACCAATTGATAATTCCATTTATGTGGAAAGAGAATATGCCTCTCCGCAAGAAATTGAAAATACCCTTATACAATCAAAAAAATCCTTTCACAACTGGAGACAAACCCCACTAAATGAAAGGAAGATAATATTAACAAAATTTGTAGACAGTTTTTTACAAAACAATACGGAGATAGAAGAGGAATTATGCAGACAGATGGGGCGGCCAATTAGTCAGTGTGGCGGAGAGATGAAAGGCTTTGAGGAGCGTGCGCGTTACATGATTGAAAAATCTGATCAAGCACTTGAAAACATCATCTCTAAAAAAAATGATGAGTTTGATAATTTTATTTCAAAAGATCCATTGGGAACAATTTTTATCATTGCCCCATGGAATTATCCTTATAACACTTCTGTTAACTCTGTGGTACCGAGCCTTTTATCCGGCAACAGTGTTATTTTAAAACACTCATCCCAGACTCCTCTTTGTGCGGAGCAACTTTTTAAAGCTGCAAAATTATCAGGATTACCTGATGGGGTATTTCAGTTTTTGCATTTGGATCATGCTTCAACTTCAAAAATTATTGCTGACAGTAGAATTGATCATGTTTTATTTACTGGTTCGGTTAGTGGAGGTCGGCAGGTTAAACGAGCTATAGGGGAGAGGTTTATAAATGCGGGATTGGAATTAGGTGGAAAAGATCCAGCCTACGTCAGGAAAGATTGCAATCTCAAACATGCAATAGAAAATTTAGCGGATGGAGTTTTTTACAATTCGGGCCAATCCTGTTGTGGCATTGAAAGGATTTATGTTGATGGTGCTGTTTACGATGATTTTGTAGATGGCATTAAAAGTTTTTCTGAAAAATATATTCTTGATGATCCATTAAAAAAAGACACTAACCTTGGACCGGTGGTGAGACTTTCCGCAGCCCAAACCATTCGCGCACAAATTAAAGATGCGATATCAAGCGGTGCAACGGATATTATTAACAAGTCAAATTTTAAAATTGATGAAGAGAACAATTGCTACGTTAGTCCTTCGGTATTGGTTGACGTCAATCACTCCATGAAATTTATGATGGAGGAAACATTTGGTCCATCCGCAGGCATTATGAAAGTGTCAAATGAGGATGAGGCTGCACAATTAATGAATGACAGTCCTTATGGCCTTACGGCTTGTGTGTGGACCTCCGATAAGGATTTTGCCCAATCCTTTGGGCCAAAAATAAACACTGGAACTTTTTTCATGAATAGGTGTGATTATCTTGACCCGGGATTAGCCTGGACAGGGGTAAAAGATACCGGCACCGGTGTTACTTTATCCGTGTTGGGTTTTGATCATGTCACACGCGCAAAGAGTTATCATTACAGGACAGTTTAAGGGAAAATATTATGGAAAATATGAATTGGAATTATCCAACACCCATTTGGTTTGGCTTGAATCGCGTGAATGAAATTCAAAAAGCCTGCGATGATTTAAACATCCGAAACCCCCTGATCGTTACCGATCCTGGAATTGTAAAAACAGATATCATTAATAAAATTAATTCTGCATTGAAGGGTAAGGCGAGAATTTACAGTGAAGTGCAAGGCAATCCCACTGGTCAAAATGTGATGAATGGGGTCAAACAATTCAATGACAACAAGCATGACGGTGTCATTGCTGTCGGGGGTGGATCGGGCATGGATACGGGTAAGGGTATTGCCTTTATGTCTGGTCAGACGAGACCTTTATGGGATTTTGAGGATATCGGAGATTATTGGACACGAGCGGACAGTGACAGCATCAAGCCGATTATAGCTATACCGACCACAGCAGGAACAGGATCAGAAACTGGACGGGCAGGGGTATTCACAAAAGAAGACACACATGAAAAAAAAATAATTTTTCATCCCAAAATGCTACCTTCCATCGTTATTCTTGATCCGGATTTAACGATAGCGCTCCCCCCGGCATTGACAGCCTACACGGGGATGGACGCGCTGGCGCATTGTCTGGAGGCGTACTGCTCACCTTTTTTTCATCCTTTATCACAGGGAATAGCACTTGAGGGGATCTATATAGTCCATCAATATTTACTCCGCGCATTTCATGACGGAAAGGATATAGAAGCGAGAGCCCACATGTTGGTAGCTTCCTCCATGGGGTCCACAGCTTTCCAGAAGGGATTGGGAGCTATTCACTCTCTGAGTCATCCGGTTGGCGCAATTTATAACACGCATCATGGCTTAACCAACGCTGTTTTTATGCCCTATGTTTTATTAAAAAACAAGGATGCTATTAAAAAAAGAATTGAGAACTTAACTAGATATATAAATTTATTCGAAAAAAATTTTGACGGATTTTTGAAATGGATTTTGGATTTAAGAAAACAATTAATCGTACCCCATACCCTGAAAGAATTAATTAATGATGACAGCAGATTTGAGGAAATGAGCATTATGGCTTTTAATGATCCTTCTACAGGGGGAAATCCCATACAGTTAACTGATAAGGATTTTTTTCAGCTTTATAACGATTCTTATTATGGTAAATTGTGAATACTGAACAATTAAAAACAAAATTACAAATAGATTACTTTAAAAAAATATATGTCAAAAATTAAATTAAGAAGTCAGAACTGGTTTAATAATCCTGACAATCCAGGTATGACGGCCTTGTATATAGAGCGTTATTTAAATTATGGATTAACCAGAAAAGAATTACAGTCCGGTAAGCCTATAATAGGCATCGCTCAAAGTGGCAGCGATCTGTCTCCCTGCAATAGGCATTTTCTAAAATTATCTGAACGGATAAGGGCGGGGATTAGAGATGCGGGGGGCATTCCAATGGAGTTTCCAACTCATCCAATTCAGGAAACGGGAAAAAGGCCCACAGCTGCCTTGGACCGCAATCTAGCATATTTATCCTTGGTTGAAGTTTTGTATGGATATCCTCTCGATGGAGTAGTTCTTACTACCGGGTGCGATAAAACAACTCCAGCAAGTCTGATGGCAGCAGCAACTGTCAATATACCTGCGATTGTTCTATCCGGAGGTCCGATGTTGGACGGTAATTACAAAGGCAAGAAAGTGGGATCGGGAACGATAATCTGGGAAGGCAGAAGAATGCTTTCCAGGGGGGAAATCAATTATGAGGAATTTATGGAGATGGTATCCGCATCAGCGCCAAGCGTAGGCCACTGCAACACTATGGGTACGGCAACGAGCATGAACTCTCTCGCGGAAGCATTGGGAATGTCATTAACAGGCTGCGCAGCCATACCAGCACCTTACCGCGAGCGTGCGCAAATGGCTTATGATACCGGTTTACGAAGTGCCCAACTCGTTGAAAAGGATATTAAACCTTCAGACATAATGACGAGGGAGGCCTTTCAAAATGCTATAGTGACAGCATCGGCCATTGGAGCCTCTACGAATGCCCCGCCACACATTATTGCTATAGCAAAGCATCTGAACA
>Ga0209554_1000788_pt1 | contig 25980 bp, 29 predicted proteins | sample MarorgKNORR_S2LV_5_FD_188221 | JGI IMG/M metagenome (GOLD analysis project Ga0209554, IMG submission 188221) | Marine microbial communities from the Southern Atlantic Ocean, analyzing organic carbon cycling - Bottom_A/KNORR_S2/LV (SPAdes) (version 2) | ecosystem: Environmental > Aquatic > Marine... | reverse complement strand
TCGGGCGGGTAATCACATTCGTGTGAGCGACCCACGAGGTGATCACCCCTCCCGAGGGCGTGAACGATCTCCGTGGCCGCCGGCAGCAGCGAAACGATACGAGGCACGGGGGCCCGCGCGTCGCGCAGGATGCCGTCGACGCCGAGCTAGCGGCCGCTGAACTCGGTTCGAGCCCGCTCGATCAGGTCACCCCATTGCCGGACCTCGGCGGGGTCCCAGACCTCGCTCATGTGGCCGATCGCGTCTTCGTCCAAGACGCCTTCGACCAGCGTCCGATACATGTAGACGAAGGCCGATGCGCGCATGTTTGCGAAGCAGTGCACGAAGACCTTGCGACCCTCGTTGGCTTCCATGACGTCGAAGAACATGCTCAGGTCGCTCAGCCGTGGCTGCTCCCAGTCGACCGGGATGTGGACATAGGTCATCCCGGTCTCTGTGACATGGAAACCCTCCAGCGAATTCCTCTCTCGGCTGGCTGTGGCCAGGTTGACGACGACGTCGTAGCCCTGCTCGCTCAGCAGCGGGATCTGATCGTAGGCGATCTGACCGGCGGTCGTGAGTCGGTCCGAAACCTCGACGTAGTTGCGGATGGTGGTTAGAGCTGCGGGGGCTTCCTGGGCGGTGGCTAGCTCAGCACCAGTCATCACCGCGAGCAGCGCGACGAGAAGCAAAGATGTCTTGTGCATGGATCGCGAAGTTGGGGTTGTCGGCCGGGTGGATCCGGCGATCCACAAGATAGGCATGGCGGAGCTGACCCGCCTAATGGAGCGTTGGCTTGCTCGCGGTTTCGTGACCTAAGCCGCATCTTGAGCGCATGAGTCAACCCTCCTCCTCTCGCGCACATCCTGCGAGATGACCGAGCAACCCTCCGGCAAGCTCTACACCGCAGTCACGAAGTATTGGCCGAGGACCGCTGCGAGTCTAGTCGTCGCGGCTGGTGTTGCCCCGAGCGCCCTGTCACACGCCGCCCTACGATGGTTGAGGGGCCAGGACAGGTCTTCAGTGCCAGTGCCCGTGCTGGTCGGACCACACGGCACCGGGCCACGGGGGCTCTTCCCTGTCTCCGAAGACGGCAGCTCCGACTACCGTGAGGACGACTGCCAAGCCGATGCCGAGGATGAAGAGGATGGCTGGGCTAACCGCCCTGCGGCTACGGTCCTGGGTCTGCTTCTGGAGCTTCCTGCGACGAGCCTTCTTCGACGACATCCCGTATCCGTGAATAGGTAGGATCTTCCCACATACTCGTTCGGTCCCGACTCACTGTAAAGATGGGCAAGAGCGGGGCGGCAGGGCCGACGTAGAGTAGCAGCCCTTCCGCTCGATGGGCTTCGCGAGCGTGATCATCGTGAGCGCGCTGTTCGCGCTGGGGCTGCCGTTGGTGTTGCTGTAAGGATTTGCTCGCGGTTTGGTGACCCGCACAGCCTCTATCTTGGGCGCATGACTGACCAGCCAACCGAAGCCATCACCGCAGCAGACCGCTACCTCCGTGGCGCAATCGGTATGGGGCTGACCTGGGCTGTAGGATGGAGCGTCATTGTCCCTCTCCTCGATGTGTTCGAGTGGGTGTCTGAGGGCGGTGGTGCCCCCCAAATTCTGCTTGCCATCCCCCTTGGCGCCATTTTCGGCTTCTTCAACGGAGGCGTCTTCTCGGTCCTCCTTGCGGTTGCTGGGCGGCGCCGAAGGTTCGACGAGATGTCGATCCCACGTTTCGCCGTTTTAGGAGCGTTGGTGCCCCTCCTCATGCTCGTGACCATAGCGGTGCTCCTGGGGGGAATCGAGTACCTCTACACTCCGGACGCGTTGGGAACCGCCACTGTTTTGGCGCTGACCGGCGCGAGCTTCGCGGCTGCTACACTGGCACTGGCCAGGCGGGCAGAGGATCGAGAGTTGCTCGACACCGGTGCAGAAGTCGCCGACATCAGGCTGACCAAAGAGGAGAAGCGCGAGCTGCTCGGAAGGTAGAGAGCGGCAGTCCCCAATCTCCTCGCGCTCGGCTGACCCGCGCCGCATCTTGAGCGCATGAGCGTCACCCGCCGGAACCCTACCCTGGAAGGCCGCTACCGCATCGAGTCCGAACTCGGTGAGGGCGGGATGGCGACCGTTTACCTGGCCGAGGACATCAAACGGCGCCCCGCCGCGGGATGTTCTTCGGTTTGCCGTCTGAGGCGCGCCCTTTGGATCCGGACTGTTTCTTTTGGCGCTTCGTCGACCGCGTGCGCTTGTCCGAGCCCTTCGTGTCGGCCTCGTCCTCGGCGTCTTTAGCCGCTTTTGGCTTTGCCATGGCTTCCGCTTCGAGGGCTTTGAGCGTTGCGGCGCGCGTGCCCTCGTCCGCGGCCAAGTGACACTTCTTATACTTCTTGCCAGAGCCACAAGGACAGCGGTCGTTTCGCCCTGTGGTCTTCAAACGCACTTCGTAGTCGCTGTCACCCATTGGGCCTCTCGATGGTTCGAGCTCGATTGCACGCCTACGAACGCAATCTAACCGACCCGAAGTGGACGGAGTCCACGTAGGACCGGCGTTGCTGCCGTCGGCGGTGCCGGATTCTCGTGCCGCGATAGTCCTGGTTACAGATCGGCCGAATCTGCTCGCGCTCTGCTGACCCGCGCCGCATCTTGAGCGCATGAGGGACGTCATCACGCGCCAAAACGCAGCCCTATGGTGCGCCACCGCATCGATCGTGCGCGAGGCGGTGTGGTGGCCGCGTTCCATAACCGTTCTTGACCGCTCTGCGAGATGCAATCGGGATGCAAAGCGGGTGGGCCTACTGACCTCCTCCCTGAATCTGCGACCAGCGCAAGATCCTAACACTCGCGCTGGTCTCGTTCATTTGCGGCCCTGCACGCGCGCCTCGATCCCTAACCGGACCGTGGTGAACCACCCCGACGAGCGCACCTCCCGGCGCTGCGCTAGCTCAGCATCATACGGCGACTGCGCGCGTCGCCGAGCACGAGACGGGTTCGTTTCCATGGTTGCGACGCTACCGGAAGACTCTTCGATGCGTCAACCGTCCGTTCCGAGGGTGGCGCGCTACAGCTACAGATGACGTAGCTTCTGCCACAAATCAGGAACACTCGGCCGACTGAGGACACCATGACAGACCGCGCCAGCACGCTCCTGAGCGGGCGCCGCGAACGCCTGGAACGCATCTTGGAGCGGGAACTGAAGCCTCCCATGACGGGCCCCAGTTCTCCCATGCCACCTCATGTTCGTGAGTTTCTTTGCCAGGAGGCGGAGGACCTCTACTGGAACGAGCTCGAGTGGGAAAACATCACCGACGAAGAGGCTCTGGACGACGGACCGATTACCCAGCTCGCGTTCCCCGGCTTTCTCGCGTTCGTGCGTGGGCTCTTACTCACTGAAGTGATGCCCGACGCGCTTGCACCCGCGTCGCCGCGTCCCCAAGTCGTCGAGGACACCTTGGGCTTCCTGTGCGGACGTGTGGTCGAGCTCGAGGAGTCGCTCGCTACGGGCGGCGGTGACGATCCCGACAAAGCACGATCAGAGATGGACATGACGAGCCGGCTCATCGACTTCGTCCTGTACCGCTTCCACGAACTGGCTCCGGCGGAAATAGAGCTGGCCGAAGCCGGTGGGCACGCCTCCGCGTAAGCGACCGCCGACGTGGGTGTGGTGACCTCCCGGCCCGGGTGCACGTATCTCGCCGGAGCGCCCCTGCTCGTGGCGCATCGCGGCGGATCGAAAGTCGCGCCAGAAAACACCATGACGGCCTTCCGTCGGGCGGTCGACTGGTGGGGCGCCGACATGCTCGAGCTGGACGTTCGACTCACGCGGGACGGACACCTCGTGGTCATTCACGACGAACACGTGGACCGTACCACGGATGGTGAGGGCCCGGTGGCAGCGAAAACACTCGACGAGATCCAGGCGCTCGATGCCGGGCACCGCTTCGAGGACCTCAATGGCGCGCGTCCTTTTCGTGGCGTGGGCGTAACGATCCCTACTTTCGAGCAGGTCCTGACCGCCTTCCCGGACACGCGCATCAATGCAGAGGCCAAGGAGCCGGAGGCCGCCGGGCCGCTCGTGGAAGTGATTCGACGACATCATGCGCAGCATCGTGTACTCGTGGCGGCGGAGTTCGAGCGCTGCCGACGAGATGCCCGTGGCTACGAGGGCCCCTGGGGTGCGAGCCGTCACCAAGTCCTCCTCTTCTTGGCGCTGCACAGACTCCCGGGCGGTGGTCCCTACACGCCGCGTACCGATGTTCTCCAGGTGCCCGAGCACTGGAAGGGCATCAGAATCGTCTCGCGGGCCTTTGTTCGAGCGGCCCACCGGCGCAATCTTCCAGTGCAGGTCTGGACCGTCGACGATCCAGAGTCGATGAGACGCTTGCTCGCGTGGGGTGTGGACGGCATCCAGAGTGACCGCCCCGACATACTCGCCCAGGTACTCACCGAGGTTGCAGGTCGGCCCCCGCCGCCGGGGCCGGTGGAGGGCGCCGCATGAGTGCTGTGGCGACGGAACTGGGAAGCCGCTTTGCGGAGGTCGTGCAGGCCGCCCGAGGCGGCATTCTTCGGGAAGGAGGCCTCGTGGTAGCGACGTCCGGAGGCCTCGACTCGATGGTGCTGCTCCACTTGCTGCGGTTCGGGTTCCAATCCAGCGGCCTTCCGATCCACGTGGCGCACTTCGATCATCGCACGCGAGAGGGGTCGCGCTCGGATTCCGAGTGGGTGTGCGGAGTCGCTTCTGTTTGGGGGCTCCCAGTCTTCGTGGAGCGTGCTCAAGAGCCGCTACGATCCGAGGAGTCGGCTAGGAATGCGCGATACTCATACCTCGAGTCGGTCAGGCGAGCCGTCCGCGCAGACGTTGTGGTGACGGCCCACCACGCCGACGATCAAGCGGAGACGGTCCTGTTTCGCTTGCTGAGGGGCAGCGGCACGGTTGGGCTCTCCGGCATCGCCGAGTTCCGGGAGCCGGGGCTCTGGCGACCACTGTTGCCCTTCTGGAAAGAGGAACTCGTCGAGTACGCCGACTCCGTGGGGCTCAGGTGGCGGGAGGATCCGTCCAACCTGGAATCGGCTTTCGCTCGCAACGTCCTGCGTAGCCGGATCATTCCGGACGCCGAGTCCTCCGTAGCGCCAGGCGCGCGCCGTGCGCTGGTGCGCCTGGCGGAACAAGCGCGCGACGACGTCGAGGCCTGGCGGTACCTGTTGCCGGGGCTCGTGGAGACGCTGGATCTGGAGGAGGGCGACGACGCGCTCTCCGTCGATCGTGCGCAGCTACTACTATTGCCCGGTGCCCTTCGTGGCCGCGTGCTGCGCTGGCTCGGCGAGCGACTCGGCGCCCGCCTCGACACAGTAGGAACTCGGTTGGCAGCCGAGTTCGCCAGCTCGGGCGGAAGCGGCCGGCATCTGGACCTGACCGCCGGTCTCGTTGTGAGGCGTGAACTGGACCGGATCGTGTTGCTGCCGAGGCCCTTGCTCGGAAAAACCAAGGAGGCGTCAGACACACCGTTGAGCATCCCAGGTGCTCGCGCCGGCTCGGGCAGCGTGACGCTCGGCGGCCGCACTTTCACGGTGAGCTGGGGTGGTCCGGAGTCCTCGGAGTCGGTGCGCGACTCTGTTACCGTGATCGCGCCACACTTTCCGCTGACGGTGCGCGCACGCCAAGCAGGAGATCGGATTCAACTCTCCTACGGCTCGAAAAAGCTGAAGAAGCTACTGCTCGAGGCGCGCATCCCGCGGTCGCTGCGGTCGCGGCTGCCGGTGTTCGTGGACGCGCGAGGAGAGGTACTTTGGATCCCTGGAGTGGCGACCGCCGTAGGGCCGGAAGCCCGCGACGACGGACGCCAAGTTTTTCACATTGGAATCGATGATGCCGACACTCACTGAGGACACGCAGTTAGGCGGTCAGGAGCTGAAACGCATCGTTTTCTCGGAAGACGACGTGCAGCTCCGCGTTCGTGAGTTGGGGAGAGAGATCACGGCGGCGTATACCGCGTCGGACCGGCTGCTCGTGCTGGGGCTGCTGAAGGGCTCGTTCCTGTTCATGGCCGACCTCGTGCGGGCGATCGAGCTTCCCTTGCACGTGGATTTCATGGTGGCGACGAGCTATGGCGCCAATAAGGTTTCGAGCAGTGACGTGCGGCTGCTATACGATCCTGGTGCTTCCCTGAAGGGCCGTGCGGTGTTGCTCGTAGAGGATATTATTGATAGTGGGAACACGCTCACCCGACTCATTCCCCGCCTCGAAGCCCGTGGTTCGGCCTCGCTGGAGATCTGTGCTTTGCTCCACAAGAGACTCACCACCCTGGAGCCAGAAACACGCTGGGTAGGCTTCGATGCACCTAACGAGTTCCTTGTGGGGTATGGACTCGACTACGCCGAAGACTTCCGTCACTTGCCATATATCGCGAGCCTGTAGGAGGCCAACGGCCTCCAGTGCCACGCTAAAGTAGAAAAGCAGCATGCCAGAATCTGATCCGAACCGCCCCGACGCCAATAACCGTCTCGGCCGTGTGTCCAAGAACGCCGCGTTCTTGATGATGCTGGTGTTGATGCTTCTGCTGGCGGTGCAGTTCGTGCGCAGCCAGGAGGAGACGCGCGCGGAGATCACGTACACGAGGTTCATGCGTCAGCTGAACAACGGGAACGTGTTCGAGGTGACCGTGATCGATCGCAGAATCGAGGGCGAGTTGCGTGCGCCCATCATGGAGCAGGAGTTGGAGGTCACGCGCTTCGAGGTCACGCTACCGAGCGACGTTACCGACGGGCTGCTCGAGGCCTTCGTGTCCAACGACGTCATCATTCAGGCCGAGTCTCCCGAGGCGGGGTGGGGCACACTGCTCATTGGAGCGCTGCCGTGGCTGCTCTTCATCGCCTTCTGGATCTGGATTTTCCGAACCATGCAGGGCGGTGGCAACCGCGCGTTCCAGTTCGGCCGCTCCAAAGCGAAGCTGATTCCTCCGGACACACTCAAGGTCACCTTCGCGGACGTCGCGGGCGCGGACGAAGCCAAGGAGGAGCTTCAGGAAATCATTGAGTTCCTCAAAGATCCGGCCAAGTTCTCGCGGCTCGGCGGACGGCTACCCAAGGGCGTCTTGCTCATCGGTCCGCCGGGAACCGGAAAGACGCTACTCGCCCGCGCCGTCGCCGGCGAAGCCGACCGACCCTTTTTCCAGATGTCCGGTTCGGACTTCGTCGAGATGTTCGTCGGTGTCGGTGCGTCGCGCGTTCGCGACCTGTTTGAGCAGGGCAAGGCGCATGCTCCTTGCATCATCTTCGTCGACGAGATCGACGCGGTGGGTCGCCACCGCGGCGCGGGGCTAGGTGGTGGCCACGACGAACGCGAGCAAACGCTCAATGCGCTGCTGGTCGAGATGGATGGCTTCGAGTCCAACGAAGGCGTCATCCTGCTCGCGGCGACGAATCGTCCGGACGTTCTCGACCCCGCACTGCTGCGTCCAGGGCGCTTCGACCGACAGATAGTGGTGGACATGCCGGACTTGAAGGGTCGTGAGGGCATCCTTCGGGTTCACGCCAAGAAACTCCCGCTCGCGGAGGACGTCGAGCTGCAGCTCACCGCGCGCGGCACGCCCGGCATGAGCGGAGCGGATCTCGAGAACATCTGCAACGAGGCGGCGCTTCTGGCTGCTCGGCGGGACGGCGACAAGGTCTCGATGGATGATTTCGACGAGGCGAAGGACAAGGTCATGCTGGGGGCGGAACGTCGTTCTCTGGTGCTGAACGAGGGGGAGCGGAAGCTCACCGCTTATCACGAAGCCGGCCACACGGTCGTCGGCCTGAGGATTCCAGGTCTCGATCCGGTACATAAAGTCACCATCGTGCCCCGGGGCAGGGCTCTGGGCATCACGGCGAGCCTACCCGAAGAAGACCGCCATTCGTATCGCAAGGAGTGGATGGAGGGTCAGCTCGCCATGCTTTTCGGAGGGCGAGTGGCGGAGGAGATGACGTTCGGTCCGGAGTCCGTGACGACCGGGGCCGGCAACGACATTGAGCGCGCCACGGACATGGCGCGGCGCATGGTCACATCGTTCGGCATGAGCGATGGCATCGGGCTAATGGCGGTTGGCGAGCCCGAACACGAAATCTTCCTAGGCCGTGACATCTCGCAGCGTCGGACCGTTTCGGAACACACTTCGCGAATCGTTGACGAAGAGGTAAAGCGCATTCTCGACAAGGCTCACGCGCGCGCCCGCGAAGTGCTGGAGGAGAACCAGGATCTTATGGAGGTCTTTGCTCAGGCGCTGCTGGAGCGCGAGACACTCGACCGCGAAGCGATCCAGATCTTGGAGCGTGGCGAGCAGCTTCCGCCGCTCGAGGTCCCGGAGCCGGAGCCGCTGGCTCCCGCCGCTGTGGAGTCGACGCCGAAGCCGGAGAGGTCAGCACCGCCACTGGCGTTGCCCGGGACAGAGGGGCCGCTTCCGGGACCAGCCTAAAACGGACCGGATTAGAAAAGAGGAGACACTGCGGTGGGGTGGATCTGGGAACAGCTCCGGTTCTTGACGCCGGGATGGACCGACCTGGTCGAGATCCTGATCGTCACGTTCCTGCTCTATAAGGTCCTTCTCGTGATCCAGCGCACGCGTGCGATGCAGATCATGCTGGGCGTGGCCTTGCTCGGCTTCGCCTACGGCTTGGCTCGCCTACTGGATCTGATCCTGATTCGTAGGCTGCTGGAGGCGAGCTTTGCGTACGGGGCGATCGCGGCGCTGGTCGTATTTCAGCCCGAGCTGCGCTCGGCGCTCGCTCGCCTGGGCCGTAGCCGCATGATCCGCGTCTTCCGGCCCCTGGAAGGTGTGCGCGCGGCGGAGGAGGTCGTCGAGGCCGCGTTGCGGCTGGCCCGCGCCCGCCATGGAGCGATTATCGCCATCGAGCGCGACGTGGGACTCGATGAGTACGCAGAAACCGGCAGCGTGGTTGACGCGCGTGTCTCGGCAGAGATGTTGGCCACCATTTTCACGCCATACTCTCCGCTGCACGACGGCGCCGTGCTCATCACGGGGGACCAGATCAAAACCGCAGGTGCGATCCTGCCGCTCACCCAGTCTTCGGTGAGGGATCGCTCATTGGGCACGCGCCATCGCGCTGCGCTCGGCCTGAGCGAAGAGACCGACGCGCTCGTCATCGTCGTCAGCGAGGAAACCGCCCAGATCTCATTGGCGGTGGAAGGTCGCTTGGAACGAGACGTCGATTCCGACCGACTGCGAGAGGTTGTGGTGGGCAATGTGCCCCAACATAATCCGATACTGGCACCGGCACAGGGGTAGCCCGGGAATCCCCCGAAATCTTGAACGTAGAGACGACCGACGCGCGCGTTGACACTTACACGACAACGCGCCTACATTCTGCGAATCGTGCAACATATTCTAGGAGTTGGCCTTCGTGGGAACCCAGTATCAACTGATGACGCTCTTTGCGGATGGCGGGTGGATGATGTATCCGCTCGTGCTCTGCTCGCTAATCGCGCTGGGCGTGATCATCGCCAAGTTCTGGACCCTTTGGACCGCTCATCACGGTACCTCACGGGTGCTGCAAGAGGTCGAAGAGGCCACCGCCAACGGCGACCTCGAGGCAGCGCTCGAGATTGCTCGGGACACGCCGGGGCCGACAGCGGCGATTCTGCTGGTGGGTTTGCGTCGCGTGCAGCGCGGCAGGATGATGGCCGGCGAATTGGAGGCCGCCATCGCGACGACCGGCACGATCGAGCTCGGCTTCCTGGAGCGGGGCCTGGTTATTCTGGCGACCATCGCCAACGTGGCGCCTCTCATGGGCTTCCTCGGCACTGTCGCGGGCATGATCCTCGCTTTCGCTGCGATTGAGCAGGCCGGCACGGTCGAACCGACGCTGGTGGCGCACGGCATCAAAGTGTCGTTGCTCACAACGGCCGGCGGGCTGATCGTCGCGGTACCGATCAACATCACCTACAACTTCTTCGTCACCCGTATCGATGCGCTCATCGTGAACATGGAGCAGGGTGCGCAAAAGATCCTCAACCTCGCCTGGGAACTCGAGCAGAAGGGTGAGCTCGAGGTCGTCAGGCTGGTGCAGGATGGGTAGGAACCTTTCGCGGGCACTACCTGTACCTCAGAGAACCGAGGCCGAGGCTTATATATGTCGATTTTAGGCAAAAAGAAGAGCAAGGTCAGCGACGGCGTGAATATGGCGTCGACAGCCGACATCGCATTCCTGTTGCTGATTTTCTTCTTGGTGACGACCACCTTCCCGAAGGACAAAGGCCTCTCGATCGTGCTACCGGAGCCCGGCGAGGAAGCCCAGGTCAGCCAGAAGAACATCCTGCACTTGATCATTCAGCCGAGTGGGATCGTCGACGTGAAGCGCGGCGAGAGCCAGCAGATCGTGCAGATGCGACCGTCCGAAATCGAGGGATTGTGGCGGCAGGAAGTCTCGGCGAATCCAAACATGATCGCCGCGGTCAAGACCGACCCGGAGGCGCCCTACAAGTTCATGATCGACGTGCTTGACGCGCTCAAGCGCGCCAACGCTGAGCGCATCTCGCTTCAGATTCTGGAGAACTAGACGACATGTCGATCAAGGGTGGTGGTTTTCAAAAGTCATCCAAGCCGACGGATGAGGTTCCCACTTCGTCGCTTGCAGATATTGCGTTCTTGCTTCTGATCTTTTTTATGGTCACGACGGTCTTCCAGAACGACCGTGATCGCCCCATCGAGTGGCCGCGCGCCCTGGCGGCGCAAAAGATCGACGAGAAGCAAAAGAACATCCTCAACATTTGGATGGAGCGCGACGGTGTGGTCTACATCAACGACCAGGCTTACAGCATGGAGCAGGTGACGACCGTGGTCGCGCCCCTCTACGCCGAGTCCGAGCGTGCCCTGGTGATCTCAATTCGGGGTGATCGAGAAGTGCAGTACCGCTTCATTGATCAAGTGCAAACTGCGCTGGTCAGCGCCGGAGTGGTTCGTGTGGTGTTCGCCACACAATTGGAGCAAAGCATGCAGAGGGAGAGACGATGACAGCAGAAGCCCTTCCGGCTGCACCTGCAGAGACCGCGAACGACCGCCTCAAGCGGGACTTCACCTCGAAGTTCTGGGGCTCGATGATTGCCGCCACCGTGGTGCACTTCGTTCTGTTCGCCTTCTGGCCGGAGCTGACAGCGGAGGATTTCTCGTTCGAGAGCACGGAGCTCGAAGCCATCGAGCTACCGCCCGAAATCGAGATTCCGCCGCCGCCGCAACAGATTGCGCGTCCCGCGACGCCGATCATCGCGACCGCGGATATCGACGAAGATATCACGATTGCGCCGACCACCTTCGAGGACAATCCGGTGGAGGATCTTCCGCCGCCGCCCGAGGAGGTCACAACCGACATCTCCGCCGCGCCCACGTTCACGCCCTACACGGTGGCTCCGTCCATCTTGAACCGGGCAGAGGTGATGCGGTCGATGGAGCGGGAGTATCCGCCCCTGCTGCGGGACGCCGGAATTGGTGGCACGGTCACCGTGTACTTCTTCATCGACGAAGATGGTCTCGTGCAGGATCGGCAGATCAATGACAGCTCAGGCCACCAGGCGTTGGATGACGCCGCGATGGCAGTCTCGGAGATCTACAGATTCTCGCCCGCTCTGAACCGTGACAAGAAGGTTCCGGTCTGGGTGTCGTTCTCCATTACGTTCCAGGTCCGCTAGCACGGAGCCCGAAAGGCCCCTTGTAGGGGACCCCGCCGGTGCTCCGGCGGGGTCCCTTTCTTATGTTACCCATTCATGTCGACCAATGATGCCACGATGACCACGGCTTATAGCGCGCGCTTGGCGGAGGCACTGCCTCGTGTGCGCGACCGCATCGCGGACGCGGTACATGCCGCGGGGCGCGACGGGGGCGCGGTGCGCCTCGTCGCGGTGACCAAGGCACACCCACTCGAGGCGGTCGAGGCCGCGTTGGGGGCCGGGCTGTCGGACCTGGGAGAAAACAGGATCGAGGAGTTGGAGGGCAAAGTCGGTGCGCTCGGACGCAGTGCGGCGACCTGGCACATGATCGGTCACCTGCAGAGCCGAAAAGCCCGGCAGGCGCTCGAGCTCGCGGACCTGATCCACTCGGTGGATTCGGCCAAGCTCGCCACGCGTCTCGCACGGATGGCCGAAGAGGACGGCCGAGTCGTGCATGTGTTGGCGCAGGTGAACACGTCGGGGGAAGCGGCAAAGAGCGGCTTCGAGCTCGCTCGCGCCGTGGACGACCTGCTACCCCTCGCGGAGTTGCCGGGACTGAAGATTGATGGTTTGATGACGATGGCCCCCTTCGGCGCCGAAGAGCTCATTCTGACACGGGCGTTCGGAGGACTACGGGAGGTACACGAGCGACTCAGAGCTCAGGGCGCCCGCATCGGCCAGGAGCTATCCATGGGAATGACGAACGATCTGGAGATCGCGATCCGAGAGGGCAGTACCATGGTTCGGATCGGCACGGCGCTCTTTGGGCCCCGAGCCCAGAAGGCCTTTTCAGGAGCCGGACAATGATCGACCTGACACCACTCGACGTTCGCAACAAGCGTGGGGACTTCAAGAAGCTCATGCGCGGCTATGACCCCCAGGAAGTCGATGTCTTTCTGGAGATCGCCGCGGAGCGCCTCGAGGAGCTCGTTCGCGAGAACATCGTCTTGAGGGAGCGTTCCGAGAGTCTGGAGCGACAGGTGGGCGCGCAAACCGGCCGCGAGCAGGCAATTCAGGAGGCGCTCGTTACAGCCCAGGAGCTGAGAGCCGACATTCACTCCCAAGCGCAGCGCGAGGCGGACCACCTGGTCAAAGAGTCTGAGACCGAGGCGCGACGGCTTGCGGCAGAAGCCGAGGCCAACGTGCGCAACCTGATTCGAGACGCCGAGCGCAGGCTCGAGCTGGGCAGGGACGCGCTCGAGGAGATGGAGCGGCGCAGAACCCGGTTCCTGAAGGCGTTTCGCCAATTGCTCGAGCGCGAGCTCGACGTAGTCGATGTCGAGGATGAGCGCGCGATGTTCGAGGATCGGCCGATCGACCTCGACCTTGGAGGTGGGCGCTTCTCCTCCTCCGCCGTGGAAGAAGTGTCCGCTGCGATGGAAGCAGAGGAGTCAGCGGATGGCGAGATCGAAGAAGCCGCTGCTGAACCGGGGGCCGAGGAAGCATCGGAGGAGGCTGCGGACGACGCCCAGGCGCTTCTTCTATCCCTCGAAGCCGACGAGGACGGCTGAGCCTCCAACTCGTCGACTCTCAATGCCTGCTGCCGTGAACGAATCTCAGGACCTCGCGCAACGAGTTGATGCGGCGGTGGCCGCTGTGCGCGAACAGACCAACCATGAGCCGCGTGTCGGTATCGTGCTCGGCACTGGCCTCGGTGGGCTCGTCGAGCAAGTGAGCACCGAAGCCGTGATCCCGTACGGACAGATTCCGGACTTTCCCGAGCCCACCGTAGAAAGCCACTCGGGGCGGCTCGTGTTCGGTGCGCTGGGGGGGACGCCGGTCGTCGTCATGCAGGGGCGCTTCCACAAGTACGAGGGATACTCTCTCCAGCAGGCGACCTTCCCGATTCGGGTGTTGAAGCGATTGGGGGCCGAGACGCTCATCGTCAGCAACGTCTCCGGTGGCATGAACCCGCTCTGGCGGGCCGGAGAGCTGGTATTGATCGACGATCACATCAACCTGTTGGGGGACAACCCGCTGGTGGGGCCCAATGACGACAGCTTCGGGCCACGGTTTCCGGACATGTCCGAGCCGTACGATCGCGGGCTGCAACAGGTCGCGATTTCGGCGGCCATGGATCTGGGCATTCGACTCAATCGCGGGGTCTACGTGGCGTGGACCGGGCCCGCGCTCGAAACACGCGCGGAGTATCGCATGCTGCGGGCGATGGGCGCCGACATCGTCGGCATGTCGACGGTGCCCGAAGTGATCGTCGCGCGACACATGGGCATGCCCGTGCTGGGCGTCAGCATCATCACCGACGAGTGCTTCCCCGATGCTTTGCGGGTCGCCGTCCTATCCGAGATCATCGAAAACGCGATGGGCGCTGAGCCTGACTTGACCCGGTTGATCACTCGAGTCGTCGAACGACTATGAGCTATCCCGAACGACCCGAGAGCCTCCTCGTCCTCGAAGAGGCGATGCTGGAGCGATGGCGTGAGGAGGATCTCTTCCGCCAGACGCTGGTCGCGAACAAGGACGGCGAGCCTTTCGTGTTCTATGAAGGCCCGCCCACCGCGAACGGACGCCCGGGCCTTCACCACGTAATTGGTCGCACCATCAAGGACCTCGTCTGTCGTTATCACGCGATGCAAGGACGTAGCATCACGCGCATCGCGGGTTGGGACACGCATGGCCTCCCAGTAGAGATCGAAGCCGAGAAGAGGCTCGGCATCAGCGGCAAGCCCGAGATCGAAGCGCTCGGCATTGCCGAGTTCAACAAGGCCTGCAAGGACTCGGTGTTCACCTACAAGGAAGAGTGGGAGGAGCTGAGCGAGCGCATCGGGTACTGGCTGGAGTACTGGCGTCCCTACGTCACCTTCGAGCCCGAGTACATCGAGTCGGTGTGGTGGATCTTGAGGTCGTTCGCGGACAAGGACTTGCTATACAAAGGGCACAAGAGCGTACCGTACTGTCCGCGCTGCGGCACGACGCTCTCGTCGCACGAGGTGGCGCAGGGATACAAGGATGTCGAAGACCCTTCGCTGACCTTTGTCGCGGAGCTCCTGCACGACGATGGCGCGCCGGACGGTCGAGCCATCCTCGCCTGGACCACGACCCCGTGGACCGTGCCGTCCAACGCCGGGCTCGCGGTTCACCCGACGCTCACCTACGTCGAGGTCGCGCGCGACGACCGTCGCTACATCGTCGCTGAGGCACGGGTCGAGGCGATTTTCGGCGAGGGTGCCGAGGTCGTGGCCACGTTCAAAGGCGCTGCTCTGATCGGCTCGCGTTACCGCCGCCCGTTGGAGGTCGTGCCCATGCCCGACGATCCACAAAACGGTTGGACGGTCGTGGGCGAGGACTTCGTGAGCGCCCAGGACGGCACGGGCATTGTGCACATGGCGCCCGCGTATGGGGCGGACGACTACGCGGCGGGGCAGAAGCACGGCTTGCCGATGCTCAACCCGATCGACGACCAGGGCTGCTTCGAAGACTACGTGGACCTCGTGGCCGGCCAATTCGTGAAGGACGCGGACCCGACGTTGGTAGACGCGCTGCGAGATCGTGGCCTGCTCTTCGACATCGGACGCATCACGCACAGCTACCCGCACTGCTGGCGCTGTGACTCGCCACTGCTTTACGTGGCGCGCGATTCATGGTTCATCCGCACCACCAGCCTGAAAGAGGAGTTGCTCGCCAACAACGAGCAGGTCGCGTGGTATCCCCCCGAAATAGGGGAGAACCGCTTCGGCGAGTGGCTGCGGGGCAACATCGACTGGGCGCTGTCTCGCGACCGCTACTGGGGCACTCCGCTGCCGGTCTGGGTGTGCGACCGAGATGAGAGCCACACGCACTGGATCGGTTCGCTCTCAGAACTGGCGGAGGCGGCCGGCGAGCTAGCGGACGACTTCGATCCGCACCGCCCCTTCATCGACGAGCTGACATGGGCCTGTGCCGACTGCGACGGCACCATGCATCGCACGCCAGAGGTCATCGACGTCTGGTTCGATTCCGGGGCGATGCCGTTCGCTCAGTGGCATTACCCGTTCGAGAACCAGGACGAGTTCGATCGGCACTTCCCGGCCGACTTCATCAGCGAGGGACTCGACCAGACGCGGGGGTGGTTCTACTCGCTCATGGCGATCTCGACGCTGCTCGGCCGAGGCCCGTGCTACCGCAACGTGATCGTGAACGACATGATCCTGGACTCCGAAGGGCAGAAGATGTCCAAGTCCAAGGGCAACCTCGTGGTCCCCTGGGACGCCATAGCCGAACACGGTGCGGATGCCATCCGTTGGTACTTCATAACGTCGTCCAACCCCTGGGTGCCGAAGCGATACGACGCCGAGGGTGTGAAGGAAGCGGCCAGGAAGTTCTTCGACACGCTGCTCAGCACCTACCACTTCTTCAGGATGTACGCGCAGGTGGAAGAGTGGTCGCCGTCAGACGCTGACCCCGCGGCGGCAGACCGCCCACTGCTGGATCGGTGGCTGCTCTCTCGGCTCGACTCGGTGGTCCGGGGCGTACGCCGGGAGCTGGACGGCTATCAGATCACGAAGGCGTATCGCTTGCTGGGAGACTTTGTGGTCGAAGATCTCTCGAACTGGTACGTGCGCCGGAGCCGATCGCGCTTTTGGGGGAACAGCGACGCGGAGGACATGCGTGCGGCATTCCGCACGCTCTGGGATGCGCTGCGTCAGGTCTCGCTGCTCGCGGCGCCCGTGGTGCCGTTCATGGCAGACTGGCTGCACCGTGCGTTGACCGGAAGCAGCGCTCATCTCGAGCGCTATCCCCAGCCGTCGGACCTGCTCGATGAAGAGCTCGAGGCCGACATGGTCGCCGCGCGCACGCTCGTCTCGCTGGGCCGTGCCGCGCGTGAGGAGGTCAAGATTCGTGTGCGACAGCCACTTCGCCGGGCGGAGGCGGTGCTGCCGCGGTCCCGTACGCTCTCTGGGCAGGTGCTCGAGCTCGTGCGCGAGGAGCTGAACGTGAAGCAGGTCGACTTCCTCAGCGATGCCGAAGAGCTGGTGACGCTGGTTCCGCGGCCGAACTACCGCGCGCTGGGGCCGCGGTTTGGCAAGAAGACGAACGAGGCGGCGAATGTGCTGCGGGCGTTGTCCCAAGAGGCGCTCAATGCGTACCGCGACGGCCAGCCCGTGGAATTCGAGGTCGACGGTGAGCATTACACGCTTGAGCCGGGCGACCTCGAGATCGTCCAGGAAGCGCGCGGCGAGCTGATCGTGAAGGGTGAGGGCGCGACCACCATCGCGCTCGATGGCACGCTCGACGACGAGCTTATCGCCGAGGGCGTCGCGCGCGAGCTCGTGAACCGCATTCAGCGCCTCCGTAGGGATGTGGGCCTCGAGATCACCGATCGCATCGACCTGATGATCGCCGGCCCGGAACTCGTCCGTGATGCGGCGACCACACACCGCGAATTCATTGGAGGAGAAACGCTCGCTCCGACGATGGCCGTGGAGGAGCACGTGACGGAAGGGACCTTCGAGCATGTGCGGGAAGTCGATCTCGACGGTACGCCGGCCACGATCGCGCTCCAGTCGGTCTCCGCTTGATGCCGCGCCCCTAGGCCATGGAAGGAACCACGCACAAGCTCATCGTGCCCGAGGGAGAAGTCGGTCGCCTCGACGCCTTCGTGGCGGCGCAGCTCGCGCTCTCCCGGACCCGCGCTCAGAAGCTGGTCGCGTCCGGGATGGTGCTGTTGGATGGTCGCGCGGCCAAGAAATCCGAGCCCGTTTCCGCCGGTGCGGTCGTGGAGGTCCGGGTCCCGCCGGCGGAGTCGGTCGAGATCGAGGCGGAAGACCTTCCGCTGGACATCGTCTACGAGGACGAGGCGCTCTTGGTAGTGAACAAGGCCGCGGGCATGGTCGTGCATCCGGCGCCTGGGCACCGTTCGGGGACCATGGTGAACGCATTGATGCACCATATCCGGGATCTCTCTGGCGTCGGCGGCCGTCTCCGGCCCGGCATCGTTCACAGACTCGATCGCCACACATCGGGGCTGCTTGTAGTCGCCAAGAACGACGACGCGCATCACGGGCTCTCGGATGCGCTGCGCAAGCACGAAGTGAGGCGGCTGTATGATGCCGTGGTGTGGGGACATCTGAGCGAGGACGAGGTGACCATCGATGCCGCCATCGGCCGGGACCGTAAAGACCGCAAGCGGATGGCCGTCATGAAGGGCGGCAAGGCCGCGCTCTCCCGCGCTGTCGTCCGGGAGCGCTGGACCCGGGCAGACTTCCTGCAGGTGGCGCTCAAGACCGGGCGCACCCATCAGATTCGTGTGCACCTCAAGCATATCGGACACCCTGTCGTCGGCGATGCCGTGTACGGCGTCGGGTGGGAGCGTGGTATGGGCGGTCCTCAGCACGCGTGGGCGAAGGAACTCGCTCGAAGGGTGCCGAGGCAGTTCCTACACGCCGCGGAATTAGCGTTTGTTCATCCGATTTCGGGCGAGCGCATGCATTTCGAGGCGCCCCTGCCGGAGGACCTTGCGCAGGTCGCGGCCTGGGCCCGGGGGGAGGACTCCTAGGGTCGAGATCTCCCCTTTTGCTCGCAGCCTCTCGCCCCGATACTTATTGTCTGTTTTTGCGCCCGCCAGCCAAGGTCTCCCAGGAGCTTATTCGACATCGGTTTATGACAGATCTCGATGCCAAACTGACATTCGATTCCCTCGTAGTCGGGCCAGCCAACCGGTTGGCCTCGGCTGCTGCGAAGCGCGCGGCGGAGTCTCCCGGCACGAGTTATAACCCCTACGAGAAGGCCGTCAAGTTGTCGCCACGGCTCGGGGACGACATCTACCTGCGCCTGGGCACGATGGCGTACAAGGCCAACGACCGGGACATGGCGCTCCTGCTCTGGCGTCGCGCTTCGGACCTCAATCCGCACAACGAGGCAGTGAGCACCAATCTGGAGTTGCTGTCCGGCGAGTGAGTTTCCGCTCACTGCCTGCCGCCCGAGCGGCGTTCTTCGCCACTCTTTTCCTCCCGGTGTGGGGGAGCGCGCTGCAGGTCCCCGATTCTCTCGACGGGGAGCGGTATACGCGGCTCGAGGGTGTGCGCGCTCATGTGTATCATGTCGGGAGGGATTCACTGATCGCGGTTGATGTCTTGCAGTTCCTCGACGCGCAAAGGGCGCTGCCCGGCCTTCCCGATTCCGTGCCCCAACGGGTGCGCGCTGTTTTGGCACACTCGTCCGACGCGTTCGACCAGCTGACGAGCGGGGCCGTGCCCGAGTGGCGGGCCGGCGTTGCGATCCCGAGCCTACAGATGATGGTCGTGCCCACGCGCGGGGGCCCCAGCGTGCTCAGTAGCGAAGGGCGGCGCACGCTCAGGCACGAATGGGCTCACCTGGGCCTCTCGTCGGAGTTGGGCGGTCTGCGCGCGCCACGCTGGTTCAATGAGGGCTACGCCCAGTGGGCCTCGGGCGGCTTCGACGCCACCGAGGCTTGGCGGCTGCGGGTGCTGCTGGCGCTGGGTCGCACTCCACCCATGGATTCGTTGGAATTGCGATGGCCCTCAGGGCGTACGGAAGCAGAGGTAGCCTACCTGCTCTCCGCGAGCGCGATTACTTACCTGTTCGCATCAAGCGGCGACCGGGGACTCGCGATCTTCATCGAGCGCTGGAGGAGCCTTCGTTCCTTCGAGGCTGCGTTCCGATCGACGTTCGGTGTAACCACCGCGCAGTTCGAAGAGGACTGGAAGAGGCACATCAAGAAAAGGTACGGGTGGCTGTTCGTGCTAGCTCATTCCACGGTTTTCTGGATGGTCCTGGCACTGGTCTTGCTCGTGATGGTACGCGTGCGCCAAGGCCGCAACCGTGAGCATCTGGCGCGTCTGCGAGCCGGGGAACTGCCCGACGACCCGGCGTTCTGGACAGAAGATCCGGATGGGGGTGGATCCGGGGACAGCCCTCCTGGGGTAGAAGCGTAACCATGAGCCAACGAATATTGGTCGTCGATGACGACGCCGATGCGCTTGAGGTCTACAAGACCCGACTGACGCATGCAGGATTCGAGGTCGAAACCGCGGAGAGTGCAGAAAAGGCCCTTTCGCGTGTAAAGGCCTTCGACCCGGCGTTGATCGTGACGGATGTGCGCATGTCCGGCATGAGTGGCCTCGAGCTTTTAGAGAAGGTGCGGGGCGCGATGGAGGGCGTTGACGTGGTTGTCATGACCGGCCACGATGATATGGAGACGGCGGTCACGGCCATGAAGTCCGGCGCGTTCGACTTCCTAGTCAAGCCGGTCGACCCGAAGGTTCTGCAGGGGCTCGCCGAGCGCTGCTTCCGGGAGCAGGAACTCGCCTTGCAAGCGGCAGAAGAAGACGTCGCTCCCGAGACCGAGGCTCTTGCCCGTGGGCAGCTCATCGGGCGCGACCCACGTATGGTCGAGATCTACAAGACCATCGGCGTGCTGGCCCGAAACCGGGCCACTGTGCTCATCCTCGGCGAGACCGGCACCGGGAAGGAGGTCATCGCCCGCGCCATTCACGAGCATTCGCTGCATGCCGAGCAGCCCTTCATCGCTGTGAACTGCACCGCGTTGACCGACACGCTGCTCGAGTCCGAGCTGTTCGGTCACGTAAAGGGTGCATTCACGGGGGCGGTCGGCACCAGAAAGGGATACTTCGAGCTCGCGCGTGAGGGCACCATCTTCCTCGACGAGATCGGAGACACCAGCCCCGAGTTCCAGACGAAGCTGCTGCGCGTATTGCAGGAGCGGCGATTTTACCCGGTCGGGGGAGAGCAGCCGCGCACGACCGAGGCACGCGTGATCGCGGCGACCCATCGGCCCCTCGGGGAACTGATCAAGCAAGGGCGCTTTCGCGAGGACCTCTACTTCCGGCTCAAAGTCATCGAAATCACGGTGCCGCCGCTTCGGGAGCGGCCCGGAGATATCGTGCTCGTGGCCAATGCGCTGCTCAGCCGCATTCGTGAGGAGACGCATCGGGACGTCCGCCGTATCTCCGACGATGCAGTCGAGCTTCTTCAGGCGTACGATTGGCCAGGCAACGTTCGCGAGCTCGAGAACGCTCTCATGAGGGCAGCCATCGTCGCGCGTGGCACGGTCATCGGGTCGGACCATCTCGCGCTGGCGCAGGAAGCGCAACGTGATGATGGAGACCTGTCTCTCGCCGGCGCGGCTCGGCGCCACGTGAAGCATGTGGTGGAGCTGGTGGATGGTGACGAGGCGTCGGCTGCGAAGCGGTTGGGGATCAGTAGAAAGGCGCTGAAGGAGCATCTAGCGAGCGATTGACCCGATCGGTTCACCCGGATAGCGTTACCGCCATGGCAAACAAGAGAAGAAGAGTGGCCGCACAGCCCGCGGCCCTGAAGTTCACCAAGGTGAACGCGATGCTCGGCGGTGCCGGAATCGCGTGCTTGTCGCTCGGCTATGCGCTGCTCGCCCAGGGATCCATAACCGCGGCGCCGCTGCTGCTGGTGCTCGCCTACGTGGTCCTGCTGCCCATGGCGATCATCAAGTAGGCCCGCGCGCGGGCGGTTGCGCCGGCGTCACATCTCCAGTTCGAAGTCCGCGCCGGCCAGGGTGGACCCGTTGGCCACCAACTCCACTCGATTGCGGCCTCCATAATAGCGGCGTGTCGAGATCAACCTGATGGAGTGCTTGCGCAGCGCCTCGTGCTCTCGTCCCGCCGCCTTGCTTTTTGGCGGCCACGGGCAAACACCTGTTCCCGGTCCGTTTGCGATGTGCGAAGCCGGCGCGTGTCTATTGCTGCATAGAGTCTCCAACCCCCTTGAGGCGACTCCATGCACGCCTACGACACTCGAATCAGAAGTGGCCACGCTCTGTTCATAGCCATGTGTATGTGGTCCATGGCTGGTGTGACAGTCGGCGCGATGTTCGTCGTCGGCCTAGAGGACGATGTTGGCGTACCGTTCGAACTCATCGCCCTGGCCATGGCCTCCGGCCAATTCGACATCTACGACAGCTCCGTGCGCGAGGCCGTGGGCGGCGTACTCAGGAGCCATGGCGTGCAGCGCACCGCGGGTCAGAGCCCCATGCAACTCCTTCAAGGCCTGAGCCCCTCGCAGGTGACCGCGATCGGTAGCGACGTGCAAGAGATGCTGGGCGAGTCGGGAGGCGGCGGATCGGCGGGACCGCGATCCTCGTGGCCCCGCGGCAAGGGTCGGGCTCCGTCCGTTCAAGGGCCCATACGGCGCCTGGTCGCAAACCCGTTCGGGCAGGCCGCGCCATGGGCGAGGCGGGCTCCGGGGAGATAGGGTGCGGAGAGGGGGCTGACGATGTCTCGTCCTCTCGTCTACTGAGGAGGAAGCAACTCCACCTGGGGTGATCGGCAGCGCGTCCCGCCCCCTTTGCGATCACCCTTCTAGAAGAGCCCCGATACCACTCCGTCTTGAAGGTCCACTCGCATCGCGGCAGGCTCGGCCCCGAGTCCCGGTAACGTCATGATGTTCCCGGTTTTCGCCACCACGAAGCCAGCTCCGGCGGACGGAGTCACCTCGCGCACGTGGATCCGGAACCCGGTGGGGCGCCCAAGCAACGCAGGGTCGTCGGAGAACGAGTAATGCGTCTTCGCGATACACACCGGTGCGTCACGCAAGCCGGCGTCCTCTAGCACCTCAATCTCCTTCGCCGCCCTCGGGTGGATGTCGAGTCCGTCGGCGCCATAGATCTCCCTCGCGACGGTGTCCATCTTCTCGATGAGGCCCATGTCATCGGGATATAGCGGCCGGAAGTCGGCTTCTCCGGACTCGAGCACGTCCCACACCGCGTCCGCTAGGTCGAGGCATCCTTGGCCGCCGCTGCCCCACGGGTCGGCGACCACGGCCCGGACCTCCACGCTTGTACAGCCGTCTAAGACCGCCGCGATCTCGGCCTCCGTGTCGGTCGTGAACCGGTTGAGAGCGATCACGGGTGGCACCCCGAACTTTCGCACGTTCGCCACGTGTGCCTGAAGGTTGACCAAGCCGCACTTCACGGCCCCCACGTTCTCCGCGCCAAGGTGGTCCTGCGAGACCCCTCCATTCATCTTCAACGCACGGACGGATGCGACCACGACCGCCGCGCCTGGACGCAGTCCCCCGAACCGGCACTTGATGTCGAAGAATTTTTCGGCACCGAGGTCGGCACCGAAGCCCGCCTCCGTGACGACGACGTCCCCCAGCGACAGCGCAGTGTGTGTCGCGGTCAGCGAGTTACATCCGTGGGCGATGTTCGCGAACGGGCCACCGTGGATCAGCGCGGGCGTGCCGCCGAGCGTCTGGACTAGATTCGGATTCACGGCGTCCTTGAGCAAGGCGGCCATCGCACCCGAAATGCCGAGACCCTCGGCCCGGATGGGTTCGCCGCTGCTCCTGTAGCCGATGATGATGCGGTCCAGACGGGTCTTGAGGTCGCTCGTGCCGTGCGCCAGGCAGAAGATGGCCATGATCTCGGAAGCCGCGGTAATCACGAAGCCGTCCTGGCGAGGGACTCCGCCTGTGCGGCCACCGAGTCCGACCACGATACTGCGCAGCGCGCGGTCGTTCATGTCGATGGCTCGCGGCCAGGTGATCCTCGTCGGATCGATGCCAAGCGTGTTGGGCCGGTACAGGTGATTGTCCAGCACCGCGGAAAGCAGCCCGTGCGCAGAGCTGATCGCGTGGAAGTCACCCGTGAAGTGGAGGTTGATCTCCTCCATCGGCACGACCTGGCTGTAGCCACCGCCTGCGGCTCCGCCCTTGTTGCCGAACAAGGGACCCAGACTCGGCTCCCGCAAGCAGAGGATCGGGTTACGGTCTCGAAGGTTGAACGCATCCGCGAGGCCCACGGATACCGTCGACTTGCCCTCACCCGCCACGGTCGGGCTCATACCGGTGACGAGAACGAGTCGCCCGTCCTCGTTACCATTGGCCTTCACGATGTCGAGCGGGATCTTCGCCTTGTAGTGGCCGTGGGGGAAAATTTCCTCTGGGCCGAGCCCGATCTTGGCTGCGATTTCCTGAATGGGGCGGAGGTCGGCCTCCTGGGCGATCTGGATGTCGCTCTTGATATCTGACTCCACGATGTGGTTTCCATTTTCAGCGCGCGGCCAAGATCGGGTCCAGAGTGGTTGGAGCGCAATGGCCGGTGGGCTCACCCCTTCGACTACGGCATGCTGCCGCCGTTGGTCTTCATCGACGGAAGCCTCCCTACCCAAGGGATAGGTGTTTCTCCCGCGAGACATCTACACGCAGGCGGATGTCGAGACTATTTTGCAGGTTGTCCGATGCGGGGCGAAGTGAGAGTGGCCCGGTGAGTCGAGCTACTTGCCGGCCGATCCAACCCGCTGCGGAAGGCGGCGGTCGCTAAGCCTCGCGTGCTATGCGCGGCAACCGCTCGAAGCACACCAAGCCCGAGATCCTGCTCCGGAAGGCGCTCTGGGCGAGAGGGCGCAGGTACCGGCTTCACGCGAAGGATCTGCCGGGGAAGCCTGACATCGTTTTCCGGCGCGCGTGGGTCGTCGTCTTCTGTGACGGCGACTTCTGCCACGGGCGTGACTGGGAGCAACGCCGGGCGAAGCTCGCTGATGGCGCGAATCCGGACTACTGGATCAACAAGATCGCAAGCAATCGTGAGAGGGCGGTGCACCAGTCCCAGGAGCTTGCGGCTGCCGGGTGGCTGGTGCTGCGATTCTGGGAATCGGAGCTGCTCGCGGATGTCGAGGCAATCGCTGACGGGGTCGCCCGTGCGGTGCGCCTCGATCGGTCGTAGAGCCCTTCGTTTCCGGCTTGCACGCTTCGGGAGGCTAGTGCATCCTGCCCTTGCAGAGATCGGCCAGCCGTCCTTAAACCGATCAAAAAATAAAGCCGACGTTCGCTATTCGAAGTGTTGGTATAAGCGACACTCCCAAAGTGGATTCTCCCGCTTCGTCCTGTGGAGCTCCAAGGAGTCGTTTTAGGCCAAATCCGAGGCCAACATAAAAGTTGTCGTCTGGTCCTAGAACAAAACTACGATTCAGATCAAAGCCGTAACCGAAGTAGGTCCCACCGTCTACCGCGGTAATGCCCATCTTCGCACCAAATGCCCATCCGACAGGAGCGTTGTACGTCCGGGTGCGGTTACTGCCTGGGTAAAACCGCCAGAACACGTCAAAGTTGACATATTGGTCAGTTTCGACCCTGGGTTCAGGTTCATTAGTCCAAGAATCGTCCTTAAAGGTGGATCCCCCAAAGCCAATCGTGGTGGTCGGAGAGATGACACGCTCGTACTCCGCATTAAAGATGTCGAACAGAATTCCAAACGGGTTGGCCGAAATGACGTTCCGCGGCTGAAACTCTTCACGTTGTTGAGCGGCGAGTGGCAGACCTGACAATCCGAAGATCAGGATAGCCAGGGAAACCACAAAGCTTGAAGAGTTCATCTTGACCATTGTTTTTTTTCACCACAGAAATAGCAGTGGAGCAGCGGGGAGCCGGTAGCGTGTCAGAAGCTGTCCCGTGCGCGATTCACCTATTACTCGGTAAGACCGATTGCGCGTAAGGAAAGCGCGCACCGGCTTCCTTAATTAGTGGTAGGCATCATGAGGTGCGCCCAGGGTGTGTCCTGGAACATGACATACGGCTCGTTCGTCGTGTGATCGGTATTCATACCAGCCAACGAGGTAGGGTCGACCGGGAAGATCATCACGTGAGGGCCTGTAACCACGCCATCCGCGGAATTCTCAGGTGGTCCGGCAAAAGGATCTGTGTTGCTGTTATCGTATGATCCCATCAGCATATAGGAAAGACCCATCGTACCCATCTCCGGTTCATCCCCCACCATCCAGTAGCCCACCCATTCCATCGCAGGACCATCGAAACACATCGGATCGAGGCCAGGAGTATTGGACCTGTCAGGGAAACAAGTCCAACCGTTATCGCCCTCTCTGAGCATCGATGGGTCCTCGCCCTCAGCAGCAGGCCAGTCCAGTACCGTCGCACCCTCAGAAACAATGTCGGGGGCAGCGCTCAACGCACTAGCAACCTTGTCTTCTGCGGATGACTCAGCAGTAATTTCTGCCGAAGCCATCTCTGCCATCTGCTCTTCCTCCCCCATCTGCTCCATGGGGCCGCACGCGGCCAACAGAATGGAAACGAGTAATATCGGGAGCGGCTTGAATAACTTCATGAGACATCTCCTGTGTGTGTAACGCTCTGTACTCCATTGACCGCTAGAGGCACAGCCCGGCAGACAACCAAGGCCGAAGACGACATTTTACAAGTTACCAATCTGTACCCCCCCTCCTAATGACGTGCCCCCAGGTGACGTGCCCCCAAGTGTGGTACCACTCCCTATGTTAGACGTTGAGCCATCGGCGGTCCCTGGAGCTGGGGCATTCTAAGGAACCAAGGCGATGGTTTGACCGCCTCCGGGG
>Ga0209554_1000784_pt1 | contig 26002 bp, 24 predicted proteins | sample MarorgKNORR_S2LV_5_FD_188221 | JGI IMG/M metagenome (GOLD analysis project Ga0209554, IMG submission 188221) | Marine microbial communities from the Southern Atlantic Ocean, analyzing organic carbon cycling - Bottom_A/KNORR_S2/LV (SPAdes) (version 2) | ecosystem: Environmental > Aquatic > Marine... | reverse complement strand
CGTCTTGGGCCAGCGTTAAGTGGCGATCGGCGTTTTCGTTCAACCGTTGCCGCAAGGCCGACAATTTGCCCGGTGCCTGGGTCTTCTCGGCCTGCTCGAGTGCCGCCTCGATGCGCTTCAGGTTGTCCAAGGCCCCGTCTAGCCCGGTGATCAAAAGAGAACCGGTGCTTAGGTCTTGCTCCAGAACGGCGGTGACCAAGTCACCTGGCTTTAATATGGACGGGTCACCGGCCGAGGGGGAAGAAATCTTCCGGCCATCAGCGTCTTGGATGTCTACGACTCCGTCTTCTCCTACGCCGGTCACGATTCCGGTGAAGTGACGGGACCGCACCGGATGGACCGGTATAACGAGGATCGAAATAGCCTGGCCGTTGACCGCCAAAACCGCCACGGCGCTGCCCAACGGGATGTCGTCCACCGTGGGCAGTTCCAGTCCCGGTACTCTGATGACCGTGCCGGGGTTGGCGGTAATCTCCACCGGGCCGTTGGGAGTGTCTAGAGTGATGTCGACCTCACCGGCCACCGCCCTGGGATGGTCCCCGGTGATACCCACGACTTCTCCGAAGATGCCGGTTTGGGGCGACTGACGCGGTCCGGCGGCTCCAGCGGTCCCACTGGATGCTGCTAAGGCCAGAGCCAGCGTCAGGAGCACGATTCCAAGAAGCGAGATCAATCTCCTCCGGCTGGGTCCTTCGACAGGCTTGGGACGAACGGCAATGGCTGTCCCCACCATTCGTGGCGAGCTTGTCGAACCATTTTTTGCTCCGGCGTTTGGTCTTAACATTTTCAGGGCCTCCGTCGTTTGGGGGCTACTGGCGGGCAGTCTGGTGTTGGGTTTAAGGAATGAATATAACGGTGCGTACTAAGGTCAATTCCTCCCCGGCAACCGAAGTAGCAATCACCTCGATGGCCAGGGGGTTGTTGTCGGGAGAAATGGTCAATTGCAATGAAAAATGGCCTTCGGTGTTGGGAATGGCCAGCCTGCCGTTGATGCTCACCGTGGCGTCGGGCGAGGAGATACCGGTAACCGTGATGACATCTTTGTCCACCACCATGTCTTCCGGAGGGAAAGTTACTTCCAATCGCAACGCGGCGGTCTGAGGCACGGTCGATGGCCCGGGAGTAGACGTTGGTTTCGGCGCTGATGGCGGTGTTGGCGGCGCGATAGGCGGAGTCGTTGCCGTGGGAGAAGGGATCGGCGTTGCCACAACCGCCGGAATCTCGGTTGGCATCAACGAAGGAGCCGGTGTGGCGGCGGGCGTGGGGTCCTTTTTTGGCAGTTGAGCGGGGGGTTGAACCGTGGTGGATGGGAGGGCAACAATCGTGGAGGAAGAGGCAGGCTGCCCGGCCTCAGTGCCCTCTGGAGTGGTTTCGTGGCCTCCGCACGCCGCGGTCAACAAGAGAATGAACAGTGCCGCCGCCGGCAGCAACTTAACCGGGAAGGTTCGAACCCACATCCCTACACTCCCATAGCCGAGGCTATCACCCAGTTCGCGCCCAGCCGGTCCCTGATTCTCCAGCGGAATCCGCGATATATTTAAGTATAAAGGATTGAAGCGATTGTCAGTAACTAGCTGGCAACCCAGTTACATTAGAAAGGCGGCTCTATGCTAAAATGGGGCCAATTTCCGGACCACGTACGCTGGCTGACATGCTCCAGTTGAATCCTGCAGTCCGGTCGTAGAGATCGATGAACGTTTTACTGCGGCGTCTCCAAACTGGAGACATTGACCAAGTGATTGAGATTGAGAGGGAGGCGTTTTCCCCCCTCTGGATCACCACCCCTTTTAAGCGCGAGTTGAACAACCGCTACGCTTGCTACCTAGTGGCTTGTGAGGCAGCGGAGGGAGATCAATCTCCTACGGACGCTGATCCGGAGGGGTCCCGGTCTTTGTGGTCTCGGGTATTGACGAGTGCCCAACGTTTGGTGCCGGGTAGCCAGGGAGACATCGCTCCTCCTTTGCCCATCGCCGGTTACGTTAGCGTCTGGTATCAGGGGGACGAGGCCCACATCACTGAGATCGCGGTGCGGGAAAGTCTGCGAGGAAACGGCATAGGTGAATTGCTTCTAATAGGTTCGTTGCGAGAAGCCGTCGAATACGGCTCTGAGGTAATGACTTTGGAGGTCCGCGTTTCCAACTTCATCGCCCAGCGGCTATACGAAAAATATGGGTTCAAGAATGTCGGCGCCCGCAAGGCGTACTATTCAGACAACCGTGAAGACGCGGCTATTATGACCACGAGCCCCATAAAGAGTGAAGAGTACCAGAGCATGTTTCGGGATTTGCAAGAGAGCTACCTTACAAAATGGGGTGAGATCCGGTTTCAGTCTAAAACCACTGGCTCATCCCAGTCTTAACCAGACCGGAGACCGGCAATTCTCTTCGTCATACCTGCCACGGTTTACCTACCGCCAGCGTCCACCGCCGATACCGGTTTAACGCGTGCACCGCCTTAGATTCCGAGTTCTGTCGCTGGCGTTACCGATGTTGACCATCTGAGGCTGCGTTGGTAGAATGACTCAGTCGTTTAGAACCCTCAAAGGCTGGTCAAGGTCAAGCTAGACTATGTATGACCGGCAAAGTTAGTGGGCCGGAGGCCGGGAACTCATGTTGGTCATCGGACTCACCGGGGGTATAGGGACGGGTAAGAGCCAGGTTGCCCGCTTGTTGCAGTCACTGGGGGCGGCCGTCATCAGCGCCGACGAGGTCGGTCACGAGGCTTATGTTCCCGATTCCGAAAGCTGGCGCGACGTAGTCGATACCTTCGGTAAGGAAATATTGCAGCCCAGTGGCGAGATTGACCGGCAAAAACTGGGCGCTATAGTGTTTTCGGACCCCCAGCAACTGGAAAAACTGAACGCGATAATGCATCCTCGCATGGCTAGGATGGTGGCAGACAGGATACAGGTTCTGCGGGATCAAGGTGCTTCGACGGTCGTCGTAGAGGCTGCCCTTTTATTTGAAGCCGGATGGGACTCCCTAGTTGATGAGGTTTGGACCACGGATTCGTCTGTTGAATTGGTGGTTGAACGACTTCAAGCCCGTAATGGCATGGATGAAAAGGAATCCCGACGGCGCATCGGATCGCAGATGGACCGTGCCGAGCGGATAGAACGGTCTGACTTGGTGGTGGATAACTCCAGCGATGTATCCGCTTTGGAACAAACGGTTATGGGCCTGTGGGACAGTAGAGTAAACGTAAGGACAGAGAGAGGCTAATGGTACAGACAGATCAGCCGAGTTATAAAGAATACGCCATTGAGGAATTCTTGGTACGCGACGAGCCTTACTACCGGGTCGTTGGCGACGAATTAGATCTTTTCACTGCGGCTTACCATCAGCATATTCCGGTGCTGCTAAAAGGTCCCACCGGTTGCGGCAAGACCAGATTCGTGGAATATATGGCCTGGAAGCTCGGCCGTCCTCTAACCGTTACGAAAGGAGACGGTAGCGAGGAACTCAAAGAAGGAGAGGTCCGGGTACCTCTGGTCACCATCGCTTGCCACGAAGACCTTACGGCCAGCGACTTGGTGGGCAGGTATCTTTTAGACGCCAACGGGACCCGTTGGATCGACGGCCCCATGACTCGGGCGGTAAAGAACGGCGCTATCCTCTACCTGGATGAGGTTGTCGAGGCCCGTAAGGACACGACGGTTCTGATTCATCCGTTGACCGACCACCGGCGCATATTGCCCATAGAGAAAACCGGTTCTATCGTCGAGGCGGACGACCGTTTTCTGCTGTGCATCTCCTACAACCCCGGTTACCAGAGTGCCCTGAAGGACTTGAAGCACAGCACCAGGCAGCGGTTCATGTCCATAGAATTTGACTATCCCCCAAGGGACATTGAAGCTGAGATTGTCGCCCGCGAGAGCGGGTGTTCCACCGAGATAGCAGACTCCCTAGCCAAGCTGGGGGAAAAGATACGCAACTTGAAAGAGCATGGCCTCCAGGAAGGCGCCAGCACCCGCTTGTTGATCTACGCCGGGAAGTTGATTTCCGAGGGTATTAGTATCCGCCGGGCTTGCCAGGTGGCCATCGTGTGGACCCTGACCGACGAACCGGAACTCCAGCGAAGCATCGAAGAAGTGGTGTCTTCTATATTCGAGTAGGGGTTTGATGGCCTTATCTCCTCCGGACATCGTCAGCCAAGTTCTAGCCCACCGTACTAAACAGACGGTGGGCGAACCGTCTCTAACGCCTGCCTCTGTTCTGCTGCTGCTATACCCCAAAGACGGTGAATACTGTATTCTATTGAACAAGCGGTCCCAGCAGGTAGAACATCATAAAGGGGAGATTTCCCTTCCTGGAGGGGCCAGAGACCCCGAGGATCGGGACTCGTTGGATACGGCGTTGCGGGAGACCGAAGAGGAAATGGGTATCGACCGGTCCGACGTAACCATCCTGGGAGAATTGGACGATGTCGTTACCAGGAGCCATTTCAAAGTAAACGTGTACGTGGGCACCATCCCCTATCCTTACCCCTTCAATCCCAGCGCGGATGAGATCGCTGAGGTCCTGGAAATCCCCGTGGCCGATCTCAATGATCCGTTGAACCACCGGGTTGAGACTCGTTTGGAAGATGGCGTGCCGGTCACAAGCCGGTCCTACGCTTATAATGAGCATCTAGTTTTCGGCGCCACGGCAAAGATCCTCCAGCAGTTCTTGGAACTTTTGGAGGATGGGACGGTAAAGGAGGAACACTAAGTTGAGTACGTCTCCTCTAGCGGGAATAGAAGTTGAGCTTGCCAAGTTACCCCCGGCGGTTCTGGAAGCCTACCAAGAAGCCGTGGAAACGATAGAGGCGGCTTTTGGTGAAGAGGAACTTGTCCTCTGGGCGAAAGAAGGCCTGGCCATCGGGACCCAGACGGTTAGATCCTGGGAATCGGCGGTAGAGTACTACAAGGTCGGACCTCAAGTCTCCCGGTTCCTGTCCTTCCCTTCGTTCATGCAATGGGCGCGGTGCGGCACCTATCTGGCGCAAGATTCGCCCACGCTTGCGGTGGCGTTCTTCAAAGCCAGTTCGTCCATCGTTCCCAATCTTAGGCCGCAATACATACCCCGTTGGGCCGGGCTGGGCCGCAGTTTGTATAAGGGCACTTGGAAATCCAGCACGCTGGCGGCCAAGTTCTTCGAAGTTAGCCCGGACCTAGTCCGTAATCTACCTTTCTGGGATGTGGAGGTATTCGCTTCCCTGATCGAGGCAATGTCCTACAAATCCTACGACGTCGCCGGCGAATGTCTGGTGTTGGGCCGGGACGTTTTGCCGGCGATGGGCCGGGAGCGCGAGGCCTTTCTCTCCATGGCCCGAGCTTTGATCGATGGTAGTTGGCGTGAGATTAAAACCTGTTTAGAGTTGGTGCCCAGGGCACTGCAGCAGGTGGACGAAAACCAGACCGGCCGTTTCCTCAAGCTGGGAGAGCGGTTGGCCAAAGTGGGCCTCCGGGAAACATCCCGTTTCTTGGCTGACGGCACCCAATCCTTGAGCAAGGTCCCCGCCGGCTCCCAGGGATATATCCTGGATCTTTGCGAAACTTTGCTGGCGGTTTCCCCCGAGGCCGTGCCGCCTTTCCTCAAAAGCCTTAGCAGCGTGCTGGAACGCATCACCATCAGCCAATTGGACTCTTGGTTCCACCGCGGCATGGACCTGCTCAAGGACAACCCGGAAAGCGGCATCGCTTTCTTCAAGATAGAGTCCAACACTTCCGTCGCCATGCTGGAAACCTTATCATCAAGCCTGGAACTGGACCGGGTGAAGGGTATCATCCGGCTGTATTGCAGCGCCTTGTCGGGCTCGTCAATTGACGTTCTAGACACCCAAGAATTGGTTAGAAAGAACATCGGTTGGGTGGATGAGGATTCTGCTTCCACCGATGGCACCAAGGTTTTCCTACCCACGATCGTGGATCACTATCCCGACAAGCAAGACAACTTCTCCTGGTTCAAGGTGGTTTCCACCCATCAGGTGGGCCACTTGGAGTTCGGCAGTTTCCTATTTGATTTCACCAAGCCCAGCGGACTGTTCGATAACCGCCGATCTCCCCTTGAGGACGAAGTTAACGTCGGGAAACAGGCCGCGGCGGCGGAGGAGGGTGTTGAGCCCAGCCAATCTCTAACCGACATCGGCCGGTTCTTGTCTCTGTTCCAAGACCGCCAACTGGCGTTCGACCTCTTCACCGTGCTGGAGGACTGCCGTCTGGACTACCGGATCAAGGTGGAATATCCGGGTATACGCGTCGCCGCGAACCGGGTCCAGGACGAGGCGTTGGCCAACCGTCCGAATATACAAGAGATGGGCGTGCAACAGGCTCTAGTAGAGCTGCTTATCCACATGAGCCTGGAGCAGTTCACCGAACTGCCGGTGCCCACCGAGTACAAAGACGCCGCAGTCGTCTTGGCCCAGATTCTGCATGAACTGCGCAACGCCCAAGCAGAAGTGGAAGACACCGCGGAAGCCACTTTGAGGGCGTACGAGATCATTTCCCGAATCGCCAACGAAAATCCGCCGGAAAAAGATTGGGAACAGGAAGACTTGGAGGAGCCCGGCGACTTCTCGGAAGAAGAATACGAATCCCTCATAGACCAGTTGCAAGCCGGGCAGGACGCTTCCGGAGAGTCCGGCGAGGGGGAGTCCCGGGAGTCGCCCGAGCCGGTGGACTACCGTGGAGACTTCAAGCCGGAGATGGTTCAGCTATTGACCAGGTTGCAATCCGACCAGGACCAGCAAGGCGAGGGTGAGCCTATCTCCCAAGAGATGTTGGAACAGCTCCTCCAGGAAAGCTCAGAGCTGGAGTTGGACGCCGAACAAGGCGACATCAACGACAGCATGAGCGCCTTTGCCCAGAATCTGATGAAAGAAGCCGGAACGCCGCCGCCTAACTCTCAGCCGGGGCAGGGTTACGGTCCTCTGCTGCACGACGATGATCAAGGCGGAGAGCTGGAGGCACGGGAACCCAAGACCTTTGCCTACGACGAGTGGGACTTTAGGGCCAACGACTACAAGCCGCGGTGGTGCATCGTCAAAGAGAAAGTCGTCGAGGAGGGCGACACGACCTTCTACAACGACGCTCTGAAAAATTATCTCTCTCTGTCCAACCACATCAAGCGGCAGTTCGAGCTGATCATGCCTGAGAGCATGAAGAAGATCTACCGGCTGGTCGACGGCGAGGACATTGACCTCAATGCCGCTCTGGAAGCTTGGGCCGACCTACGGATGAATGTCCCGCCGGATGAGAAGATCTACTGGCATCGCAACCGGAACCGGCGGAACGTGGCAGTGGTGTTCCTGCTGGACATGAGCGCATCCACCGCCGAAGCCATCGACGAAGGCCGTCAAGTGGTGGACGACCGGGACGCCCCCGATGACCCGGTGGAGTACATGGTGTGGCTGCGCCGCCGCCGGGAAGGCTTGGTGCGCCGGAACTACAAGCGCATCATCGACCTGGAAAAGGAGAGTACCGCGTTGCTCATCCAGGCCCTGGAAGCTATCGGAGACACCTATGGTATCTACGGCTTCTCGGGTTACGGCAGAGAAAACGTGGAGTTCTACGTAATAAAGGATATCGACGAAGGATTTGGAGATAAGGTAAAGCGGCGCATCGACAAGATCACCCCGCTCCACGCCACTCGCATGGGCGCCGCCATACGCCACTCCATCACCAAGCTGGAAAAGATCGACGCTACCACGAAGATTCTCTTCCTGATCAGCGATGGCCGGCCCCAGGACCGGGGCTACAGCCGGGAAGGAGTGGAGAAGGAGTACGCCGTCCACGATACCCACATGGCCCTGCTAGAGGCCAAACGCAAGGACATTACCCCGTTCTGCCTCACGGTGGATAAATCGGGGCACGATTACCTGAAGAGCATGTGTGGCGACATGGGATACGAGGTGTTAGGAGACATCTGGGCCCTGCCGGAACGGCTGCCCATGCTGTACCGCCAGCTGACTTTGTAAACCACCGGCCACTGGTCCGCTTATGATTAACGATAGGGGTACGGCTAGCCGTACCCCTATCGTATTAAGCTAATTTGGCCGACAGCTTTGTCCCCTGCGAAGGGGGGACTACCGGGAGGTCGTTTTCTCCCCGGAGAAACCTTCCATATATCCCCTCTTTTGTAACAAGCGGACTGGCTGAAAATGCCGAAATCCTACCGGCCGCCTTCCGACGAGATTAACTTGCTTAATTCAATCAGCGCATTGTTGGACATACGCCGTTTCACGGTGACCCGCCTGGGGGGCACCCGCAGTTCCATCTCTTTTGAACCGTTGGGACCAACAATGGATAAGTAGGCCAGTCCGGCCGTCGGACCATCCCCGGGCGGCGACCCGTCATCGCCCGCTATGCCGATACCGTAATCGGACCCCAATCCCTTCCGGACCGCTTGGGCCATGGCGTTGGCCGTCTCTTGGCTAACAGCGCCGTACCGCTCTATGACTTCCGCCGGCACGCCGTGAGCGATCTTTACGTCGTCGCCAATCGCCACTACTCCTCCCTTGAAGTAGCTGGCGCTATCCGGTGAGTCGGTTAAGCTGTTGATCAAGTATCCTCCGGTGCATGATTCCATGGTTGCCAGAGTCAGCCCTCGCTGCCGCAGGAGTACGCCGACGGCATGTTCCGGGGTTTCCTCATCGTATCCCCAGATGTGGGGGCCCAATCGTTCCTCAATGGCTTTTTCGACCGGGGCGATCAGAAGCCGGGCGGCTGCATCGTTTGGCGCTCGGGCGATTATCCTCAAGTGATTCCCGTCGGCCTTGGAGTAGATGCCTAAGTAGGGATTCTCCTGGCCAAAGAACTCGGATATTATTTCGTCGATCGCCGCTTCCGACAAACCCATGGTTTTGATGTTACGGGTGATTGTCACCTCGTCGTCCACTAACTTAAGTAGCCGGGGCGCCACCTCTTCGTCCCAGATCGCGTGCATCTCCGCGGGAGGGCCGGGCATCGACACGATGATGCCGCCGTCGCGTTCCGCCCACCAACCGGGGGCCGTGCCGTTTCGGTTGGTGATGAATTGGGCCGAGGGAATCAACTGGGCTTGTTTTATGTTGCGGGAAGGCATGTCGGTACCCCGGTCCCGGAATTGCTGTTCCAGGTGCCGAACCGCTTCTTCTTGGACGGTGGGCGTCTCCCCCAGGGCTGCCGCCACGCCTTCCCTGGTCAAGTCGTCCTGAGTTGGCCCCAGGCCGCCGGTGGTGAAGATAATGTCCGAGCGTTCCAGCCCCCGGGAAAAGGCTTCGGATAACATATCCAGGTTGTCTCCGACGATGGACACCCACCGGAGTTGGATCCCCAGGGCGGGCAACCTGGTGGCGATCCATGCGGCATTGGTATCCGTGAGTTCGCCCATCAAAAGCTCGGTACCAATGGATAAAATTTCAGCTTTCAAATAAATCCCCTCGACAAATAAGGGCGCCTCAATCACGTCGAGGCGCCCCTACTTCATGTCTCTTCAGCCCTTAGGTTGTGACATAGATGAGCTAAGTCTGTCAACCCGAACCAGGGTTGGGTTTGTCCTCCGGCCGAACCGGCGGGTCGGTGACCAATGCGCTTATCCGTTGTGCCCGTTTGATCGGCATCGAGAATACTCGATAGCCACCCAACAGGCTGGCGTAGCGGTGTTCTCCGTCGGGCGTTGTGTCACCCAAGTAAAACTCTACGTCCGCCCCCGCGGCAAGTCCCAATCGTATTTTGGTCTTGGGTGGGTCCAGACCGTATTCAGCGAAGTTATCGATATTTTCCGCCAGAATATCGTCGGCTCTTGGGCCGCTGAGCATCTCAGGGGTGTTGCCCCACTTGTCCGCCAGAACCGGCTCCTCGCTTGGCTGCAGTTCTACAGGGTCTAATATCGCCCACGCCGAATCGCCGTCGCCGACCTTACCGTAGGCCACGGTTTGGTCTTGCTCGGTGATCTGGATGTACACCAGTGGGTTGTCTTTCAATTGGAACAGGCGCAAGTAGGGCGGATCTAGTGCCAGGCGGTTTATCACTTGGGCCCATATAGACGGCACGGTGAAAAGCGTGGGATGCCCAACCAACCTAGCGTACTGGTTCTTATCGTCCGGTGTATTGCTACCCAGATGAAACTCGAAACTCTGACCGCTTGAATCGGCGACTTTAATGATCGATAAAGGGGGGTCCAACCCGTAGGACGCTGGATTTTCAATCGTTTCGGCCAGGTCTCGGTTGACCCGAGGCCCGCTAAGCAACAAGGGCGTGCCGCTCCACTTGTCCTGGAACACTGGAATCTCAGGGTCACCTTGAATGTACCATCGACGGCCTCCCGGCAATCGGTTATAGATCACTGTCTGACCCTCGTTAGTAACTTCGATGCGTTTAATGCTGTCTTCGTCGATGCGGTACAGCCAGGGCTCTTCCGGCTCCCGGTCGGTGGGTCCAAAGTACCGCACCACCAAGAATGTGCCGCCAAACAGCACCAAGATAGCAACCAATAAGATTGAAAGACGTAGGTTCATGTTATTTCGACGCGCCCCTGCCGGAGATTAGGTTCTTCCCCTTGGTTAAGAATCCTGCTTGTCAACAAATCTTTTTAACCAGGCTACCGCCTTACCCACCAAACCAGGGCGGCCATCAATCCCATCAATCCGGGCAAGAACAACCAAGATGTCCAGCGTACGAAATTAAACTCGTTCTTGTTCAGGTTGAACTCCCGGAAAGTAAAAGCTTTGTCGCGGATGGATACCAGAGAGAAGTCTCCAAGAAGGTAGTTGGCGGAGTTCAGGAACAGGTCCGCACCGCCGCCTCTGTTGAAGAAACTATTTGACACGAAGTCGGAGTCACCAAAAACAACCAGCCAGGACAACTCTGAATCCGGCGGCTGAGACGTGGGAGCCGGGCTGCCTACCGGGCCTATCCCTTGGACGAATACAGCAGGCGAGAACGGACCCCGCGGGTCGGACTTATCCCCAGCATCCGTTATCGGGTCAGCCCGATCTAGATCGGCGATCAGGTAGCTGTTAGGTGAAGTCATGGCCAGAGGTACTGGTCTCCTGAGGCCATCGTCGATCACGACCATTGGGGATGTGGAGGGCATGAAGCTGGGTTGCAACGGCACGCCTCTGGGAAAGACTATCTCCAAAGGCGCCTCAGGGTTGTATCCGGTAACTCTAAGGATCTGGGGGTTCCCCGGCACGGATTGACTCAAGTCCCGGATGTATCCTTTTCCAACGACGACTCCCCAAATGGCCAAGAACTGGCGGAAAGTGTCAACGATCTCCGTGTCAGCCAAGAATATCATCCGGCCGCCTTCTCTCCGGTCGGACACGATTCCGTCGCTGTTCAAGAACTTGCCTTGCATATAACGGTTCAAAGCAGCGGCATGAGTCTCGGGAAGTTCACCGGTTGGACGGGCTATCACCAGCAATGCGGTGTCTTCCGGCACCGACACTTCTGTGTCATCGGGGGGCCAAGTAAGGGGCGCTACACGATAGTTGTCTTGTTCCAGGCCGGCTCGTAGCTCACTATAACCGTCGGCACCGGAACTGTTGATGCTGCGTTCCCCGTGGCCGGTTAAGAAGTAGATCGCTTTTTGCTCTTCACCGGTAGCCACCAGCATGCCGGTCACCAGATCCTGCTCCAATTGGCTGTAGGATGGATCAGTGGGCTGCACCACGTCTATCTTGTCTGAATCCAGGGACTCGACCACCACCGACTCCGCAACGAAAGCCAGAGGCCGGGCGCCGAAGTAGGCGTTGGCGATGTCTGGCTTATAGTCTGGGTCGACCATGCGGAAAGTGAATTTTCCGGAGCGGGCCGCAAACTCTTTCAAGGTGTCCTCGACCTTTGCCCGCCTGTTGGCTTGGTCGGGGTCCGAGGTTAATGCCAAGTCTTTGTAAAACGCCGTGGCCCTTAACGGTTCGTCCAGATCGTTGAGGATCTGTTTGGTCCGTTCAGCCAAGCTGAATTGGTTGGTGGCTGTTACATCGATCCTTTTGTTGTTCTCGAAAGTGACTACGCCTATCAGCAATGTGATCCCGATGAACGCCGCCATCATTATTATAGAATTGACGCCGTAACGGCCGGTCCGGCTGAGAAATGCTGCCGTCACCGAGCTCAAGAAGATCAAGCCCACCGTGCCGATGAGAACCAAGCCGAGGATGATGTCGGCGATGCCGTATATGCGCATGGAGCTGACGAACGCCACGACAATTATTCCGGAGACCAAGGCAATCACGCCGGCGACGACCATAGGAAAACGATAGGAGCCTATGACATCTAAGAGCGGCTCCAAGAAGCTGAAGAGAGTGCGGGACAGTTCCACATCTCCGGCGCCGCCTTCAGTAGGTCCCTCCGGATCGACAAGTTGTTCCGGTGAAGCTTCCTCCGCTACTTCGTCCTGCCTGCCGGCGCCGCCCCGCCGCCGGCGCCAATCTCTAGGCTGTTCGCTCATGCTACCTCCACCGCCGCGACTCTAGGGCCCGTATAGTGAGGAAAACGAAGAAGGAGGTGAGTAGCAGATAGTAGGCTATGTGTTTCGTGTCGATCACACCCCGTTCGAAATCGTCGAAGTGGCTTTTCAAGCCGATCTCGTTGACGATTGTGGCGGGTAATCCGGTCAGGGTCGCGGCCGCGAAGTCGGTGAAGTAAAGCACCAAAAGAATGCCCATCGCTACGACGGCGGCTACGATCTGGTTGCTGGTCAGCGTGGAAGTTAGCAAACCTATGGAAAGAGCTGCCGCGCCGTACAGAATCAATCCCAAATAGCCAGACCAGATCGGACCGGGGTCCGGGTCGGCAAAGATGATCAGTAATACCACAAAATATAGGGTTAGCACTATCGTGCCCATGAGAAAGACCAGGCTGGCTATATATTTGCCCAATACAACCTCCCAGTCCCGGACCGGTGAGGTTAGCAAAAGCTCAATGGTCCCTAATTTCTGCTCTTCGGCCATTAACCGCATGGTGAGCGTGGGGGCCAACAAGATCAGTATGATGGTAGCCCCTTGGAAAAAGCTGCTCATCGACGCTTGCGGGAATGGGTTGCTCAGGTCCCTCACAAAAAAGAAACTAGCCAGAGCCAGAAAAATCATAGCTACGATATAGGCGGTGGGGCTGGAGAAGTAGATCTGAATCTCTTTCCAAGCCACTGCTTGGACAGTGCGCATCGCTAGAGCTCCTCGTGTGTTGTTAGTTTCAGGAATATCTCTTCCAGGCTCATCCCCATGGTTTGCATGCTAAGCAGGCTCCATCCACCGCCGATCACCGTTCTGGAGATCTCGTCCCTAAGGTCCTGACCCTCATTTGCTTGAATGGTGTAGATCTCTTTGCCATGGTTCGACCGGTGAGACGCACTGGCCACCCCTTTCAAGGCCCGCAACGCCGGTAACACCTGGGACACCGGACCACCGATCTCTACTTCCATCTGTTCGGACCCCTTCAACCTCTCGGCCAGGTTGTCTGGGGTGTCCTCAGCCACGATCTTACCTTCGCTTATGATAAGAACACGATCGCAGATCATGCTGACTTCGGGCAAGATATGGGTGCTTAGCACCACGGTCTGTTCCCGGCCTAACTCTTGGATAAGCCGCCTGGTTTCCACGACTTGTATCGGATCTATGCCAATGGTGGGCTCGTCCAAGACCAGAACTTCCGGTTCGTGGAGGATCGCTTGGGCGATGCCGACCCGCTGACGGAACCCCTTGGATAACTTTCCTATCAAGGTTGACCGATAGTCGCCCAACCGGCAAACGTCGATCACCTCTGATATGCGGCGTTTGATGTTCTTGGGCGGCATCTGGCGCAGCGTCCCCATGTATTTGAGGTAGCTGTTCACCGGCATGTCGGTATATAGGGGGACGGTTTCCGGCAAGTAGCCCACCTTCCGCCTGACTTCCAGCGACTGCTCCACGATGTCGAAGTCGTCAAGGGTAACTTTACCCCTGGTTGGGGGCATGTAACCGGTTAAGATACGCATGGTCGTGGTCTTGCCCGCGCCGTTGGGTCCCAAGAATCCCAGGACCTCCCCTCGTTCCACGCCAAAATTGACATCCTCTATGGCTGCGTATGGACCATAGTAGTGGGTTAGGCCGGTGGCCTGAATCATGAGCGATTTAGATTCTTTTTTTACCATAGGGTTGCATCCCGCCGTCTATTGAGTGAAAATTACAATTGGCTAGATGGCATTAATACGTAATCGGAAGTGATGATATTCCATACGAATGGATTTGCCAAGGCGTAGGGTATCCCTATAATTCGCGATATGGCGTAAATTGGCCGAGGGAGGTAGGATGCACCTGGTGATCGACGGATACCGTGGAGATCTTGATAGGATGTGGGACGTTGAATTGGTACGGTCCTTTTTGACCGATTGTCCCGCAACCCTGGGCATGACCCGAATTACCGAGCCCGAAGTATTGAAGTACGATGCTCCCAAGCAGCAGGATTCCGGTGTATCCGGTTTCGTGATTATCGCGGAGAGCCACATTAGCATACACACATTCCCTAATCGCGATTACGTAAACATCGATATATTTTCGTGCCAGCCATTCGATCACGACCAGGCTTTGTCTGAAGTGAAAAGTCTGTTTCAACTTCAGGACGCGAAAACATGGCTCCTAGACCGGGGGTTGGAGTGGCTGGACACCGAGCAGGGGCGAAACGAGGTGCGGGAGCAACGCACCGCATTGGATGCCAGTTCGCCGGATCGCCCCCGTGTCTGAAGCGGAACACCTGCCCTGGATACCTCCGAACTTCCTAGCGCTCCCCGCCGAAAATAGCGGCCTAGATGAGGCCAAGGCCGTGCTTATTCCGGTACCGTACGACAGCACGACTTCTCTACGAGGCGGGGCCAGGAACGGACCGGGCGCCCTAATTGAAGCCTCATATGGCCTTGAAGATTACGACCACGAACTTGATTTGGATGTTTCATTGGTCGGGATCCATACCACCCAGGCCCTTGAGGCCCATATGGGCGGGCCGGCCGAAATGGTCAAACGGGTGCGGGCGGCTGTCGGCAGCTACGCACGCTCCGGGAGGCTTGTCGGCGTGTTGGGGGGCGAACACTCGGTATGTATTGGCTCGGTCCAAGCTAATCTAGAGGTTTATCCCGATATTTCGGTGCTCTACATCGACGCCCATGCCGATCTGCGGAGCGAGTACATGGGCACGCCTTGGGGCCACGCATCGGGAGCCAGGAGAATCCACGAGATGTGCCCGCTCGTATTAGTAGGGGTGCGCAGTCTTTGCCCGGAAGAGCGAGACTATATCAAATCATCCTCCATACCCACGTTCTACTGGCCGCCATCTTGCGACGACCGGGAGTTGATCAGCGATATAGTTGAGCATCTTGGACCGACGGTATACGTTAGCATTGATCTGGACGCTTTAGACCCGGCCTTGATGCCCGCCGTGGGGACACCAGAACCGGGAGGGCTGAGTTGGTACCAGATGGTTTCGTTGTTGCGATGCGTCGCTGAGACAAGGCGCATCGTTGGGTTCGATATCACCGAATTATGCCCGGCCGAGGGTCCGGCGGCCTGCTCCTATACGGCGGCCAAGCTGGTCTACAAATTGGTGGCATACGCCACCTCTCTCGGAAAATGACGAACGATCGCCCAAGGGCGAATCGTTGCCATTGGGCATCTTCGGAGAAGCCGGCGCTTCGGCCGGTCCGTCTCCCGCATTGATATTCGACTGGCCGCTCCGCTGAGATAGGGGATTCTGGAGACCGGGTTTACGTAATCGATGGGACCTTCCATCCGGGTGGGCAAAATCTTCGGTATTCCCATTGAGATCCACTTCAGTTGGGTCTTCATCTTCCTGCTGATGATCGTAATCCTGGGCAACCTGTTCGACCAATCTCAATCTACTGCCCTCGGACGTTGGGCGTGGGCGTTGTTGATCGCGGTCCTGTTCTTCGCGTCTGTTCTTGCCCATGAGCTTTCCCACAGCCTAGTGGCGGTTCGTAAGGGCATCCCCGTAGACGGGATTACGCTGTTCTTCTTCGGCGGCGTTTCGCACCTGGCCCACGAAGCGCGCCGCCCCTACGTCGAGTTCGTTATCACGGTTGTCGGGCCGCTGAGTAGCATCTTGCTAGCCGGAATATTCTGGGTCCTTTGGCTGCAATTTAAAGGTACCAACTCGTCTCTGGAACTAGCTTTCCGGTTGCTGATGAGCATAAACCTGATGCTGGGCATCTTTAACATGCTACCCGGCTTTCCTCTGGACGGAGGGCGTGTGTTGCGGTCAGTCATCTGGGGCCTATCTGGGAGCTACTGGCGAGCCACCCAAGTAGCGGTAAGGGCAGGGCAAGCGATAGGCGGGTTGATCGCTTTGGGAGGCGGCTACCTGGCCGTTGATAATTTCCATGCTCTTGGGATATCCGGGATATGGATGATCTTGATCGGTGGATTCCTCTTCTCCGCGGCCACTGCGACCTACCGGCAGGAACGGGCCAAAGAGCATCTAAAAACCTACCGGGTAGCGGACGTAATGAACGAGGAGTGGTGGACACTTCCTGGGGAGATGTTGATGAACTCTCCCTTGGTTGCCCAGGGCTTGGCCGAACATGACAATCTGTTAGCGGTTTCATTGAACGGACATGTCGAAGGCATGATCACTCGGCGGTTGATGGACCGTATCCCCAGAAAAGCGTGGGGTTTTACACTATTGTCTCAAGCAATGTTGTCCCTGCGGTCACTGCCCGTACTCACCCCCGCCGATACCGCGTCAGAAGCGATGGACCAGATGGAGACCGGCAGGCTAAGTAGCCTGGCGGTGATGAGAGACGGTGAGTTGTTGGGCTTCGTAAGCCGGGACGGTATTAAAATGCTCGCCAAGCGCCGGAACAGGAACCGTGTTTAACAGTCTCGGTTCAGCCGCCTGTGCTACAATAGGTTCCGCCGCCCGGTAGTCAGGATTGGCGCCGGGAAATGGCCGCTGAAAGAGTAACAGAGGACACAGATGCCGCCTCCGGAAATCGTGTATTTGGACCATGCTGGAACCACCCCGACCGACCCCCGGGTGCTGGAAGCCATGCTTCCCTATTTCACCGGATTGTACGGGAATCCATCCAGCATGCACACGGTTGGCCAAGAAGCCCGTTACGCGCTGGACGGTGCCCGGGAGAGGGTGGCGAAGGTGCTGCATTGCCGGGCCGGAGAAATAGTGTTCACCGGCAGTGGTACTGAATCCGACAACGCCGCCATCAGCGGGGTGGCCACGGCGTTGGAGGAGACCGGCAATCACATCATTACATCCACGGTGGAGCACCACGCCGTATTACACAGTTGCCAGTACCTGGAGAACATCGGATTTGACGTGACATATCTGCCGGTGGATCCATTCGGGATGGTCCATCCGGAGCAGGTCTACGACGCCATCACCGACCGAACCACGATGGTGACGGTGATGTACGCCAACAACGAGATTGGGACCATCAATCCCATCGCCGAGATCTCCAAGGCTGTCGCGCGCCGGGCCTCGGAATTGGAGCGGACGATCGTCATGCATACCGATGGAGTGCAGGCGGCCGGGTTTTTAGATTTGAACCTCCGAAACTTGGGCGTCGATATGATGAGCCTGTCCGGCCATAAATTCTACGGTCCCAAGGGCACCGGTGCTTTGTACATCCGGCGGGGCACCCCCCTGCTGCCATTGATCCAGGGTGGAGGGCAAGAGCGGGAACGGCGGTCCGGAACCGAGAACATCCCCGGCATCATCGGGTTTGCGGCGGCGCTGGAAGCGGCCGACGCTCAACGGGAAGAGGTCAGCGTCCACTGCACCGCGCTTCGGGACCGGATCATCCAACACATCGCCGAGAATATACCGGCTTGTCACCTAAACGGCCATGAAACCCAAAGATTGCCAAATAACGTGAACTTCTCCTTTGAAGGAATAGAAGGCGAAGCGATCCTCCTGGGGTTGGACGTGGCGGGCATTGCCGCTTCCAGTGGCAGCGCCTGTAGCTCCGGTTCCCTGGAGCCGTCCCACGTGCTTCTGGCTCTGGCCCAATCCGCTGAACTGGCCAGAGGTAGTTTGCGGGTGACGTTGGGCCGGGAGAACACGGTCGAGGAAGTGGACTATTTCCTCGGCGTGCTAGACCGTTTAGTTCCCCAACTTAGGAAATTGCCGACTCTTGCGACAAGTGGTTCTTAAATCTGATATGAAACGTATCTTGAGTATATCTTTTATGGGAAAGCGAAAATCTTTGTTATTGGCCCTGGTGGCGTTGGCGATCCTGGCGCTGTCAGGTTGCTCGGATGCTTCCCCGGCTTTCGGCCAATTTTTCTCTGGCAGGACATTGGTCATCAGCGTGGTTGCCATCGACCGGGTGTCTGAATTGCGCTATACGGCCGTGATCGAAGACGATGTTCCGACCTACGTCCGAGTGGCGCCATCTCAAGAAGGATTGGAGTTGGTGGTAGTTCACTTGAAGGTGCAGAATCATACCGCTACCAGCGCCATCTTGAATGTTGACCGGCAGGCGGCCGAATTGAGGGACATCCTTTCCAACAAATATTTCCCCATCGATGTGGGTGTGCTAGGAAAACAAGTCGATTCGCCACCCGTCAGGGGGAGCCGGTCGGAACAGGTGCTGGAATTGGAACCCGACGGCACTTTCGCCGAGACCAAGGGCTTCATCAGGGGACCGGTGGAGCTGCAAAGAGGCATGGGATTGGACGGTTGGATGGTCTTTGAGGCCCCACCGGATACGAAATTCCGTGAGTTCAAGTGGCGGGCCGGCGACAACTTGACTATAACGTTCTAGGCGGATCATTCCTTGGGTATCCTGTAACCAGTTCGGCCTCAGATCCGCCGCAAGAGATTCTAGTTTCGTTCCCTAAACTGTTTACCGGTGACCCCAGCCGTTTAGCCTCCTTTACCCCAGAGCAATACGCATAGCTATCCTTCGACCGGGTTTGCCGTGATTAGGGATCAGCGAAATTTACCCGATTCTCTTAAGCCGTCCGTGGCGGGATAATGCTATGACCTTACCTCTTCGAGGTGGTGGGCGGGAGTCCGGAGTTCAACCGCAGGTCCCGAGAAGGATTTTCCACATCGCTGCCGGGTCAACTATCCCGATCGCGGGAATCTTCTTGCCCGAAAGCGTCATGGTGGCCGGATTGGGGATCCTGTCCGCCGGCGGCTTGGGAATGGAGCTGGCGCGGTTCAAGTTTAAGTGGCTTAACCAATGTCTGGTCCGGTGGTTCGCGCCTCTCTTAAAGGCCGAAGAGGACCGGCGGATCACCGGGGCGACCTACATGGTGATCGGCGGGTTGATCGCCTTTTTGCTGTTCGACACGGTGGTAGCTGTTTCGGCGATGTTTTTTCTGGCGTTGGGAGATCCGGCCGCGGCGTTGGTTGGAAGGCGAATGCCCGGCCCCAGGCTGTTTGGCAAATCGCCCGTTGGAACAGCAGCTTTCTTAGCGGTCTCGTTATTAGTTGTGGCGATTCTGGTGGGCAGCGGGCGATTCCCTTACCATTGGGCATTGTTGATGGGAGGTGCGGTGGCCGCCTTGGTAGAGCTGGCTCCTGTGCCTCCGGACGACAACCTGACTATACCCCTCGCCGCCGGGGGGGCGATGCATCTGCTTGGAGCCTAGCCCGCGCCGGAGAACTCCACTATCTCGGCTTGTTCTCTCTGGAATTTGACGTAGGCGTCTTTCTTCATCACCGGACGATGGCGGGCGAGGACTTCTTTGCCCGTGGCGCCACCGTCCGCCAGCAAGTCGATGACTGTCATCGCCATGATTTTCGCCGGATTGACCACCGCGTTTTTATAGTCGGTGATTACATAATCCTTGCTGTGGCCGGCTCCGACCGCTCCGCTGGTGTAGGGATGGCAGGCCGGGATGATGTGGCTGAGGTCGCCCATGTCGGTGGAACCGCCCCGGTTGCGGCGGGGAGACATAACCAGTATCGAAGACTCCCCCAACAGTGCCGTGGCGTTCTTGCGGAACAACTCCTGAAGGGTGTTGTCGTGGCGCATGGGAAGATAACCAGGGATGTTGGTTATCTTAACCGAGGCCCCAACGGCCATGGCGCCCGCTTTGAAGCAGCGGTCAACTATCGCTGAGTTGCGCACCACCGCGTCGGGGGTACCAGAGCGGACACGCCATTCCAGCTTCACCTCAGCGGGTACGGCGCTGACCGCCTCTCCCCCTTTGGTCATTATTCCGTGGATGCGTACTGTGTCTTCTTCCTGGTAGAGTTCCCGGTTGGCGTTGATGGCTTGCAGGGCGAAGGTCGCGGCGTTCAAAGCGTTGATGCCACGGTGGGGCGCGCTGCCCGCATGGGCACCCCGGCCAAGGAACTGAACGTACTTCACTACATGCCCGTTGCTGGTTCCGCCCATGGCGAATTTACGCTCGCCCATGTCGCTGGCAGTGTGGCACATCACCGCCATGTCCACGTCGTCGAATTCGCCCAGCCGGATCAACTCCTGCTTGCCTCCTAGGAACTCCAGCTTGCCTTCGGTCCGCATCTGCAGCCTTCGCTCAACTTCGATGAACTCTTCGGCGGGTACGGCGAAGGGGACAACTTCCCCGTTCAACTGCTCGCGGACTTGGGGAGTTAATAAACCCATGGTTGCGCCCAGCATCATCCCGATCTGGCAATGGTGGCCGCAGGCATGGGCGGCGCTGGTTTCCGAGTCGGCGTGGGGATGCTCGCCAACCAGCAGAGAATCCAACTCTCCGATGATCGCTACTTTGGGGCCGGGTCCGGCTCCTCCGGCAAAACGTCCTTTGACCCCGGTAATGGCCAGTCCCTGTTCGTGCTCTATACCAAGTTCGGTGAACTTCTTTGCAACTACTTGCGCCGTACGGACCTCGGAGAATCCCGGCTCAGGGTGGGCGAGGATATCCTGGGCGATGCCGATGATCTCGCTGGATTTTTCGTCGATGGCGGCGCAGGCCAATTCTTTCAGTCGATCAGTGCTTAACATAATGCTAATTGCTCTCGAAAGTTTCTTCCGACGCCATTTGGCGCATGAATTTCAAGTATTCGTCTTTGGTCATTTCGGGCCGGTGACCGGCGATGATATTTCCCGCGACTTCGGCCCCGTCGCCCAATAGGTCTACCGCGGTGGCCGTTAACGCTTTGGCCGCGGTGATCACCGCCAGCTTGTAATCCTCAATCACGTAGTCCGCGCCGTGGCCAAGACCGGATGCCCCTCCGACGTATGGATGGATCACGGGCATCAACTGGCTAACGTCTCCCATGTCGGTGGAGCCGGTTCGGTGAGCCACGTGGCCAACGTTTTCCTTACCGACCAGATCATTGGAGTTGGCTTCGAAGACGTCGGCCATGTCCTGGTTCTGGGTCAGAGGCATGTAGCCCGGTATGGTTTGGATCTTCACGTTGGCGCCCACCGCCATCGCGCCGGCCTTCAGCGCCCGGTCTACCTTCATGTTGGCGTCCATTATCGCTTCGATAGTGCGGCCGCGAACAAAGGTCTCCATGCGAACGTCGGCGGGTACGGCGCTAACCGCTTCCCCGCCCTTGGTTATGATGGGGTGCACCCGCACCGTATCGGCGTCTTGGAAGGTCTCCCGGTTGAAGTGAATGGCGGTTAATGCCAGGGTCGCCGCGTTCAGCGCGTTGATTCCAAGGTGGGGGGTGCCCCCGGCGTGGGCGCCACGGCCGATGAACTGGATCATCTTCGCTACTGTGCCGTTATTGGTCCCGCTGAGACACAACTGCTTCTCCGCCGGGGTACTGGTGGTGTGCAGCATCATCGCCATGTTTACGTCGTCGAATTCGCCCAGCTTGATAAGCTCCGGCTTGCCGCCGAGAAACTCGATCTTGCCCTCCCGGCGCAGCGAGTCCCGGTACTCGATCTCGATGTACTCTTCGGCGGGCACCGCCATAAATACCAGCCGGCCGCTAAGTTCCGACAAAACTCCCGACTGCATCAGGCCTAGCGCCGCGCCGTAAAGCATGCCGATCTGGCAATGGTGGCCGCAGGCGTGGGCGGCCCCGGTGGCGGCGTCTGCGTGGGGATGCTCACTGACGATCAATGAGTCCAACTCTCCCAGGATCGCCAGGGTCGGGCCGGCGGTGCCGCCGGTCAATTCACCCCGGACCGCGGTCATGGCCATGCCGCCCCGGAAGGGTATGCTCAACTCGGCAAACTTGCTGGTTATCAGATGGGAGGTCTTGGTTTCCCGGAACCCCGGTTCCGGGTTTTTCAGAATGGTCTGGGCCAGGCCCACAATTTCATCGGCCCGGTCGTCGATCGCCTGAAAGGCCAGCCTCTTCAGATCTTCTTTAGATGGCATCCGAACTCCTTCGCCAATTGCTGCCAGGATTTTAGCAGAGGGCGGTAAGAATGGGTATACCTGTATAATGGGCGCGCCATGACCCTGAAGATAGTGATCGCGCCACAAAGTTTTAAAGGGAATATCTCTGCTTTAGAGGCGGCCCGGGCGATTGAACGGGGCGTGCTGACCGCGGAGCCTGATGCGCAAACCGTGTTGGCCCCAGTGGCCGATGGCGGCGACGGCACCCTGGACGCCTTGGTAGAGGGGACCGGCGGGCAGTATATCCGCAGCATCGTAACCGGGCCGTTAGGCCAGCCCGTGGAAGCTACTTGGGGTGTGATGGGGGACGGCCGGACCGCGGTGATCGAGATGGCCCAAGCATCCGGCTTGGCCATGGTGCCGCCCCGCCGCCGCAATCCTCGCGTTACCACCACCCGGGGGACCGGGGAGATCATCAAAGAGGCGCTGGACAAGGGTTTCCATCACATAATCGTTGGATTAGGGGGGAGCGCCACCAACGACGGTGGCGCCGCCATGGCGGCGGCCTTGGGCGCCCGGTTTCTGGACAGCAAGGGCCGGCCTCTTCCGGACGGCGGGGCTGCTCTGGCCCGTTTGGACCGCATCGACATCTCCAGGCTGGATCCCAGGTTAGCCGAGACCACTTTCGTCGCGGCTACGGATGTGACCAATCCCTTGTGCGGTCCGACGGGCGCTTCGGCGATCTACGGTCCGCAAAAAGGCGCATCGGCAGAAGTGGTTGCCGAACTGGATGCCGCATTGCTGAATTTCGGCGATCTGATCCTCCGGGACCTAGCCAAGGACGTATCCAGCCAGCCTGGAGCAGGGGCGGCCGGGGGAATGGGCGCCGGGTTGATGGCGTTTGCCGGCGCCGAGATCCAGCCGGGAATCGACATGGTCTGCGATGTGCTGGGCTTTGATACTCACTTGGATGGCGCCAGTCTGGTGATTACCGGAGAGGGCGGGGCTGACCGGTCGACAATTTTCAACAAAGCCCCGGTGGGGGTGGCCAGGCGGGCGTTGGCCAAGGGCGTTCCCACCATATTGCTGGCCGGGACCCTGGGGCAAGGCCATGAGGAACTGTACGATCACGGCATCGCGGGAATAGTTTGCATCGCCGACCGGCCAATGAACTTCGACCAGAGCCTGCGCCGCACCGGAGAGCTATTGGAAGCGGCGGCCCACCGGGCCATGCGGCTGATTGGGGTCGGTAGAGGGATGGGGCGGTGACGAATATGGCCGCTCGACGATCAAATACCAAATAATGCAGAGGAGTTAGGATTGAAGCATGGAGCCGCCGCTTGACGAATCAATATGGCGTCGAGGATGGAACGACACCAAGGTAAGGTGGCACCAATGGCAATTTCTGTTGCTACAGGCTGCCTTGGCTCCTTCAATAGGCCTGGTTACCGGATGGGTCACCGCAGCACCAGGGATTGGAGCCGCTGCCGGAATGCTAGTCGTCGTCTTGGGGCTCATGTCTGTTTGGATTGGCGCAACAGTCCTCGCTCCCTTGAAGCAAAGAAATGAAGCCAGGCAACAAATTTCAACTAAGGACGCAATAAACCTGGAAGTCATTGTTGGTAGTCATAGTACATCGGCCGTGGGCGGTGACTTACAGGGCAAAGTATGGATACGGTCTGTATCAGTGACGATGACTAATCATTCCACATTTCTACCTATAGGGTTGAGCGCAGTATGGTTGGAGGTTGCGTACGGTGACCAATCCCACAAATTAAGCCCCATAAGCAGTGCACACCGCGAGTCTATGAAGACTTACATGGGACTGCCTATACCATCCAAAGAACTTGCCGAAACAGTTTATTTGCAGCCTATGCAATCGGAATCAGGAGAATACCAGTTCCTAGAACATGATTTTGCCGGGACCGCCGAGATTTTTGGAGTTAGGGACAGCACTGGAAAACTGTATGAGCACCAATTTTTAGCGACCCGAACTCCCGATATAGAATAAATCAGATTTAAGCGGCTTTGTTTGAAAGTCTCAAAATCATCCACCTGGGTAACCATGCGCTTGACCGAGACCCAAAGCGCCGCTCATGCTGAATGCAATTGCTAAAGCAAATCCCTACCCCAACCGTTGTCCGACGAAGTCAACCACACCCTGGGCCAGCTCAATAGACCGGTCCGCGTCTATCCTGTCGAAGGCTTCGGACGGGGTGCCGCTGGGCAGATAGCTGGGGTATCGGGTGATCTCGTAGTACTTGTCCAGTTGCCTAGCCTCGCCTTTGATCGTGTCGAAGAACATCTCGAAGAGCTTGGCGTCCTCGCAAAGATCGATCAGGGAGTGGCCCCAAACGTCCTCGACGCCCCGGTGGTATAGGTACGCTTTGACGGCCTTCTCCGCCGCCTGCTGGCCCATGAAACAGGCCATGTTGAACCGGCTGCCCTCCCGGAGAAAAGCGGCATCGTCCATGTCCTGTCTTGCTTGTCGTAGCCAGCGAGCGCCTTCAGCCAAGTGATCAGGCATTGAATATCACCCTTCCATTGTCGCAAGCCAGTTTCAGCGCTGGCAGCGACTCGCGGTAAATCTCGAATTCCTCAGGCGTATAAACCTGGGTATCAACCGCCACACCGCTGTCGAGATGCCAGGAGAAAAAATCGGCCCGGCGTCCGAAGCACAGATCAGTCTTGTGGACGATGATGAGGTCGATCCGGCTATCGGGGGAGTAGTCCCCGGAAACCATATCGCCCGTCAGGATGACTTGCTCAACCCCTAGATTAGGCAGCATCGCTTCGATCCCTTCCAGTTCTTGTTCTAGCATCTGCTGCCTAAACTTGGTGAATCCCACTCGAACCGACATTGATTCTCCCTTTATCCCAACAATACCAGATGGACTTCTTTGGGGCCGTGAACGCCTACCACCAAGGTCTGCTCGATGTCGGCGGTTCGGCTGGGTCCGGTGATAAAGTTCAAATAGCTCCCCATCTCGCCGCCCTTCTCGTGGTATTCCAACCGGCGCAGTAAGAACAGATCGTCCAAACTTTCTATCAGATCTTCCGGACGAACCAAGGCCAGGTGGACCGGAGGCACCACGGAAACCAGACGGCTCAGTCCTTTGCGGGGCATAACGATCACCGAGCCGGTCTCGGCCACGGCGTAATCCGCGCCGGTGAGTCCAATATCGGCGGCGATTATAGAGGAACGCAAGAACTCCCTGGATCTGTCCGGGCCATGAGAAACGGTCGTCACGTTGATTCCGGTGGATTCTAGAGGCGCGTCCACCAGGATCTGGCCAAAAACTTCTTGGTCAGATCGAACCGCGTTCTTCACCCCTAGGGAATCAGCCAAGGACTGGATGTGGGCCATGGCGTTTTCCGGGTCCGAAGTACGGTGCACGTTCCATCCCCGGACCTCAGCCACCTCGGCGAAACGGTCCAAAAGAGCCGGCCGGTTTTCGTTAATACGTGCCCGTATCCGCTGTGCTTCTTCTTGCAAAGATGACACGCCATCCAACAACCGCGGGTAGGCCGGGTCGGGGGCGGCCGGTTTCCTATCAAGAGACCGTCGCACCGAATCCAGAAACTCGGCCTTAGGAACGCCCAGCGACCGATCCATGTCAGTGGCCTTCCTTGTCTTTGGACAGTTCTTTTTTCCAGATGTCCCGGAATGTGTCTTTGGGCAGCTCCGGCAGGTCCCGCATCCGGGTCCAACGGGACAACAGGGGCAACGAAGCTTTGCGAATCATCCCGCCCTTTTTGGAAAATGGGAAGAAAGGCATGGCGGCCCAAACGTTCTGCT
>Ga0209554_1000783_pt1 | contig 26058 bp, 21 predicted proteins | sample MarorgKNORR_S2LV_5_FD_188221 | JGI IMG/M metagenome (GOLD analysis project Ga0209554, IMG submission 188221) | Marine microbial communities from the Southern Atlantic Ocean, analyzing organic carbon cycling - Bottom_A/KNORR_S2/LV (SPAdes) (version 2) | ecosystem: Environmental > Aquatic > Marine... | reverse complement strand
ACCCTGTACCAGACGTTCCATTCGTCAAACGACAGGTAGACCTGTTTGGATGATTTTTTTACCGCCCGCACGTAACCGAGCAACGATCGGTAGTCCTGGATGATTCGATCTATCTCAACGCCCTCGGCGAGGAACCATGGCGTGTCGTTCCGGTCATTCCGGGAGTACCGGTGTACCGATATGTAATCAACGTGATCCCAGGTGTACTCAAGCGCGGTACGGTCCCACTCCATGTACTCAGGCATGTGGTTTCCGGACGAACCGGCGATGATGGTCTCGATCGTTGGATCGACGCCCTTCATCAGCTTCCCGGCCTGCTCAGCACGCTGCGCGTACTCCGTGGCGGGTACGTGTCCGGCCTGCCACGGCCCGTCCATCTCGTTCCCGAGACACCAGATCTTCACGTCGTGAGGATCGGCATGGCCGTTTGAGCGTCGCAGGTTTGACCAGTAGGTGCCAGAAGGATGGTTGCAGTACTCGACGAGATCTGCCGCCGATTTCGCAGTCCCGGTTCCGAGATTGACCGCCATCATCGGGGCGGTGCCGGCGGCCTCACACCAGTCCATGAACTCGTCTGTGCCAAAGGTATTCGGCTCGGAAGTCTGCCATGCGAAATCAGCACGCACTGGGCGCTTGTCCGACGGGCCTATGCCATCTTTCCAATCGTAATTGCTTACAAAGTTGCCGCCCGGGTATCGGACGTACGGCATGCGCATCGGCCGCATAACTTCCAACACGTCACGCCTGAACCCACGCTCGTCTGACAACGGATTCCCGGGATCATAAACGCCCTCGTACACAGCGCGGCCAAGGTGCTCTAGAAACCCGCTGAAGATGCGCCTGTCAATCTTCCCGGCGTTACGTTCAGGGTCGAGCGTTATCGTGGCGTCGGGCATGTGTGTCCTTAACTAGGGTTTGCGAGGGTTGAGATACGTGTGTTCAAGCCGCCATTGGCCGACCGTCTTGAAAAATAACGCCCCAATGAGCCTAGACTCGTGCCGTTCCCAGCACAGGTCAACACCTGACCTGTGCTGGGAACGGTTTGGAGTACGCGAAGTTGAAGATCCTGATCACCGGAATAGGCGGGACGGTAGGCAGCGTTATCGCCGATGCGCTGAGCAAACAGCATGAAGTTACCGGCATAGACATCCGGCCGTTGGAACGAGATGGCACGGTCGTCGCCGATCTTACGGACATAAACACCATATCTCCCCTGTTTGAGGGCGTCGACGCGGTGATCCATCTGGCAGCAGAGCGCCGTCACACGCCGGACATTGGTTGGGACCTTTTACTACCGACCAACGTCGTCGCCACGGCTAACGTGTACGACGCCGCACATGCCGCCGGCGTGCGTCGCTTTGTGTTCGCCAGTTCGATGCACGTCGTCGGAAATTACGAGACCGACGAGCCGTGGGCATCGATCGCCGTCGGGCGATACGACGGCCTGGATCCGGAAACCGTGCCGCTGGTCACCGCAGACATGCCGGTGCGCCCGGACGGTCGCTATGCGGCCACAAAAGTGCTCGGGGAATCGCTCGGGCGGTACTACGCCGACTGCGAAGGCATGGAGGTCGTCTGCGTGCGGCTGGGCACTATCTCCGACAGCGACGCCATCGGTGACGATCCGCGTGGTTATGTTGCGTGGTTCAGCCATTCGGATCTGGCCGGTTTTTTCTCCGCCTGTGTTGAGGCGCCCGGAATCAAATTCGAGATCGTTTACGGCGCATCTGCGAATACCTGGAAGATTTACGACACGGCATCAGGCTGGAAGGCGCTCGGCTTCACCCCGTCCGACAATGCCGAGGATCACAGGCCGCAAAGCTGAAATTTTCGGGGCCGTTATTCGAGTATGACGAAGCTCCGGAACGCCTTAAGGATCGACTCCTCGATCTCCTCATAACGCGCCGAAAACGCTCCGTAAGTTGCGCCAAATCCCAGATCATCGCCATAAAAATACGACAGATGCGACCACTGGACGGTGCCATCTGATTCAGAGAATCGGAGAATCCTCGCCTCCAGCCCGGAATCCGTGGTGAACAACTCATTTGACACCACGTCGTAGTTATCGGAATTCGCAAGCTCGATCTCGAATCGCCTCGCGTACGTCTCAACGTCCGGGGCTTTCCCCGCTAACTCTCCGACGTACGCCGTCTCAACATCCAGGTATTCCTCGATGATGAACAGGACTTCCCCGCCTGTTCCATTGAATCTGTCCCCTATCAGTTCTGTTCTGATCGCCGGATTCAGATCGCCCGGGATCTCCATCGAGAACGGATTGATCGTACTCAGGTAGGTTCGCGTCTCGGCGACTCCGTCATTTTCGATATCGGCCGGGATGTGGATCACGATGGGCCGACCGTACTCCAGGTAATAGGCCTCGACGGTCTGCGGCAACAACCGCTCGGAGATCGCCAGAAGCCCTCCAAAGTTGGACCCCGGCGCACGCCCGGTCAGCAGAATTTTCCGGACGAGGTTATCGTCGACCCCGGCGAACACTTCTACCATCTCCGCTGCATCCACACCGGGAATCGTCCCGGTCACGTGAAATACCTGTTCACCGTCCAGTTCCGTGATCGTGATCGCCGCAGTCGATACCTCGATCTGGCGGATCACGTCCGCATCGATGGTTAGCCCCGGCGCGTCATCGCTCGCATCGCTGACGGTCCACTCCCCGCTATTCGGATCCCGGCGATATCGTTTGCCATCGACGACCCGGTTCTCGGCGCTGGTCGAGCCGGATATGGAACCGGTGGAGGCCAAGCTGTTTGTGATGACGATGTTTGCCCCCGGTCCAGATCTGGCGGCGGTGATGTCTGTGACGAGCGACTGCTCGCCATCATCGGTCACATCCTGAACCACCAGTTGCGCCTCCACCTGCCAGCTACCGGCTGCGTTCATCGCCGACCTTATGGCGAGAAGAACGATTCCCGGGTCAGTTGATGGAGGGACCCGTGTGGCGTCCTGTTGGGCGGATTCAGACGTCGCGGTCGCCGGAGGATCGGATTCCCCTCCGCCACCACAGGCGACCAGGAGCAAAACGAGTCCGGCCGCTGCAACCAGGAGAAGATGAGTTTTCAAGCGTGTGCCTTGCTTATGACAATTTGGACGTGAAGAATCCCTGCGCCGTGTGCTCCACGGACGGGTACCGGGTTTCCATTCTCGCGATCCCCCCGGCCATCTGGTCCGTATTTACGGGCGCAGAGGGACAACTACTAACACCAATACGTGAGTTTTCACTTCCCGGACTGCGAGAATCCCCGATTCGCACATTAATTACGGGAACTAACGTTGGTGGCACGAATCGATCTCCTTGCGTCAGTTCGGCGTCGGGATCGCGCCCGCCAGATAGTCGATAGAACCGGCGGACTCCCGATGAACGAATGCATCGGGAAGTGATCAGCGCGTTTATCGCCCCGATCAAATACGTCTGGGAACAGGAATTCGGCAGCGATATAACGACGGCCGATATCGAATCGATCGATATGGAGAAGACCGGTGAGGATTACACCTTCATCGCACCAATAGGCGGAAGCCTCACCGGAACGTTCGGCCTGTACCTGGATGACACGACCGCGAGTGCACTCACGGCCAGTATGCGCGGCCGCTGGGTTGCCGAGTACGAGGACGAACTTCAGAAAACCTTAATTCGCGTAGTTGAAAAGGTCACGGCCGCCGCTCAACCCCTCCTGATCAAGCTGGGCTACGAATGCGATATCGGCGAGATCAGCTGGATCGACCAGAAGAACGAGGAATACCCCAGGCCTACGGGAGAAGGCGCTGAGCGGACCGTCGCGTACCTCGAAACCGATTTCGGGACAATCGCCCTGATCCTGAGCTTCATCGACACGATTACCCTGCAGGCTAAGACAGCCAGGGCTGCCAGTGACCGTAAAGAATGGCTCGCGTCACTGGATTTCGACCCGGAGGACGTACCTGAGGTGGTTTGGGCCAAAAGGTTCGATCTGGTCGACGATGACGGCCATACCCGCGCCGTAATCGGGCGATTGGGCGATGGCTCGCCACACGTCATCCTCGCAGACGACAAAGGACAGATGCGTTGCGCTATCTGGTTGGCGCCCAACGGAACGCCGCCTGAGCGCTCCGGCGGGATTCCGGAATTAACTCACAGGTACGAGATCGATCTCCGGCACCTCGGCGATGATCCCACGCTCCGCCGCCATCCCGAATAACTGTTCAAGCGCCCGCCGTCCTTCGTCGCCCATGTCCACGGTGTCCTGATTGACGTACATCCGCACAAACTTTCGGGCGTCTTCCTTTTCGATGCCACGCCCGTACTGAAGCGCGTAGTCCAGGGCGTCGTCCTCGTTGTCACGGGCGTACACGATCGCATCGTGCAAAGCCTTCGCTACCGCAAGCTGTTCCTCGCCACTCATCCGGCGATGCACACAGTCCAGACCGAGCGGGATAGGCAGGTTCGTCGCAGTGAACCATTCTTCGCCGAGATCCATCACCTTGTGATAGCCCTGCTGCTCGTAAAGGATCTGTCCTTCGTGCAGCAAGATCCCAACATCGACCGAACCGTCATCCACCGCGGCTCCGACCGCATCGAAGTCCAGGAAGACCGGCGTGAACGGAACGTCCACAAATATCTGGAGTAGTAGATATGAGGTCGTGAACTCGCCCGGCACTCCGATTTTCTTGCCTTCAAGGTCGGCAGGCGACATCTCGGAACGAGACACGATTACCGGGCCGTAGTTGCGGCCAATTGAGCTTCCGCAGGCCATGATTCGGTACTTGTCGGCGATCTGCGGGTACTGAGCGGCGGAGATGGCTGTTACATCCAGATCGCCCGTCATCGCGCGGTTGTTCAGCGATTCGATATCTTCCATCACGTGCTGGATTTCACGTCCAGGAATCGTGATGTGCCCATGGGCCAGCGCGTAAAACATGAACGCGTCGTCGGCATCCGGGCTGTGGCCGATCGAGATGGGCCTTCGGGCTGTCATATGAATGGAGTCCTCGTTGTTTTATATGTAAGCAGTGCCGAAAGTGCGATCCACACAGGCACGCATTGAGTCTTTGTTAGATAAAGCACCCTCGGGTGTTAGCCGGAAACCATGGTCAACGGCGCCTTGCTCGATTCGTCCGACTCGTGGTCGTCAAATACCTCAAGTACGTCGTACTCGGTGGTGCGTTGAGCGGGCGCAAACCCGGCGTCTGAGATCACGTTTTTGACCTCGTTCACGGTTGTCCGGTTGTAGAACCCGGCCGCCTGCATCACGTTCTCGTCAAACAGCGTGCCGCCGAAGTCGTCCGCACCGAAATGCAGCGCAATCTGGCCGGTCTTGCGACCCTCTGAGAACCAGGACGCCTGTATGTGCTTAACGTTGTCCAGGAAGACCCGGGACAGGGCTATCGTCCTCAGATACTCGTTCGGGCCGGACTCCTGCTTCACCTTCTGCGCCAGCCCGGTGTTGTCCCGCTTGTAACTCCACGGTATGAACGCCGTGAACCCGGGCTGGCTGCTGGCATCCGCCTTGTCCTGCACATCCCGGATATGCCCGAGGCTCTCCACGATCTCTTCCGGCGTCTCTATGTGGCCGTACATCATCGTGGCGGTCGTCCGCAGGCCGATGGCGTGCGCCTCCTCATGGACGCGTGTCCAGTCGTCCACTGTGCCCTTCGGCTTAAATCGGCTGATCTCCGCCTTTACCCGATTGGAGAGGATTTCGGAACCGCCACCGGGCAGGGATCTGTACCCCGCGTTCTTGAGCGCCTGTAAAACCTCCCGGATGGATTTCCCGGATACCTGCACCATCTTCATGATCTCGGGCGCCGAGAAGAAGTGCGGAGTGATCTCCGGGTACAACCGGACGGTCTCGCTCACCATCTCGACGTAATACTCAAACGGCAGCGCGCTGTTCAAACCGCCCTGCATCAGCACCGTCGTGACGCCTTTGGAAGCAGCGGCGCCGATCTGATCCATCATCTGCGCCACGGTGTAGGTGTAGGCATCCTTGTGATCCGGATCAGCCCGGTAGAACGCGCAAAATGTGCAGTAGGCGTCGCAGACGTTCGTGTAGTTCAGGTTGGTGTCCACGACAAAGGTCACGCGGCGTTCCGGGTTGTGGCGGTAGCGCCACTGCTGCGCCAGCGGCGCGAGGTCAAGCAGATCGGCGTCGTTCAGGAGGAAGAGGGCTTCTTCCTGGTCAATTCGCTCACCGGCGTTCACCTTCAGGCGGATTGTCGATAGCACAGTGTTCCTCAATTTCCGTTTGAGTCCGTAGTCGCAGGGGCGGGTCGCCACTCCGGCATACGTTCGTAATAGTTTCGGAAGAGTTCCAGGGCCTCACGTTCCCTTTCGCCCATGCGGTACGTGAACTGTTCCAGGTATGACACCGCCTCTTCAGGCCGCATGTTCGCCGACGGCCAGCCCTCCGAAGTGATCGCCTCAACATTCGCCAGTGCGCTATCAAGGCTCTCGCCGATGGCGCGTTCAAGCGCAGCAAGTGCCGTTGGTTCGGTGTCTGAGCGGGCCAGCCAGTGGGCGTAAACGAAGGGAAGGCCCGTCATCTCGTTCCACTCCTCGCCGAGGTCATGCACGAACGGGTAGTCATCTATGCCGCTGCGATTGCGCAGCGCTTCGTCGCCGATCAACAGAATGGCGTCATGCGGCTCGTCACGTGTCACAAGGGCGTCCGGCTCGACGCCCCAGTGCTCCTTGAACAGGACGCGCATGAGTTGAACGGTGGTCGCCGTTTGCTCGGTTACGGCGATCCTCGCCCCCTCCATCTCATTAGGCATTCGGGTACTGAACAGGAGGATGCTGACAGACATCTGTTTGGTCGCCACGCAAAAGTCCCCTATCGGCGTCAGCGCCCCGTCCATACGGAACCACTCGGCGACCGGCAGCGGGCCGGCGTCGATATCGCCACGCTCTACAGCGAGCGCCATCTCTCGGGGCACGTACTCCACAAGATCGGCGGTGTCGTCCGGCATGCGTTTGTAGAAAACGGCCGAGTTCAGGTACGGCATGAGGCCGACCTTGAGTTTTTCGACACGGAGTTTCTGGGCCATCAGGCGTACACCTTTATCTCGTTGTAGAGGGCGTCGCGTTCCACGGGCACTCGACCGGTCATCTTGATCAATCGTGCCATCCGCTCACGTGCCAGGCCGGCTGGTGAATCGGCCTGCGCCGCATGTGCGATGCGCTCTTTGCCGATCGTGCCGTCCATGTCGTCTGCACCGAAGTGCAACCCGAGCGCTGCCGTCGCCTCGCCGAGCATCACCCAGTACGACTTGATGTGCGAGAAGTTGTCCAGCATCAGCCGAGCGACGGCGATCATTTTGAGATCGTCCATTGGCGGCGTATGCCGCGGCACGAGCATGGTGCTGCCGACCTGATATTCGAGCGGGATAAACGCCAGGAATCCGCCTGTGTCGTCCTGAATCTCACGCAGCCGGATCAGGTGATCGATCCGCTCTTCCATCGTCTCGATGTGTCCGTACAGGATGGTGGCGTTCGATTTGATGCCCATCGCGTGCGCCGTGCGATGGATCTGCGCCCATCGATCCGCGTTCGCCTTTCCGGGCAGTAACTCACGATGTACCCGTTCCGAGAAAACTTCAGCGCCACCGCCCGGCATCGACCTCAAACCGGCCTCTTTAAGACGGGCCAGCGATTCCTCCGGCTCGATCTTCCAGCGCCTGTGGAAGTAGTCGATCTCGGACGCCGTGAAGCCCTTGATGTTCACGTTCGGGAACGCGGCGTGGATGTCTTTCACGAGCTGTTCGTAATGTTCGAACGGCCAGTCCGGGTGGTGCCCGCCAACGATGTGGACCTCCCTCATTTCAGGATCGATCGATTCCAGGATTTCCTGCGTGCTCAACTCGTACGCATCCGGATCTCCCGGCTTCTTTGCGAAATCGCAAAAAGAGCAGCTGAGGACACAGATATTTGTCGGATTGATGTGTCGATTGAGAACGAAGTAAACCTTGTTCCCTGACACGAGCCGTTTCTTGTAGTCACCCATCTTCCCGAGCGCCGGAAAATCGTCACTCTGGAGCATGGTGACCCCTTCATCAAAACTCAGCCGCTCCCCCGCCTCAACCTTCTCCCAGATCGGCGCAAGCGCCGGGTCTATGAACTGGATGCCGTTCGCTTCCAGGGTCTGTAGCGTCAACTGGACCTGCTCTCGTTCGTCTGAATGTTGTGTTTCAACTGAAGTACTCACCCCACCGGCGCTCCACCTTCTGGATCACATCGGTGTCCATCACAAGGGGTCGCGGGTAAGAGGACTTGAGGGAGGCGTCGATCCCCATCACACCTGAATATGCAGGGACGGGGCCTCGAAGCTCTGCGCCGGTGAAGACGATGTCCTGTGCCGGGTCGAACCGAGTGAAGATGCCCCACAGGAGCGAAGTGTCGTCGTCAAGATCGATGTCGGGCGAGACCACGGCAATCATCTTGACCTTGGACAGCAATGGCGACGCGACAAGCGCCTCAAGGGCGCGCCGTGGTTCGTTCTCTACCTGAACCACAAGCAGCGTCTGCTCTAAGAACCGGGAGCGCTTCACGCCGGTGGCTATCGCCGACAGGTCACCCGGCAGCGGGATCGCCGTGTCCGGGGTTGCGGCGCGCCCGGTGGCGTCGATGATCAGCTTGCCGCCAGCATGTGGGGCTCCCTGCCCCGCCGCACCGCCCGTAAAGTCCAGCGTGTCTACCGGTGCACGAGCAATTATCTGCACATCCCGCTCCACCTCGAAATTGCGTCGCATGGCCTGTACCACACGCGCAAAGCTGCGCACGTTGACGTCAGGGTCTACAAGAACGATCACCTTGGTCAGTGCGAGCTGTCCCGTCCCGAGCAACCCGAGCGCCGTCTTAATCGGCTCTCGCTCGTATCGACTCTCCACGGATACGACCAACAGATTGTGGAATCCAGCCTCGAAGTACGCCCACAGGTCCTTCAGCTCCGGGTGGATCAGCCGTGCCAGCGGTTTGAGGACTTCCTGCGTGGCGTCGCCGATGAACTTGTCCTCTTGCGGCGGCTTGCCAACGACCGTGGCCGGATAAACGGGATTACGTCGCCGCGTAATCGTCTTCACCTGGAAGATCGGGAACTCTGCGGCCTCCGAGTAATGGCCGAAGTGATCGCCAAACGGCCCTTCCGTACGACGCACGTTTGGCGGGACGATGCCCTCAAGAATGAATTCAGCCTGCGCAGGCACCTGCATATTTAAGGTCACTGCCTTCGTCATCGGCGTCCTTGCATTGCGCAGGAACCCGGCAAACGCCGCCTCGTCGAAGCCCTCGGGGAGCGCTGCGACCGTGGCAAGCCATAACGCCGGGTCGCCGCCGAGTGCGACCGCCATCTCCATGGGACGGCCTGCTCTCTCTGCCTGCCAGTGATGGACGCCGCCGCCGCGCTGGATCTGGATATGCATGCCGGTGGTCTGGCCGTCATACACTTGCATCCGGTACATGCCGATGTTGCGGATGCAGGTCTCCTGGTCGACGGTGTGCACGAGCGGCAGGGTCACAAACCGGCCGCCATCCTCGGGCCAGCACTTGAGAATCGGCAACTTACCGAGATCGGGGTTCGACTCCACGACCTGTTGACCCAGCGCCCTTCGGGCTTTGCCCGGGCGGAAGTTCATGAATCGCTTCGCCATCTTCCGGTTGCGCCAGATCGCCTTGAAGGACGGCGGGTTCATGTCCTGGATGAAATGGAGCAGCCGCTCACCCAGCTCCTCCGGTTCGCCACCGATCGCCATCTGAATACGGCGACGCGACGCAAGGACGTTGATCGCAACGGGGTATGCCGATCCTTCAACGTTTTCAAACAACAGGGCCGGGCCGCCTTCGAGCACAGACCGCGTGGCGATCTCTGTGATCTCAAGCTCCGGGCTCACGGGTACGTTGATCCGTTGAAGTTCGCCGTGCTGTTCCAGGTAACTCAGGAAAGACTGGAGGTCGGTAAAGGCCATGTCAGTCCCCGGGCCCCTGCCAGCGTCGTAGGAGATTTGAGTCGACCCCCAGACCGTCCAGCACGCGCCCGGCGATCATGTCCACGAGATTGTCCACACTTTTCGGCAAGTGGTAGAAGCCGGGCATGGCGGGCATCACGACCGCCCCGGCCTCCGTCACGGCGGTCATATTGCGCAGGTGGATGAGGCTCAAAGGCGTCTCGCGGGGGACGAGGATCAGACGCCGTCGTTCTTTCAGCGCGGCGTCCGCCGCCCGTTCAAGCAGGTTCGATGAGATACCGGTCGCTATACGAGCCAGCGTGCCCATCGAGCACGGCACCACCACCATGCCCGCACACTCGTACGATCCACTGGCGATGGTTGCAGCGACGTTCCGTTGATCAAACAACTCGATAGAGCCGGACCCTGACTCAAGGTCCAGATTGTCCTTAAGAATTTGTGTGTCGGCGGCCGGGTCGCCCGTCAGAGCGATGCCCAGTTCGATCTCAAACACGCGCCGGCCTGCGTCCGTGATAACGATCTTCGCATCGTGTCCGGCTTCAACCAGACCCTCGATCACCCGACGGGTGTATGGAGCGCCGCTCCCGCCCGAGATCCCGACAACATAGTTCGCCATCAGTTCACCAACGTTCCAGCTATGACAAACCCGGCGAAGACAACTGCGATAACGCCGTTCATAGTGAAGAACGCAGCACCCAGTCGGGACAGGTCTGTCGGCGATATCAGCCGCTGTTCATATGTCAGAAGCAACGCCGCAACCCCGGCGCCGACGTAATAGAGCGCATGCACGTCCAGGAGCGTTCCGGCGATTACCAGGGCGATCACCGTCATCAGGTGGAACGAACGTGATATCCAGAGCGCGGCCCGGATGCCGAAACGGGACGGGACGGAGTTGAGGCCCTGTGCACGGTCGATCTCAATGTCGGCCGTGGCGTAGATGATGTCAAAGCCAGCGACCCAGAACATGGCACCGATGCCGAGCCAGGTAACGCCCCAGTTGAGCTCACCGGTCAGCGCAACCCATGTAGCAGGCGGGATGATTACGTAGACGGCGCCGAGGGCCAGGTGGGCAAGCCATGTGAAGCGCTTCGTGTACGGGTAGAACACGAGAACGACGATCACGATCGGACTCAGATACCAGGCAAGCCTGTCAAGCTGTGATACGGCCAGCAGGAACGCTGCCAGCGCAACACCCATGTAGACCCACACCTGCCGCGAGGTAATCAATCCCGCCGGAATGGCGCGGCTCGCTGTCCGCGGGTTACGTGCGTCTATCTGGGCGTCGATCACCCTGTTAGCGCCCATGCCGAAGGTCCGCGCTCCCACCATCGCCACGGCCAGCCATACGAGCGGGCTCCAGTCCGGTAGCCCGTCGGCAACAAGAAACGCGGTTGCGGCGGCGAACGGCAGCGCAAACACCGAGTGCTCGAACTTGATCGTCTCGGAGAACAGCAGGATGCGGCCCCATGCCGATGTTGACGCCTGCGGGGTTGCGCTACCCATCGTGGTCCTCCGCTCTCCTGGCTCCACCGGAGTCGGGACGCTCGAGCCCGCCCACCAGGATTGTCCTCAGCACCGGAAGCGCCTCGGTCGGGGTCGGCGTTCCCCGATAAATCCAGTTCACAACGATCTCGTTGACCGCCCCCAGCCAGGCGCGAGCCACGACTTCAGTATTGATGGGAGCGATCTCCCCGGCAGCTACCGCCCGGTCGAGCCCGTCCTGTATCACCGCGGCAAACTGTCCGTACACCTCCACCCGCTTTTTCTCGAACGCCGTGCCCATCGAGTAGCCCTGCACGAGAAGTACCTTGGCGATCCGACGACGACGGCCTAACCGGGTCAACACCTCGGTAAGCGCCGCTTCAGCGCCGGCGAGCGGGGAAACGCATTTCGCCGCAGCTTCTCCTGCTCTGCGGGTCAAACGATTGGCAAGCCGATCGATTACGGCGAAGAACAGGTCTTCTTTGCTAGGGAAGTGGAAGTAGAAGCCGCCCTTTGACAGTGAGGTCCGGCCAGCGATGTCCTCCACCAGCGTCTCGTGATAACCCCGTTCGCCAAACGCGTCCTCGGCTGCCTCAAGAATGCGTTCACGGGTTGTTTCGCTCTGGACGGCCATCAGCGCTCGCATAAGGGAATCGTGGCGGTTACTACCGACCGACCAGTCGGTCGGTTCCCGCAAAGTTTAGACTGCGCCTCGAACATGGTCAACGAACGACAACTCCGATCACAACAACCCGTCATTCTCGTGCAAACCGGAATCCAGTGGCGGTCTCTATCCTGGCGATGTGTGACCGTGCTGTTGGCGTCTCTGGACCTCACATAAATATGTATAGGACCATCCAGTCGCGCCAACATAGGAGAGATGTCTTGTAGGCCGGGAGATTCCTGAGTCAAACTCAGGACAGGCTCTTCGCCTCGATTCAGGATGACTGCGATGAGATCGATAAGTACCGTCGAGGTTCTACGCAACCCACCTCCAACCTCCTTTGAACTATTGGCCTCGCAAGGAGGAGGCTTCTAGTTGCCCTCTCCTAATGTAGGAGGGGGGTTAGGGGGTGGTTAACTACGAGCGTAAGCACCCGATTTAACAACCCGTCATACCCGTACAGACGGGTATCTAAATACGGTCTTTTCCTGACACAACATGACTGCGCTGGTAGTGATTCTGGATTACCACTTGCGTGGGAATGACGTGTGGAATATCCCTGCTTGACGTATAAAACGTGGGACCCTACCTCCCTCACCCCGGAGGCCAAGGTGACCAGCGACATATCAATCAGACCATACGAGCTGGCAGCCATCCCGTCGCTCCAACAACTGTAGATCGACGCCGACGCAGTAGCTGACCCTACCGTCGCCCGAATCCGCGCTCAAGATCTGGCTGGCTCATGTGGATCATGGTCGGTCTGCCGTGCGGACATGTGTGTGGCTGTTCTGCCTTCTCAAGGCTTCTCAACAGCGCCCTGCCCTCGTCGTCCGTGAGTCGCATCCCGGCACGTACAGAAGAATGACACGCCAACGTGGCGATCATCCGCTCGCGCCATGCGTCATGCCGGCCTCCGGAAGCCACCTCGTCCAGCAGGCCCCGGAAAGCGTCGCCCGCCGCCGACGTGCGGTCCGCCAGCATTCGTGGAATCGCCCGAATCAACACCGTTCCCGGTCCGAACGGCTCAACAACAAACCCCATCCCTGCGATCAAGTCTCCTTGATCGGCAAGCAGCTCTTCCTGCCGTGGATCGAGCGCCACCGGCTCCGGCTCCAGCATCTGCTGTGCGTCGGGCGCACCCGTATTGAGCGCTTTCGTGATCTCTTCAAATCGCACTCGCTCGTGCGCTGCGTGCTGATCGATCAGGTACACACCGTCTGGACCCTCGGCAATCAGATACATCTCCTGCGCCTGGCCGATCATCCTCAGAACTGGCAAGGTCTCCCGCTGCGTCTGCCCGGGATCGCCCGCGGGCTGGAACGCAGATGACCCTGCGGAGCCCGAATCGAGTTCCGGCCCCGCGCCAACCTCGCTGGGCGGAACCGCTTCATGGCGTGAAGGCCACAGCGGGTTTTGTTCAAGATCCGTCCTCGGCGCACTCGCTACTGGTCGTCCCCCGGCGCCGCTGCCAGAACCACCCACGGATACACCACTAGGGCCACCAACGCCGGCAAAGGTGTGAGACGGAGTCGTCGGGCGGAACGTCGGCACCGGTGTGTTGGCGATAAGTACAGACCGAACCGGCCGCTGCACCTCTCTGAACACGAGATCCTCACGTAAGAACCTGACCTCCGTTTTGGCCGGGTGCACGTTCACATCCACGTCGTTCAGCGGCACCCGTACAAGCACAATTACGATGGGGAATCTGCGCTCCCCGAGAAAGCCGTGATAAGCCTGCTCGATGGCATATGTGATGCGCCTGCTCTGTATCCACCGACCGTTGACCCCGAGGGTGATGAACCCCCGATTACCGCGACTGATAGATGGCGCTCCGGTCAAACCTCCGACAGCAAAGGCGGCAGGCGCGCCGTCTGAGAACGGTTCAGCCTCCGGTATCTCCAGCATCGACTCGGCGATACGTGCTCCGTACGCGCCGGCGACGGCCCCCCGCAGATCGCCGCCGCCCGGGGTCACGAGCCGCTGACGTCCGTCCGCGCTCAGCCGGAACGCGACATCAGAGCGCACCAACGCGTAAGAAGTCACAAGCGACTGGATACGCCCGAGCTCTGCCCCCGGAGATCGGAGGAATTTCCGTCTGGCCGGCACATTGGAGAACAGTCCTCGAACGGCGATCGATGTCCCGGCAGGAACACCGGTCTTACCGAACTCCTGGCGTTCCCCGAACTCCAGTAACAGTCGTTCGCCCGCATCCCGCTCGGCCGGCCTGCTGGATGCCTCGACCCGTGATACGGACGCGATGCTGGGCAGCGCCTCACCACGGAATCCCAGAGTGGCGATGCCGAGAAGGTCGGACGTCGCATCCACCTTGCTCGTGGCGAATCGCTTGAACGCCAGTTCGAGTTCGCCCGGCGCTATACCCGCGCCATCGTCGACCACCCGGATCAGTTCTGATCCACCGCCGTCGATCTCGATATCGATACGAGTCGCGCCCGCATCCAGGGCGTTTTCGACCAGCTCCTTGACCACAGAAGCCGGGCGCTCGATCACCTCACCCGCGGCGATGCGGGCGGCGGTGGCATCGTCCAGCAGGCGAATCGCCAATCAACCTGCTCCGTTACGCGGGCTTACGAATCGGACGAACGAAGAAGTCCCAGTATTGGCGTAATCGAGCAGCGCATTCGCCACGTTGAGTAGCTCTTTATCGTCGTCGTCCGCAAAGAAGTAGGGCCGGACCACCACTCCCCCGAACTCGTGGACAATCTCCTCGTGGTCATCCACCACAAGATCCGGCGACACCGGCAGATCGGCCCGTTCCACCGCGGCCCGGTAGTCGGCGGTCGGTTTCTCGAAATAGTCGGTGACCATCGGGTCGATCTTGAGCCGGGTCATCTCGTACTTCCGGATGCCCACGCCGGACCAGATATACATGTCGTGCCCGGCCTCCGTCACACGGCTGAACAGCGTGTCAGCATGTGGCCGGAGCGCCCCGTTAGCGGAAATCAATGTGTAGTCAACGTCTATAAAAAAGTTCAAAGGAGGTGAAGGGCTCCGGTGAGGGATATGAAGTTGTGCCGAGTATAGCTATCGCCCGCAATTAATCCGCGCGTGTCGTGGCCGATCAGTCCATTTCCCCTGTCAGTACGGAACAGGATTACAAGCGTCGAATGTACCGGTCGCCCAGCAGGAACCACGCTCCGGTCAAGAGAAGGCCGCCACCCGCCGCCACCGACGCTACGCGAATGTCCCAGACATCAGATAACAGGGCGAAAAACAGAATTCCTATCGGCATGAACCCGAAGTTCATCATCCAGATCCCAGAGATTCGCCCCCGGTACTCATCGTCCACTACCTCCATCAATAGAGCGTTATTTAACGAACGTCTACCTGCGTCAGCAAGTCCCATGAAGAATAGGGATACGTATGCGATCGAGAGTATCGGAGCGACCCCAAGAAGGATAACCGCCGCTCCCGACAACAGCGTCGAACCAATTAACCAGAGTCCCCGGTGTGCGCCTCGCCTCAATCCAGCGATAAATAACGATCCGATGAAGGCGCCCAACCCGAACACGGCCAACATCCAGCCAACGGTCTGAGGACCACCGGCGGAGATAGCCTTTCCGAAAACGTCATCCACATATGCCGGCAGGAAATTACGAGCGGCATTTGCAAACATTGTCGTCCCAAGCGCTATCAGCAGGAGACCGATCACTGTTCGATTTTTAGCTGCGTAGCGCAGCGCGTCGCTCAAATCACCAAGTACGTTGCGATGTTTTCCGGCCGCTACGACCGAGGGCAGCATCGCACTGAATACCAGAGAGGCGGCGTTGAAGACGAGGATCGTGTCGTACGTAAAACCCGGACCCGCATACGCGTAGATCATGCCTGCGACTGCGGGCGCGCCCAGCGTCATCAGTGACATACCCATGCCGTTGAGGGCCAGCGCGTTCGCCATCAAATTGTCGCCGACTATGCTCGGGATGATGGACTGCCGCGCCGGCATCAGGAATGCAAAAAGTGTTCCTTGGAACACCGAGGCGACGATGAGGTACCAGATGGTAATGGTGTCGGTGTGAATCGCCATGCCGATCACGAGTGCGTTGGCGACCATGCCAAGCTGTCCGACCTGAATTATGCGTTTCCGGTCGATGCGGTCAGCGATCACACCGCCAAACATGCCGAACACCAACATCGGTGGCGCAAATCCGACGGATATCAAACCGATCATCTGATATGAGCCGGTCAAGTCCCAAGCCAGAAGACCGCGGGCGACCATCTGCATGTTCATGCCGCCCATCATCAGCAACATGGACAGCCACAGGTACCGGAAATTCTTGTTGGTGAGGGACTGGAATGTTCTACTCCAGTAGCCCTCGGCGACCATGACCTCAGTTACTACCAGCTGTCGCGAGCTCGCGACGCCGGATTGCGACTCAGAGGCATCTCCACGGTCAATCGCCAAACGTTATTCGCTCCTGGTTGCTATTCGTGGAATTGGTCAAAGCGCCTGAAACCCTGTGTCCGGGATTAACCCAGCCTTCGCAAGCCTTTCATCGTCACCATGAACAGCACAGAGGACACCAGCAGCAGGACGCCGAGTCCCATCATCGATGCCTGCGCGCCGTATGCCTCCATTGCGATGCCAAGCGGCAGCATCCCAATCGCCACTACCGAGAACGACATCATGAACAGGCTTGCCACGTGCGCCCGATGCTCGTCATCCGTAAGTTCCATAGACAGCGCTTGACCGAGCGCAAATCGTCCTACTTCGGCGAATCCGACGGGGATCATCAGAATCAGGCCGATCCAATAGAACGGCAGGCTGGCGAACAGGACGAACCCGACGCCAGAAATCACAGACGTGAGCAACAGAATCAGGCCACGTTTTTGCCCACTTCGAAGATTGGCTATACCAAGTGCGCCGATCAGCGAGCCTACGCCAACGATTCCGACAAGCAGCCCGGTTTCGACTTCCGAGGCACCGTAAATATCGATAGCGATCGACGGCAGCATCATCCGGAACGGCATCGTCATTAGCGCCGCAAAGCCGGAGAAGATCATCACCTGCATCAGAATTTTGCGCGTGGCGACGTGCCGGAACCCTTCGGTCCAACTGGCCAGCACAGAACGCCGCGGTGTGTTCGGGTTGGGAGGGAAGCTACCGATCATGCCTGTTACCAGTACCGCAAGGATGTTCAAACTGGCCACGACGATATACACGCCTTCGGGACCAAACTTCCAGTACAAGACTCCGCCGATCGCGGGCGCAGCCATAGCAGTCAGGCTCATACCGGCGGCGTTCAACGACATAGCGTTGGACATCAGGTCCTTGCCGACCATCTTGGGGATGATGATCTGGCGGACAGGCATCATGAATGAGAACAGCCCGCCCTGGATGATCGAAGCGATGAGCATGTGCTGCCATAACAGCTGGTCGGTGAATAGCAAAACGGCAATGGTGGCTGCAAGGATCACCTGACCGGCCTGCACCAGCTGGATCATCAGGCGGCCTTCTACCCGCATCGAGACGAACGGCGCCACGACCGATCCGATCAGCATCGCCGGGCCAAAACCAACCATGACGATGCCTGTCAGCAGGAAGTTCTCGTCGGTAATGACAAAAACGAGAATAGTACGAGCAAAGAACTGCATCTGCGTCCCGCTCATCCCGGCAAGCATGCCAAGCCAGAGGAAAAGGTACTGACGCACCTTGAGGGATTCAAACGTCCTGTTCAGGACTTTCCCGATCCCGCTGGACGGGTTCTGATCGATTACCCCGGTGCTAGTTCCTGTAGACCCAGACACGCCAGCGGGGCCAGAAGTTAATGAGCCGCGTTCAGGAGGAGAAGCATCGTCCCCGGACGATGCTCTTTGCCCTCTATTTGGTTCCGAAGCAGCCATTCTTCCTCACAACTGAGACAATTTTCGCGACCTAGCCTACCCGATAGATTGAAAAACTGGGTATTTAGCCAAGTCTCCTGAGCTGCTTCATCAGGCCCAGCGACAACACACTCGCAGCAAACAGAATGAGTCCAAGTACGAAAAGTGTCTTTTCGGCGCCGTACAACTCCATCGCTAGTGAAACTGGAAGGATGCCGAGCGGCATCAACCCGAACGTCATCTGGAAGAGGCTCGCCACACGTGCCCGGTGCTCGTCGTCCGTCAGCTCCATCGAGAGCGCCTGTCCAAGCGCGAATCTCCCCGCTTCTCCAACTCCCATAAAGATCATCACGATAAGCCCGACCCAGTAGATCGGGAGGCCCGCGAAAACGACCAGGCCGATTGCCGATACAAAAGCAGAGGCCATTAACACCAGGCCGCGCTTTTGACCTTCCCGCAAGGCGGCAATAACGAGCGCACCTATCAAAGATCCGACCCCCATAACAGCCACCAGCACTCCGGTCTTAAGACTGGAAGCATCAAAGATGTCGCTGGAAATCGCCGGGATCAACATCCTGAACGGCATGGACAGAATCGTCCCGATGGCTACGAATAAGATTACAGACATCAATGTCCGGTTACGTCGGACGTAAGCGAATCCCTCTGCGGTGTTGGAGAGGATCGAACGACGGGGAGCGTTGGGGTCCGGCGGGAACTTGGGCAGCAAGCTTGTCAAACCGATCGCCGCCACGTTCAGCCCGGCGACGAGGAAGTACACTCCCTCGGCCCCGACGAATCCGTAGAGAACTCCGCCGATTGCAGGCGCAACCATAGCCGTGAAACTCATCGCCGCCGAGTTCAACGACATGGCGTTGGACATCAGTTTCTTGCCGACTATCTTCGGGATCACGACCTGCCGGGCCGGCATCATGAAGGCGAAGACCGCGCCCTGCAGAATTGACGCCACAAGTATGTATTGCCAGATGATCTGGTCCGTCAGAACCAGTATCCCGATCGCCAGTGCGATGGCCACCTGGCCGAACTGAGTCGCCTGAATAATTGCGCGGCGTTCTATACGCTCGGTAACTGTCCCGCTGATTACGGAACCAATTAGCATCGCGGGAGCGAACCCGACGCTCACGATGCCCGTAATGGTGTATGAGCCGGTGATCTCGTAGACCAGGATGCCGCGGGCGAGCATCTGCATCTGCGTACCGCTCATCCCGGTCATCATGCTGAACCACAGCAGCCGGTAATCACGAATGCTGAGTGATTCAAAGGTCCGGCCGAGCAGGCGCGATGCGCCGCTCTTACGGTGGGCCAGAGGTTCGGATACGTTGGTCACCCCGGTCGCCGAAGCGCCGGAAGGAGCCGGATTCAATGATCCGCGGTCGGGCGGCATCGCATCGTCTGTTGACGACGCCCTTTGCCCGGGCGTTGGTTCAGAAGCAGCCATTCATCCTCACAGAAGGGATGGTCTCCGGTTCGGGCCTCGCTCCACAATTGGAGCCCGGTCGAACCACCCGTGGAGGTTTGATGACACTGGCGCGGGCGTGAATGCAATGCGCCCTGTACGCATCTGCTTGGCGAATTCAGGGCGATGGAGATCACCATTTGATCTACGCCGATTATATACCCGTCACCCTTTGAGATTATTACGGTTCATAACCAGTTTCCGGTACGTGGTGGCCGAACGTCGATACAATCTTCAAGCCAACTTCACCGGGGCGCCCGCGCTTGGCTGGCCCATGCCGATCCCCGGTAATTCACGTATCTCTACCGCGTTCACCAACTTCCCATTTAGAGGAGACCTTTGATAGTAGCGCCAAATCTTCGTGACGTAATCGATGCCGGTCGGCGGATCGCCCCTTACATGCACCGCACCCCGCTCCGCCAGTACCCAGCGTTAGGACGTCTCATCGGGCCGGGCACGGAACTCTGGGTTAAGCACGAGAATCACCAGGTCCTTGGCTCATTCAAGCCCAGAGGCGGCATCAATCTTGTATCCCAGCTTGGCCCGGATGAGCTTGCACGTGGCCTTGTAGCGGCCTCCACCGGAAATCACGGTCAATCGGTAGCTTTCGCCGGCAAAACCTTCGGCACATCGGTGACCATTGTCGTGCCGAACGTGGCGAACCCGGGGAAACTTCAGTCGATAAAAGATCTCGGGGCGACCGTCATCCAGCACGGCGATCTATTTGACGAATCCCATGATTTCTCGATGCAGTTCGCAGACGAAGAAGGCATGCGGCACGTCCACTCGGCCAACGAGCCGGACCTGATCGCGGGGGTGGGGACCTACTCCCTTGAGATCTATGAAGATCTTTCGGATATCGATGTGTTGATCGTTCCGGTCGGCGCAGGCAGCGGAGCCTCAGGGGCAGCCATCGTCACAGCGGCCGTATCGCCATCGACAGAGGTGATCGCCGTCCAGGCCGAGGCCGCACCATCTGCGTTCAGGTCATGGGAATCCGACACGCTGATCGAAGCGCCCATGGCGACAGCAGCCGAGGGGCTGGCTACCTCCCATTCATACGAACTGCCTATCAGCATCCTTCGGAAGCATGTGAAGTCGTTCGAACTGGTGTCTGAAGACGAGATACGGGCTGCGATCGTCCACTACCTGGAGCACACCCGATCGCTTGTCGAGGGCGCGGGCGTGGTTTCGTTGGCGGCGGCAATCAAGCTTCAAGATCGGCTTGCCGGGAAGCGCGTAGTCGTCGTGGCAAGCGGCGGAAACCTGTCGATGGCGCATCTTCGTGAGGCGCTGGCGGGGTAGCGATCGCCGATGGACGTACGTCCCCGGGTGGGCCGCGGCCCACCCGGGGACGGGAGTTTCGCGGTTCTTGGTTCTCAGGAGCCGACCCGCTCTATGTCCTCGTCCAGCGCCTTTACCCTCAGATAATCCTCGCGGTACAGCGCATACGCTCGCTCAAGGTACAGCTGAGCTAGGTTGCCGCCGACCTCTGTCTTATCCAGCGCGGCGTCGATCAGGAGATCGATGTTCCGGTTATCTGCGACATGTGCAGCAATCGCCCGCATGTGTGCCGTAGCCTCACCGGCGGTGTCGTGGTCCCCGCCCTCGGCGGCAAACCTGAGACGCCCCGTGAGCTTCGTCAACTCCCCGAGCTGATCGGCCTCGCTCATCATGGCGTACATCACATCGTCCACCGTGAACTCGGTTTGTCCGGACGCGGCCGTTGCGGCGGCGCCTGACTCTCCAAGCTCACGGTTAGACGGAACTCCGATGCGATAACGATCGCCGTACTCACTGAGAATCTCGCCGATGACGCCCATCATGTTGGCTGCGTCTGCCAGCGGCTTGCTTCCGGCAAAAATCAGATCGTCGTCTCTCGCCTCCGCCACAGAAACGAGGAATTCGTGACTTTCCACCGGCTCCGGTGCGGGAGGGAATGCGAAAGCAGAAAGGTCGGCCTCACCGCCCATCGGCAACTGTCCGGCAAGGAAAGGCGGGACGTACTTCTTCAGATCGACACTGACCGGAAGCAGGATCAGGTAAGTCGCTGAAACAGTGTCAGGATTTGCGGTATCCCTGAAATACACCAGAGCATGACCACGCGGGGAGTTTGCATCTCCCCGTTCGAAATTCAAATCCATCGCTAGGCGGCCTCGTGCCTCTCTGGTCCTGTGGTCACAAATCACGGAGCACCAAGCGTGCTGTGGTCTGTATCGTATACCCGCGCTGAACTACTCGCGACCCTTAACTACGACACGGAATGTCCGTGTCGATCATTTCCAATAATCTTTATCTTTAAGGAAAGGACCGGACGCAGACCACATGGGCCTGTACAGCTCAATCGCTAGACCGATTCTTTTCCGATTCCCGCCAGAAACGGCGCACCGTATCGGCGATTTAACTCTCCGGGTATCACCGTTCTGGTCCGCGCTTCAGCCGTTGCTGGCAACCCGCGATGCCCGTCTTGAGACCACGGTGGCCGGCATCACATTTCCGAACCCTGTAGGGGTCGCTGCGGGACTGGACAAGGATTGCCGCTTCCTTCCCGGCCTGCTGGATATCGGTTTTGGTTTTGCCACCGGAGGAACGATCACACGAGACGCCCGGCCCGGAAATGCCGCTCCCAGGGTGATCCGTGAGACCCGTCAGCACGCGCTGCTGAACGCTCTTGGGTTTCCTGGCGAGGGTCTGGATGCGGCAGAATCACGGCTTCTGAAGCTGTCCGAAGCTCGTCGGGCACGAATCCTGGTGAGCATCTCAGGTAACCAGGTCGAGGACATTGCGGAGTGCCATCGACGCCTGCAGCCGCTCGTCGCCGGCGTCGAAGTGAATGTGTCCAGCCCAAACACCGCCGGGCTTCGTACCTTCCATGAACCGAACAAACTGGAGCGCCTGGTGTCGGAGCTGGTCGATCAACGCGACCGGCCGCTGTTCGTGAAGCTACCACCGTGGCGCTCGGACGAAGAGCGGGACGAGATGATGCCGATGGCCCGGACATCGATCGAATCCGGCGCCGATGGACTCGTCATCGCCAACACGCATCCGATCGAGGACGACCGCCTTGCCGTGGGACGCGGCGGTTTCTCTGGGGCGCCGTTGTTTGACGACACGCTGCGCATGGTGTCAGAGGCAAGGGAGGAGTTCGGGGGCGAGTTCGCTCTTATCGCCTGCGGTGGGGTGAGCACCGCAGATCAGGTCTGGCAGTTGCTGGAGGCCGGCGCAACCGCAATCCAGCTCTACACGTCCTTCATGTATGAAGGACCCGGCCTACCCGGGCGCATCAATCGGGATCTACTCAAGCGTATGGAAGCGTCCGACATGGATAGACTGCCCGCGAAGTGATTCCTCTCTCCCGCCGCGACAGGGCCAGGGTGAGGGGACCGGGTCCGGATCGAAATTCGTTCCTGAGGCTAAGTTATCCGGCAAACTCGGCCCTTCGAGAGCCTCAGCGCGCCGTCGCAGTCCACTGTCACGAGGCGCTACCTGACACGCCGTCCCTACTCCACCCGCGTCGCCAGCAGCTTCTCTATATCAGCCCGTTTGCCCATCGACTCCTGCGCGCCCTCGTTTGAAACCGCCACCGCACCGCTCGCCATCGCGAGCCACACCGATTCCTGGATGCCCTTGCCCTCCGTCAGCCCAACAGCGAGACCCGCGTTGAAGGCATCCCCGGCGGCCACGGTCGCCACCGGCGTGATCTTGAACGGCCGAAAGTAGCCCTCAAACTCGACCGATGCCACGTAAGCGCCATCCTCACCGAGTTTCACCACGGCTACCGGAGTTCCCTGTTTCCGCAGCTCCAGCGCCGCCTTCTCGGCCGACTTCACGTCGCTCACCTTGATCCCGGTCAACGACTCGGCTTCGTGCTGGTTTGGCGTGATCACATGCGCAAGACTCAGGAACTCATCCGGTTGTGTATCCCGTACCGGCGCCGGATCAAGTACCACCGTCACCCCTGCCCCTCGTGCGGCGCGCATGCACTCAAGTGTCACGTCCATCGAAATCTCTTGTTGCGTGAGCAACACCGACACCCTGCGCACAATCCCCGTGAAATCTTCCACCTGCTTTGGACCGCAGGTCGCGTTAGCCCCGTAAACCGGGAGCACGTAGTTCTCGGCCGTATCGTCGATAAAGATCAGCGCCACGCCGGAAGACTGGGACGCATCAACTCTGATGAACTCGCAATCGATCCCCTCGGCCTCCATGCTCGACACCAGCTCACGGCCAAATGGATCATCGCCCACCTGGCCGATCATCACCGCCGTGCCAGCATGACGGGCGAGCCGAGCGACCCCAACGGCCTGGTTTGCGCCCTTGCCTCCGCCGCCGGTTGAAAAGCTGTTGCCCTCAAACGTCTCGCCCGGATGTGGCAACCGTTCCCCCTGGATGAACAGGTCCATGTTCAGGCCGCCGACTATGGCGATCTTGCCACCCATTCTCGTTTCGAGCGTCATCCAGGCCTCAGTCCTTTGGTGTGTATTCGTCCGGTTGAAGTTCGATCTGTCGGTCGCTCAAAGTAGTATCCACGGGCTAACCCGAGAGCAGATTGCGGCTCAGCAACTCTTCAAGCGCCTGCGCCACGCCGTCGGCGTCCGGTCCGGGGATGAGAGTATCCGCCGATTTTCTTGCCGCCGGGTGCGCATCGCCGACGGCGATCCCAAGTCCGGCCCATCCAAGCATCTCGACATCTCCTACCCCGTCTCCGAACGCGACGACCTGTTCCGGCGTCGCGCCAAGTCCATCAAGTACTGCGGTCAACGCTTTTAACTTGCCGGCGTCCGGGCTTGCGACCTCGCAAAAATGAGGAAGCGAGTGAGTTACGAGGGCGCTATCGCCGAAATGACATGTCAGCCGTTCAGCCAGAATTCTTGTTGCTTCGGGCTCGTCTACCGCGAGGAGCAACGTCGGTCCGTCATCGGAGACGTCCGCCATGGAGTCGACCACATGTAATTCTTGTTCCATCCTGCGGGCGTAGCTGTCCGCCCACTCTGACCGATTCTCCACGTAGAACTGATCGTTCAACAGCATGATCACCGACCCTTGCGCGCCGTTCAACATCTCGAGCGCTTCCCGGGCTAGGCTGGGGTCCATGCGGGCATGACGCTGCACCTCTCCGGTGGAGGGGTCTGCCGTGACTGCGCCCTGGCAACAAACGAGTGGCCCGTTGGTCTTGAGATCCTGTGCAAACCCGAGCGCAGAACCGAGAATACGGCCGGTCGCTATCAAGACCGTCGCACCGGCGGATTGAGTCGCGGCAACCGCGGCCAGCAGGCGCGGCGAAAGCAAAAGATCCGGACCGACGATAGTGCCATCGATATCAAGTACTACAACCCGATACCCGGTCCCCTTTCCGGAACCGCTATCAAGCCCAGAGAGTCCTGATTTCCGGTCACTCAACAGGTAAGTCGTCGTTTCATTGCTGTCGGTGCTCGCACACTCGTGGATTCCGGGAGATATGAATCGATAGTTGAGGATGTTTGTGTCCGCTCCGCCTCTGAGTGGGAGTAACATCCGGCAGAATCTTACGCCCTTACGCTAGATGTTCATCTAGCCGATTGAAGAACTCGTCGCATTGCCGACACCAGACCGTTGCCTTAATTAATGACCCCGCCGGAGCCTAATGGAACAGGAGAAATCGTCTTGAAGATCACCTCCCATGAAGTGATTGTCGTCAACGTCCCGATGGATGCCGCTCTAATGGGGCGCACCGAGTCCCCGCACACGATCTTGAGGTTGCGTACCGACGATGGCATCGAGGGCATCGGATGGGCGTTCATGTTCGGTGCAATGGGCCCGGCGCTCGCAAAAGCGCTGGACGGCGTGGCCGAACTGCTGCATGGCGAAGACCCGATGCTGCGTGAACACATCGATGGGATCGTCGACGCCGCCACATCCGGCTCCGGACCCGGCATGTCTCACTACGTCAGGGCCGTGATCAACTTCGCCGTCTGGGACATCACGGGGAAGGCGCTCGGGCAGCCGGTGTGGAAGCTGCTCGGCGGTGCACATGCCGAATCCGTGACCACATACGCCAGCGGTTGGCTCTGGCGTGACTACGATTTGGACGCGCTGGACAAGACCGCTGGAGAGCTGGTCGAGCGCGGCTTCACCTCCATGAAGTTCCGCTGCGGGGCGGAGGCCAAAATGTCGGACGAAGCGGAGCGTGCCCGTGTAATGCGAAACGCCGTCGGTGATGACATCACGATCATGGTGGACATCAACCAGGGCTGGGACATTCCTCGTGCAATGGAAGGCGCACGCCACTTCGAGGCTCAGAACGTCTACTGGCTTGAAGACCCGATCGACTACCGTGATGTGCAGGGCTACTCCCAGCTCGTTAACACCACCGACATCGCCATCACACACGGCGAGTACAACTACGGTTACGAACCGTTCGGCCCCATCGCCGATCACCGTGCGGCCGATATCTTCATGATCGACGCCCACCACGTCGGCGGAATCGACGCCTGGAAGCGCGCCGCCGACATCGCCACAAGCGTATTCCGGCCCTTCGTGACGCACCTGAGCCCGGAGATCGCAGTCCACCTTGCCGCCGGGATCAACGGCGTGAAGACCGTGGAGTTCATGCCGTGGTCGTTCAACCTCTGGGAGAAGCCGATGGAGATCAACTCGAACGGTGAGCTGA
>Ga0209554_1000779_pt1 | contig 26207 bp, 51 predicted proteins | sample MarorgKNORR_S2LV_5_FD_188221 | JGI IMG/M metagenome (GOLD analysis project Ga0209554, IMG submission 188221) | Marine microbial communities from the Southern Atlantic Ocean, analyzing organic carbon cycling - Bottom_A/KNORR_S2/LV (SPAdes) (version 2) | ecosystem: Environmental > Aquatic > Marine... | reverse complement strand
ATTGACAACCATAATCTATTACTGCAACTGTCATAACGCTCTATACCCTATATCTTTTCTGTAGAAACTACCTTCCCAACTTATTTTTTCTACCATTTCGTATGCTCTATCTCTTGCTTCCTGTAATGTTTTACCTTTTGCTGTTACATTTAATACTCGTCCACCATCTGTAATATAATGATCATCTTTCCATTTGACACCGGCATGAAATACTTGCGTATATGGTGATACAAAATGTGTTCTATCCCACAAATCTATCTTAAATCCTTTTTTATATTCTCCTGGATATCCTCCCGAACACATAACAACTGTCATTGCAGACCCATCATGAAATTCAGGATCAGGTAATGTATCTAATGTTTCAAAGGCAACCGCTTCTAAATATGGAAGTAAATCGCTTTTCATTAACATCATTAGTACTTGACATTCAGGATCACCAAAGCGAACATTATACTCTATTACATAAGGCATTCCTTGTCTAATCATTAGCCCAATATATAATACACCCTTATATGGAATACCTTCTTCTTGCATTCCATTAATAGTAGGAATAATAATATCCTTTTCTATTAATGCTTTTAGTTTGTTGGTAATTACTGGAGCTGGTGCATATGCTCCCATGCCACCCGTATTAGGTCCTGTGTCGCCTTCGCCCACACGTTTATAGTCTTGGCAATAAGGAAGTATTTTATAAGACTTACCATCTGTTAATACAAAACAACTTGCTTCTTCGCCTTCTAAATATTCTTCAACTAATATTTTATTTGATGTGGATTTAAATTTGTTTGTTCTAAAATCTTCTTTTGCTTTAAGTATTTCTTCTTTTGTTTTGCAAACTGCTACACCTTTTCCTCCACATAATCCGTCTTCCTTAATAACAATAGGAATATTACCATTATAATGTATGCCTTCGGATCGTTTATGTGTAGACCATTTTGCAGTAGGTATATCATTGCGAAGCATAAATTGCTTTGCCCATAATTTACTCGTCTCTAATCTTCCTGCTAACTTTGAAGGACCAAATACTGGTATATTTTTAGATTCTAATTCATCAGTAAGTCCTTCTGCAATAGGTGCTTCGGGACCTATAACTGTCAAGTAATTCTGGGCACTATACGTGGAGACAACCATAATTTCTACGCCTTCGGTCCTTAATTTCCAACGAAGAGAGTCCTCGCGGCCGCCGTTTCCAATTATTGTTACTTTCTTTGTCATAATAATATTATTATTATTAAAAATATAATGAACGCCACAACAATACCTATAGCAACATAGATACTATTGGTTAACTCTCGCTCGCTCATTTTGTTTACTGGATTTTTCATGAAATTGTTTATTAAATCGTGTTATGCCTTCCTGAGTAGGATACTCTGAAGTAATACATGCTGTACATAATTCGCTTTCATCCTTATTTAATGCTTTTAATAATCCTGCTAATGACAAATAATGTAAACTATCTGCATTAAAGTCGTTAGCATTAGGGGTGTTTGCTCCTGCGTATAATTCGGAAATTGTTGGAAAATCAATTCCGTAAAAACACGGAGAAGTAATAGGCGGACAACCAATTCGAAGATGAACTTCTTTTGCTCCACTCCATTCTTTTAAATTTTTTACTAACGCTTGCATTGTTGTACCACGTACAATAGAATCATCTATAAGAAGAATTTTTTTACCTTGCAACACGTCTCGTAAATGTGTAAACTTTAATTGAATATTATACGTTCTGTTAGTATTATCTATAAACGTTCTTCCTACTGAATGATTTTTAAGCAATCCTTGAACAAACGGTTTGCCTGTTACCTGTGCGTATTTTGCTCCTGCAACATATGAACTCTCGGGGACGGGTACTACTATCCAATCATCACCTTCAAAGTCTGTTGTTTCTTCTTTTGCTAACTCTTCTCCAATTCTTTCTCGTACATTGTATGTTGACTCTCCATCTATAACAGATGCAAGATGGCCAAAATAAATCCATTCAAAAAAACAATAACTAGTATTTTCTTTAAAATTATGAAATAATCGTTTTTTGGCATCTGCTTCTTTATCTATATAACTTTTTACAGTAAAATCCTTGCCGTCGGCAATAATCATTTCGCCAGGCTTTAAATCTGTTGCTTCTATTTGTAAATTAGAAAGAACTACGCTTTCAGATGCAAAAACTAATATGCCATCATCAGTAACACCATAACACATAGGTTTTAATCCTAATGGATCTCTAACAGCAACCATCTTTCCATCGGCATTTAAAAATGCAATGTTCCACGATCCATCAAAATCTTTTAATAGATTTTTAAATATATCTACAAAGTTTAATTCTTCCCATGGTTTATGTGATTGCACTTCTCTGCTTAAAAAGTGCATGATCACTTCAGTATCAGAATCGTAAGTCATATTATAACCTACTTCTTCTAGTCCGTCTTTTAATTTTTCATAGTTTGCTAGGTTTCCATTATATGCTAAAGAAAACCATTTAGATTTTCTTCCATGTGGTCGTTCAAATGGTTGTGCTAATGAGTCTTCATTATTTCCACTGGTTGCATAACGTGTATGTCCGATGACGGCATGTCCACTATAATCTTCTAGAAGTCTTTTACTTTTAAAACGATGATTTATTTCAAATACTTCGTGTACTTTACCATTCTTTTTATGAGTTTGAAGTATTCTTTTTCTTTCAGGATTATATGATGTAATACCTGCACTAAGTTGCCCTCGATGTTGTAAATCTAATAATCCTTTTATAACAAGTGGATAAACATTTTTTGTTTTATCCTTTAATGAATATATTCCGATAATTCCACACATATCATAATACCTTTTGATCTATAATAAGAGAATCTTTAAATTCTTCAATGTACATTTTTATATTATCGCCTGATTTTAAATATTCTTTATTATCAGTAATAATATTTCGTTCCATCAAACAACCAAACCCATCCGTAGATTCATGTGAACTTACTGTTCCGCTTCCTATTAATGTACCTTTACCTAGTTCTCTAGTTTTAGCCGTATGGGCTATTAATTGGGCAAAATCAAAATGCATGTCTTTTGATGTGCTAATTTTACCTATTTGTTTACCATTTAGTTCTATAACCATAGTGCCATGAAATTTATTACTATGCCAGTATTTTTCATCTAATGTTAAAACTGGTATACTCTTTAGTCCTAATGCACTATGAGGTTTTCCTTGTAAAAAACCAAACCCAGTTTTTATTTCTATTGCACAAAGCTGTCTAAGACTAATATCATTAATAATTGTAATCCATCTAATATGTTCGCCGGCATCTTCTACACTAATACCCATTGGAACAGTATCTACTATTACGCCTACTTCTGCTTCAAAGTCTACTTTATATTCATATGGATAAGCAGGTATATCGGCACACCAAGACAAAAATTTATCACTCACTGCTTGATACATTAAAGGAATTTCATAAGCAGACTCCGGTAATGTGTCACCTCTTGCGGCACGTATTCGTTCCATATGACTTAGATATGCACTACCATCACAGAATTGCGGAATATTTAAATTCCATGTTGCTTCGATTCCTCCCGGATGTTCTTTAAAATTATTGCTCCAATGTTGTCCCATATATTGCTCCAAACTTACCATTAATAAAGGTTTTAAAGGGTACGTCTTCTTGTTTAACAAAACCAGGTTTTAACTTTTTATCTTTAAGCATACATAAAACTTCAGCAACACCGCTTGCAGTTGCTCGTTCAATGGCAGTCATGCCATCCTTGCCGTATATTTTACAAACCCAATTTTTTTCTGTAAGGTCACCATTATTGTAACCTGTTGCTTTTACAAAAAATATTACTACGTCATCTGTTGTTGTAGGTACATTTTGATTAAAAATGTCATTTGCTAATTCTATATTATTTTTAAGTCCTAAGTCTTCAAACATAAAACGCAAATAATCTACATGTCCAGGGTAACGGATTGTTTTGTAATCTAACTCGTTTATTTTTAACCAATATGTGTCAGTTAATGTGCCGACACCGCCCGACGTATTAAATGCTTCATATTCGGTACCGTCTATTATTATTTTTTCTACACCTTCGAGTGGTTTAACTTTCATTCGTGTTCTGTCAACAATTGCATCGCACATATTAACATATTCATTTAATAATCCAGCAGTATTCCAACTCAAATAATATGACATTCTATTTGCTGAGTACAAAGGTAATGCACCTACTCGAAGTTTAAGTGAAATAGGTTTTTCAAATTGGCTAGCTAAATGTCCTCCAATAATATTAATTGCACCTGGTGCTAATCCACATTGTGGTATAACAGATGTTTTATTATCGGTATTTGGATTGACTTCAGTGTTAGTCCATTTTTGAATCCATGTTGTTGTATCTACATCTTCTGTTAAATCTACATAATGCATTTTTTTCTTCAATGCAAGTTGCAATATATCTTTATTGAATTTATAATTAATAGCAGAAAGAACAACATCATATCCATCTAAATATGAACTTAACATCTTTAGGTCAGTAGCATCTACAAAATCAATTCCAGAAATACCATGCGTGTCTGCCGCAACTCTGGTATCACCTATTTTAATGACAAAATCATCTTTTAATAATTTTTTTACTGCGAGGCCTATCCGCCCAGCGCCTATTATAACTAGCCTCATTTATTACCTGTACTCCCTTACTGTTCATTTCACGCTCAACCTATTAAAAAACTTCTCTTCTTTTTTCAGTGCATCGGCTGAAGGTAGTTCAGTAGTTATTTCTAATCTTAATCCATTAGGATCAAAAAAGTAAATGCTATAAATCCAATCATCATGATTAACCGGACCTATAACATCTATATCATGTATTTTTAATTCGTCATTCCACGTATCTACTTCTTTTTTTGTATTAACTCGAAATGCAAAATGTACAATCCAATCATCACAATCAGTAGTTACGCTTCTGCCATCGCCGGTATCAAAAAAAGCAATATTACTGCCGTCATCCATTCTAAAAAAGATATGTTTGTATGGAGCATATTCTCCTGTACTTGGTACATAATCTTTTTCTATAGTATGAACTAGAGGCAGTTTTAAAATGCCACTATAAAAATCAATTGTTTCTTGGGCATCAACACATTTCCATGCAAAATGATGCAGGCCTCTAATGCTCATAATAATTCCGTGTTATTCGTTCTTGATCTAACCCAACCCAAAACGCTTCAACACCATCTAACATTTCGTTACCTGCTTTAATAAACAAATCTTCATTAAGATTATGTTCATTATACAATGTAATCATTTCTTCTTTTGTATGTTCGGCATGTTGATCTTCTAACTTGTCATGCCATGTAAAAAATCCTAAATGTAATTTTTTGTGCCAATTTATTGCTTTAAATTTTTCTAATCCGGCAATTAAATCTTTCCAAAAACCTGCTGCCGCCCAGTTTTCTACTGCAAAACTAGCCCCGGCAGAAACATTAAAATCTTCATTACCATATATTCTAATTAATTCATCACAATAAAATAATGTTGCAGGTGATCCATGTTTTCGTTTTCCTATATCATTGAATGTTAAACCTAATGGTTTAGCAAAATCAATTAACCATTCAAAATGTGCCGCTGTAAATCTATACGTACCATTTTCAACCGAACCATCTTTAAAACTAACACCCAATTCATTTGCTAATACTTCTTTTCCTGCTCTCGCTTCTTCTTTATCAATAGCATTAATAACTTTCTTCAGTTGAGCAATAATAAATTGATTTGAAAAAACAGAAAATTGTTGTGTAAAATAACGTACATCTTCTAATGTTAAAGATGCATCCTTGAACCAATTACAATACCTGTTATTCGTTATAACTGAATGATTAAGTAATTCATTATCTAAACGTGTTAAAAAATCATTAAGTGCCACTTACTTTCTCCAGTCCGCTGATGCATCTTTAGTACCTTCTAATTCCCCAATATTTCTGTACGGTATTGGTCGTCCATTTTCATCTTGGACTATTTCACCATCTACTTGTCCTACTAGTAATTTACTGACTTTAGGTTTACTATAATAATCACAATATATTACTGGGGTTACTTTTTTTCCGTCTAAATATCTGTCGTTTTTCATTTTTAACTGCTATACTTCTCGTCGTTCCAATTATCTAATTCATTCCAGCCTTCCCAATCAGGAATACTTTTACGAATTACATTAGTACGTTCTACAATCATTTCTGCTAGTCCGAATCCTGCATGGACAAAAGGAAAAATAGCATGTACGTGAGAAAAGAATGCTATGTAATAATAGATCGTTCCACTTTTAAGTGCTATCCAAGCATGATAAAAATAATACGACAAATTACATGGTCTTCTGGCCGCTTTTGCCGCATTTTGTAAATGTTCTGTTAAAAACATGTTAATCTCCTTTTTCCATCATTTCTAGTCTAATTTTTTGGGCTTCTTCCAAAGTGTATGGTCCTTTACACCCTTCATTTATTTTTTTAGGTAACGATGCTTCTTCAATTACTGGTAATAAAAACATAATCACCTTATCATTTATTTTTTCAATATAATATCCTGAGTCCAACAAAGTTAAAACCTCTCAGTATATCGAGTTACTATTCTATATTTTTCTTGAACCTCTGTTAATGCCTCACCATCACGAAATGATTGTTTATCTAATTGTTGTTTCGGATCACCGTTAGGCCATATACGCCAACTATCATTATCTATTACATCTGCTATAACAAGTTCTTTGCTCTCTTCTATAATACCAATTTCAATTTTCATATCTATTAATTCAACATTAAATTTTTTCCATGCTTTTTCTAATATTTCAAAACAAGGTATCATTAAATCTTTTCTAATGTACTCAAGAGTTACTGCATCAACTTCTGGCCGCATATATTTTAATGGTTGCATATCATATCGTGGTTCTTTTGGCGGAAAAAGCAACCACGAATCGACCCGACATTCTATTAATGGATCTGTATATACTGTTTCTGTCCACTTGCCATCACGTAGATATAACTCTCGTGCTTTATCTTCTGTTATCATTTCATTACCAACTATTGCATTTTTATGAAAAAATTCTGTTAGCAATGGATCAAATATGTCACCTGATGTTTTACTTGGTTCTCTTTTTAAATAACTACCAAATGCTCGCCTACGCATAACACATTCGACAGGAATCATTTTACATTTTTTTGCAATAAATGATGTTTTATCATTCCTTGTTTCATATGCAACTGGCACACCTGCTTTTTTTAAATGAAACATTACACTACAATTTTGTGAGGTTTTATCTTCCGCTACAGGTAGATCGGCTTGTATAGCGGCGTCGTTTGCAGTAAGAGAATCTTTGGTTGTAATCCGTACTAATGTCGGATCATCTAACATTTCTATTCGTTTTGTTTTTCCTTCTATCATACTTTATCCATAAATTTGATTTTGTTGATTGTTTACCATAACAAAAGTTGCACATTTTGGTATGTCTTTAATTCTTCGAGCTCCAATCATTGTACATGCACTTCTAAGTCCACCTAATATATTTTTTATTGTACCACGAACAGATCCTCTAGATTCAGTTATAACTCGTTTACCTTCTGTGCTTGTGTAACCGTCTTTTCTTGCGCCATGTACTTCTTTTGCACGATCTGAACTCATCCCGTAAAATTCATATTTGCCATCTACTAATTCCGTTTCACTTTCCTCATGAAATGCTAACATGCCTCCTAACATAACAAAGTCTGCTCCTGCACCAAATGCTTTTGTTATGTCGCCAGGTACAGTACATCCACCATCAGCAATTACATGCCCACCTAACCCATGTGCGGCATCGGCACATTCCACCACACCACTTATTTGTGGCATACCAACACCTGTTTGTTCTCGTGTTGTACATACACTTCCCGGACCGATTCCACATTTAATTATATCTGCTCCAGAAATGCATAACTGCTCTGTCATTTCTGCTGTAATGACATTGCCAGCTATTAGAATTTTATCTGGAAAATCATCACGTACACGTTTAACAAAATCTGAGAAGTTCTGTTGGTAACCATTGGCTACGTCAATGCAAATAAATTTGGCTTCAGGCCATTCAGTTAATACTGCTTTTGCAGTTGCAAAATCTTCTGCATCGTTTTTCCAAATAGCATTAGTACCAGTACTAACTACTACATTATTTAAACGTAATCCTTTTTTTACTGCTTCCTTCCAGTCATTAAATGTATATTGCTTCCTAATTGTAGTAAGCATATTAAATTCTTGCAGTACCATTGCCATTGAAAAAGTACCCACACCATCCATATTAGATGCCATAATAGGAGTACCTGCCCAGCTTTGAGGAGATTTGCCCCAATGTCTAAATATAAACTCTCTTTCTAAATTTACACTTCGTCTACTAGATATAGTAGACCGTTTTGGTTGAAGCAAAACATCTTTAAAATCTAATTTTATTTCAGTATTAATTCTCATTAGAACGGACACTCCTCAATTTTATTCTCTTCTATTTTTTTAACCCATTTTAATTTTGTTCGATGGGTATTATCACAGAAGGGTTGTGTTTCTGATAATCCACACCGACAAAATGCTCTTTTTCCATTAATAACTTCTTCCGTCCCATCTTTGTGAATCAAAATAAATTCACCAAAAACTTTAAGTGACTTACTTATTTTTACTTTTACCATTACCAGCCTTTCCATTCATAAGACATGTCAAACAATGGCACATCAACTGCTTTTTTAAGATATTCCACTCCTGAAGTTCCTCCTGTCCCTTGTTGATCTCCAATAATCCGTTCTACCGTTTTCATATGAGAAAATTGCCATTTCTTAACAGCATTTTCAATATTAATAAGGTAATGTTTATACTTGTGTTTCCAAAATTTTGGTAATTCTTTTAAAAGTGCTTTAACTTCTTTATACTGTTTGGATTGTAATCCAGAAGCTTTTCCTAATTTAAATCTAAAATGTGTATATTCCTCCGGCGTCATTGTTGCTAATATGCCCCATACTGTAGTTAGATGTTCAAATATTTTTACTATTCGGTCTAGTGGTATTGTTGGATTTTTGACGGTAAGCTCAAACTGGTGGATGCGTGTATCTATTAAACGAGTTAATTCTTGTATTAAAACTTTAAACCATAATTCAGATGACTGATGGGCAACAATAAACATTAATTCTAGAGGTTCTTGTGATACTGGAGTTTGTGCATCTAATATTTGATCTAAATTTAAATAATCATAGTATTCAAGTTTAGTCTCTTCCATTCAATTGCCTTCTCAAGTGTACATTCAAATTCCGTCCGTTTAAAATTCTTTCGCATACATTATCAGGAAGATGCAGTTTTATTGTTTTACAATTTTCATATGTGGGCTTAACAGTACACATACCTGAAATATGCGTACAAGGAAAATGTGTTTCTTCATATTTTTTTTCAATAAGATAACTTTTTATTAAAACTATTTCTATATAAACGGCAAATGAAAACGCTATGATAAACAAAATTATAATATGTGTTTTACCAAAGAATTTCACATTATTCCTTATTTTGGTGTACTGTTTTTATTAATATTTTTATACGGATTTATCACATCTTTAATTTCTTTAAAATACGGTGTTCCATTTGAATGTTTTGCTCGCCTTAGTCCATATTTTTTCATAGTACTATATATAGGAACCCATGATTCATCTATTATATCTTTTATTTTCATACACCACCTTATTATATTTATGGTAGGGATGACTGGACTCGAACCAGCGACCTCATGCTCCCAAAGCACGTGTTCTACCAAGCTGAACTACATCCCTCTTAAATGGAGCTGACGGAGGGATTCGAACCTCCGACCTGAGGTTTACAAAACCCCTGCTCTGACCAACTGAGCTACGTCAGCGTGGTATAATTACGGGAATTTTTATCGTCTGAATAATTAACAGTATATTTCTTGGGCTTCTTAGCCTTTGCTTCTTCAATAATACTGTCAAATTCGGGGTTGTGCCATCGCTCATGCCAATCGCAATCAGAAGTTGAAACTTCAACATAAGTACCATCTGGTAATTTTTCGCCTATTTTTTTACCACTATATTGATGTTTTTTTTTCTCAATACGTCTGCGCTCTGCATTTTCTTGAGAAATCATATATCGATATTGGGGTGAACGTTCTAATGCTTCGTCTCGTGCAGTAAATCTTTTTGACATTAACGGGACCTCGCAAATTCAAGTTTTTTCAAACGATATGCTGTATCTTCAACAATATCTTGCCATTTATAAAATTCTTGTGCTGTTCTGGCATGCGTAACTTTCCAAAACGCCTCACGAAGTCTTCTAATCAATTCTTTTTTCATCTTTAGTCTCTGTAATAATATTATCAATATCTTTCATTGAAATAATTTTTTGAGCATGTTCAATCTCATAATCAATTATTTCATAATCGAGTTCTTGCCTAGCATCTTTATATAACAATCTTCGTAAATGATCTGTCGCTTCAATTAGTGTTTCAAAATCTGTTCTTCGAGATCGTATATGTCTACTCTCAGTAATTTCTGTGATAAGAACTAGTCTATACATGAGAACTCTTCATTAAAATATTTAAACTAATATAAACACCGTGTTTATATTATAACACATATTTAACTTGAAAGTCAAGTTAAATATTTTTCAATCATTTGTTTTCTACTATGATACTTATGAAGTCTGTCTAAGGTACCTTCGAACACATGTTCTTCTATAGTATCCATTAAATTTGGTGATTGAGATTGTTTTTTTGCTAGGCGGGTTAAATGTTTTATTTTTTCTTTACAATGTTGTAAATATTCTTCCATTTTAATTTTTCGGGATTATTTTTGAAACATCGAATGTGTAAAATTCAATTTGTCCTAAAATACTTTTACTACCTGTCTCATCTAAATCATCTATAAATTCACCTTGGATAATTTCGCCTTCGGCTTGTCGTCCAGACAGTTCTTCTTGTTTATCATGATCGGATTCTGAATATGGAAATCGATATGCAATAGGTTCTTCATCACCTTTATAGGCAACCCAATAAAATATCCAATCGGGTTCCTTAACTGCTGAAGAGAGTACAACAAATTTTCCTTCTTTTACTTTATCTGTTGGATATCCTAACATGCTTTGTACGGTAATATAAGTTGTTATAGTAAGGACAAGTGTTACAGGAATAACAATAAACATCCATATTTTATCTACACCATGTTGTATTAAATCCCATAAAAATATAGTAAGTAATACTATCCAGGCTACTATTAAAAAACTAAATGTTATCATTAACGTCTCTCCTCTTGCTCTATAGTGGCTTCAGTTGCATTTGCTCCATACCTACTAGCTTCGGTACCACCGTATCCACTTGGCGTGACGGTGTAGGTAGGTCCTTGGCGGGGTCCGGTTCCCGACGTTTCATCTGCTGATTGTGGCACGCCTTGTATTTGCTCTCCATGGCCGGTGGGCGGAGGTTGTATTGATGTACTACCGGCGCCGGTCATAATGCCACCGGGTTGCCGCTTTCCAGCGAATCTTATTTGCCTCCTATTCTTTGATTTTACAAAACCGTTAGGATTAATTGTAAATCTTATAACTGTTTCTTCTGCGCCATTCACAGGTAATATAACAATACCAGTATGTACTTCACCGAATGGATTAAGTTTTAGTATTCTTGTTGTTACTTCCATTGGTTTTCTGTTTTGATCGCCCTTAATAGAATATAAATGATTATTAACAATATATTCACCAGGCACAATACCTCTAATTGTCATTACCTCACGATTTAAATAAACTATTTTTTTTGTGCCATCTGCTAATATTACTGTATCATTTGATTGCCCTAAGTCATCTTTATCTAAATGTAATAATCCGGCATGCATGTTAGGGAAGCCAACTATGTTGCCTACAGGATCCATCATCCATAAGTCTATGTCATATGCAGATTGGTGATCCCATTCCATTATAATCATAAACTCAGCTTTCGCTTCTATTTGTGCTTCTTTTTCAACAGGATTAATCAAAAGGAATGCTATCATGAACATAAATGCAAAGCCCAGCACTATGTTAAACAACAGGTCAGTAAATGCTAAACTGCTTTTATATTGAGGTTTACTGTCCATCGCGTCGGTTCTCGTTCTCTACATTAACCAGTTGAATTTTTAATGTTAGTGAACAAATTAGACCAACCAGTGTCGTATATAAGGCAGTACTCATACCCAACGCCATTTTAGATAAGGCTGTTTGAATTGTTGCTGTATTGGCTAAATCGATGTCTGCAAAAGCGCCACTTAGCATTAGTAGAAAACCAGTCACAGTTCCAATCATACCCAAGGCAAGGCATGCCTCAGAAATAAACCATCCTGTGTCGATATTTTGATATTGATATTCGGATTTGTTTGTACACCATCCGATCCATGTTGATGTAAGAATAAAAATTGATAATATAAGAAAACTTATTTTAGTTTGATCGCCTTCATATAAGTCTATGTGTAAATCAAAATATACTGCCACTCCTCCTGCGAGAACTGACAAACAAAAAATAAGCCACCATCTTAGTAGTGCCTTCAAACAATTACCTCCTAAACAGTTTCGACTAATTTATCTGTTAGTCCTTTATAATCGCCTACATGTTCGCCGTTTAAGATAATTTGGGGGAAATTTCGATAGCCGCCTATTTTTTGATACAATTCTCTAGGGGTTAAATCAGTCCCAACTTCTTTTTCTTCGTAGACAATGCCGCGGCCCTTAAGTAATTCTTTTGCCTTATCGCACCATTCGCAGTCAGGGACCTTTACGTGGGTGTATACTATTGTTTCACTCATAATTATTTATCCATTTTTTAGTAGTAATTGTATTAATTCTGATGGCATATTTTCTTTATTTGCTACTGCAAGAATACCATCATATTCTATATCTCTGAGCTCAACCCCATCAGATAATCTTTTTAATGAGTATGACCATCTTCCGGTGTCAACTAATGCATAGTCTCCTTCTTTTACCTCCGTGGCTTCAGGACCTACTGCTTCTACTTTAAACCATCGTGGTCTACTTTCTTTTCCTACATCATTTTGTAGAATTACTCCTGCTTTTGTTGTTATTTCACCTACGTCTAATATTTCTCCAAAAATTTTATCTCGTAGTGGTATTATTTTCATACTTCCTCTTCTTTTATTGAACCATCAGAAAATTCGATTTCTTCAACAACTGTTCCGTCGGATTTTTCAACTACTCGACGATCGACAATTCCTGGCTCATCTATTCCTGTTCTTTTTGTTACTTTATTATATGTTTTTTTAACTTTACTTTGTATGTTTTCTGCTTTTTTAGCAGGCATCGGTTCTTGTTTGATGCTTACTTTTTCACTAGCAGGCTTTGTTGCATCGTAATATGCCTGTTGAACTTCTTCATTTTGTATAATAATTTCTCCACGTCTTCCGGATTTTAGTACATCACCTCTTGCATTAACATCCATATTACCTACTGCAATTTCTTTTTCATTAGCAGAGGCAAGAGCGGCCATGTTTAATACTTTACCTTTAGCGGTTATAACTTCTCTCATTTTAAAAACTCCTTTATATTTAAATTATACTTTAAGCTATTTACTTTATGAATACCTATTAAAAATAATACGTAACTAGCAACAGAACTACCTCGACCAACACCCCATACTATTTTATTTTTACGCATAGAATCAACCAGGTAAATTAAAAATCGCAAAACATTCATCATTTTACGTTCTTCGAACATTGTCATTTCTATTGCAATTCGTTGTTTTTCGTCGTCTGTTTTTACTAAATTTTTAATAAATTCATATACATTTAATGTTTTGTACACATCTGGCATGAACCAATTCGAAAGGCATTTTGTTACAAACTGTGCCTCTGTTAATTCTTTATTGTTTGCATACGCTATTTCATTTTTTTCTAAATCATATTCTTCTATATAATAATTATATTGTTCGGTGTTTTGTGTTTTTTCGGCTTTAACATGATCAAGAGCGTGCCCACCATATATCAGTTCAAATAATCCTTCGTCATTTAAAATAACTTGACCAAATTTATCTTTGTACTTATCCAATATCAATGATGTCATCAAATGCTTTGTCGTCAGTTAGTTTCTGTTGTTCTTTTACTATTAATGTAGCTCTTTTTTCAACCACCATGTTTATCATTACATGAAAGTGTTCAATTACTTGCATATGAGCATTGGCTCTATATGCTGTATTTAATTTTTTAGATAGTTCCTTGTGTTTGGTATCAAGTTCTTCTAATGTAAGACCTGATATATCAAAGAAAGGATTAAACGCTATTGCCATTTTTATTTATTGTGGTGTATTTGCAACATCTTCCCGTTTTGATGAAACATATGCTACTGGTATGGTTTTCATTTTTAATAACAAAAAAGCAACCATTCTATGCCTGCCTTCCATTACGAATTTTATCTTATCGTTTTTCTTTACATATATAGGATAAATTTTACCTGTTTTTTCTATAAACTTTTTTATACGACGGGTACGCTTATAATCTTCCGGAAATTCATCGTAAGTGTTTAACATTTCTTTAATAGATTTTTCAAATATTGTTATAGGTTCTTGAACCATGTCTATATTTAAATCTAAAACTGTTGTATTAAGCCATTCTGCAACATCTTCTAAATCAGATTGTAAATGTTCTTTGTCATCATATATTTCTGATAATTTCATGCGGTACTATTCCCATTTTGTGCTTTATATTCTTGTTCCATTTCGTCTTTCTTTCTCCAACCGTGTACTCCTAAAATAGCGGCAAAAGATATATGAAACATTCCTCCCATTTGTAGTGTAAGAGGCTCCCACCGTGTTGTATCACACACTAAACCTTTATCTACCATTTTATTGCAATAATTTTCCATCTTTATATTCCATACTAATGGTGCGACAAAAAAATCAATCAAACAGATAAACAAATAAACAAGTCCTGCCCAGTCTTTCCAATATCTATTTATAGTTTCGTTTATACTCATTATTCTTCGTCTGGTCGAGTTATTTCAAATAAATTACACTCCCAACCTTTTCCATTAGTTGAACCACCTTCGTTATCTAATTCAGTTGGTTCATTTGGTTTATCGTCAGGAAAAATATAACTTATGCTATTTAAAAAATCACTACCATCTAAATCAATTGTGTTAAACACTAATCGTCTTTCGTCAAATTCGTGTCCTTCAGGAAGTTCAAATTCTGTCCAAATAAACTGACCTTTCTCACTTGCATATGCAGTAAAATAATGCCCTTTATCATAACAGTAGTTATTTCCTTCACTGGTATAACATTCTCGTTGTTCACGAATCATTTCATCTTCTAGCCAATAGTCTTTGCTTATATCATCAAACTCGCCGTCTTTAGCCTCTTCGTATTTGTCTCTAATCTCATATGCATTATCATATGATAAAGTTTCGCCATTTGGGAGGTCAATAGAAATCCAAGCACTTTCTAAATCACACCCATAAATATGATCAATATTATCACAGTCATGCCAGCCTTCACCATCTAAAAAATCCATATCTTCAGGAATTCGATTTTCATCAACATAATCGAACGCATCGTGACAGTATGTTTCTAATTCGTCGTCACCTAAGGCTGTCCAATATTCATGTTGTTCTTCAGTTATTTCGCCTATTACAAATTCGCCTCCATAACCACTAATGTCTATTGTTACTGTATTTTTGTTTTCACTCATGTATCCCCGTCGAGTCTATTTTCGCTACGTTCAGCGTCAAAATGTCCTTCAGGAAACCTTGCTTTGAGTTTATCTACGTTGATTTGTAATACTTCATTAGGGTCGGCGTCTAATGCTGTACAGGCATTTGCCCAGTACCATGCGACGTCGCCTAATTCTTTTATTAATCTTGTACGGACTTCCTCATTTAAGGGTTTTCCTTGGAACAAAATTTTCTTCACTTGCTCAGTGAACTCGCCGCCTTCTGACACTAAGCCAAATGCGGCAGTAATAAGTCTTGGTATATTAATATTGCCCTTCATTTGTACGGGCGATTGTTCTAATTCTGATAATCTATGCAAAAAAGCAGTGTACGATTTAGATTCTTTACTTGTTATTGAATCAACAAATTGTCTATATTCTTCTAATTCCATTACCAGCCTAAATGTTGTTTTTCGTCCTCAGGAATATCTTTTACTGGTGTGAAGCTTTCTCCGCAACCGCAAACATGTTCATATTTGAGTCTTTTAAATATAAATCCTTGCTCAACTAAATTGCCTACTTTATAATCTACTTCTACATCTCCGATTATATCATTAAGGAGGTACTCGTCTACTACTAGTTTAACATCATGTTGTTCAAAAATTAAATCTGATTGATCAATTTTATCTTCATAATCTAAACTATATTTCCAGCCTGAACATCCTCCTGAGTTAGCCCCAACTCGTAAGTAAGAATCTTCCGAATTTCTATTTTCATCGGTAATCATTTCCTTAAAAACATTTGCCGCTTTTTCTGTAATTTTAAGTTCGCATCCAACTTGGTCTGTCATCATTATTTGTCTCCTTATGTTCATGCATAAATGATGTCCTGCAACCACAAGAACCTTTGGCTGAAGGATTATCAAATTTTAATCCTCGGTCATTTAAATTATCTGACCAATCTATTTTTGTACCTTTAATGTATAAGTGGCTTTTTTTATCTACTAAAATATTGAGACCAAATGACTCATACTCTAAATCAAACTTGCCTTTACTAGTTTCAAAATCTACTGTATAAGTGAATCCAGAACAACCGCCGCCCTTAACGCCTACTCGTACTCTTGTATTATCGGCAACCTTCTGATCTTTCATTATGCTTAATACTTTACTAGCGGCTTTTTTGGTAAATTTAATCACTATTCATTTAGCCTTTTTTGCTTTTTTCTTTTTTGGATTCAACCCTTTTACTTTCTTTGCTTTTACTTTAGGTTTAGACGGTGGGGTCTTTTCTTCCTCTATAGGTTCGATAGCAAGAAACTGTTTTACATACTTTATTAATTTATCTATAAAATTCATTAGTTACCTTTTGTATACGCATCGAGGATGCTTTTAGTATTTGCACCATCTTTATATAGGTGTACTACATCCTGAGCAGTTTCTTGGGCTATAATAGATGTATGTTTCACTAACAATACATCTATTTCTTGAATCCTTGCTTGATGCCCAGCCCGTTCAGCATTAAGTTCGGAAATTTCCTTAGCATTTAATTTCATTTTTTTGTTTATAATCTTGGATTGCACCTTTTATTGCATCTTCTGCAAGTACCGAGCAATGAATTTTGACCGGTGGTAAGGACAATTCTTCCACAATAACTGTATTTTGAATCGAATGTGCTTCATCTAATGATTTGCCCTTAATCCATTCGGTTGCTAACGAAGAACTTGCAATTGCACTTCCACAACCAAAAGTCTTAAATTTGGCATCAATTATTTTATTATTTTCCACCATGATTTGAAGTTTCATAACGTCGCCACATTCTGGGGCGCCAACAAGCCCGGTCCCAACATTTATATCATTTTTATCTAAACTTCCTATATTTTTAGGATTTTCAAAATGATCAATAACTTTTTTACTATAAGCCATATTATATCCTTTTATTAATTACATCCCAATTTATTATTTTCCAAATATTATTGAGATATTTTTCTTTATCTGACAGGTAGTCTAATGCCCATGCATGTTCCCACCAATCAATTATTAACACTATGTTATTTACTATTTTGTGATTTGCTATAGTAGATATAGCACAATTTTTATTTATATAAACCCAGCCTGATCCTTGAATGTCCATTGCTTTATTAGTAACCTCAGTTTTGAAGTCATCAAACGAAGCAAATTTGTCTTCGATGAGTTCTTTTATTTTACCAGTAGGGGTGTTTGTACTGTTTGGTGCTTTAAATTGCGGAAAAAATAAATTATGCAAAAATGCACCTGCAATTTGAAAATCGTCTCCTTCGCCTTTGTTGGCGTTAGTAACATATGCTTTATGTAATTTACCATAATGATAATCTAATGTATTTTTGGACATAACAGGGGCCAGCTCTGTTCGTTTATATGGTAATTTTTCCTGGACAATTTTCTTGCCTTTTACTTTTTCAAGTAAAATTTTATCTACTTTTTGAAATGACAAATAATCTTTAAGTGTATACATATTACTATTTATTAGGCGGTCATTATCTCAATACACGAAACGTACAGGTATAGCGACAACCCCGAGCTCAATGGCTATGTTTAAGCGATGGTGCCCTTGAAGGATCTTGTCCTTCTTTCCATTTTTACGGAGGAGCATAATGGTAATCGGGTGGTTATCTTTGAACCCGTGAGTTCGAATCTGCTCCTTCAGTCGATCGTAAACCTGCCCGCGTTCTTCTTGAGTCATATGTTTGTACTCGGGGTGTTTTTTGTAGGCGTTGCCGCGAGTACGAGCAATAACCTCAACTTTTAGATCACGCAACTGTGTGGGTGAAATGTGGTACATCTCTGAAGAGAGGGTGTCGTAATAATCTTTAAATGGGTACATATTACTATTTATTTGGAGGAGAGTGTCTAGCTACTCCAGTTTTATGACTTGGCCCCATATTTTGTATTATATTTGCAACATCTTTTTGGTGTTGTGTCGCTCCCGGAGTAATCATCTCTTTTAAATCTTTAACTGTTGTAGAATCAGTAATAGTTAGTGAACCTCCATCTTCTTCAATAGTTGCCGCACATTTACGAGTTTCTTCTACTATTACTTTGTAAAGCCTTACTGGAGAATCTTTAAGTTGTAGAGGGCCTATAACATCAAGTAAATATAATCCCATGTTTTCAGCAGTAGGATTAAAATTAACAACAACTGTTCCGTAAGGGTCTATTTCTTTTAATGTAGGTACCCACGGATCTTCTTTAAAGATCAAAAATTTGTGATCCCAATTATCTTCTAACCAATTACAAAGATAAGTTTTAATATCACCAAAATCCATTACTCTACCTACAGAATCCAATTGTGGCGCTTCACAGTAAAAATGAATTCTGTAATTATGTCCATGTAAATGAGCACACTTACTTTCGTGTTTATATACTCTATGACCTGTGCTAAAATCATGATAACGATGAGCAGTTATTCTTTTTTTCATTGTGTTCCTATTTGATTTATCTGAGTTCCAAAATTTCAGCACGACCGGAAGTTGTTGAATAACTTGCAATTTCCGCATACGACAAACAAGGACAACCGTCACCGCCGCCTAAGTCCTCGCCCAAATGGAATGTTTCTTTCCACCACTGATTGAATCCTTCTTGATCATGTGCTTGAATTTTGTACTCACTCAGCACTAATTTATTGTGATCAATCCGAAGATTGTCCAACTGTGTTTTTGAAAATTTATCTTTCATCTTGCCCTCCTTTGTTTGTAAATTTACAAATATGTTCCTTTATTCATCTTGCTCCCCTCTCCAACCAATTACTCGGAGGTCACGATCGATGTCAGTCTCGATATATCCTTCTCTACCTGAGCAGTAATAGTCGAGGTAATCTCCTCCATCGGACCGGAGTGTGCTGACAAGATTCCCAGCATAACGCCAAGAACAAGTCCAACAATCATTGCTCGTTTCAGCGCCATGAACATGAGAATTATGATACCACCTAACATTGCATAAAGCACTATAGAGGTTTGTAGCATATCCATTATCATTACGTACCTTTTCTTTTATAATTTGACAATCAATAAGATCTCTTTCAAGATCGGGTTTTGTTTTTTCCATAATCAACCATGTACTAGTATACTGTATTTAGGTCGAAATGTCAAGCTCCTAGTTCTTCTACTGATAATTGTTCCTGCTCGGGTACTTCTTCCCACGTTGAATCTCCTAATTGTCTAACTTTAGCAATACACTTTCCATACGGCGAATCCCATTCATCTGGCCCTATTAATGTTAATGTTAACTTACCTTTTTTTTCATACAAGTAATATTCTTTAAAGTGTACTGGAATAAATCCGCATTTAGCCGTAGCAATTTTTTCTGCTAATTTAACTCTTTCATCTAATTCTTGTGCTTGTTTAACCAATAGATTTGCGTGTTCTCTTAATTTTTTTATTTGTTCATCAGCATGATGTCGCATTGCTGTTAAACTATTTTGTTTAACAACTTCTAATTCTGTACTACCCTTCCATACTATATTTTTCATTTCATAAATAGAGCATTGCTAATATTTTACCTGTTATTATACTAACAATAATAGAGAAAATAATTATGCAACATATTACATAAAAATTCATTTGGCTAATCCTAATGAATAAAATGATGCTTGCACACCTAATATTTGATTATAACAATCATACAAGCAATGATGTTTGGCAGTTTTTGGAAGTTCCATGTCTGTAAGACCAAACAATGTTCGTGTATCACGTATTTGCCAATACTTCCATGGATTGCCTCGTTGTAATATTCTATTTATAGTTTCAATAATCATTATATCAAAAATAGAACCATGCGCCCAAAAATGATCACACCCTTTACAAAATATGTAAAAATCTTTTAATACATCTGCAATGTCGTGTCTGTCCTCTGGATTAAATGCTTCTGCTTTAACTTCTTCGTCTTGTTTTGCCCACCATTCCATTGTCGATTGATCCATTTGTAAACCTATATTTGTGCAAGATTCTGGATCAACACGTCTGTAGAAATGCTCCATATCAAATGGATCTTTTTCCACATCATTGTTTGTAGGTCTAAAACGTACTGCGCCAAATGTTAACAAGACCGCATCGGGTCGAGTACTAAGGCACTCGAGATCTATCATTAAATGATTATTCATATATTATTATAACATATCATATAGGATAAGTCAATTTAAAAATTTAGATAAAGGCTCGATATCTCGTAACATTGCTAGACTATCTATTTCGTCACTAATATTAAATACTTCTAATTCACCGTCATCTTTTATACGATTTACTGAAACAATTTTTTCTATCTCGTCGTTTACTCTATATTTTACTTGAAGTTGAAATATAATATCATCATGTGTGGTAATTTGAATTTTTGCTTCTTTAACAAATTCTATGGCATTAGATTCGGATTCGATATTTTTATCGAAGTTTTGTACGACATTTAATATTTCTTTTAGTACATCATTAATCATGATAACCTAATTGAAGTACAAATTTTCTCGATAAGTTTCGGATTTTTCAGATGGATTATATCTACACCAGAGTTAAAGAGTTTCTTAAAAATATTTAGTTCGGGACCTGTATAATAAGGCATAGAAAGGATGTCTAATTCTTGACAATATTTAAGTTCTTCACTTGTAAATTTTAAACTATCGAATTCAATGATTTTAGGATTGTGTCTCTCAATAGTATCTTTCAAAGTCTGGAAATCATAGCGGCGTGCCATCAACCGGACATCTTTATTCAGCGAGCGTAATTGATCTATCACCTTTATATCTTTACACCAGAAAAAACAGTCTCTAAGCATATCAAATTTTTGGACTAACTCAAGCAGGATTTTGGGTTCTGCTTCTTTGATTTCGATGTATACTTCCAGACGACCTTTTGCATGAGCCAAAACATCTTCCAATCGGGGAACTGGTTCTCCAGCAAAAAATGGATCAAACCAACTGCCGGCATCTAGTTTACAGACATCAGCATAATTCATTTTTTTGATCTCACCTTGTCCATCAGTAGTTCGATTAACCGAAATGTCGTGCATGACAACAGGAACACCATCTTTGGTTTGTCGGACATCAATTTCAACAATGTTGAAACCTAGATCTATGGCTAAATCAATAGCAGAGAGAGTATTTTCTGGTGCAAAAGTTTTAGCACCACGATGACAAACAATCTTTGGATGTGGGTGTTCTGATAGTATATCATTAATCATAATAGCACAACGGAAGGGCGGACTGTTTGTAAAACATTTTATTTAGAACTGGGATACTTGGCTTTCCGGAAGTTTGCCTAGCTGATTGAGCTCTAAATTTTTCAAAATTTTACTGCGGTTGCCCGCCCTATTTATTTTAAATGTCTGTTGTTATATGGGTAAGATTTGATATACTTTCCCATTCTGGTATATTATTTTCGTATAATCTATAAAAATTAATTTCAGGATATTCATAAAAGCAATAAGTAAGTTGATTTACTTCTGCTCCAACTACATGCTGTTGTTCGACACTATTTTGATTAGCGTAATGAGCTGTTCCGGCATATATGTTTTTATATTTCCCGTTACTGTATTTAACATCGAACCCCGCTAAGTACACGTTTTTGGGGTTATTTTGGCATGCATATAAAACTGCTAAAGAACCACAATTCCATTTTTTCCATTTACCTTCAATCGAAATTATTTTTGCTTCCGAACAAACATATTTGCATGGTGAAATAACTTTATGTACTTTGCAATAACTGCTATTATGTATTTCACTTAACATATTATCATCTACAACAAATAATATATCTGGCGCAAAATCTCGCCATAATGCATTGCAACCATATATAATATATTTTTTTTTAAGTTTATGTAGATCTAATTCTTTGCGACTTATACCGTTACCAAGAACAAGAATATCAGACTTCTTCGATTTCGACATTTAAGGGATGGCCATTTTGTCTGGCTTGTGTTGTGGATTCTACGGCTTTTTGTTCTGCTATTTCATATGTATATACTCCGGCAATTCCTTTACCGGTTTCATGGACTTGTGCCATAATTTCTTCGGCGGCCTCCTTTGAATGATGAAATATCTTAACCAATATATAGATAACAAAATCCATAGGAGTAAAGTCGTCATTAATTAGAAGTACCTTATACCTATCAGGTTCTTTTACATTAACGTCAACTGTCGTATCAATATTTTCTTTTGTTGTAGTTTCTATCTCTGCCATACTGAAATATTTATAGAATGCGGTGAATATTCTTCTATTCACCGCATTATATGTTGCTTAATTAACCGTAATAGGAATTTCCTTTGGTTTTTCTTCTTCTGGTAATTCCTGTTCCAAATCTATAGCCAACATGCCATTTTTAAGAGTTGCATTCTTAACAATTACATGCGGACCTAAACGAAAAGTTCTATCAAAAGAACGATTAGCAATACCATGGTGAACAAAGTGTTCTTCGTTCTCATCAGTTTTACTTTCAATCTTACCTTTAACTGTAAGATTACGTTCCTTTTGTAAAACTTTAATATCTTCTTCTCCGAAGCCAGCAATGGCCATCGAAATCACCCATTTACCTTCATCGATTTGCTCGATGTTATATGGGGGATATGCTGTGGATGAACCAGCAAATGAATTAGAGAACTGTTCTAAGTCTCTGAACATTCTGTCCATTCCTACAGTAAAGGGTGTTAGTGAAGTAATGAAATCGCTAAGATTAACGGTTGTGAGGTGTCTAGTCATATTATTCTCCTTTATAAGCAAGACTGAGACGAACTAACCCTACCATAGGCATTAATCCTCTCATATTATTTATCATTATTATACTATGTTATAATAAAAATGTCAAGTTTTTTTTATTCTTTGTTTTATTTTTCCATATTGGCTGGCAAGTTCTAGCCATTCTTCATATAATTTTTCGTCTCGTTTCTCAATTCGAGCAATACATTGGGCTCGCTGTCTCCGGCGCTTATCAGATGGTTTTTCGTAATATTGTCCTTTTTTCAAATCACGTATTATGCCTTCGGCATTAACTTTTTTCTTTAAAATTCTAAGTGCTTTCTCCACATTACCACGTTGAACTTCAACAGAAACTCTTACTTTTTTATGTATCATTAGTTATTTTTTTTTCATTATACCGATTATTCTTGGACCGGTTCTTTGCGGCTCTGTAAGGTATTCTACTCCTTCTAGTAATTCCTCTACTTCTTTAAACAAATCAAACCCTACTTTTATGTGACTTTGTTCTCGACCTTTAAACCGTATTACTATTTTTACGTTATTACCTTTATCTATAAATTTTTGGATTTGTTTTGCTTTGGTTTCTAAATCGTGTTTTTGTGTTACTGGCCGCAATTGAATTTCTTTGATTTCAATTCTAGATTCACGGGCTTTTTTATCTTTTTCTTTTTGTTTCTTTTTTTCTGCGTATACATATTTATTAAGGTCCACTATTTTACAAACAGGCGGATTTGCCTGCTCTGAAATCATAACAAGATCAAGATTTTTTTCCTTTGCTATTTCGACAGCATCTCTTGGGTCTTTTATGCCTAATTGAGTGCCGTCAGTATCTATAAGACGTATTTCTCGCATTCTTATATCATTATTAACTTTAAAATTATGATTATTCTTTTTATCGTATTTCCGTGGATGTTGGATTCTCATTAATTTTTTCTCCTTTAAAGACAAATATTGGTTTTGTATTATTTGAAACACATTTTTCATTTATAACAATTTTTTCTACACCCTCTGCTCTAAGCTCAGGTAATATAAATTGCAGTTCTAGTAATAATTCTTCTATTGCTGAATTAAGCCCTCTTGCTCCTACTTTTTTATTAATACATTTTTTAGCTATTTCCTGACAAGCATCCCCTGTAAATTCTAAGCTAATATCATCCATTTTAAACAGTCGTTGATATTGCTTCACCAATGAATTATCTACATCTAACAAAATATTAACAAGTTCGTCTTCTGTTAATTCTTCTAAATGTGATATAATTGGTATTCTACCTACAAATTCAGGTATTAATCCGTATGTGATAAGATCTTCTGGTTCTACAAATTGTAATAAGTTTTCTGGATCTTTACTATCAGATAAACTAGCACCAAATCCAATGGAGGATCCTTTATTAAGGCGTTTTTTAATTATTTTATCTAAACCTATAAATGCTCCACCAAGAATAAACAAAATATTAGTAGTATCTACAGAAACAAGATCTTGGGTTGGATGTTTACGACCTCCTTGCTGAGGGATTCGACAGTCATATCCTTCTATCATTTTAAGTAGTGCTTGTTGGACACCTTCACCTGATACATCACGGGTAATGCTTGCAGATTCTGTTTTTCTACTTTTTTTATCTATTTCATCAATGTATATAATGCCCATTTCTGCTCTATCTACATTTCCATCGGCGGCTATTAGTAATCTAGTAATAACATTCTCTACATCGTCTCCGACATATCCTGATTCGGTTACAGTTGTTGCATCTGCAATGGCAAATGGTACATCTAATAATTTAGATATAGATTTAGCTAATAATGTTTTTCCAGACCCACTCGGACCCAAAAATAATACATTACTTTTGTCGATTTCAATATCATTAATGTGGGCATTCAATCGTTTATAATGATTATAAACTGCGACACTCAGAACTTTTTTTGCGCCTTCTTGTCCAACAACATATTGTTCTAAGTGATTGTAGATTTCTCTAGGTGTGAATAATTCATAGTTATCAATTTTTGCGGCTTCTTCTTGTATTATTTCATAACAAAGGCGAATGCATCCATCACAAATGTATGCATGTTCTCCTTGGATAAGTTTTGATACTTCATCTTTGTGTTTACCACAAAAATGGCAATTCATAGTTTGAAGTTCATTCATATAAATTACATTACTGGTTTGATGAGCCTAACCATGATTGAAGTCCTCGTAACCCGGTTTTTCTCTTATTAGTACTAACTATTTCATTGTATACTTCTTTTAATGTTCTTTCATCCGCTTTTTCTAATACTTCTTTTATTTCTTTAATGTTTTCTTCTGGTGTAACATTTTCTTCTGGTACAACATCTTTGTTAATTTTTATTTTTTCAAGCATCTTCTGTTCAAGAGCCTCTTCACTCTCCTCTTCCCTCCAATCCCACTCCCCCGCTTTCTCCTTCTTTCCTTTCTCTTTCTTCTCTTTTTTACCTTCTTCTCTCTCCTTCCTTCCCTCTTCTTCTTCCTCCGTTGCAACTTCAACAGGAGCACCGTAGTAGCCCTCTTTTCTTCCTCTTGCCCAAAGTATACTCATATTACCTGCAACAACAAGTAATACAGCCAGTGGATCAAATACAAAAATTAAAACAATTATAACAGCTCTAACAGCAGAATCAAGCATTGTTCTAGCTTCGTCGCCGTAAATCATATCAGCAATATATTTCACAGGACCAACGTCAACTTCTATTTCTCTATACTTGCTTTCATGCTGTAGTTTTGTAACCCTTGCATTATCTGCAACGGTTTGTTCTTTCTCAATAAATTCTTCAAGTTGTATAATTTTTGTATCAATATCTTCTGTTTTTAATTGTGCTTGCTGTCGCAAATCTTGTATTCGTGTGTTAATAATTTTTATT
>Ga0209554_1000777_pt1 | contig 26220 bp, 25 predicted proteins | sample MarorgKNORR_S2LV_5_FD_188221 | JGI IMG/M metagenome (GOLD analysis project Ga0209554, IMG submission 188221) | Marine microbial communities from the Southern Atlantic Ocean, analyzing organic carbon cycling - Bottom_A/KNORR_S2/LV (SPAdes) (version 2) | ecosystem: Environmental > Aquatic > Marine... | reverse complement strand
AGCTGGCCTAGATCCTGCGGAACTTCTGGATACGCTGTCCTTCCAGAACCTCACCGCAGTACAGAGACTGCTCTGAGTCGGACCAGATGCCATGAACGGCATAGAACTGACCCGGGTCGTCCGTCATAAACCGGCCCCACCGGCTCTGTACTTCGCCTTTCGCGTTGGCAATCGACATACGGTTGCGCAGTTCACCAACGTAAACGGTGTCCGGGAATCTCGGGTCAATGTAGATGTCGGTCGGTTGAATGAAGTCGGTCCAATTTTCCTTATGATTGCCCTGTAGATCAAAGAGTTGGACTCGGTGATTTTCGCGGTCCGCCACGTACACGGTATCTTCATGCACCCAGATGTTGTGCGGTGTATTGAAATCACCGTCGCCTACGCCGGTACCCGTGGGGTTCAAGCCCGTACGATGACCTTCCTGGCCCCAGCCGAATTTGTAGTCACCGGACTGGGAGTACACATGAACTTTGGTATTGCCGTATCCGTCTGATATGTACAGATCCCCGTTAGGGGCCACGGCGGCATCCGTCGGCCTGTTAAACGGCTGGCCATCGGCGCCTTCAGTTCCTTTGGTGCCGAGCGTGATGATGTGCTCGCCGGCCTTGGTGAATTGCTTGACCGTGTGGTCCGCACTGTCTACGAGCCAGACGGTGTCATTTTCACCCCAGCAAATACCGTGGGCGCTCGGGAAGTGGCCCTCACCAAAGGACCGTATAAAGTTCCCGTCCTTGTCGAACACGATGATCGGGTGCTCACCCCGACAAAAGACGTACACCTCATCGTTGTTGTCATCGACGGCCACCGCGCCGACCTGAGTGAACTCCCAGCCGTCGGGAAGCTGTCCCCAACCCTCGACCAGTTCGTATCGATATTCACCGCTGCCTACCGTGATTGCCATTTGCTGCCCTTTCGTATCGTCGCGGCTAGAGATTAACGGACCCGTTCGGGCCTCCAGCCGGGCGAGTCTACTCCAAAACCATTCAGGGCAACGGCTATTGCGGGCACCTACCGACTTATTCCCTTTCACGGCGGCGCTATTTTGTCCATCCCTGTCATAATCCGTGTCGAATGGCGTCGCCATCAACGGGCATCATCCACGTACCATCGCTGCCCATGCCAACAAAGCATCACGGACTGACAGGCGCGGAGGCATCGAACGCGAAGCTGAATCCCTCGTTTTTACGGGACATGGCAAAATCGCGGCTTTACCGGTTACGCGCCGCCAGGACGAACGACATTGACCAGCTCGCGGAGTTGGAACGTGAAGTCTTCCCAACGGTCTGGCCGCCAACCAATTTCGCACGTGAAGTTAAGAAAACCACTCAGGCAGTGCTCGTGGCGAGCGTCCACTCAGGTGCGCCTTCACGAGGCCCCGAGGTACAGGCGGATTCCCTTGTCGAGCGAGTAGTCGGCGGAATAAAGACCCTGGTCACATCCGGAACGGATTCTGGGGCCGTCTGGGGCGCTAAGGGTCAGGGAAACGTAGAGCGTATCGCCGGTTGGGCCATCGTGTGGTTCGTCGTGGGGGAAGCCCATATCGCTTCTATCGGCGTCGCAGGATCTGACCGCAGACGTGGTGTCGGAGAGTTGCTGGTCCTCGGGGCGATCGATGCGGCCACGACAAACGACTGTGACGAACTGACACTCGAAGTCCGAGAGTCCAACGAGGCCGCACAGGCGCTCTACCGCAAATACGGGTTCCGTGTGGTCGACGAGCGCAAGGCATACTACGTCGACCACAACGAGGACGCCCTGATCATGACCACACCGCACATCCGGGAACCGAAATACGCGGCTCGCCTAACTGATCTTGCCGCAGAACATGCACACCGATGGGCGGAAACAGGCAGTCGGTTCGAGCGCGTTTAATCAGGCGGTAGGGATCGTCGCCACCGACCGAAACGCGGTCGCTCCTGACTGGTTAACGGCGATGATTTCGTACACAAGATCGCTGTCGGTGTCACGTCTCTCGCCGGTGATCTGGAGATCGTCTCCCGCTTTCACCGGCACCAGAGCGCGGGACTCAAATCGTCCGCCGCTCCAAAGAATTCCCCGCTGCTCCACTAGGTCTAACCACTGGGCCGTGTAACCAACGGTGGCGACACCGGCATTCACAGCGCTCCCGAATATCGCAGTCCGTGCGAACTCGTCGTTGGTGTGGGTGCTCATCCAGTCATCCGGCCGTCCAACCGGCAGCCTGCCATATGCGGCTATGGTCTCCGCCGTCTCGGCCTTTACGAGCACGGTTCCGGTGCGTGATCGCACGTCTTGAATCGCGGCCGGGGCTGATCGACTGGAAGAGCGAGGCGTTCCCTCCGATCCCTGCTCCCACAGGCAGGTGTATTCGTATTCAGCTATCGGCTCGCCATCGGCGTTCGTTGCATCGACGCGGAACACCACGAACCGGTTGCCGCCGCGCTCAAATGTGCGATCCAGAACCGTGACGCTGCGAATCGTGTCTCCCGATTTAATGGCGCGATGAAAACGCACATCGGAACCGACGTACGGGGTGCTTCGGGGCTCTTCAGGATCCTGTTCAGGGGCTCGGCACTCGACCGAGGCCATCAACGCGTGTCTGCGCTGAGGCGCCGCCACAAACACGTAACCCGGCGGAGCGACCCGGGCTCCGGCTGTTTCGCGCGATGTGTCACCGGTCGCGTCCTGGTAGGCGAAGATCGCCGCATCCGTGACCTTAACTACGAACTCGTCTGAACGCAGTCCGGGCAGAGCGTCTTCCCACTCGAACCGGCGGATTGAATCCGACATTAGACGGTCGGCTCCTCTCGGTTACGCGCCGCCGCTAGAAAGGGAGAGCAGGATCGTAACGACGAAGATGATGAAACAGATCCCACCCCACTTCGCCCACTGACCTTGAACCGACCGGAAATGATCTACCGAATCCCACTTGCGTGCGCGCCACGCCAGTTCGTTCCCGCGCATACCGACAAACATAGCTATGGGACCATATACGAGAAGGCCGAGCAGAGGGGGTATCGGCAAAAGTCCAACGGTTAGTACCGCCAACCCGATCCACACTCGATTGAACGGCCCCCACACGAACGGGATAAGCAGTCCACCCAGGTTCCAGCCCTTCAACTCTTCAGGAAGTTGTGCATCGGGCGTGCCAGAATCGTTCGGGGTCGCGGATGCGACCTCGGCATCGACTCGAAGATCATCAGGCCCACGGCCGGTTCGGATCTCTCCCGACGCCACAGACGGACGTGCCGGTTCCGGAGAGGGACGCCGGATCTCCGGCGGAGTCCCCTGTGGTCTTGAACCTTCAGGAGCGCTCGTAGAGCCTGAGTCATTGGCGGCGGGCGGGGTTGGACTAACGGGAGAACGGCGCACGCCGACGGGTGCCGCTGATCGCGGCGGCACCGACCGGGGCCTAGCCCCGCTGGTCGTAATAACGGTGTCCAGGTCTCGCCCGCAATCGATACAAAAACTGCCACGTGGATCGTTGACCGCCTGGCAGTCTGGACATGACTTCATGCCGAGTTGAGCCACACGAGCTGAACTTATTCTCTCCAGTGATTCTCCACACCGTTCGCAGGACTCAAGTCCGTCCACATTTTTTGTGCCGCAATGGGCGCAGTACACGCTATAGGCCGCCTGTTAATTAATCCGTTTGCCGCAATCACATCATCGCGCCGGTGGCGTCGGCGGTGTCAGCGCCTCTGCGTACTCCAGTACGTAGATCCTGCAGGTTTGGGATGTTCGGAAATCAAAAAGGTAAGTCGTTATTTCGGGATAACCGGCAGTACCAACACTGAACCTCTGTCGGCCTCGTGATACACGGTGTTGTCCGCTACCGTCCGACGTCGCTCTCGCCCAATTGGTTCCCCTGTGTTGGGGTTCACATCGAAGCGAGGAAAGTTGGAGCTGGACACATCCAGCCGTATGCGATGGCCACGTGCAAACAGGTTACTTGTCGGGTACAGCGTGATCGTGATCTCAGCCACATCCCCCGGCATCAGGAAGTCCGGCACGCCGTCGCCGTTACGATACCGCAGCCGCATGATGCTGTCCGTCAGATTCAGGCGATATCCGTCCGGGTACCACCTGCTTGAGGGGTACACGTCGATCAACTTGGCCGTGAAGTCCGTATCGACCGCCGATGACGATACCCAGAGGCGCACCTCTATCGGCCCCGTGACCTCCATGTCCTCTTCCATCGGCGCCGTCTGGAACACAAGCACATCCGGCCGCGAACCAAGTGGCAAATATGGGGGTTTCGATCCAAATATGCCCGGTCTTTCTACCTGATCGAATCCGCCCGCCGCCATGATCTCGTCCAGCGTCTCGGCCCGTGGCACCGACTCCGGGTCATATGCCCCGGAAGGCAGGCCATTGAACGAACTCAACGATGAGACGTTGCCGCCGATGCTCGGGACCGGGTTTGATGGATCGAATCGATAGGTAGTGCTGGAGGAGGTCTCTGACGGCGAGTTCTCCTCAAGCATTCCGTTGCCGTGTAGGAACAGATTTGTGAACCGGGTACGGGCGAGGGGCCACTCCTGCTCATCCCTCCACACACCGCTGTGGATCAACCGACCCGCTCCATCCTTCTCCCCGCTGCCTCCGCCCATCACGAAAATCCGCACGGGGGCGTCGGGTTGGACCGTGTCGTTCGCGCCCTTCAGGGCCGCATCAAACCAGCCCAGATGTGTCTCTCGGAAGTCCTGAAGCGCCGCGCTTTCCCCAAACTCCACATCACCGGCGTACGTGCGTTCCGGCATCGCGCCGCCGTGAGTCCACGGACCAACAAGCACCCGAACCGGAGCCGATGCCACATCACCGTGTCCGACAAAGCTCTCAAACGTCCCGCGCGTGTACGAGTCGTACCAACCACCGACGTACAGGGTCGCTGCGTCCGGGTACTTGTCCCAGTACAGGCTGGGATTCATGCTCGGGTGCTTCCAGTAATCATCGTAATCGGCAGCTGTGGTCAGCTCGATGGCCCAGCACTCGTAAGGCGGCGTATGCCTTAACTGGGTCTGATCCGGGCGAATCGGCAGCCGGGTCAACCAGTCCCGAAACGAGGGTTCACCTGCCAGCAGGGTCGCGGCGATGTGCGGGTCCGGTTTGAGTCGTGCCTGCGTGTTCAATGCGGAGTGCCAGAACGCCCATGCAAGGAAACGCAGCTCCAGCGCGCCGCCATGCCGGACGGAACTCGTGTAGGCGTTCGAGCCGCTCATGTTGGGCACCATTGCGGCCAGGTTGTCGGGACCTAGCGCCGCCATCGAAGTCTGCGTCCAGGCGGACCATGATGTTCCCCATGCGCCGACCTTCTCCCCTGCCCACGGCTGTTCTTTTATCCACGCCAGCGTGTCGAATCCGTCTTCGGCCTCCGGCAATAGGAAGTGGACATCGCCTTCGGATCGATAGCACCCACGGCAGTCCTGGATAACTGCGACGTAGCCGCGCTCCGCGAACCAACGGTTGTAGCCGGAGGCACGCTCATTATCGACCTTGTTATATGGCGTTCGGTTCAGAAGCACCGGCAACCGGCCTTCTACTGCCTTGCCATCAAGCGCCGGCCGGTATATATCGGTCGCCATCACGGCGCCGTCACGCATCTGCACCATGACATCCCGCTCAACGACGACGTCATATTCCGGGACTGAACGTGGCACGAGATCCTCCAGGTTTATGTGGTCCAGCTAAACAACAGCCCGGGCGACAAATATCCGCACGGCCTGTTTTCGTCTGACTCTAACCAGGCAATCGCTAGACGGTCGGTATCTCCGGCAATGAGGCGAGGATGTCGTCCAACTCTTCCTGGGTCGGCTTGTCGATCGCCGGGCTCGGCGGCCGCGTGCCAAAGGTATCCATCAGCCCGCGCTTCATCATCGAGTACTTGCGAATGCTGAGGCCAATTCCAGGCTGGTTCTCGTACCGGATGTACGGCACCCAGTCGTAGAAAAGCTTGCGTGCGCCAGTAACGTCGCCGGCCTCCAGGAGACGGTACAGAGCTACGAGGACCTCTGGGTACGCAAATCCGGTCATCGTACCCGAGCCGCCTCGACGGAGTTCCTCGAACAGGAACGATCCCCCGAGTCCACCGAAGATGGCCATGTTGTCGCCGGTCAATGCGAGCACCTGCGTGATCTTGGGCGGCGTCGGCGGGTCTTCCAACTTCAGATACTGAGCCCTGGGCAGTTCCGCGTTCAGTCGCGCGATGAACGCAGGCGACATGTTCACGCCGCTCTCCGATGGATGGTCCTGGACCACAATCCCGATGGTCGCCACAGACTGGACCGTCTCAAAATAGCGATACAGAACTGCGTCGTTCGGCTTCGCCATCCTTCCGGGCGATACCATCACGGCCGTGCCGCCATGTTCTTGCGCGTCTTTGGTGCGGCGTGCAACCAGCGCGTTGCTCTCTGAGCTCACACCTACCGTCACGGTGATCCGGCCATCCGCGGCCGCAACGACGGCGTCCAGGACCGCCAGACGCTCATCGTCTGCAAGCCTGTGTGCTTCACCCATTACACCGAGTACTACGACCCCCGTGCATCCCGTGTCGGCGGCGCAATCAACTAGGCGTTTGAGCGGCGCAAGATCGACCTCACCGTTCCCATCGAACGGGGTCGGCAGCATGAAGTGGATACCATTCAGGCTAGTGTCAGCGGTCAAGTCATCCTCCATGTGGTTCGGCATGTGGTTCGGCATGTGGTTCGGCATGTGGTTCGGCATGTGGTTCGGCATGTGGTTTCGGCAGATACGCTTACAGGATTGGGGGGTGGCATGGCTTCATACGCCACAGGCGCGAGAAACCGCCGCCGAAGGTTACCCGAATCTCGTACCCGGCGACGGTTTTTGCCTGAAGCTAATTAGGGACGCTCACAGCTCGTCAAAGATTGTGAAATATTCCACGACCGACTTCATTCTCTTGACACTTACTATGGGCGTGCCTACGATTCTTTAATCGTGAATCACTTTTATCAAAAGACGCGCGCGTGCGCTTGTTGTCGGACAGCTTTGAGAGCCTGACTGCGCGCCACAAACGTTGCATGGGCCTCATCACGATGGATGAGGCTTTTTTATTTCCAGTTGATTCCGGCCATTACATGGCCATACCGGACCCTAAAAGCGGCTATGCCGGACCAGGGAGCATTAGTTGACTACTATCGAGACTCAGCAGCCCAAATGGACTCCAAACCCTGACGGACAGCGCGTCCTCGAAATTCGCCCCGGCGAGATCGAGGATTTCGAACGTGAAGTAGAGCGATTCCGTAACGGTGAATGGGAAGAAGCCCAGTTCATGGCGTACCGCCTGAAACAGGGCGTGTACGGCCAGCGCCAGGCTGACCAGCAGATGATGCGTATCAAGGCGCCATTTGGTGGACTTACTGCTGATCAGTTGGACGTTCTCGGCAAAGTCGCCGCGGAATACGCGCCACTGAAGAAGGGCCACCTCACTACCCGTGAGAACATCCAGTTCCATCACATTTTCCTGGACGACACCCCGGAAATCATGCGCATGCTCGGCGATGTCGGCCTGAGCACCCGCGAGGCCTGTGGCAACACCGTACGGAACGTAACCGGGTCTGCAGCAGCCGGTGTCGCTATCGACGAAGTGTTTGACGCCACTCCTTACGCCGCCGCGTACGCTCGCTACTTCCTGCGTCATGAGCTTTCGGGCATCATGCCCCGGAAGATCAAGACCGCTTTCTCCGGCGGACCGAGCGACGATTCCGTGGTCGGAATCCACGACGTCGGCTTCATTTCGAAGATGAAGGACGGCGAACGCGGATTCAAGATGGTCATGGGTGGCGGACTCGCCATTCTGCCGAGAGAAGCACCGGTCCTTTACGAATGGATTTCGGTCGACGACTACCTCCACACCGCAGAAGCCGCCCTGCGAATCTTCAACCGTTCCGAAGAAGAGCGGAAGAATCGTATGAAGGCCCGGATCAAGTTCCTGATCGACCGCATCGGAATCGACGAGTTCCGAGACCAGGTCGAGGAAGAACTAAAGGGCGACTGGGTAGAGCCGATCGACCTGGACGCGCTTCTCTGGACCGAAGACGAATCCGTCGATGCAGCACCGGCTGATCTGAAAGCCGCCGCCGAAGTTTCGTTTGACGACGTTTCGGACGAGTTCAAAGAATGGCACCGCACCAACGTCGTTCCTCAGAAGCAGGACGGCTACAACATGGTTCACATCGTGTTGCAGCGAGGAGACCTCTTTGCGCACCAGTGGTCGCCCGTCGCCGAGATCGTCCGCGAGTTTGCGGGCGGACGCGTGCGGATCGACATCCAGCAGAACATGGTCATGCGCTGGGTCCGCACCGAGTCGCTTATGGAGGTCTGGGAGCGTCTTACAGAAATCGACCTCGCACGCTCCGGGGCTCACACCATCACGGACGTTGTGACCTGCCCGGGTACCGACTCATGCAAGCTCGGCATCACCTCTTCGATGGGCCTGAATAAGGCACTCACCGATTTCCTTGATACGTACGACACGTCAGACCCGCTGGTAAACCAGATGCACATCAAGGCCAGCGGCTGCCCCAACTCCTGTGGCCAGCACCACATCGCCGACATCGGCTTCCACGGCGCTGTCATCAAGGGCAAGGGCGGACAGGTCCCGGCTTACGAGCTGTTCCTGGGTGGCGACTACCAGATCGGAGACGGCAAGGTACGGATCGGCACCCGGATCAAGGCGCGTGTCCCGGCAAAGAAGGCGCCGGAAGTGTTGAAGGGCCTCCTGGACAACTACCAGGCTGACCGTGAAGAAGGGGAGAAATTCCCGGCTTACGTACAGCGCATGGGCACCGGCTACTTCGAGGAGTACCTCGCAGACTTCCGGGACGTTGGCCCGCTGGACCGAGATCACATCGAAAACTACATGGACTGGGACAAGACCATCCTCTACGTGCTCGAGCGCGGCGAGGGTGAGTGCGCGGTCTAGGCCCGCAACCAGAAGTTACAAAGAGAGGCCCCGTCGTGAGACGGGGCCTCTCTTTGTTTACCGCGGGACGGCGGTTACGTCGTTTCTCGAACGACGTCCGAACGGAGCGAGCCCCGCGCCCCTGCAGCGGTTGTTACGCAGAGGCGGGTCGCCGGTACCAACGCAATAACGATTAATCAGAGGCCGACGCGATCCCAATAAGCCCGGCATCGCCGGCGTGGGCGTCGACGCCTGTCTGAAGCGCCACCTCGATGCTCTTAATAAGTCGTCGAGCTGAATCTGCGCTGATCTCGACCGCCACCCGGTTGCCCGGCTTGGTGGGGTCGGCGACAAAGTCGATGATCAACGCGTGGTCCAGCGGAGCGTCGTATGGGTGGTCGTAGTAAACGTTTGCCTGGTTCATCCTGAACCAACCATCAGCGCCCTTGCCACTGCCGTACATCTCCGCCGTCTCGATAATCCATGTGCACATATATGTGGCCCTCCGAAGTTGAATAGATTTTTTGTTGGTGGCAAGCAGAAACCGTGTGCTGAGGCTCTCGAAGCACAGGCGCTCACACAACGCGCGTTTAACCCCTAATCACGCAGGTACTTGCCGAACCACTTCCACACTTCGCCCCACGCCTCGGTCGCCTGAACCGGCCTGTAGCCAGGCCTGTCAACGGCGAAGAAGCCGTGTCCGGCGCCGTCGTAGCGGTGGAACTCATGCGTTATCCCGTGCTTCTTGAGTTCTTCCTCAGTAGCGTCCACGTCGGCGGGTGGGGGCGACTGGTCGTCGTTGCCAAAGATCCCAAGTAGTGGAGTCTTGATGTTGGCGGTCATATCTATCGGCGCGACGGGATTCTGTTCGGTGAGTTCGTCGGCAGAAGCGATTACCCGCCCGCCCCAGCAGTCGACAGCGGCATCCAGATTCGGGATGGAGCCGGCGCAGAGGTAGACCTGTCGTCCGCCCGAGCAGAAGCCGATGATCCCGATCTTCCCGTTGTGATACGGCAGCGACCTCAGGTACTCCATCGTGCCTTCCACATCGGCCACACACCGGGAGTCTGGCACGCCGCCGGCAGCACGGGAGACGGCGGCCACATCGTCCGGTGAACCCGGGCCTTCCCGGTAGTGCAGATTCGGGTCGATTCCGATGTAGCCATAGTGTGCGAACTTTCGGGTTATCTCTTTGGTAGCGTCGTCCCAGCCGGGCATGTGGTGAAGAACGATTACCGCCGGGTACGGTCCGCCGCCGAGCGGCCGAGCCATGTACGCGCCGATCTCGTCTCCACCCTCGCCGATGATTCTGACGGTCTCCGCCAACATTGCTTCATATTCTCTACCGGTGGTCATGGATCTGGCTCCCTCCATTAAGGCCCGCGCGTCATCATCTGGCGGGGAAACCGGGAGGACGAGGCAAACCCTGTTTGTCGAAGGCCGCACGTTAGCACAGGTGGATCGTATTGGCGGCTTGACCGCCTGATACGGGATACTTGCCAGGCCACACGGATCATCCAGGCTCCTCAACCACAGGAGTTCTAATGAGCCACGCCCATCACGCCATGCCCGCCGGCGGAGACCACTCGTCCACCCTCAAGATCACGAGCTGGCTCACCGGTATCTACTTCGTCATCGAGCTAGCCATCGGCATTTGGACCGGGTCGGTTGCCGTCATCTCGGACGCCATGCACACCTTCTCCGCCGTCGGCGGGATCGTCCTGGCGATGGCCGCCGCCCGCATTGCGCATCATCCGGCCACACTGGCCCGAACATTTGAATTACAACGTGCCGAGATCATCGGTGCGCTACTAAACGGATTCTTCCTTCTGGTCATGGCCGGATTCGTGATCTGGATGGGCGCCATGCGGCTCGACAACCCCAAGGAGTTATCTACGACACCCATGCTGCTCGCTGCCGCCGGTGGGTTGGTCATCGAGGTGATTTCACTTCGGATTCTGTGGGCCGGCGCCAAAGGCAACCTGAACATCCGTGGCGCCTATTTGCACATCATCCACACTTTTATCGGCAGCCTGATCATCATCGTCTCCGCGGTCGTAATCCTGTTAACCGACTTCCTGGAGATCGACCCGCTGCTCGGTATGGCGTTTGGTCTTGTGCTGATCTTCGCTTCGTTCCAGATCATCCGGGAGGCCGTGCTCGTCTTACTTGAGACAACCCCAAAGGGAGTTGACCTGGAACAAATCAGAACCGATTTCGCAAGACTTGAGGGAGTGGAGGATGTCCATCACACGCACGCATGGATGATCACGTCGGGGGCAAACGTATTCTCCACACACCTCAGGGTTCAGGACCACTCCCGTTCCCAGGAGATACTTCAGGCGGGGCAGAAAATACTGGACAACACCGGCCAGTTTCATTTCGCCGCGATGCAACTTGAGACGGAATATATAGAGTCCCCGGACGCCGACGACATAGACATAGGCCGGCAGTCCGGGTCAGGTGTACAGGAACCTCAGTCGCATCCGCCCGAGCATGAAGAGCGCGGGGGCCATCACGACTAACGCTTCTTGCCGAAGAACCTGCGGAATCGGTTGGACCACGAGTCCGGAAAGTCAACCACTTCTCCACGCCAGCGCTTTTGATATGGCCGCTGTCTGGACCGCGCGAAGTACATGATGTATCCGGCGACGAAAAGCAGCGCGCCGACCGTAGCCAGTAACACGAATAGTGACTTCAAGACGAAGCCAACGACGATCAAGGCGATCCCCGCCATCATCAGATTGCCAGAACTCAGGGTCGTTTGGGGTCGTGAGAATCGGACCCGTCGCGTCACCGTCCGAACACGCTCCGCCCGACGGGCGCGCCGCTCGTCACGATCGATGATGTCTTCTATCTGTTTTTCGTATTTCCGCGGCATTTCGCATCTCCACGGGGCGTGGTCCATCTAACTGGATGCTAGTTGTGCTGGCGATCCCGGTCAACGTTCTCAATTTCATACAGATAGTTGGACACGGGGGCAAAATCGGAATACCATAGCTTCAAGACCCCCACCGGGGGGGTATGGGTTAAGCGAAAATAATTCCGGATCAGATCATGTTCGACGAAACGAAAAAGGATGCCGTAAATCGCATCTCCTACATCGAGGGCCACCTGGCGGGCGTTAAAAAGATGGTCGATGAGGGACGCTACTGCGTCGACATCCTCAAGCAGACCTACGCCATCCGGAAGGCCATCGAGAAGCTCGAAACTAAACTGCTGGATGGACACCTCCATTCGTGCGTCATCGAGGGCGTCCGAGAAGGACGCTCTGATGAGATTCTCGACGAACTGGTAGAACTTTACGGACTGGCAAACAAATAACGATGACCACCTCAGAAAAATCGGCCGCCCCGGAAATCACGCCGGAAGAACTCACCTCCATCACCATGCCTATCACGGGCATGACCTGCGCAGCGTGCGTCGTACACGTTGGCAACGCTCTAAACGAGGTTGAGGGCGTCACAAAAGCCGAAGTGAACCTCGCAACGGAGCGCGCAACGGTCCAGATGGACCCGTCTCTGGTGAATCCAGACGACCTTATGAAGGCCGTCGAAGGTGCCGGATACGGCGCTGCCTCGGAACAGATCACCCTGTCAATTGGCTCAATGACCTGCGCCGCTTGCGTAGGACACGTTGAAAAGGCCCTGAACGCCGTTCCCGGCGTTGTGGAGGCCACCGTCAACCTGGCGACCGAACGCGCAATCGTGGAGTACTTCCCCGCAACCGCAGACATCCCGGCGCTTCGCGCAGCGGTGTCCGGCGCCGGCTATACCGTTGAAGGGATAGTCGACGATGGCAGTTCGCGCCCGGACGAGGACGCCCGACGAGCCGCTCGTGTTCGCTTTCTCCGCATCCGGGTAATCGCGGCGCTGACCGCCGCCGTTGTCATGATGCTGACGATGCAATACCAGTCGATATCGGCACTTGAAGACATCTCCCCCACCGGGGTCAACGTCTTCCTGCTCGCCATCGCCATACCCATCCAGTTCTGGGCTGGCAAGGAGTTCTACACCGGCGCGTGGGGCGCGCTCAAGCATCGCACCTCAAATATGAACACGCTGATCGCCATCGGAACATCAGTGGCGTTCGCATACAGCCTGGCTGCGACCGTCTCCCGCGGGACGTTTGAATCCTCGACCCTGTTCGGCGGCCACTCCACCGGCACCTACTACGACGTTTCGGCGGCGATCATCGGCCTCATCCTTCTTGGACGATTCCTTGAAGCTCGCGCACGCGGCCGCACCTCGGACGCCATCAAGAAGCTGATCGGGCTACAGCCCCGGACGGCGCTAGTGGCACGAGGGGACGACCTTGTAGAAACCTCGCTCGACGACATCATCCAGGGCGACGAGATCGTCGTAAGGCCCGGTGAGCGGATCGCCGTCGACGGAAAGATCATCTCGGGTGCGACCTCGGTCGACGAGTCGATGCTTACCGGCGAGAGCATTCCGGTAGAGAAAACCACCGACGACGATGTGTTTGCCGGCACGGTAAACGGCCACGGCGGTATCCGCTTCAAGGCCACCGGCGTGGGGCGCGAGACCCTGTTGTCCCAGATCATCAAGATGGTCGAGGACGCCCAGGGATCACGCGCGCCGATCCAACGTCTTGCGGACGTGATCACGGCCCGATTTGTACCCGTCGTCCTGATAATCGCAGCCTCCGTGTTCATCACATGGTCATTGATCGGTCCCTCGCCAATATACGTAAACGCCCTACTCGCAACCGTAGCCGTGCTGGTCATCGCCTGCCCCTGCGCCCTGGGACTGGCGACCCCGACAGCCGTGATGGTTGGAATGGGACGCGGCGCCGAAAACGGCATCCTGATTCGCAACGCAGAAGCGCTTGAGACGGCGCACAAGCTTGAGGTAGTCGTGCTGGACAAGACCGGCACGCTCACCGAAGGACGGCCTCGCGTCGCCTCAGTACGGGCGCTTGGCGTGTCCGAAGACGAGTTGTTCGAGGCCGCTGCGGCCGTGGAACGGCCGTCCGAGCACCCACTCGCGTCTGCCGTGCTTGAAGAGTCGTCCTCACGCTGTCTCCAGATCGCCGAGGCGGTAGATTTCGAAGCTGTGCCCGGGCGTGGTGTGCGAGGTTCCGTGAACGGAGTAACCGTTCTCGCCGGCACCGCCGCGTTCCTTGAGGCCGAGGGCGTAAGCACCTCAGACATCGAATCCGATGTCTCCGCTCTGACGACCAACGGCGAAACCCCGTTGATCATCGCCCGTGACGGCGCGTTGCTCGGCGTGATCGGCGTCGCCGACCGGGTGAAACCGGAAGCACGTGCCGCCATCGCCGAACTGAAGGCGCTGGGGATCGAGCCTGTCATGCTCACCGGCGACAACCGGCGGACCGCGGCAGCGGTGGCGCGGCAGGTCGGTATCGAAAACGTCGTGGCGGAGGTACTTCCTGCCGACAAGGCGAATGTTGTGGCCCGATTCCAGGCGGAAGGCCGGCGCGTTGCGATGGTCGGAGACGGCATCAACGACGCTCCCGCCCTGGCGCTGGCAGACGTAGGAATGGCCATCGGAACCGGCACGGATGTCGCCATCGAGACCGCCGATATCACCCTGATGCGCGGTGACGTGCGGGACGTTGCTACGGCGATACGCCTCAGCCGATCCACCATGCGCACCATCAAGCAGAACCTGTTCTGGGCCTTCTTCTACAACGTCGCCCTGATCCCCGTGGCCGCGGGTGTTTTGTACCCGATCTGGTCTGACGGGTCGGTTCCCGGTCTGCTACAACCAATCCTCGGCAACAACGGGGTCCTGAACCCGATCGCTGCGGCCGGCGCTATGGCGCTCAGCTCCGTAACCGTCGTGACCAACTCGTTGCGGCTGGGTCGCAAGCCCTTGCATCACCGTCGGCCACCTGAGGGCGGAGTGACAAGAACTGAACCGGCGACGGCCATTAACTAAGAGACTCCCACACACACCAACACGACCCAGAGCGAATCCTAATTCGCCTTCAAAAGGAGAGACCACCAATGCCAAAGATCCCATTTTTCAGCAAGCACCCGGACACAGCAACAGACCCCGTCTGCAAGATGGACGTAGACACGAGCAGCCCAAATGGTGGCACCCACGAACACGAGGGCGATACGTACTACTTCTGCTCTCCCGGCTGTCGCGTAGCATTCTCAAAAGAGCCAGCAAAATATCTGGACCCGAACTACGAAGGCATGCACATGTAGTGCGGCCTGCGCCGACGACCGCGTTTTACGAATCAGATACGATGTAAGTGATTTCCTTCTCCCAGCGGGAGGGGGTGCAGGGTGAGGGAGAACCTGGTCACCCTCTGACGATATTCAACAGCTCACACGAGTCCTTCAACGCGAAAACCAAGGACGGCAATCAAAAGTTGACTACACCGGACGTAGAAACCCCGATCCTGTACTCACACCCCGAGTGCGACTTCTCCAACATGCTTAAGGAGGAGCTCGACGAAGAGGGTGTGAAATACACCGAGATCGACATGAGTCTCCACGAGGACAAATGGCCGGAGGTTGAGAAGCTCACCGGCGGAGACCGGACAACACCGGTCCTCGTCCGCAACGGAGAAGTAGAAGTCGGCTTCCACGGCATAGGCTGAAGCTGGTAACCACCCGGGAACCGTGAGTTCCCCAGACTCGATGGGCCGTTTATTTGAACGTCCTCCGTTTCCAGAATCATATACAGACCGAGTTGCAGCGCATTCGGGGGAAAAGATGACATCGATCGGAACCTCTGCCCCGGCCATTGGGGACATTGTCCCGGACTTCACGCTGCCTTCTCTGGACGGCGTCGAGGTCAAACTCTCCGACTACCGGGGCAAACGCCTCGCCGTGTTCATGTGGGCCTCATGGTGAGGCTGCCGTGAACAGCTGCCGGTCTGGCAGCAGATGTACTCAGGGATCACCGCAGCCGGCTCGGACATCCTGTCCGTAGCCGTCGATCTCCAGGGCCCGGATCTCCCACGCCCCTTCCATGAGAAGGCCGGCGCTCAGTTCACGACCGTCGTGGACGCGGGAACCATCGTCACCCGGACCTTCGGCGTGCGCGCTATCCCGAATGGTGCGCTGATCGACGAAGACGGCATCCTCCGATACTCCCTTTACGGTGGGTTCGATATCCGAAAGCCGGCCACAAAGAAACTCGTCTCCGATTTCCTCTTGAATGGCGAAATGAACCTGACGGACGAGACCCCGGTACGGGGCGCAGTGGATGTCGCCAGCCTCGACCACTTTGAACGCGGCCTGAAGCTATACGGTTCCGGCGATCTCGAAGGCGCAGCGGTGATTTGGCATGAAGGCATGGAGCTCGAACCCGACCACTGGAACATGCGCAAACAGCTCTGGGCCATCGAGCACCCCGACCGCTTCTACGACGGAGACGTCGACTACGACTGGCAGAAGGTCCAGGTAGAAGAAGGGCGTTAACGAGCTCGTTACCGGCACATGCATCACTTCTCCCAACGGGAGAAGGTTGGGATGAGGGAGAAGTCTCTAACCCAGGAACGGGCGCCGGGGATAACAGGCGCGCTATAAAGATCCCTCGTCCTTCCGATGCCGAAAGTATCGAGACAAGGTTGCACCCCCAAATACCCGCCCAATCAGGGCTTTGCCGGGGCCACCTTGTCCAGGGCATCGATAAGTGCCGACCACGACAGGAGCGCGCACTTGATGCGTACAGGGAATCGGCGGACGCCCTGTAAGGCGAGGTTGTCTTCCAACCGATCGGCCACTTCGTCCGACACTTCTTCGCTCGTCATCATCTCGCGGAACAGCTCGCGTAACTCGCGCGCCTCATTCGTCGTTTTGCCGTCAACGATCTCCGTCAAGAGCGACCCTGCTGCCTGGCTGATCGAGCATCCCTGTCCTGTGACGCTGATCGAGGCAACTTTGTCTCCGTCGAGGCCCAGCTGCATGTGGATCTCATCGCCGCAGAACGGATTGATGGCATCGACCTCGGACGTGGGATCATCCAACCGATCCGTATTACGCGGGTTTCGGTAGTGATCCAGGAGCACTTCCTGGTAAAGCTCGTCGAGATCTCCGAGGCCGCGCTGCATCAGGCGATGCCAGCTTTCGAGAAGTAGCGTTCGGCCTCTTTCAGGCCATCTATAAGAACGTCAACTTCCGCTTCAGTGTTGTAGATGTAGAAGCTGGCCCGTGCCGCTGACACGATGCCGTGGCTGCGAATGAGCGGCATGGCGCAGTGGTGTCCGGTGCGGATCGCAATGCCAAGCTGATCCAGCGCCGTCCCGAGGTCGTGCGAATGCACCGAGTCGTGGGAGAAGGAGATCACTGCGCCCTTATCCTCAACCTCTCGCGGTCCGAGCAGGTTGATACCTTCCAGTTCGGCGAACCTATCGAGGGCGTACCCGGTGATCTGCTGCTCGTGCGCCCAGACGTTATCCATGCCGAGGGCTTCCAGGTAGTCGACCGCAGCGCCGGTGGCGATGGCGTCTGCGATGTTGGGCGTACCAGCCTCGAACTTGTACGGCAGGTCGTTCCAGCTGGCGTCTTCGTACGACACCTCGAGAATCATGTCGCCGCCAAACATCCACGGGGGCATCACTTGAAGGATTTCCGGGCGACCGTACAGGACGCCAATCCCCGTGGGGCCGAGCATCTTGTGCGCCGAGAAGGCCATGAAGTCGCAATCAAGCGCCTGCACGTCCACTGGCATGTGCGGGACCGACTGAGCGCCGTCCACGATAATAACTGCGCCCACTGCATGAGCCGCATCGGCCAGAGCCTTGACGTCGACCACGGTGCCGAGAACGTTCGACATATGCGTGGTGGCGACGATCTTCGTGCGCTCCGTGATGAGCGCCGCCGCCTGTTCCATGTCCAGCCGGCCGGTTTCGGTCTCCGGGATGATCTTGAGCGTTGCGCCCTTCCGCATGGCCAGTTGTTGCCAGGGCACGATGTTGGAGTGGTGCTCCATCGCCGTAGTGACGATCTCGTCGCCCGCGCCGACGTTCGCCTCGGCCCATGTGTAAGCGACAAGGTTCAGCGATTCGCTGGTGTTGCGAGTCCAGATGATCGACTCAGGTGACGGCGCGTTGATGAAGCGCTGCACCTTCCCGCGGGCCTCTTCATAGGCTTCGGTCGCCTCAATGCTGAGCGTGTGGACTCCGCGGTGGACGTTTGAGTTGTAACGCTCGTAGTAGTCGACCAGCGACTGAATCACCTGGGACGGCTTCTGGGATGTCGCTGCGTTGTCCAGGTACGTGAGCGTGTGACCGTTCACCAGCCGGGTCAGAATCGGGAAGTCAGCGCGAATGCTCTCTACATCCAGATGAGTGGCGGGCGACATCAGTCGGCCGCTGCCTGCAAACGGGGAATTGCTTCTTCGACCACTCCGTGTACGTAGTCCCGTATGCCGTCGACGCCGATCAAGTCAACGATTTCCGAGGCAAATCCGCGCATCAGCATCGCCTGTGCGGTCACCTTGTCGATACCCCGGGCCTGCATGTAGAAGAGCGTTTCCGGGTCCGTGTGGCCGGCCGTTGCGCCGTGAGCGCACTGCACATCGTCTGCATAGATCTCAAGGCTCGGCTTGGTGTCGATCTCGGCGCCATGCGAGAGAATCAGATTGAGATCTTTTTGGAATGCCTGGGTCTTCTGAGCGTCCTTCTCGACAAGCACACGGCCGCTGAATACGGCCCGAGAGTTCCCGGACAACACGCCCTTGAAGAACTGGTGACTCGTGCCGTGCGGCTTGGCGTGAGTGGTGGAGATGTGGTTGTCCATGTGCTGGTCACCGGTCGTCAAGTACAGGCCGTTCAGCGTGCACTCTGCACCGGGGGCGTCCAACAGGACGTGGACGTCGTTTCTACCGATCTTCGGTCCGAGCGCGAATGAAGTAGATGTGAATGTGGAGTTGTCCGACTGGTAGACGCGGGTGATGCCGATGTGGAACGACTCTTCGTTTTCTACCAGCACACGGTAGTGGTCTATGCCGGAGCCCGAGTTCAGGACGTACTCGGCAACGGGAGCGGTGAAGCCGCGTTCATCGCCGAGGCCGATGTAGCTCTCCATCACGGTGGCCCGGGAGTTAGTCCCGGCAACTACAAGTGTTCGAGGATATGTCGCCCGGAAGCTGGCCGGCGTCGTCACAAAAAGCAGATGGATCGGCGACGTGCCCTCGTGGTTGTCGGATATCTGTACAAAAGCGCCGTCCGTGAGGAACGCTGTGTTCAGTGCAGAGAACGCGTTCTCGTCCGCCGCCGCATGTAAGCCGAGGTTCTTTCGAAACGTTTCGTTGTTTTCCGCGTCAGTAAGATTCAACGCTTGGACGCCGTCATCCGACGACACCTGCGACAACGCCTTGGAGTATCGACCGTCGATAAACACCAGGGTGTTCCAGTCGTCGCTCCAGGGAGCGCGCTCTCGCAACACCTCCGCGCTGACCGAATTCGGCTCATCGAGTTGGAACCCGAATTTACCCCGATCCAACGTAGCGAGGTTGGTGTACTTCCAGAGTTCGTTCCCGCGCCTCGCCGTCGGGAATCCGATCGAATCGAAATGGTCCCAGCCGCGCTGCCGAAGTTCCGCCATCCAGTCACCTACGGGACGTGACTCGGTCAGCGCCTTGAAATCTGCGGCGTATTTCTCGCCTCTGGCGGTAGCCAGCGTCATCGTTACTTCATACCTGTTTCTGAGTGTGTGATGAATGGAATCAATCAACCGGGGTAGCTGATTAGTCAGCCGCCGCGGCCTTGATGTACTGCTCGTAGCCGTGGTTTTCGACCGACATGGCAACGTCCGGGCCGCCGGTCTCGACAATTCGGCCATCGACCAGTATGTGCACGACGTCCGGCTTTATGTAGTTCAGCAGTCGCTGGTAGTGGGTGACGATCAGGAAAGATCGATCCGGGCTGCGAAGGTTGTTAACGCCCTCAGCCACGATCTTCAGCGCGTCAACATCCAGCCCCGAGTCCGTCTCGTCAAGGATCGCCAATCGTGGCTCCAACATCTCCAACTGAAGCATCTCGTTGCGCTTCTTCTCGCCACCTGAAAAGCCCTCGTTTAGAGAGCGCTTCACCAGGTCAGGGTCAATACCGACCGCCTCCACTTTTTCGTCGAATAGCTTGGAGAAATCCCGAACGCTGAGCGGCTTCTCTCCGGCGTACGCACGTTTTGCGTCCAGCGCCGCCTTGAGGAACTGCCAGGGCCTTACGCCCGGAATCTCGGCCGGGTACTGGAACGCCAAGAACAATCCACGAAGCGCCCGCTGATCGGGGAAAAGCCCAAGGATATCCTCGTCATCAAACCTGACGGTCCCGGAGTTGACCACGTAGTCCGGCCGACCCAGCAGCACGTTTGCAAAGGTGCTCTTGCCGCTGCCGTTCGGACCCATGATGGCGTGAACTTCGCCCGCCCCGATGCTGAGGGACAGGCCTTTCAGTATTTCATTATCCGTGTCCAATACGGACGCGTGCAGGTCGGTTACTTGAAGCATCGTGCTTTGTGTTGATTACCTCTGATGGCGGCGGCGCCGCGTTGGGATTCGAGTTAAGTTTCCAGTAAATTGAGAGCCGATTGAAAGTGGCGTGCGCGACTGGTCGGTTAGCTCGCCCGGGAAAGTTCGGACTATCCGACGGCCCCTTCCAACGAGACCTTTAGCAGTTGTCCCGCCTCCATTGCGAACTCGAACGGCAACTCCTTGATCACTTCCCGGGTCCACCCGGTGATGATCATGTGGTGTGCTTCTTCTTCAGATATGCCGCGTGATCGCAGGTAGAAAAGCTGGTCATCCGAAACCTTGGAGGTCGAGGCCTCGTGTTCGAGACGAGCGGTCGGATTCCGGACCTCGATGTACGGAACGGTGTGGGCTCCGCACTGGTCGCCCACCAGCAGCGAGTCGCACTGCGTGTGGTTCACGGCGTTCTCGGCCGAGGGCATGATCTTGACCTGCCCGCGATAGGTGTTCTGGCCATGTCCGGCCGAAATCCCCTTGGCGACGATGGTGCTCTTGGTGTTTTTGCCGATGTGGATCATTTTGGTGCCGGTATCGGCCTGCTGGTAGTTATTTGCCAGCGCAACCGAGTAGAACTCGCCGGTCGAGTTGTCTCCCTGGAGGATCACGCTCGGGTACTTCCATGTGATCGCAGAGCCGGTCTCGACCTGCGTCCATGAAATTTTTGAGTTGACGCCGCGGCAGATCCCACGCTTCGTTACGAAGTTGTAGACCCCACCTTCGCCTTCTTTGGTTCCGGGGAACCAGTTCTGGATGGTGGAGTACTTGATCTCGGCGTCGTCGAGCGTCACCAGTTCCACAACAGCGGCGTGCAACTGGCTGCTCTTCCGGAATGGTGCCGTGCACCCCTCCAGGTAGCTCACATAGGCGCCCTTGTCGGCGATGATAAGGGTCCGCTCAAATTGACCCGTGCCCTCCGCGTTCATGCGGAAGTAGGTCATCAGCTCCATGGGGCAGCGCACGCCCGGCGGGATATACGCAAACGAACCATCGCTGAAGACCGCGGAGTTCAGGGTTGCAAAGAAGTTGTCGCTGTAGGGGACGACAGAGCCGAGGTACTTCTTGACGAGATCGGGATGGTTTTTAACCGCCTCGCTGAAGGAGCAGAAGATGATCCCCAGTTTCCCAAGCTGTTTGGTGTAAGTGGTGGCAACGGAAACGCTGTCGAAAACGGCGTCGACCGCGACTCCGGCGAGCTTCTCTCGCTCCTGCAACGGGATGCCGAGCTTCTCAAAGGTGGCGAGCATCTCGGGATCGACATCGTCCAGGCTCTTGGGCGCTTCCGTAGAGGACTTCGGCGCTGCGTAGTAGTAGATGTCGTTGTAATCGATTTTGGGGTATCGGATCTTGGCCCACTCGGGCTCGCCCTGCTCTTTGGCCATTTTCACCCAGTGGTGATAAGCCTTCAGTCGCCACTCAAGCAGCCACTCCGGTTCGTCCTTCTTGGCTGAGATCAAGCGAACGATGTCCTCGCTCAGCCCTTTAGGAGCGAAATCCTCTTCGACTTCGGTAACGAAGCCCCATTTGTACTCGCCACCGGAGAGATCGCTCTCTCGGGATATGGAATTGGGGGTTACCAAGCGGTGCGCCTCCGGTTGTTTTGATGCCGATTATCTGGTCTCGAACGGTCACGGAACGCTCACCTTTTTGCGTTCAACTCAATCGTACCGAGATCACGGAATTTCTAATGTTGACCTTTTTGGTCAACATTAGGGTATCACCCAGCATATGAGTGTCAACGAAAATCGCCGGAAGATATCTTCGCGCCTCACATGTGATTCGCAAGCTTTCACGCTCTTACCACACGAAATCGCAAAAGGGCCGGCAAATAAGAAGCCGCCCCCGGATTCACCGGTAGGCGGCTTCTTATTTCCATATATGTGGGCCGGTCTAACCCTTCGATTCCACGATGATCGCCTTGATCTCTGAATTACCGGTGTTGCTGACCGTGTGCGTCCAGGCCTCGTGCCACATGATGTGGCCATCTGGAAGCTCTGCGTCCATCGAGTTGCCGTCGGGCATAGCGATGTGGGCGCTGCCGCCTTTGACGAAGATGACGGTCTCATCGGTATGAGAGTGCTCCACGTCTGTCTGGCCGGCCGCCAGGGTCATATCCAGAACCCGGACGGCGTCGTTCTCAAAAAGAGAACCGTGTAAACGTCGGGCGAAACTTCTACGGGGTCGATGTAAGCCATCTTCTCGCTCCTGTCAGATTGATTGGTTCGAACTACAGGATGGCCCCCCCCCGGTACATGCGGCAGTCGGCAGACGCTATCACAACTTGTGGGGCCGATGTTATTCGTCGGATAGATCATGTTTGATCCGGGTATGCTCATTCGATGGTGCAACGGGATAAAGATGCTGATCGGTTTGCGGCGGCCCGTGACGAATTACTTGACTCCATCCTGAAATCTTCCGGCGACGTACGCGTGCGATCCGCGATGAGGCGCGTTCCCCGCGAGAAGTTTGTCCCCCCGGAATTAATCACCGACGCCTACAAAAATGTCGCCCTTCCCATCGGTGACAGGCAGACGATCTCGCAGCCGTTGATCGTGGAACAGATGTCGACTGCACTCCGCACAAGACCCGGAGATAAGGTGCTGGAGGTCGGTACTGGTTCTGGATATCAGGCAGCGATCCTCTCTTTACTGGTCTCAGAAGTGATCTCCATTGAACTGATTCCACGCCTGGCGAATGAGGCGCGCGAACGCCTGTCCTGTCTGGGTTTCGAGAATGTGCGCGTGATGCAATCGAATGAATCGTTAGGCTGGCCGGTCGATGCTCCATATGACGGCATCATCGTCACAGCAGGCGCCCCTGAACTTCCGATTCAACTGCTTGAACAACTCGTTGTAGGCCGCCGCATGATCGTGCCTGTCGGGCCTATCGGAAAACAAGAGCTTCTGCTCGTCACAAAATTTGCCGATCGGCACGAGGTCCAAAACCTGGGTCTGTGCGCATTCGTTCCGCTTATCGGTCGAGACGCCTGGCCGCCTGAATTCGACTAGTCACCGGTTACGCGTTTCGGGTTCGGCCTACAAAGCCGGGATAAGTTCGGGATACGCCCCTACCCTGAGGTATAATCGGACCCGCAGTTTCGGCGTGCTTGCACACGACTGCGACCCTCCAAGAAATCAACCGTTTTTGCGCGTCAGGAGCCGAACCGATAGTGGAATACGAGGCCGTAATTGGACTTGAGGTCCACGTCCAGCTGAACACGAAGAGCAAGATGTTCTGTTCGTGTGGCGCGGACTACCAGTCGGCTGAGCCAAACACACGCGTCTGCCCCGTCTGCATGGCGCTTCCGGGCGTGCTCCCGGTGGTCAACATCGCTGCGGTGGAATCGGCCATCAAGATCGGCCTCGCCCTCAACTGCAAAATTGCAGAAATCACAAAGTTTGACCGCAAGAACTATCCCTACCCAGACCTGATGAAGGGGTATCAGATATCCCAGTTCGACCAGCCGATCTGCGTCGGCGGATGGATGGACGTTCAGCCCGAAGGCGAGCCGCCTGATGGTCAGTCCAAGGTGCGCATTGGCATCACACGCGTTCACATGGAAGAGGACGTGGCTCGTCTCACTCACATCGAAAACCCTCCCGGCAAGTCCTGCCACTCCCACACGCTCATGGACATCAACCGCGCCGGAGTCCCCCTAATGGAGGTCGTCTCCGAGCCGGATATCCAAACCCCGGCGCAGGCCGAGGCATACATCCTCAAGCTCCAGAACATCATCCGATACCTCGGGGTCGGCACGGCCAACATGGAAGAAGGCAGCTTCCGGGTCGACGCAAATGTGAGCGTCCGGCCGGTCGGTTCCGACGAACTTAGAGAGCGCGTCGAGGTCAAGAACATGAACCGGGTGCGTGCCGTCGTCCGCGCAATCGAGTACGAGATCAAGCGACAGCCCGCAATATGGGAATCCGGAGGCAGGGTTCAGATGGAAACCCGTGGCTGGGACGATGTTGCGGGCGTCACCATCGTCCAGCGCAGCAAAGAAGAGGCGCACGACTACCGATATTTCCCCGAGCCCGACATCCCGCCGCTGGAGATCGATCGCGCCTGGGTCGAAGAGATATCAGCCTCGCTGCCGGAGTTCGCAGACGACCGCCGGACCCGATTTGAAGCCGAGTACAACCTCAGCGAGTACGACGCCGCCCTGGTCACGGCGACACGCGCAACGGCCGATTATTTCGAGGCCGTCATTATCTCCAGAGAAATGACGGACGAAGAACGCTCTGCATTTGCCAAGGAAGCGGCCAACTGGATCAACGGCGAGCTTGCCCGGCTTCTGAACGCGCCGGAAGGTCCGTCCGAGATCAACGACACGAAGATCAACCCCGAACACCTGGCTGCACTCGTAACACTGTTCCAGGCGCGGACGATCAGTAACGCCGCGGCACGTGAAGTGCTTGAGGAGATGTGGTCGTCAGGCGCAGACCCGGACATGGTGGTCGCAGATCGTGGGCTGTTGAAAGTGAGCGGAACGGACGAGCTTCTCCCGGTCGTGCAGGAAGCGATAGACAACAACCCGAACGCCGTAGAGGACTTTATCGGAGGCAAAGAGACCGCCGTCCGGTTCCTCGTCGGTCAGGTAATGAAGGCCACACGCGGGCGTGCAGACGCCGGCGTAGCCGCAGACCTGTTAACCAAAACTCTTGAGGAAGTGAAGGCCGCACGTTAACGTTGTGTAACACCCCTGCGCGCAGTGCACGCTTCCCGATGTCTTATGCGGGATGCCACGGCCTGAAGGGAACAGCGGAGTACCGATGAATAGCAATCTTCTCAGCGTCCTGGAAATCATCATCGCGGTCACCCTTGCGGTGGTGATCCTTCTACAGGTACGCGGCTCAGGCACGACGCTGTTCGGACAGGCCGAAAGCTCTTTCCGGACCCGACGCGGGGTCGAACGGTTCCTGTTCCGGGGCACGATAGTGCTCGCCGGAATGTTCACTGTGATCGCAGTACTAACAGCCCGCTTCAACTAAACCCACAGGGTTGATTATTGGGGCGCGTCTGAGGCAGTGCGCGCTCGCGGGAATCGGCGCGTAGATCCTTATCCGCGCGTGCCGACCGTGCTGTCATCCTGAGCCCGAAGCGAAGAGTCCGTTCTGAACTTGATTCAGGAATCTCCCAGCTGGCACTCTGCAACGGTTAGAACACGCGGATCATTCGTTTTGCGATACGCCCTAGAGGCCGTATTGCCATTCGCCCCTACAATTCCCGATCGCGGTTAATAAGCCCAAACCGTGGCCTGAGGCTCTCGAAGGACCGGAGTGCGGGCGGAGCAAGCCCCGCCCCTACGGCGTTCTTGCATCTACAATGCGCCGAAACGTGAATTCACAGGCTCATCATTGGCGGTAAGAGAGTCGGATGACGATAGAATCCCCTGAGATCAAGATCACCGACGACGCGCACGTCCGCACCATCCAACTCAATCGTCCGCACAAGAAAAACGCGCTGTCACAAACACTCGCATGGGACATCATCCGGGCGTTCGATGCGGCCACGTCAGACGATGACGTCTGGGTTGTGGCGATCACCGGTATAGACGACTGTTTTTGCTCCGGTGTGGACCTCACCCCGGCGGGAAACACGCCCGATCGAGGGCCGATGTCCGAGATACAGTCGCAGATCGACGACCTGAGCTGGGTTGGCCAGATCCCACTGGCGATCCGAGAGCGATGTGACAAGCCCGTGGTCGCCGGACTAAACGGCGTTGCGGCCGGCGCCGGGCTGGCGCTGGCGATGGCGTGCGACATACGGATCGCAGCCGAAAGCGCATGGCTCTTCCCGGGCTACTCCCGAATCGGCGGATCGCCCGACGGCGGCCTATCGTGG
>Ga0209554_1000775_pt1 | contig 26228 bp, 23 predicted proteins | sample MarorgKNORR_S2LV_5_FD_188221 | JGI IMG/M metagenome (GOLD analysis project Ga0209554, IMG submission 188221) | Marine microbial communities from the Southern Atlantic Ocean, analyzing organic carbon cycling - Bottom_A/KNORR_S2/LV (SPAdes) (version 2) | ecosystem: Environmental > Aquatic > Marine... | reverse complement strand
TCTTCAAGCCCAATGCCATATAGGCCCAGATAAATATATCAAGATTTATCGTTTAAAAATGCTCCTGCAGTTTAGAAATTTAATTGTAGGAGTATTTTTCATTTATCTACCAGTTATAGGGTTAATAGGCTGTTATACGCAACCTGGTACTCCGGAGGAATTAAACAAAATATCCTACCGTCATCATCTAGGAAAAGCCACCTCTTTTGGATTTCAAGAGATCTCACGGCAGACTCTTTCAAAATATGGTTATACAATAGATAGATATGATAATCGTTCATCATATTTGACAATTGAAACCATATGGAAATTGAGACAGCCAACGACAAGTGAGATTGTTAATGGATTTACTAACTCAAGAACCCAATTAATTATTTCAGCAAATCTTGAACGATCCGCTACATCTAAGTTCACTGCGGATCTGTTCAATTGTTCAATGGAGATCAAAAATATGGTCTTTAATGGAAGTGACTGGGTAGAATATTATAATTCCCCAGAGTTAAAATCGATTATAAATAAAATCGCAAAGGATCTTAAAGATGAATTTTTACTAAATATGAGACAATTCTAGATTTGATTCAGTTTCAATATAATTAGTCAGTAGTTCAAACGTATGAATCACTTTATTAATAAAGCATCTTTACATAGACCCATTTGACTCTTGGGCTTAATGGTTGCATTTCAGTATCAAATAATGGAGGCGAAAAAGGAAAATATACCCTTCAACTACTATCTCGGAGTAGGAACAACAGCCGACTATCAAACCATAGTTAATAAAGTGCTTCTCGATAATAATTATCACATTGAGAATTATGAAAATAATGCCACATCAGCACAAATTATAACACGATGGAATATTCGAGCACCGTACCCAGCTGAAACGGATGCAGGGTTTTTTGATTCAAAAACAAGATTTTTTTACTGCAACAATAGATAATAGTCCATTTTCAAAGAATAACGGTTTAAGCTATGGGTGTTATATGAAAGTTCTTAACCTAGTATACAGTGGTCATGATCGTGAGTATGTAGAATTTTATAATGTTCCTTTATTGAAAAGTGAAAGGAACCATATCGCTCAAACACTATCAGAAAACTTTACAAACAATAATTAGTTTTTAGATTTTCCATTAAGATCAACAATACAGCCTATAATAAAATTATATTTTTCACCGGCGCTGGAATGTCCGCAGAATCCGGAGTGCCAACTTATCGAGGAGCAGGCGGAATTTGGCATGAGTATAAATGGGAAGATTATGCATGTCAGTCAGCCTTTAATCGAGATCCTGAAGGCGTCCTTGATTTCCATGAATTGAGACGTAAGGAAGCTTTAAAATGTTCGCCACATGAGGGTCACCAGATAATTACACGCGTCCAACAGGAAAATTCTAACGTTTCAATTGTAACCCAGAATATTGACGGAATGCACCAGCGAGCAGGAACTGATCCTGTGATTGAACTCCATGGAAGTGCATGGAGATTACGGTGTGAAGCGGAAGGTAAAATATTTGTAGATCTTAATCGGGGTAAATATCAATCGCGAAAATGTGAATGTGGTGCTTGGTTGCGGCCGGACATTATTTGGTTTCAAGACATGCTGAATGAAGATACAGTTCGAAAAGCAACAGATATTATTTCTACGTGTGATCTTTTTATAAGTATCGGAACAAGTGCAGCCGTTTGGCCTGCCGCCGGATATCCAAAATTGGCAAAATCGGCCGGTGCTTTTTGTATTGAGATTAATCCGGAAGAGACTGAACTTTCACCACTTTATGATCAACGGATTCGATCAACTGCCAGCGATGGTTTAACTCAATTATTTAATTAAGGTAAAAACATGAAAAATCCTTTTGTAATACTCATAGTAACATTTTTTTTGATAATTATCCTTCATCAAAAAGCGCCAGAAGATTTACGATATCCAAGCACAGATAGGGGAACTGTCACGGACACCTATTTTGATACAACTATCGCAGACCCGTATCGCTGGTTAGAGGACGATTATGCTCGTGAAACGAAAACATGGGTGACAAAACAAAATGCATTTACGAGTTCATATATGCGCAAAATTCCTTTTCGGCGAAAAATTGAAAAACGGTTAACGGAGATTTGGAATTATCCATCTCAAGGTGCCCCTTTTAAGAAAGGTGATAAATATTATTTTTATAAAAATGATGGATTGCAGAATCAAGCGGTACTTTATGTTCAAGATTCTCCCACCAGCGAATCTGAAATTTTCATGGACCCGAATCAGTTTTCCAATGATGGGACCATCGCATTAGGTGGAATCTATTTTTCCCAAAATCATAAATACATGGGATATTCAATTAATGTGGCCGGTTCGGATTGGCAGGAGTTTTTTGTAAAAGATTTGACCACAGGTGAACTGCTTTCGGATCATTTAACTTGGATCAAATTTAGTGGAATGTCTTGGCAAGGAAATGGCTTCTATTATAAAAAATATCCTACACCGGACGAGAATGAAGAATTATCGGCTACCAATGAAAATGCGAAAGTTTATTATCATCGCTTAGGCACGCCCCAAGAAGCAGATGAATTGATCTATTATGAAGCGGATAATCCTAAGCTTTCGCCCAGTATAAGTGTTTCGGATGATGGACGATTTATGTTCCTGTATCGGTCAAGTGGCACTTATGGAAATATGCTTTCTTTCAGAGATACAAAAGTCTCCGATGAAAGATGGACTCCACTGGTGGATGATTTGACTTCAAATTGCTATATCATGGATAATATTGAGGATCAATTGATTGCGCAAACGGACCGAAATGCGCCCTTTAAGAAAATTGTTCGAATTGACACAAACAATCCGGATGAATCTCATTGGATCACATTAATCGAAGGAACGAAGGATCAAGTGTTATCATCTGTGAATTTGGTGGGTGGAAAATTCTTTGCCCATTTTACCCAAGATGTAACATCCGTTTGGAAAGTATATGACTTGGATGGAACCTATTTATATAACGTCGATCTTCCAGGAAAAGGAATTGTGGGTGGATTTGGTGGCGATAAAGATCAAATGATTACTTGGTACACTTTTAATAATTCTGTGAATCCGCCTACCCTATACCAATACAATATCCAGCTAAATATTTCCACCGTTTATCATGAATCAGAAGCAAAGTTTAATCGAGATAATTATGTTTTAAAACAAGAATTCTATCCATCTAAGGATGGCACCATGATTCCTATGTTTATTGCCCATAAAAAAGGACTCAAAATGGACGGAAAACGCCCAACCTTACTCTATGCGTACGGAGGCTTCAATATTCCAATAAAGCCCTATTTCAGCAAAGCCAATATGATTCTATTGGAGAATGATGGCGTCTATGTTATCGCAAATTTGCGTGGCGGAAGTGAATATGGTCAAAATTGGCATGAAGCAGGAATGCTTCAGAAAAAACAAAATGTATTCGATGATTTTATTGCGGCGGCAGATTACCTTAAAGAAAGTGGAATTACATCATCCGATTATCTGGCAATTCGCGGTGGCTCTAATGGTGGACTCCTAATTGGCGCCGTTTTGAATCAGCAACCGGATATTTGTAAAGTTGCCTTTCCGGAAGTGGGTGTCATGGATATGCTCAGATATGAAAAATTTACCATTGGTTATGCTTGGGCTGTGGAATATGGTTCTGTGAAAGAACAGGAGCATTTTGATAATTTGGTAAAATATTCGCCACTTCATGCCATAAAAGATGGGGTTGAATATCCATCTGTATTGGTGTACACTGCTGATCATGATGACCGAGTGGTCCCGGCTCATTCTTTTAAATATGCTGCCGCATTGCAAAATGGGCAGGGTGGACCGAATCCTATTCTAATTCGGATTGGTCAGAGAACTGGGCATGGAGCAGGGAAACCCACCAAAAAGATTATTGCTGAATATGCGGAAAAGTGGGCGTTTATGTTTTATGAGATGGGATTAAACTTTTAGACCAAATTCGTCCCGAAGTCTATTTCAGTATAATTAAACTAATTTACTATTCAGGTTTAAAAAACCTGTTTATTTGGTTTAATTCTCGGTGCTTTCAATCGTTGGTTTTGGAGGAATTTTTCCCCAATAAGTCGCATCAGTATTAAGTAAAAAGAAAATATTATTGTTTGTGCGATATATATCTGAAGAATTGACTTCTCGTACATAATTATGCTGAAAATCTGAGCCGGAATTACCAAATATATAATGTAATAATTCTTGATTCTCTTCATTAAATACTTGAATATGTCGACCCAGCGAATCATCTACACCAAATTTTTCCCATTTCTCAGATTTAGATGAAATCAACATTTCTTGCTCAACAGTAAGGATCTTATTAAATAATTTATCTATTTGCTTGTCCTTAATTATGAGTGTGTCAGCGGTAGATATTTTCCAAGTTGAATCAGACCGAATTAATTCGATTTCCTTCTCGCCTTCTGTTAAAACGACTCTGAACACACTATCAGAATCACCCGAGTAAATTGCATTCCCAACAATAGAATGAGATTTTTGAGATCTTTGGCTTATCATATAAAAAATGCCCAATACCACTAAGGCGCCCAAAGCTATATTCATTGGTTTAACCATAAATTTCCTTTAATACTTCTGCTCGATTTCTATCTTTCCGCATTCTGTAAAATCCAAATATTACTATTAATAAAGAGGGTAAAATCATATTTAACCATTTCCATCCTTTACGTGTGCTATCTTCTAATTCATTCAAAGGACGATTGGTTATTTCTCTGGATCTTAATGCGATTAAATCTTCATCACCTGCAAGATAATCCACAGCATTTAACATGAATGTAAGATTGTCTTTTACAGACATTCCAGCATCATCTGACATGAATTTAGTGTCGGAAATAAGCATTAACTCTCCACCATTCGTTAATTTACTTGTGGCTGCAAGAATTTTTCCTTTTTGTCCCAGCATCTGGATAAATGGGTTTTGTTGTGGATCAGGACTCAACATCCAATTACTTTCCATTATTCCGCTATTATCTGATGATAAGAATAATGGAACAGTACCCGCAACAATATCATTAAGGGAAGTGTCAATTTTGATTTCACTTGGGAAGAAGGGAAGCACTTGTTCTAATTCTGAAACGACAATTTCATCCTGATTAAATGATCGGACTATAGGAAAGAAGGGATACTCCATTGGGCGGTTCATTACAAAAATTCCACGTCTTTCTTGCACTTGTACATTGCTACATTTTCCATCTAAAACCAGGTTCTTCTGTAAATCAAGGTTGTATTTGCTTAAGAAGTCGAACACGTCTGAAGATACAATATTCGCCTGTTGCGTCTGAATATTGGAAATAACTCCGCTTTGAGTCATTAAGATTGAATTCCCCATAGAAAGAAATAATTCTAAATGGGTCCGCGATAGGGAATCAAGCGTGTCATTCGCACCCGAAACTAAAAGCACATCTAATCCTAAAAAATCGTTACTAGCAAGATCAATGGTTCTAAAGTCATAATGCTGACTTAATTGGGTAGCTAAGTTTTCTGTTTTCCACTCATAGTCAGAATTTAAATGAGCCAATCCAACAGTCTTTTTATCAATATCAATTAATGATTTAATTTTAGTACTGATTAAATATTCTAAACCAGTCGTTGTTTGTATAACAGGAATAATTTCTTTTTTGTCTTCATAAAGTAAGACCATTCCAACGTATATTTTTTTAATCTCTACTTTATCATTTTCAATCACTTGCATTTGAACGGGTTGAATACCATCCTTTCTTGCCTGGTCTTCTAAATCTTTGTCCGATTCAGGATTGTGAAAGAAAAACCGAATATTATCTTTAGAGTACGCTGAATATTCTTCCAAAATATCTTGTAAAAACCGACGCGTATTTCCTAATTGATTTGGAAGATTGTCGGAGAAATAAACTTTCATGGTTAACAAATCATCAATTTTAGAAACGATGTGTTTACTTGATGACGAGAGAGAATACATTTTTGTATCCGTTAGATCAAATCGTTTAAAATTATCTCGAGCAATTAAATTCAAAAGAATTAGACTAACGACTAAAATACCTGTAAAAAGGAAAAATGATTTTTTATTTTTTGTCAACATAGATCAACTCCACTTCCGGGATTCGAGGATTCGGGTAGTCATAAATAGGAAAAAACCTATAATGGATCCAAAATAAATAAGATTTCGAGTGTCTATTACACCCCTTGAAATATTGGATAAATGAAATTCTGTGCTCATATATTGAACAATACCAGCTAAACCAGATGGGACAAATATCAAGAGTTTATCCATCAGGAAAAAGGTCAAGACGATGGCGATTCCTACAATAAATGCAATGACCTGATTTTCTGTAATACTACTGGCAAATATTCCTACTGCCGTGTAAACACCGCCCAATAGAGCTAAACCTAAATAACCCGTAAAAACTGCTCCATGATCAATTGTTGTCCCAACTTGGATTAAAGTAATGTAATGGATGAGTGTAATCGATAACGCAATAAGAATAAGTGTAAGCGCTGCAAGATATTTCCCCAAAACAATATCTCTTCCTCGAATTGGTAGAGTTGTAATAATCTCAATCGTCCCTAAACTTTTTTCTTGAGATATAAGTCCCATGGATACAGCTGGAATAAAAAACAAATATACCAAAGGGATAATCCCAAATAATGATCGCATATCCGATTGGTTGTATAGGAAAAACGTATTCGTAAAAAAATATCCACAGACTAACGCAAAAACGACCAAAAAGATATAAGCCATAGGGCTTGTAAAAAAAGATTTCAGTTCTTTTTTGTAAATAGTTAGTATACTATTCATGAGTAGATTCTCCTTCATGAGTGAGAATCCTGAAGATATCCTCAAGATTTTGTTTCGAGGTACTCATTCCAATGATTGTCCACCCATTTTTAACTGCATAATCGAATATATCGCCTCTTGGATCAGATGTATTTGGGTATTCTATGATAACAAGGGAGGAAGAATCTTGCTTATTGATTGATTGGACAGAAATACTTGGAATGACTGCTTTCATATCTTGTATTGCATTTTCGTCCGCATTTTGAATTTCTAATTGAAGTTCTGTCATTTCTTTAGATTCAGATATCAATTCATCACTGGTTCCATCAGCAACTATTTCACCGTTATGGATTATAATAATTCTATCGACAGTCGCTTGAATTTCTTGCAATATATGTGATGACATTAAAACGAGTTTTTCTTTACCCAGTTTCTTTATCAATTTGCGAATTTCAACAATTTGATTTGGATCAAGTCCGGTGACAGGTTCATCTAAAATTAAAATTTTTGGATTATGGATCATTGCAGCAGCAAGACCGATTCTTTGTTTAAAACCTTTTGAGCAATTTCCAATCGTTCTATGTACAACTCCTTTCAATCCACAATCTTGAACGACTCTGATTAATGCTTTTTTAAAGTCATCACCTTTGATTTCTCGAATATCAGCATGAAATTTTAAATAGTCATAAACTTTCATATCACTATAAAGGGGATTTAATTCTGGCAAATACCCAATGTCCTTTTGTACATCTAAATCATGCTCGTCAATATTTTTATTATCAATATAAATAGTTCCATTGGTGGGGGCAAGATACCCCGTTATCATTTTTAGAGTTGTACTTTTTCCGGCACCATTTGCACCCAAAAACCCAACAATTTCACGATCTTTCAAAGTAAATGAAATTGATTTCACCGCTTTAACCTGACCATAGGTTTTTGATAAATTTTCAACACGTATCAATTTATGTCTCCCTGATTTAAAGAATATTAAAAGTATAAAGTAAAGAAATGTTCCAATAAATGCGCCGCAATATTATAAAAATATATTCATGAGGTAAATAGCAATTATTTACCCCAATGTGATGAATGCCACAGGGCTAAAACATTTGAATGATTTAACTTGACTTAAAACGTTGTAATCAAATAGATTCTATCCGACTAGTCAAATAATTTTGACGAGTATTGGTATACCATAACAAAACAACAAAGGAGAGTAATATGACTCGAATCTTTAAATCTGTCATCTCTACTCTGGTAATCTTATCACTTGTGGCCGTTCTTCCAGCTAAAACAACAGTTAAAGCTGATCAAGTTGAATTTGCCATTAAAAAAGGCAGCGATGACGCTGTATTTGCCAGTGCTGATGTAAAGAAGAAAAAGAAAAAAGGAAAGAAAATTTCCGAAAAAGGTAAAAAGAAGAAGAAAGGTTTTTTCTCAAAAATCTTTGGTTCTAAGTAACCTTATTCTTTTTTAAGAACACATAAAAAAGGGTGCGTTTATCGTGCCCTTTTTTATTTCCTATATTTCATTTAAAATTGCACCAACAAAATTGAAGGAATTAGCAATGATTTCGAAACTTCTAAATAGATTCATCATTTTAATATTCACATTGTCTGCGATCATGGGGCAGGATACTGGTTCAAATGAGGCAGAAGACGATGGTGGGAGAGAAATGTTTACGATGGTAGATATTAGTTATTCCCAAGAAAAGGGGAATGTTGATTTTCTATCTTTATATTATGGATTTAGTTTCAGTATCGTAGGTAATGTTGGTCCTTTTAAAGACACTGAATTCAGCTTAGATTATTCTCGGAGTGATGATAGACTCGATGGTGATGCTTTTTCTGATGATCAATATATCACATCAAAATTTGATCTTTGGGCAAACAAAAGAATTTCACCCTTCTTATTTTTCCAAGATTCTTATGATAATACGATTGGTTTAACTGAACGAATTAATTATGGTGTAGGTTCGAAAGTAAGCTTGATTAAAGGATTCTCTATCAGCTATGCCTTCCTGGCTGAACGGGAACATTACTTGTACTATGATTATACTGACTCCGCAGGTACTGGAGAATATTATTACACAGATTCACTCATGATAGATACTAATTACTATTATTATGATACGTATTGGGGTGATGATTTCTATATCTATACTGATTCGAGTGAATATGTTGAATACACGGATTCAACAAAATCTAAACCGGAATCATTTTATCGACATTCTATACGCCCAAAGTTTAAAGTAAAATTATTTGATGATAATGTCGTATTCGATTACAGATTTTATTACAAACCCCGAGTAGATGACTTTGAAGATTATCTATTGGAACATGAGTTAAAAATATCAATTGCTACTTTTTATGAACTTTTAACAGTGGATTTTAACTATTCCAATAAATACAATTCACGCTATGATCTGGAAAAAATCATAAATCCAGATACGTATGAATTTTATAAGGCAGTAGATGAAAGTATTTCTATTGGCTTCTCATTTATGTTTTAATAACGGATAAAGACCTTTTTTAACTAGTGGGGCATGGGACTAAGTTCATGTCCCTTTTTTTATGAAATACGATCATCAAGTAATTGAAGCCAAGTGGCAATCCCATTGGGACAAGGAAAAAACCTTTAAATCAGAAATAGATCTAACTAAAGAAAAGATCTACATTTTAGATATGTTCCCTTATCCTTCAGGGTCGGGTTTACACGTTGGTCACCCACTTGGCTATACTGCCACCGATATATACTCCAGATTTAAAAGATTGCAGGGATTTAACGTATTGCACCCAATCGGTTGGGATGCATTTGGGCTTCCTGCAGAACAATATGCAATTAAAACTGGGACCCATCCCAGGAAAAAGACTGAAGAGAACATCGCAAATTTTAAACGGCAGATCAAAATGCTCGGCTTTTCGTATGATTGGGATAGGGAAATTAATACGACCGATGTACACTATTATAAATGGACACAATGGATATTCCTCCAACTCTATAACAAAGGATTAGCATACGAAGCAAAGGTGCCAGTTAATTGGTGCCCTGAACTCAAAGCAGTTTTAGCAAATGAAGAAGTTATTGATGGAAAATCCGAAATTGGCGGACATCCGGTCATTCAACAACCCATGCGACAATGGATGTTAAAAATTACTGAGTATGCAGAATCTTTATTAAGTGGATTAGATGGACTAGACTGGCCTGAGAGCGTTAAAGAATTACAACGGAACTGGATTGGAAAATCAACAGGGGCAATGGTAAACTTTGACTTACCATCTTTAAATCACACAATAACTGTATTTACTACACGTCCTGATACTTTGTTTGGTGCCACTTATATTGTATTGGCACCCGAGCATCCATTGGTAAATAATCTCGTTTCGGACGAACAAAGATCTTTAGTTAACTCTTATATTGAAGCTGCAAAGAAAAAAAGTGATTTAGATAGGGGAGAGCTAAATAAGGAAAAATCAGGTGTATCATTAGGCGCAACTGCGGTTAACCCAACCACCGGTGAAAAAATACAGATTTGGATAGCGGATTATGTTCTAATGAGTTATGGAACGGGTGCAATCATGGCCGTACCAGGCCACGATCAACGTGATTATGATTTTGCAAAAATGTATGAATTGCCAATCATGGAAGTAGTCTCTGGTGGAAATATTGCTGAAATGGCCTACACTGACAATCAGAATGGCTTAATGGTTAATTCTTCAAATAATACAGGTTTAGACCTTAATGGTCAAAAAGTAACAGTCGCTATTAAATTAACTATTGAATGGTTAGTCCTAAATGAGAGGGGAGAAGCTTCTGTCCAATATAAACTCCGTGATTGGCTATTTTCAAGGCAACGATATTGGGGAGAGCCCATCCCTATTATCCACGGTAAGAATAATGAAATTATACCATTAGATTATTCTGATCTTCCATTAACGCTTCCAAATGTTGAAAAATATGAACCCGTCGGAACTGGGGAGTCCCCATTGGCAAATATTGAAGAATGGATCCATACTCCATTAGGAGTCCGCGAATCAAATACAATGCCGCAATGGGCGGGATCCTGCTGGTATTATTTACGTTATGTTGATCCTTTAAATCATAATCAAGCATGGGGTGAAGCAGCAGAAAAATACTGGATGCCTGTGGATTTATATGTGGGAGGAACCGAACATGCGGTGCTTCATTTATTGTATGCACGATTTTGGCATCACGTTTTATATGATCTTGGGTTGGTATCCACGAAAGAACCCTTTCAGAAATTATTTAATCAAGGAATGATTCAGGGCGAAGATGGTCAAAAAATGAGTAAATCGCGTGGAAATGTTGTAAATCCTGACGATGTTGTAGAAGAGTTCGGTGCTGACAGTTTTAGGCTCTATGAGATGTTTATGGGCCCCTTAGAGAAATCTAAACCCTGGAGTACAACAGGATTACAGGGCTGTTTTCGTTTCATTCAAAAGATTTGGAAAGTTTTCACAGATGACCCGAGTAGAATTCAAGATAATTGTGCAAATAGCGAAACGATAAAATTATTGCATCAAACAATTAAAAAAGTCACAGATGATCTTACTGATTTAAGATTTAATACATCCGTATCACAATTAATGATTTTTGTAAATCATTTAATAAAATTAGAAAAATTAGATAAATCGGTTCTAAGAACTTTTTTAATTGTTATAAATCCATTTGCGCCGCATTTATCTGAAGAATTGAATGAAATGTTAGGATTCCAAAAAATTACGGATTCTGATTGGCCAGACTATGATGAATTAAAAATTGTAGATGACCAAATCGAAATAGCAATTCAGTTTAATGGGAAAACCCGCGGAACAGTTTCAATCTCAAATGATGAAAATCAATCCCAAATAGAACAAAAAGTTCAAAATGAACCGAAACTCAATAAACACCTAAGTGATAAAACGATAATAAAGATTATCTACATTAAGGGACGAATAATGAATTATGTTATAAAATAGCCCCTACTTTTATTATAGCTTATACTATTATACATAATGTATATTATACGCAATACTTAGGACGGGAGATTCTCCTTAAACCGATCCATATTCCCCACTTCCCCCATTAACAATATCGTATCGCTGGTATTTAGTACTGTATCAGGTTCTGGATTTATCATGGATTCACCTGTTTCTTTTATAATTCCAATAATTGTTACATCGTAATCTTCTCTAATTTTGGAATCTTTAATTAAAACTCCATTATATTGATCTAAATTTTGTAGGGATATTTCATCTAGGGTCAGATTCATTTTCGCATGTTTAGGAGATAAGACTGAAATTGAATCTTCAACTTGTGGTTTTGAAAGAATTTCTGCCATTCTATGCCCTCCAGCAATATATGGATTAACTACTTTGTTAGCCCCTGCACGAATTAATTTAGATTTATTGTCTTCCTTTGAGCATCGACTTAATATAAATAAATCAGGATTAGATGTTTTCATAGACATTGTAACAAATAGGTTATCTTGATCTGTATCCAAAACGATTGCAACACCGGTTGCTTTATCTACACGAGCGGCAGATAATATCTCTTCAGTTGTTGCATCACCATGAACACAGAACCACCCTTTAGTCCTAATAATATCAGCTTTTTTATCATTTGATTCTATGATTACAAAATCTAGACCTTTTTCGTGGAGTTCTTTTGCTATTACAGCTCCCATTCTCCCATATCCGCAGATTACAAAATGGTTTTTTAATTTTGATATATTTTTCATCATTTTATTTTTCCGATATTGATCAAATTGAATGAATTCTTCACCAAAAGTTCTAATAAGCACACCAATTCCTGTCACCCCAAAAAGAATAATAAGAATAGATAAAATTTTCGCAGCATCTGTCAAAGGATGAACTTCACCATATCCAACAGTAGATAACGTGATAACAGTCATATAAATACTATCAATCCAAGACCAATCATCCCCACCTAAGATATAAAACCCAATAGAACCAAAAAGGAGTAAAAAAACAAAATAAACGACAACTAGGGATTTTTTACTCATTATCATCCAGAAAGATAATCTGCCAAATGAATAATATCAAAAATATCGATTAATTCATCGTTATTCATGTCACCAACGGATAATTCATAGTCCGTTACATCCATGTCTAATAAAACAATCTGAACTAAAAGAATTAGATCTTGAATATTGACGGTTTCATCTTGGTTCAAATCACCCGGTAAAGTAACCGGATTATAGTCAAATGTATAATCCCATATCCCACGTCCATACGTACCAAATCGGACCGTATGAATTTGCGGGATATAATCAACTGTCCAATAAGTTTGGTCTGGTGCATACTCACCTGACATATCTTCCCAGGTTCCAGTTTCATTGGAATACATATAAGGCCCGACAGATGTTGCTGCAAATATCATTGATTCATCTGGTAAGCATACGAGTTCAAATACTAAAGTATTCGGAAGACCATCGTCAAATGAGACAAAGGTCTCTCCCCCGTTTGTACTTAAATATACAGGAGGATTTGAGTACCCACTTCCGCCAATATATACCCGTTGATTATCTACAGGAGATGGAAGAATAGTACTGCCATAAAAATAATGTGAACCGGGCCCTGTAAAACTTGAAGTTTGACTAAAGGATTGACCATTTGTTGTAGAATAATAGAATTCGCCATTTTCAGTAGATACATACCAATGATGATTGGTTAATGGACTCCAAGCCATTGCAGAAATTTTCGCACCGAATGTTGGTTGTAAATCTTCAGCAGTAACTCCATTCATCCCATAAGTCAATTTTACCATGTGGTTTTGGGAATTAATTCCGCCGCCGCCCACATATGCTACATTGTTTTGATAGGGATCAATCATTAGCGGTGGTAACCATAAATAGCCACTACCTGCGAAATCCCAAGTAGACATACTATTAGAATTTGCTACATCAGGATAAAACATGGCAAATCCGGGATAATTTGTCCAAAGGCTAGTACCATCGTCTCCAGAAACAATATGACCATAATCACCGCTAATAACTTGTTCAAAATCTAATGTACCATCATATTCACTTTCATAAAGATGGCGCTGAAATCCTTGATCCTGACTTCCTGCAAATACATGATATGGGTCATTCCTTGCAGTGTAGGTTGAATAATATTGACTCACACCTAATCCATCTAAGGAAATATTTTGAACAGAATTAAAATGGTTGGATGAAAAATAAATGCCTCCATCCGTTGAAATTAATTGAAATTCATCATTCGTTTCTGGATGAATGAAATAGCGAAACTCGGGCAAGTCGGCATGAAGTTTAGATTCTGGATCAGAATAATACTCCCACCAATTATTAATCAAGGTCCAATCAGACCCTCCATTTGTTGTTTTATACCCATCTAAGTTCCCAATAACTAAATTATTCGAATTGTTCGGAGCACAAGAAAAGCTATTGATAGTGAATGTGCCCGACGGAAGATTTCCAATTGTTGACCATGAAACCCCATTGTTTAAGGAAGAGTATAATGTGTTACCAATTCGACAATGTAGGAATGTTGAATTATTGTCTATTCCGCCAATTAATATATTATTTCCTGATTCTGATGGTGAAAATTCACCCATAAGTGTCAATTCATCATTTGCAAATAAAATATAACATTTCCCATCATTCATGATAAATACATCGCCATTTGTTTCTGGAGAAGCCCATATATCAAATTGATTTGCGCCATCGACAAAGCCATTGGCCGAAGTTAATTCAAGAATTCGTGTAAAGGATTCCCCGCCATTCGTAGATTTATATATGCATGGCAAATATGTCCATGCAGAGTAATCCCATTCAATCACACCTAAATATATTGTTTTTTCTAAATCATTTTTCAGGATTCCACGAAATATCCAGCCCCACGATTGAAATGATTCGAGACCAGTTGCTTGATCGATGATAAGTCCTTCGTTGTCAGTTCGATAACATTGTTTGTCATTTACGATTAACAAGCGTTGTTGATTATTAATTTGAAACTGTTTTAGAAAATGAATGCCTGTAATTTGAAAGTAATCGTTTAGAGATTCCCATCCTTCACCATTCAAATTCCCTCGCCATATATTTCCTCCGCTTGATGCACAATAAATTAAGTTATTTTCAAAGTCCACATCGGCAGTTCTAATCCGACCTGCCAAATTATTACTCCCTCGTTCAAACCATTGACCAGGAATGTCTCTTTGGTAGGTGCGATTCGGAATATTAATATTTTTTTGATTTAATAATCCTTGAGATTGAAGGCTTTTTCTTTGTTCATTTCTACTATTAAATTTTATTTTCCGAGTTTGCTGATCTAATGACTTCCAATCAAGATCTGGCGCAGCACGATGCATGTTTTCCATCCATGCAATTCTTTCTTCTTTAAATAATTCCCGGTCTTTTTTATTTTGAATAATTTCGGTTGGCGCGGGCATCCATTGAGATTGGACTGGTTTAATTATTTGGGTTAATAAAATAATAAAAAGAAAACCTAATAAAGTAAAAGCAAGTTTGAAAGAAAGTTTCTTCATTTGAAAATTCTATTGTTGTAGTTATGCGATTTGGGAATTAATTACATGATTAAATTAAGAGAAAATATTCGGTGGAGATAGTGTATAAAATAAAAGGGGGCCGATAAATCGGTCCCCTTTTATTTAGGATGGTGTTCGTATAAAGTAAACTTAAGGTTAATCTTCTTCTGCTGCTTTTGCTTTTTCCTTCTGGATTAAAGCTAAATCTTCTATTTCTTGCAGGCGCTTTTCCAATGTGGATGCCGTTTGTTCAAGGTTAGAAATACCTTGTTTTAATTTTCGAATTGTTCCCTTCATTTCCATGGCTAAATCGTCAATATCATTATTGACGTCACGGAAATTCTTTTTAGTATCTCTCATAAAATTATCTAAAGTGAAACTTACGTCATCAATCATAGATGCGAGAGAATCAGTATTTTTCTCAATGAGCTCAGTATTGGCAACTATATCTTTTTGAGCTTTTCTTAGATGTTTCCCTCTGCCAATAAATCTCAGGTTATAAACCCTTAGGCTATCTGTGAATTCATTTAAGACAACATCTACATGCTCTTTATCAGCAAGATTTAAGTCATCCATACGCATGTTTAGTTCATCAGTTAAATACTGAAAGTAAAATGCACCCACTATAAGTGATGCTAGTAATCCGAATACAAATTTATCCTTGGCGTTCATTCAATCCTCTAATTGTTAGTTACTTCCCTTCCAGGCGTTTTTCCCATTCACTCATTTCAGAATCGTTTGCAGAAGAATCATTCTCATCCGAAGATGCATTTATAGAATCTTCAGTACTATCAGACTTCAAATCTTGCAGGAGTTGGAATCGTCTTTCTGAGCTTTTTTTTAACTCATTCATCACCCCTTCAACTTCTTCATTGAAATCGGTAATGGTTCTTTGAAGTCTTGTAACCAATTCATCCAGTAATGTTTGACCATAACTGGTATTTACTACTGAAATCAAATCATCTAATTTCTTATTTAGATAATTTAGTCTTCCCTCTTGGTTTTCGAAATTATTTCCCATACTCATTAACAAGTTAGTTCTGAAATGATAAATATACTTGTGGAAATTTCATACAAGAATGGTCATGTAGCAACCATGAAGTTCATGGCCAATGATTGATTTTTATATAGCCTAAATCATTTAATTTTTTACCCAATGGTAAGAAAATTCTTTTTTGTATCACGTATGGCAATTTGTCTAATAAAACTATTTTCATAATATCGCTACTCTCCCCAATACTACCTGCTGGAACTTCCATTTTACCCATACCTGTTATTGTTACCTTGTCATGAATATGAATGACCAGTGCCAATAGTCTTTCCCCTTGCCCCCATTTAAATACTTTATAATCGGTATACATGAATCCATCTTCCGGAGCGTATTCGACTATTTTAAACCCTTCTTCTTCGAGAAATAACTTTATTTCAGGAATGGCTTCATCTCTAGGTTTTTCATAAGAAAAATGCTGAACCATCCTTGGTGGAGATGGACAAAAAGAAAATTTTAAAGGAGTAGATGCAGTTAAGATGAGAAAGATAAGAGTCCGCACAACACTTACCTGAGAATAGTTCCTATCCTATCCCACCGAGGGGTCCAAGTATCTAAATTGAGAGAAAAATATGTAAATAGTGCTTCTCCTAAAATATTATTCTCTGGTACATAGCCCCAATATCTAGAATCTAAACTATCATCCCTATTATCACCCATAGCCCAGTAATAATTCTGAGTTACTTTATATTCGCTCCATTCTCCCAGCGGTTTTCCATCAATAAGTAAAAATTCAAAATGTTCATTCTTGATTGCAGAACTCCATGGTGTAAGCAAATTCCCCTTTGGGAAATATGATTCATAGACATCTTGTGATCCTTTTCTTCGGAACAATTCATTCGGATCTTGTAATGTGAAATTATATTTCACTTCCTTATTAATCAAAGTTGCTTTATGTCCTTCCATGAGTATTATAGGCAATAGAAATCGCCAATTTGTTTCAGAATTAATAGGAAATATGTCGCCTCGTTTTGGGACATAAATTGGACCTAAATTATCTCGATTTATATTTGTTTCGGAAGACAGGAATAGGTCACGTTGTTTATATTCTTTTTGCATAGGAGCAGTTAAATATTTTCCATTTTCCCACATAGGTACTTCTTTACTATTAATAAATAGTTTTTTTTGACGAACTACAAGTGTATCACCAGGGCCCGCTACACACCTTTTAACGTATTTAACAAACTTATCTCTGGGATATTTAAAAATTAAAATGTCTCCTTTTTTCGGAATTTTGAATTCAGGGAATTTTATATAAGGAATAAAAAAACCAATATCTGTATATGGGATTCCAATCCAATCGGGTGTTCTCATTCCATAAACAAATCTACTCCCAATGAGAAAATCACCGGTCATAATTGTGTTTTCCATACTCCCAGTTGGTACAATATAAGCTTCAAGAACTGTTACTTTTACAAGGAGAACAGTAATAACAATAAAAACAATAGCTTTTGTTTCTGATATGATCTTTTGTTTATTCATTTAAGTTATTCCTGCAAGGAAATTAAGGAATCATTCGAGAAGAATTCCTTCAAAATGTTTTATGATAGGCTTTTTATTCTGCAATATAACTGATATGCAATCAATCCTGAAATCGTCAATTTGTTCCGTTTCTTTTTGGTATTGATAAATTGCATGACTAATCTTTTTAAGTTTATTTTTGTCTACTTTTTCATCCAATGAATCTGGGTTCGTTTTGAAAGCAGTTTTCACTTCAACGAAAACAATTTCATTTCCATTTTTTGCAATAATATCAATTTCACCATGAGGGGGACAATTTCGATTCATTTCAAGAATTTCAAGCCCTATCCCTTTTAAATAAAGGGCTGCAAGTTTTTCTCCCATCCACCCAATTCTTTTCTGCTCAGATAACCAAGTAAATGTTGGCATATTTTTATCTACTGGATTAAAAGATCTCCGATGAATGGGTGTTGCCCGATATTCTTTTAATGCACTCATATGGAATTCCGTACCATAGCCGTTATTTTTTTCAAACCCATATTCAGGGAAAATTCGACCATAATGCGCCATTATTTTATCCCGTGTAACTTTAGCAATAATAGATGCTGCTTTGATTGAGTCAATCAAATCATCCCCACCTATAATTCCTTCATTGGGAATGATCTGATTTTTTAATGGATGTCCGTCAATAAGTGCTTTATCCGGTCTTCTCGGGAGATTTCCCAAGGCGATTTGCATGGCTTTTAATGTTGCTTCTCTAATATTTATCTTATCAATGGTTTTTACATCAACCTGCCCAATACCAATCCCCATGGCTTGTTTTATTATGATAGGATAAAGTTTCTCTCTTTGAATTTTCGAAAGTTTTTTTGAATCCCGAAGCCCTTCAATTGTATGGTCATCCGATAACACTACTGCTGCAGCCAACACGGGTCCTGCTAAAGGCCCCCTGCCTACTTCATCAACACCGGCTATTATTTCCATTCTTTTTCCCAATAGGATTGTCCATCGCTTTCCAACCAGAGTGCACCGGAATGGTCTGTTCGATGAATTGTAATTTGATTTTGAGCCAGTCTATCCATAACGACTGGCGATGGGTGAGAAAATTTATTACCATCACCAACAGAAACAACAGCTAATTCCGGCTTCATTTTTAATAATACTTTTTCAGAAGTACTGGTGATTGATCCATGGTGGCCTACTTTTAAAACATCAATATCTAGGTATTCACCAAATTTTAAAAGTGCATTGTCTCCCTCATGTTCTAAATCACCTGTAAATAAAATTGATTTTTCTCCCATGACTAATTTGAAAACTATACTTGCATTATTAACATTACGCTGGTTTACAGAAAACATAGAATCTGGTGCGAAATAATGAATTGATTCCATGGGTGTTATTTGCATTATTTCTCCCGCATCTGGGGTTTTGATAATTGTACCCAAATTTATAAATCTGTCAATTAAGTGATTATAAGTCCATGAGCCATATCCTGTATAAGTATCCAATAAAGTATCAGCTTGAATTGATTCAACCACCGAAACTAAACCTCCTATGTGATCTGCATGTGGATGGCTCATAACGATCCAATCTAGTTTTTGTATACCAAGATGCCCTAATACTGGTATAACAACTTTTTCGCCCCAATCTTCTCTTCTATTTCTATTCCCTGCATCCACTAACATTGTTTTACCATTAGAGAATTGAATAATCGCTGCATCTCCTTGTCCAACGTCCATAAATATAATTTTTGTGATCGGTATGCTAGAATTACTCCAAACCCATAAATTTGAAATCAGTAAAAATGTGATTATACCTTTTCCTCGATATTTTGATTGGAAGATACAAAATAGCCCAAGTATAAATAGACCATATAAGATTACATCCAGTAAAGTGATTTTTGGAACTTGAATTGAAGAATAAGTAAATGAAGAAAAGAATTTTGCGAACCATGAAATAAGATTTTGAAAAAACCAGGCCATATTCCCCGCGAGTTCAGATAAAAAGGGAGAAAAAGATAAACCAAGAATCATGAATCCAATCACAACGATTATGCCAATAATAGGAACAATAATTACGTTGGCCACTAGAGAAATAATAGGAATTTTATGAAAATAAGCTGCTGTTATTGGCAAGGTGCCTATTTGGGCACTTAAGGATACTAAAAAAAGAGACAATGCATTTTTCAATAAAACATTTTCAATATATTTCGGATTAATGGATTCAGGTAATAATTCTTCAAAAAGTTTATAAAAATAAATAATCGAAATAACCGCTGAATAACTCAAAATAAACCCAAGGTCTAAAATGTATAATGGATCGAAAGCCAATAAAAAACATGCAGAAAACCCAATTATATTCCAAATATTTGCTGGGCGATCCAATAGGGGCGTTAATACATATAGACCTGCCATAATTGATGCTCGAATTACACTTGGCTTCCCACCTGTTAATGCACAAAATACAATTAAGCCTATAATAATAAACAGTCGATTCCATCCCCAGGGAATTCGAATGATAGATGTAAATAAACTTAGAATAATTAAAATATATCCAACATGCAATCCAGACACAGCCAAAACATGAATTACACCTGTATTCGCAAAATCATCTTTCATATTCTCGTCTATACTAGATTTATCTCCTAAAAGTAATGCAGTTAATAATCCAGCCGTTTTTGGATCAGTCGATTTATTTAATGAAGATCTAACAAAATTTTGAGATGAATGAATGAATCGTTTTAATAAGGGTAAAGTGCCATGTAAGGTGATGGTCTTATGTTTTTTATCAATAAAAATTCTACCATAATTGCCTTGCCGGCTAAAATGCGAACGAAAATCAAAATCACCGGGGTTTCTTTTCCCCGTCAATTTCCCGAACTTTCCTTTCGATATTAATGTATCACCTACTGTCGGGATATCTCCCTTTCCATAAATATATAAATGTAATCCACTTTTTAGTTTATTATGGCCAATACTAAGAATTTTGCTATCTGCGCGCCAGCCATGTTCTGTTTTTTTAGTTTGATGAATTACGCTACTAAACGAAATTGAATCTCCATGTAATTCATTAAAGAACTTTAGATTTTGATCTATTCCTTTCAGTCTTACAAATGAAATAAATATGCCACAAATAACAATAAGGCACCCTAGGCAAATATGGAAAAAATAATCAGATTTATAAAAGAATATTGGAATGATGAGACAAATACTTATTAGAAATAAAATCAAATTGTTATGTAACCACATCCCAATTAAGATTCCAATTATCATGAAAATTGCAAAGAATAAGTAGAATTTGTTTCGGATAATGATGTTGATATTCTCTCCCATACCTTAAAATGTAACCCTAGCTTTTTAATAAGAATAACAATTTGTTGTTAGTCGCACTTTTTCTAAACTCCTCATCGTATTTTTAATTCCAACGGAGATTTCATGGACAGACAGAAAGCCGGTTTAATTGCATTCGGTATAATCATTTTCATTATGTACGCTTTTGGGCTCCACACTTTTGATGCTGTGTGGTCGTTTCCCAGCCAACGAGCCGTTCCACTTATGGTATTGGCCCTTGTGGGAACGGGTGTTTATGCCACTATTCGACTTGGGTTCCCCCAACTTCGATATTTAAAACATGGTATTAACGTTACCCGGGGAATCTATGATAATCCTGAAGACGAGGGCGATCTGAACCATTTCAAAGCGCTGACCACTGCACTCTCTGCAACAGTAGGCATCGGAAATATTGCCGGTGTAGCTACTGCAATTTATTATGGCGGTCCCGGTGCGATATTTTGGATGTGGGTCACCGCATTTTTTGGAACCACATTAAAGTATGCTGAATGTACATTGTCTCTGAAATATCGTGAAATGGATGCCTTGGGTAAAACAGCTGGCGGTCCCATGTATACCATCGATAACGCCTTGGGAAAGAACTGGCGCTGGATGGCTGTAGCATTTGCTTCCTTTGCTGTTATTTGTTCATTTGCAACAGGGAATGCTATTCAGTCATTTACCGTGTCTGATCAAATTTATTCAGAAGTTGCCGGTGTTGTTGGGAATACACATTTTTTAACATTAAAGCATGAAATCTGGAGCGGATTTGATGTATCCATCCTTCAGTTCATAAATGGTATTGTGATGGCAGCAGTTGTTGGTATGGTTATTATAGGCGGCATCAATCGAATCGGAAATGTAACCGGTTACTTGGCGCCTATTATGGCTTTAGTTTATGTGTCTGCCGCATCTTTAATTATTATTGCAAATATGGATAAAATAGGCGAGAGTTTTTCTTTGATCTTTACCATGGCTTTTAATCCACCTGCTGCGGTTGCTGGAGCCGGAGGTGGAATCTTGATGACCATGCTTTGGGGAATCAAACGCGGGTTGTATTCTAACGAAGCAGGGCAAGGATCCGCTGCAATTGCTCATTCCACGGCTAAAACAAATTACCCAGTTAGAGAGGGTGCTGTTGCTATGCTGGGCCCCTTTATTGATACCCTCATCATTTGTACCATGACTGCATTGGTTATACTCTCAACGGGCGCTTGGAAACACACCCAATTTTTTGTGAATATAACAGCCACATCTGCAGAAGAAGCGAGGCAAGCTTTAGAATTGGGGATCTTCCAGGGTCGTGAGTTATTTAACAGTAGTTTACTTACATCCTTCGCATTTAAGGATGGATTGAGTTTTCTTTTCAATTTTGGAGATAAGATTGTTACAGTCTCTGTCCTTCTATTCGCTGTTTCCACTGCCATAGCCTGGTCGTTTTACGGAAACCGATCTGCAGTTTACCTTTTCGGAGAAAAAGCAATTATGCCCTATCTATGGGTTTATGTGGCATTTGTCTTTATTGGCGGAATTGCAGAACTGGAAGCCATCTGGGCCTTTGGAGATGCGGCCTTGGGAATTATGACATTTCCAAACCTAATTTCCATTATCCTGCTAACGGGAGCGCTAAAAACAATGACAAAGGAATATTTCTCACAAGAACATGTCCCATACCAAAAGTAATCATCTAAGAACCTGATTCGTTAATGAGCAAAAGCTCTGAATGAATTAAACGCTTAAATCATTGTGGATAAAATACACTAAACACTCATAATTAATTAAAACGTAAATATGTAATAGAGAATCGATTACGTTTTACATAATTATGGTTTATCAATTGAAGAAACAACTAATTTGGGAATTAATATAAAACTTGATTACAAAAATGATGAATTTCTGAATGTGGCAGTTGAGGCAGCTATTGCAGCATCGCACATTATTATGGAAGCACTTGGGAAACCGAGAGTCGCCCAATTTAAAGGAAAAACTGATCTTGTTACTGAAACCGATCTTCTTTCTGAAAAGGTAATAAAATCCATTATTCGTGCGTCCTTCCCAGATCATGATATTTTAGCCGAAGAATCAAAAAAAGAATCATCCCAATCGGACTTTCTCTGGATCATCGATCCATTAGACGGTACAAGCAATTTCGTACATGGCTATCCATCATTTGCTGTATCCATCGGACTTTTCTTTCAAAACGAACCCCTGGTTGCGGTTGTTATGGAAATGCCTCACACCAAACTCTATTCTGCCATAAAAGGTGAAGGTGCATGGTGCGAAGGTCAATCCATTTCTTGTTCTCAAGCGGAATCGCTCAATCAAAGTCTTCTTGTGACTGGGTTTGGATATGAGCATGGCGAAAATTGGAAAAGAAACATGCGACTTTTTAAGCATTTCACCGACACGACACATGGCGTACGAAGATTGGGGGCAGCTGCTGTGGATATATGCCATGTTGCATCTGGAAAAGTGGATGGATTCTGGGAGTATGATTTGAAGCCCTGGGATACAGCTGCCGGCATTTTGATCGCCAGGGAAGCGGGATGTGTGGTGAGCCAAATGGATGGATCAGATTATTCTATTTATGATAATAACATAATGGTAGGAAATCCTAAAATCCACTCAAGGTTAATTCGTGAAATAGGCAATATTATCTGAATTGGTCTCTAAATTGTTTTTCTGACCATAAACCGTCTATTCTATATATATAATCTGTTTTACGGTTTAAATAAATTATTTCCATTGCATAAAAATGGAAAACAGGTCCCTTTTCTACTTTTGACCCTTCCCAGTGGTAAGAAATTGCTGCTTTATCCTTTTCTAGAATAATATCCAGAATTTCAATCTGGTAGTCATTCCATGCGTTCGAATATTGAATTATATCATTAAGGAAGGTTGAGTCATTTTGAGACAGTTGAACCAAAAATAATGGCACAACTATTTCCCTAAAATTAAAGTCACCAATTTTTGTTACAATAAGTCTTATTTCATCTCCCACTTTTCCTGTGATCATGGGCAAATCTTCAGAAACAACTTTCCCATTTATTTCTTGAATTTGATCTCCTACATCAAGCTTCGTTTGAAGTGAATCATTCACGATTTCTGTGACGAGTAAACTTCCATCTTGATATCTGGTTTTGATGCCCAGCCCCACATAAGGCGTATGGAAATATCTAAAGTCATCCGATATCATGGAATAAACAGTTGAATCATCCCCGGCATATCGGGCTTCTATAAATTGTATAATGTATTCATCCTTGAGCGAAGAAGGCATTAGAACCGAAAAAATAAAAATGAATGAAATGAGTCGTAAAGTCACTTGATGTAAACCATTTTGTGAGATAGTGAATAATCAATAATATTTAGCACATAAAAATACACCCCTGTTGGCACCTGTTTCCCCTCATTATTTTGCCCTTTCCATATAACTGATCTTTTTCCCTGAATTTGATTTTCATTCACCAAAGTTCGAATTTCATTACCCTTTAAATCATAAATGATAAGTGACACATATGTTGATTTAGGTAGATCATATGATATCACAGTCATAGGATTAAAAGGATTAGGATAATTTTGAAAAAGTTCAATTATTTCGGGAATTTGGATTTGGCTTTCGTCAGTCTCAACAAAATCATAATGAGTTGTGAGATCAAACGTGTCACCCTCAATCAGGAAATGGAGCCGGCCACTTATAATCCCTGGCATATTATCATTATTTGTCCCGGTGTGCGTTGCTTCAAAAACATCCAAAACATAAGTCAAATTATTTACAATGAGGATCCCATCATCCGAAATGGTTGATTCACAATTATCATCTAAATAGATTGTGCGGAAGGGCTGATCCTGGTACGCAGAAAGTCCACTATTTTCACCAACAACACCAAACTCTCCGCCAATGATTCGGTTGGGGAAATAATCATATTCATTCCATATTTTAGGAATAATAACAGTGTGAGGAACAAGCCCGTTGCCATCTTGGATACCCAAATCTCCATACCACCAGTTATTCTCATTTTCTGTGAGTCCCGTAATAACATATTGACCAAAATTTGCTATGCTGTCCTCTGAGCCATTCAAGGTCATTTCTGTGAATACTGGCTGGGTCATGATATCTGGATCAAAAGGTTCAGACCAACTCCCTGCGCCTACAAATTCCCGGGTTGAAAGATTATATTGGTCACCATCCAATAATTGATTGAATACAATATCGGTAAATCGGGGTGGTTCATTGGCAATACATTGGATTTCCGATGAATCACTTTGGTGGATAATGGTCACCATTTCACCATGAACGGTGCCAATCATACTTTCATCCACACAAAATGCAGTTTTGTATTCTACACCGATACCCAGGAGATCTTCATTATTATCCTGGTTTCGTCTGGCCAACATAACAGTCAATCGAGCAAGTCTCCCCCGCTCGTTAAAATGGGAATCTGTGAAAACGCCGGGGAGAATATTCAGGAAATCATCCGTTATGGAGACTCGGTAATGGTAGGGATTATATGCGGCCTGATCAGATGTGAGTGAACCATTTTGCCCGTCAAATACTATTTCACCCAATATGGCTAAACCGGCGCTGGTTCCACCTATTACACCGCCATTTTCATACACAGATTGAATGGCAGTCTGAACATACGTGTTTTTCCAAGTGGAAACATAATCCCACTGGTCTCCACCTTCGATAAAAATACCGTCGGCACTTAATAATTCCTGAAAAATAGGAAAACTGTTCGCATCAGCTTCTGTGGCAATTTGAAGATTATAGCTGGTGATACTTGCACCGAGAGATTCAAAGTAAGTTGGATACCAATCGCTGGCCTCATCTACATCAATATTAATAATCTTCCCAAATCCGGCTTTTTCTACAAACCAGCCATAAGGATTATCTGACCATGAACCATAATTCTCGCCACCGCCACCCACCATCATGATGGAGCCTTGTGTATAAATCGACGATGGAATTATCAGGAATAAAATAATGAAAAAATGCATAGGAAAATTTATAGCCTACTTGATGGATGGGTTCTTTCTTTTTTCTTAAAAATGTAGACCACAGAAGAACTTTTGTAGACAATAGTTAAAATG
>Ga0209554_1000774_pt1 | contig 26234 bp, 23 predicted proteins | sample MarorgKNORR_S2LV_5_FD_188221 | JGI IMG/M metagenome (GOLD analysis project Ga0209554, IMG submission 188221) | Marine microbial communities from the Southern Atlantic Ocean, analyzing organic carbon cycling - Bottom_A/KNORR_S2/LV (SPAdes) (version 2) | ecosystem: Environmental > Aquatic > Marine... | reverse complement strand
ACAACGGATTAATCCCAAAATAACTAATCACTATAATTATCATCAATGTAACAAGCAACCAACAAATTATTTTTTTCAGATAACTTATGCCATTAGCCCTAAATCCAATAGATAGAAGAATGATAGATGAGGCTATTCCAAATAAATTCATAAAATAAAACATATCAATTACAATTGCTCCAGCAATATATGTACTGGGGATCTTGTTAAATAAGATGGTTGTTACCATCAACATTGCCCATAAACCACCTACCCACAATGACGCTATAATAATTGATAATTTTTCAAGTAAAGCATTCATAATTCTAAATGTAGCTAACTTTTAATATTTCGAAATTTTTAAGACCACTAGGTGACTCAAACTCAATACCATCACCTTCCTCCTTGCCAATTAATGCTTTTGCCAAAGGGGAATTTATTGAAATTTTATTATCTTTAATACTTGCTTCATCATCACCTACAATTTGGTAGATTGACTTTAATTCTATATCTAAATCTTCAACTTCAACCGTAGCTCCGAAAACACACCTCCCCTCAGCATTAAGCGTATCTGGATCAATAATAATACAATTCGAAAGCTTACTCTCTATTTCCGCTATTCGCCCCTCAATAAAACCTTGCTTTTCTTTTGCGGCATCATACTCAGCATTCTCAGATAGGTCACCTTGAGCTCGAGCTTCTGCAATTGCCCGAATAACATTAGGACGATCTGCGCTTTTTAGGGACTTCAGCTCTTCTTTAAGTCGCTCTGCACCATTTCTTGTCATTGGGATTTGATTCATTCTGTTTCCTAGTTAAAAATAACGCCATTACTTGCAACGCCAATAAAAAATGAGTGTATTTTAAGACTATATTTTATGCAAGCTTTGAAGGGATGAAACTTGGAGCTCATCAACATAATTCATGCCCACACATGCCGCTCTTGCCCCTGCAAGCGTTGTAAAATAAGTTATTTTATTTTGAAGCGCATTACGTCTGATTTCGTATGAATCCTCAATAGCTATTTTATCTTCAGTAACATTCACAATAAAATCAATCTCATCATTCTTAATCATATCCACTACATGAGGCCTACCTTCCGCAACTTTATTAACAGCCAAAACATTTAATCCATTCTCTTTTAAAACTCTTGCAGTTCCTTTAGTGGCCACGAGATCAAATCCTAGCCTGTCGAGAGATTCTGCGATATCTATCACTCTTAAATGCTCCTCTTTTCTTACACTAATAAATGCCTTTCCTGATTTTGGCAAAATTATCGATGCACCTAATTGTGACTTCATAAATGCCTCAGCAAATGTAGCCCCAATCCCCATAACCTCTCCAGTTGATTTCATTTCTGGACTTAAAATAGTATCCACCCCTGGAAATTTTATAAAAGGGAATACAGCCTCTTTAACCGAGAAAAATTTAGGAATTATTTCCTTATACATATCTTGAGATTTAAGTGTTTGCCCAACCATACATCTTGCCGCAATTTTAGCCAAAGGTCTTCCGATAGCTTTTGAAACAAAAGGTACCGTTCTCGAAGCCCTTGGGTTAACTTCTAGCACATAGATATCACTTCCCTGAATCGCGAATTGAACATTCATCAATCCCACAACGTTCAATGCCTTCGCCATTTTTTTTGTTTGCTCAATCAATTTGTTTTGAATTTCTTTTGAAATACTATAAGGAGGTAAAGAGCAAGCAGAATCTCCAGAATGAACTCCCGCTTGCTCAATATGTTCCATAATACCCCCTATTACTACATTTTTTCCGTCAGAAATAGCATCTATATCTATCTCAATTGCATCATTAAGAAATCGATCTAAAAGGACAGGAGATTCGTGAGAAACTTTTACAGCCTCCGTCATATATCTCTCCAAGTCTCTCCTTTCATGAACTATTTCCATTGCACGTCCCCCTAAAACATAACTAGGCCTAACAACTAAAGGATAACCAATTTCTTCAGCTAAAATAATCGCTTCATCAGTAGTTCTGGCAGTTCTATTGGGTGGTTGTTTTAACTTTATATCAAATAAAATTTTCTGAAATTTCTCACGGTCTTCAGCGGCATCAATATCATCAGGTAATGTTCCGATAATAGGTACTCCGTATTGAGCAAGCGCTTTAGAAATCTTCAATGGAGTTTGTCCGCCGTATTGAACAATTACCCCAAAAGGATTTTCTTTTCTTACAATCTCAAGCACGTCCTCCAAAGTAACTGGTTCAAAATAAAGTCGATCAGAAATATCATAGTCTGTAGAGACAGTCTCGGGATTACAATTCACCATAATGGTTTCATAACCACTGTCCCGCAAAGCGAGTGCAGCATGCACGCAACAGTAATCAAATTCAATTCCTTGACCTATTCGGTTTGGACCGCCTCCCAAAATAATTATTTTTTTATTTGCAGTCGGCTCAGATTCACATGATGACTCATAAGTAGAATACAAATAAGCCGTGTTGGTAGCAAACTCAGCTGCGCATGTATCAATCCTTTTGTATACAGGGTGAATGTTATTTTTAATTCTATATTCTCTTACTAAATCTTCTTTTACTGACATAATAGATGCAAGACGACTATCTGAAAATCCTTTTTGCTTGAGATTATATATCTCCTCCGGCTCAATTGATTCAAGAGTCTTTTCTCTTATTTTATTTTCAGATTCAACCAAATCACTTATCTGATAAAGAAACCATAAATCAATCTTGGTATGTTGGTATACTTCATCAATAGTAAGCCCTAGTCTAAAGGCATCACCAACAAACCAAATTCTATTTGGACCAGGCTCTCTTAATTCTTTAACAATCTCATCCTTATTAGATGAAAATTCAACCAGCCCATCTGCTTCCACCTCAAGCCCACGGAGAGCTTTCTGAAATGATTCTTGAAAAGTTCTTCCTATAGCCATTACCTCCCCAACAGACTTCATTTGGGTAGTTAGATTTGAATTTGCTTTAGGAAATTTCTCAAAAGCAAAACGAGGTATTTTTGTTACAACATAATCAATTGCTGGTTCAAATGATGCGGGAGTTTGCCCACCTGTTATATCATTATCAAGTTCATCAAGTGTATAACCCACAGCTAACTTCGCCGCAATCTTTGCAATTGGAAATCCTGTTGCCTTTGATGCTAAAGCGGAAGAACGTGAAACTCTTGGGTTCATTTCAATTACAACCATTCTCCCATCGTCTGGATTAATTGCAAATTGAACATTTGATCCACCCGTATCTACTCCGATCTCCCTTAGAACATCTATGGAGGCCGTTCTCATAATTTGATATTCTTTGTCTGTTAGGGTTTGTGCGGGGGCTACAGTAATTGAGTCTCCTGTATGCACCCCCATAGGATCTAAATTTTCAATGGAACAAATGATAATACAATTATCTTTTGAGTCACGAACCACTTCCATTTCATACTCTTTCCAACCTAATAATGACTCTTCAATTAACAGCTCTTTTGTGGGAGAAGCATCAAAACCTCTTTCACAAATTGAAATAAATTCTTCTTGATTATAAGCAATTCCACTACCACTTCCCCCCATAGTAAATGAGGGACGGATAACTGCAGGGTAACCGATACTTGCTTGAACCTGAAATGCCTCTTCAAGACTGTGAGCAATAGCAGACTTGGCAGAAGACAATCCAATCTTACTCATTGCCATCTTAAATTGTTGCCTATCCTCTGCTTTATCGATAGCTTCTTTTGAGGCACCTATCAAAAGTACATTATACTTACTTAAAATTCCTTGTTTATCCAAATCCAAAGCACAATTTAAGGCAGTCTGACCACCCATTGTCGGCAATAGTGCATCAGGTCTTTCTTTTTCAATAATCTTACTTACAATTTTCCATTGAATCGGTTCAATATATGTTGCATCGGCAAGGTCAGGATCCGTCATGATAGTTGCGGGGTTTGAATTAACTAAAATAACGCGATACCCCTCCTCCTTTAGCGCTTTACATGCCTGCGCTCCTGAGTAATCAAATTCACACGCCTGTCCGATTACAATTGGGCCCGCGCCTATGATTAGTATTGATTTAATATCAGTTCTTTTTACCAACTAATGCTTTCCTTTATTTGTCATCATGGTTACAAAATTGTCAAAAAGATAATCCATTTCAGATGGACCAGGGCTTGCTTCCGGATGACCTTGGAAACTAAATGCCGGAACATCAATTCTTTTGATACCTTGTAATGTTCCATCAAAACTAGATAAATGAGTAATTTTAAGACTATCTGGCAGTGAATCAGAATCTACTGCAAACCCATGATTTTGGGTTGTAATAAATATTCTACCTGTTTCTTGATCACAAACGGGATGATTAGCACCATGATGCCCAAACTTCATTTTTAAAGTTTTAGCGCCGCTTGCCAAGGCTAAAAGTTGATGGCCTAAGCAAATACCAAATATAGGAATCTTTTTTTCCAATAAAATTTTTATATTCTCAATAGCATAATTGCATGGTTCAGGATCGCCAGGCCCATTAGATAAAAAAATTCCATCTGGGCTCAAAGCCAATGCTTCTTTATATGAAGTTTTTGCAGGCACTACCGTAACCTTACAACCTCTAGAAACTAACATTCTTAAAATATTTTTTTTAATGCCAAAATCATATGCGACAACATGAAACTTTGAGTTAATTAATTTTTCAAAACCAAGACCTAAAGACCATTCACCCTCATTAAATATATAAGATTTTTTTGTAGTTACCACCTGAGCCAAATCCATTCCAAGCAAACCCCTAAACTGCTTAGCCTTAGCAAGTGCATTTACGTCATCCGCCCCCATTCCAGTCAAAATACAACCCGACTGCGCACCAAACTCCCTTAAATGCCTCGTTAGTTGTCTAGTATCAATACCAGCGATTCCAACTACCTTCTTTTGCTCTAAAAATTTTGATAGTGATAAAGTAGATCTAAAATTTGAATGAATTAAAGATAGATCTCGAATAATCATTCCTTTGGCATAAATATTATCAGACTCGTTATCTTCAAAATTTATACCAGTATTTCCAATATGAGGGTATGTGAAAGTAATTAATTGTTCGGCATATGAAGGATCGGATAAAATTTCCTGATATCCTGTCATTGAGGTATTAAAAACAACCTCACCAACCGCAGAGCCTGGAGACCCAATTGAAAACCCTCGAAACTTTGTTCCGTCTGCAAGCATTAAGATAGCTGGCAATTTACGCGACAAAAAAATCCCCAAGATTAAAATTAAACTCCAGATACAACAAACGGGTGGTTTTAGATCCACCCGTTTAAGTTTTAATTATAAATCATTAAGAAAATTACTTCAATTCAAAAAAACGCATTTAATTTATTTTTTTAATTCTAAAACATCGAACATATCAAACAACCCAGAAGAATGCTTACCTAAAAACTTTGCGGCCCTAATTGCTCCTTTAGAAAAAGTAGACCGATTACTTGCCTTATGTGTTAATTCAACACGCTCTCCATCCCCAGCAAACAAAACAGTATGATCTCCGATAATATCTCCACCCCTAATAGTTGAAAATCCGATTTCATCACTGCGCCTTTCAACCATATTCCCTTCACGATGAAAGGTTCCATTATCTTTCAATGTTCTTCCAGAAACCCTTGCCACAGACTCACCTAACCTCAAAGCAGTTCCTGATGGTGCATCAACTTTATGTCGATGATGAGCCTCAATAATTTCAACATCATAATCATGATGCAAAGTTTTGGTTGCTTGCTCTACTAAAGAAATAAGCAAATTAATACCAATGCTCATATTCGGTGAAAAACAAATAGGTATTTTTTTTGATACTTCAACTATTTTTTGCTTTTCTAAGTCAGAAAACCCTGTCGTACCTAAAACATAACTAATATTATTATCTGCACATAATAACAAATATTTTAAACTAGCTTCTGGCCTTGTAAAATCTATCAAAATATCACAATCTTTAATAATACTATTAAGGTCAGAACTAATCACCACATTAGTAAAAATACCCATTAACTCACCAACATCCTTACCAATTCTTTGACATGAATCCAAGTCTATAGCTCCAAAAAGTTGCAGATTAGAATCATTGTATATTTCATTAACAATTGCCTGACCCATCCTACCTGTAGCACCAACAACAATTACCTTTAAAAGATTTGACATATTTATTAGAATCCTATTTTCTCAATAAGTAACTCAAAATATCCAGGATCACTCTCATCTGGAAGCGAATCAATAATATCTTTTCTAATTAAATCACCTGTAGTGTCTGCGGCATCATTTACCGACTTTGTTTGTTGCTTTACTATAGCCAATTCTTTCTCACTACCAGAAGAAACGGAAGTCTTTTTACTCGAAATATCCTTAATTTCTTTATCTATAGTCTTAGTAATCTCAGTCACATCTTCGCCTGTAATCTGGTCTGAGTCAAATGAAGTTTGTGAGTTATCTTTAAGGTGGGCTGAACGATTTTCCATCGAAATTATATCCCCAATAATTTTATTCAAAAGGTCATTTTCAAAAAATATGATGACATGCCTTGATTCAGCAATCTTCCCACCCTTCCTCATAACATATATATAATCCCATCTATCTTTATGAAAACTATCTTGAATTAATGGCGTTCCTAAAACAAAACTGACTTGAGATTTAGTCATACCAGATTTCAACTTTGTTAAACTGTCAGAAGTTATTACATTACCTTGTTGAATTTCCATTTTATAAGTCTTAGGTAAAAACTTAGTAAGTAAGTTAATCCTTGGGGTAGTTGAGGTGCTTGTGTTTATTTCCTCTTCATTAGGTACAATAGGTTTTTCAGACTCAGAGCCGACCCAAGAACAAGATACTAAATTTAAACACATGAAAACTAAAATTACTCGCATTGACTGGGACTTTATGTACAAAGATTGATAATATAACATGATGATAATTAAGTTGTTTTAAAAATTGGAGGCAAAAAACTATGGAAGACCGAGCTGATCTTAAAAAAATAGGGTTAAAAGCAACCTTGCCAAGATTAAAAGTGCTTAATATTTTTGAAAATAGCGTAGAAAAGCATCTTTCTGCTGAAGATATCTTCAAAGTAATACTGAATGCAGGAGAAGACGTAGGCTTAGCCACAATTTACAGAGTGCTCACTCAATTTGAGCAAGCAGGACTTCTTATTCGCCATCATTTTGAAAGCGGAAAGGCAGTTTTTGAACTAAACGAAAAGTCACATCATGATCATATTGTCTGTCTTCAGTGTGGTCATGTTGAGGAATTTTTCAATGCTGAAATAGAAAAACTACAAACTCAATCTGCAAATGAACATGGTTTTAAAATTATTGATCATTCATTATGCATTTATGCTGACTGCATCAAAAAACCATGTCCTCACAAAAAATAAATTTAATTTAATATCTCTTTAGCATGATCAATGGTTTTATCTGTAATTTTCAATCCGCCTAACATTCTTGCAATTTCTTCAACACGCTCCACATCATCCAGTAATTGAATCTGACTAATGGTTTCATTATCTACCAGTTTTTTTGTAATCTTAAAATGATGTGATGATTGAGCTGCGACTTGGGGTAAATGTGTAATCACAAATATCTGTCTTTTATTACCCTCACCCAATCCTTCTAATAATTTACCAACAACCTCAGCAACGCCCCCACCTATGCCTACATCAACCTCATCAAAAATCATTGATGGTACTTCTGCTTGTGAGATTGAAGCCACCCTTATTGCTAAACTTATTCTTGACAATTCGCCCCCAGATGCAACCTTTTGAATTGGCTTAGCCTCAGCACCTAAATAAGTTGATATTAAAAATTCGACTTGCTCATTTCCATTCTCACTGGGTTCAACTGATTTAAGATTCACTAAAAAATGAGCATTATGAAATGATAATTGATTAAGTTTTTCAGTAATCACTTTACTCAATAATTTACCAGACTCTTTTCTTTTGTTAGAGAGCATTGCTGAAAAAAGATCGTACTCTTTTTTAGCCTCATCTAATAAAGTAATAATCCCCTTATTACTTAATAAATTATTCAATGTATCTATTTTTTTTTGCCATTCCTGACTAAGACTTTCAATTTCTTCAGGTTTCAAACGATATTTCCTACAATAATCAAACACAGATTGAATTTTTAATTCAATTTCATGCTGCAAATCTTCATTGATATCGAGTGACTCCATATACCTATTAAGTTCCCGACTTAACTCAAATGATTCTGTAGCTATCGAATCAATAATTGTTTGATGATTTTCTAAACGATTATCTAGGCTAACTAAATTTTTTAATTGACTTTGTAATTTACTAATTGTTTGATTTAAAGATAACTCATCAGACTCAATAAGAGAAATACACTGTTGAATGCCATAAATCAACTCGCTACTATTTGCAAGCAACTTATGATCTATTTGTAACTTTTTCCACCCACTCAACGTGAAATCTAATTTGATAAATTCAGAATTTTTTTCTTCTAATTCCTCCAGCTCTTTTAAATAATTTTCTTTATTTTTTTTAAATTCCTCATCTTTAAGATAAAGCTCATGCCATTTTAGAAACGAAGACTTTACTTCTTCTAATTCTCTATTAAGCCCAGAGAAGCTATCAAGTATCACTCTTTGAGTAAAGCTTTTCATTAATGAGTAGTGTGAATTTTGACTATAAATATCAACCAAATACTCACCCAATGCCTTAACTTGAGAAATTGTAGCTGGGACTCCATTAATAAATGCTTTAGACTTACCGTCAACAAAAATAACACGTCTTAAAAGGAGTTCATTCTCATTAGAATTAAATTCATTCTCAGTAAGCCACTTTAAAGCAAGTTTATTATGGGTTATATCAAAAGACGCAGAAATGTCAGCTTTATCAGCACTCTTACGTACCACACCGCTCATACTTCTTTGACCTAAAGCCAAAGAAAGGGCATCAATAAGAATAGACTTTCCCGCACCAGTTTCTCCTGTAAGCACAGAAAACCCACTAGAAAAATTTAAGCTTAATTGATCTACAATTACATAATTTTTAATTGAAAGATTTTCAAGCATAACTGTAAATCATTAACCCCAGTTTAATTTTGTTCTAAGCATGTCAAAGTAGCAATAATCCCTTGGATGTAAAATTGATATTGATTGACTCGCTTTTTTGATCTCAATTGTATCCCTTAAATCCAAAGGAAACTTAATTTGGCCGTCAATACTCACATAAGCCTCATCCATTTGAATAATATTAATAATAATTGCACTATCACCACTTACTGCAATGGGTCTATTACTTAACGTATGAGGACTAATTGGAACTATGGAAATAGCATCAAGCTTAGGATGTAAAATTGGACCACCAGCAGATAGAGCATAAGCTGTTGTTCCTGTAGGTGTGCTAACAATAATGCCATCTGACCTTTGTGTATGAACAAATTGATTATCTATTGCAACCTCTAATTCAATCAACCTAAGCCCGCTTTTTACAACAATATCATTTAGCGCAAATGATTCGTAAATAGTTTTATTCTCTCGTACAATCTTCGCCTCAAGAAGCATTCGATTGTCACAAATATACTGCCCTTCTAAAATACTATCAATCGCTTGGAACATATTATCAGTAGTTAAATCAGCCAAAAAACCAAAACGACCTTGCTTAATACCAATTAATGGAATATCCGAATACACAAGAGATCTGGCAACGCCAAGCATGGTCCCATCACCACCTACAATAATTGCAATATCAACCTGAGCCCCAATATCCTTTAAATCAATGGAATTATATTTAGAAAGATTAATTTGTTGTTGTGTTTTGCTCTCAATAAATAAATCAAACTTCTTATCGCCCAAATGATTTACGAGCTCAATAAGTTGAGCATAAATATCTTTCGATTTTTCAATTGAAGGGTACTTTCCAATAATTGCAATTTTTTGAATCTTCATATCTATTCTTTTAAGGCTAGCTATCTTTTGATTGAGTCAGTAAAATAATTGTATATGAAAGTATTTTAAAGCAATACAAATCAATTAACGAATTAATAATAAAACTATGGAACTTGATAAAAGAGCACAAATTCTTTTAAAAGCTTTAATATCTCATCATATAGATGATGGTAACCCTGTAGGCTCTAAAACCTTATGTTCAACTTCTGGTTTAGATCTTAGTTCCGCATCCATTAGAAATATTATGAAAGACTTAGAGATGGCTGGTTTTATTGCGAGCCCCCATACTTCAGCCGGAAGAATTCCCACTCAAAAAGGATACCGAGTTTTTGTCGATAGTTTAGTAACAGTTCAGCCTTTAGATGACACTGAAATACTTTCTTTAAAAAATAATTTAACTGCATCAGACAGTAAAGATTTAATTAATGCTGCTGCTGATACCCTGTCTTACTTAACAAAATTTGCCGGTATAGTTTTGATCCCTCGTGCAAAAAAAATAACCTTCAAGCACATCGAATTTCTTAATCTATCAAAAAATAAAGTTTTAGTAATTATTATAACGAACGAAGGTATTGTTCAAAATAGAGTATTACACACTAAGCAAGATTATGATCAGGTAACTCTTTTAGAGGCTACCAACTATTTCAATCAAAATTATATGGGATGCAATATTAATGAGGTTAAAAATCGATTACTTACTGAACTTAAGACTATGAAAAATAAAATGACTACTCTGATGAATGCTGCAATTGAAACTTCAACAAATTACGATCAAGATGATAATCTAGTAATGACAGGGCAAAGTAATTTATTGAACACAGCAGAACTATCTCAAAATATATCAAGCATAAAAAAAATAATAGAGATATTTGACAAAAAATCCGCACTATTGCAATTGCTTGAAAAAAGTCATCGAGCCAAAGGGGTGCAGATTTTTATTGGGGAAGAGTCCGGTTACCAAGCATTAGATGAATGCAGCATTATCACTGCACCATACCAATCTAACGGTGAGGTACTTGGAATGTTGGGTGTTATTGGCCCAACTAGAATGGCTTACGAAAGAATTATTCCGATTGTTGATATCACAGCCAAATTATTAGGTAGATCAATTAAATAAAATATGGATTATTTTCTCCCCGAACCCCCATACAACCACGGTAATGCGCATAGAATTGGAATTATTATTTCTAACCTAGGCACACCTGAAGCAGCAAATACCAAAGCTGTTAGAAGGTACTTGAGTCAGTTTTTAATGGATAAAAGAGTCGTTGAAATACCAAGATTTATTTGGTGTTGGGTACTTTATTGCGCCATTTTAGTTTTTAGGCCAAAAAAATCAGCAAAAAAATATCAACAAATATGGACACGAAAAGGATCTCCATTAATGGTAAATACAAAAGAACAAACCAGATTATTAAAGATTCTAATAAGAAATAAATATAAACAGCCCGTAGAAATTGCTTTAGGCATGAATTACGACCAACCCTCAATCTCACAGGCTTTTAACCAACTTAGATCAAAGAATTGCACAAAAATACTACTATTTCCTCTTTACCCACAATATGCAGCTTCTTCGTCAGCAGCAGCCATGGACAGTCTTTGGAGGTTGCTACTAAAAACAAGAAATGTACCGGAAATCAGAACTATTAGAAGCTATCATGATCACCCAGATTATATTAATGCACTTAAAATTTCTGTTCTTAACTTCTGGGAAAAAAATAGTAAACCTACAAAATTAGTAATGAGCTTTCATGGCATCCCAAAAAGATCACGGTCTAAAGGGGACCCATATTATTATGAATGTCTTAAAACAGGCCAGCTCTTAGCTGAAGCTTTAAAATTAAAAAAGAATGAATATCAAATTTGCTTTCAATCTAGATTTGGAAAGACTGAATGGTTAAAACCCTATTTCACAGATATTATTAAAGAGCTTGGGAAAAATAAAAATAATGTACATGTAATTTGTCCTGGTTTTTCAAGTGACTGCCTCGAAACACTCGAAGAAATCAATATGGAAGGAAAGAACACATTTATAAATAATGGGGGTAAAGAATATCATTATATTCCAGCCTTGAATGGTAATCCTAACTGGATAAAGGCCATGGGTGAAATAATAGATTTACATCTATCAGGATGGATTAACCCTAAACAGTCCTTAAAACAACAAAAAAAATCGACATAAATTACAAAACAATCTATTCAAAAACTTAAAAAGAAATAAATTTATGATTTTACTTACCGGTGGAGCTGGAATGATTGGCAGTATAATTGCTTGGCATTTAAATACTATTTTAAATGAAGATCAATTTGTAATTGTCGACAATATACAAAACAAAGAACAAGAAAAAAATTTTTCAAAGCGCCACTTTATTGAGTATGTTGATAAAAAAGATCTGCAGAAATTCTTAAAAGATAAAAAAAATATTTCCTCAATACTTCACATGGGAGCAATAAGTGCCACCACCGAAACAAACTTTAATAACTTACTCGAATGCAACATCAGATATAGTCAAATGCTATGGCATTGGTGCGTTAAAAATAAAATTCCTTATATTTATGCAAGCTCTGCTGCTACCTACGGTGGAGGTGAATTTGATTACATTGATGACGAAAAAAAACTTGATCAACTGTGCCCTTTAAATGCTTATGGCTACTCCAAACATTTCTTTGATCGGTGGGTACAAAACCAAATCAATTCTAATCAACCAACACCTCCTCAATGGTGTGGTCTGAAATTTTTTAATGTGTATGGACCGAACGAATACCATAAAAACAGAATGGCAAGTGTAGTTTTCCATGCTTTTAATCAATTTCGCAATGAAGGAGAAATTAGATTATTTAAAAGTGAGCATCCTGATTACAAAGACGGTTTGCAATTAAGGGATTTTATCTATGTAAAAGATGCGGTTGATTGTGTAATGTTTTTCTTAAAAAATAATAATATTTCAGGTTTATTTAATATCGGCACAGGTCATGCCCAATCATTTAAAGAACTTGCTGAATCAGTTATCCTAAATTCCAAAGGCAACCTGTCATCTATTAGGTATATAAATATGCCAAATGATTTACAGGGTAAATACCAATACTATACCCAAGCTAATCTTGATAAGATAAGAGCTATTGGATTAAATTTAAAATTTAAAAGTTTAAACAAGGGCGTTACTGACTATGTACAAAATTACTTACTTCAACAAGATAGGTATGCATAATGTTGAAAAATAATCTAATCGACATTGTGAATAACAATTTTCATGCGCAAAATAAATGGTGCATGGTTATTGGTGACTTAATGTTAGATCAATACATTATTGGGCAAGTTGACAGGATTTCTCCGGAAGCTCCTGTTCCTGTTTTAAAAAAAAATAAACAAATAAACAGAATTGGTGGGGCTGGTAATGTAGCACTCAATCTTTTAGGTCTTGGAATAAAGCCAATTTTAATAGGGCAAATAGGTAATGACGAATATGGTGCAAAATTAACTGAGTTATTAAAAGAGAATACAATTTCTACAAAATACATCTTTAAGAAGAAAGGTATTACAACAACCAAAACGAGAGTGATGAGTGGTCATCAGCAAATAATGAGGATTGATGATGAAGCTACAATTGAACCTACAAAAAAAGATTTTGATAAAATCATAGCTCTTATTAATCAGAATCCAAATGCAATAATTATCTCTGATTACGAAAAAGGGTTATTAAATTTAAACATTTTAAAAAAAATAATTCAAACTGCCAAAAAGAAAAAAATTCCTGTGCTAGTTGATCCCAAAGGTAAAGATTTAGAAAAATATCGTGGAGTAACGGCTATCACACCTAACAAGAAGGAAGCTGCATTATTGACTAACTCAAATAATGTAAGCGAATCATCACTTGAAAATAATCTTAAAAAAGCGAGAAAACAATTTGATTTCGATTTTATTGCAATGACTCAAGGCGAGTTAGGCATCAAATACATTACAAATACAAAAACGGTCGTCATTCCGACCTCCGCATCTAAACAAGTATTTGATGTTTCAGGGGCTGGAGATACGGTTATTGCCACCTTGGCAGCGGGTATAATTTTTAATATGAATATACCTGACGCACTAAAATTAGCAAATATCGCAGCAGGGATTGTCATTGAGAAGATTGGCACTATGCCAATCAAAAGAAATGAGCTGCTTAATGTGCTTAAGCAACAAAACTATGGTCAGAAAAATAAAATATTTTCTAAAAATGAATTGTTACAAAAAGTAAATAATTTAAAACTAGAAAAATTAAAAATTGGATTTACAAATGGATGTTTTGATATTTTACATACAGGCCATGTTATTTATCTTGAGCAGGCCAAAAGCAGGGTTGATTTTTTAATTCTTGCCCTTAATACTGACTCCTCGGTAAAGAAAATTAAAGGCTCAAAAAGACCAGTAATTAACGAAGTTGATCGTGCACGAGTTCTTTGTGCGCTTGAATCAGTAGATGCCGTTGTGCTTTTTGATGAGCCTACCCCATTAAACTTAATAAAACTTATCAAGCCTGATGTTTTAATTAAAGGTAATGACTACACAATTAAGAATGTTGTAGGATCAAAAGAAATTAAACAATGGGGAGGTAAAGTAATGCTTGTGCCTGTGGTTCAGGGGAAAAGTACAACAAAAATTATCGAGAAACTTAACTAACTAAATCCCCTATCTTTTCAATAAAAATTAAATTAAACTTTTTGCAAACCTGCTCCCAATTTTTTAAATCTGTCCATCCATAAACAAAAATAAAATCTAGATTATATTTTTCAGCTACTTGAATGTCATACATTGAGTCACCCAAGAATAATGCAGGCAAGAACTTTTTATTTTTTAATTTTCTCTCAATAATTTCATGTTTTGAATTTGGGCTTCCGTAAATGCCTCCATCAAAAAAAGACTGTATTTTATTTTTATGAAATAAAAATCTTAATTCATCTTGATCTCCGCCCGATGCCACCATCCATGATGCACTAGAAGTCTTTAATTTCAGCTTTTCTATATCTGATGCAATTTCACATTCACTTAAAAGCTGTATTACTTCTTTATTTAATCGATTTACTAGTTGATCCATTGCAATGTCTGTAACTTCCTCAAGCATAATTTCTTTTAAAAAATATTGAAATTTTACATATCGAGAAATGCCAGTTAATTTTACATGATGATCAACTAATAAATCAGCCTGATGTTGATTAGCGCCATAAGCTAAAGCTGTATTTCTATATGCTTCAATTTTTTGAAAATTTGAATTTAGTATTACACCATCACAATCAAAAATGATCGTATGATATTTGCTCAAATCAACCATAAAATATTAAATACTGCTTGCCTGAAGAGCAAGCTTTGTAATCTCAGACCATTGCTTATTTTGAACTAAATTTTTAGGCGTGAGCCATGTGCCACCACATACTGGGACATTAGGCAAAGCCAGGAAATCCGATGCTGTATCTATCGTGACTCCCCCTGTTGGGCAAAACTTAATGTCAGCAAAAGGACCTGCAAATCCTTTAAGTAATTGTATGCCTCCAACAGCAACTGCTGGAAATAATTTTAAGAAATTATACCCTTCATTATTTGCCATCATAATTTCACTCCCTGTAGAAACTCCAGGAAGTAATGGTAAGCTAATATCAACACAAATTGCTCCCATCTCTGAAGTATATCCAGGACTTACAGCAAACTGAGACCCAGCTAATTTTGCATTGGTTGCATCAGCTTCTGTTCGAACCGTACCTGCTCCAATAATAGCGTCAGGTACTTTTTTAGCAATTTCCTCAATTGCCTGCAATGCGCAGGATGATCTCAAAGTTACTTCAAGCACCTTAATACCCCCTGCCAATAAAGCCTCAGCTAGTGGTACAGCATCATCAACATGGTCTATTACAATCACAGGAATTACTGGACCGTAATCAGCCAACTCAATAGTCTTCATATTATTAATTTCTTTAGTTTAGGTTATCCAAGTAATGGCACCCTTTTCGGCTGACAAAACATTATTTCTCATACTCGCAAAAAGATCTCTTCCAATTCCGTTGTTATTTTTAATTTTTTGGGCTTCTGTCATTTGATCTGGCTTTCTCTCTGCCCATTCATTTTCATCAATAAGCACATCCATAGAACCTACAATTGCATTTATTCTGATCATATCGCCCTCTTTTATTTTGGCAATAGCACCCCCTGCTGCGGCTTCTGGACTCATATGAATAGCAGCAGGAATTTTTCCTGAAGCGCCACTCATTCTACCATCTGTTACAATCGCAACTTTAAATCCCTTATCTTGTAGGATTGATAATGGTGGGGTGAGTTTATGAAGCTCTGGCATGCCATTTGCTTTAGGTCCTTGAAAACGAATAACCGCAATAAAATCTTGATTTAGTTTATCTTCATCAAAAGCAGCCAATAACTCTTCTTGACTATTAAAAATAAGTGCGGGAGCTTCAATAATATGCTTTTCTTTAGGAACAGCTGAAGTTTTAATAACAGATCGACCAATATTCCCTTTCAGCAACATAATGCCACCCGACTGACTAAAAGGATTATCAGCTTTTCTAATAATAGTTTCATCCCCACTCTCTTTAGGTAAATTAACCCAAGTAAGCTTCCCATCTTTTAATTCAGGTTGTTTACCATAATTAACTAGCCCACCATGACTAACTGTAATGACTTCTGGGTACATACAACCGACGTCAATTAGCTCTCTAATTATAAAAGCAGGTCCCCCAGCTTTTTGAAATTCATTTACATCAGCCTCGCCATTTGGATAAATGCTCGCTAAAAGCGGGACAGATTTCGCTAAATCATGAAAATCAGTCCAATCAATTACAATTCCTGCAGCTCGAGCAATTGCGACCCAATGAATTAAATGATTAGTAGATCCTCCAGTAGCTAAGAGGGCTGCCATTGCATTAATAATAACCTTCTCATCCACAAGCTCACCAATAGCATTTGTATTCTTTTTTAATATATTTTCAATAATTAATTTAACAGCTTCCTCCGTAAATGAGCGACGCATACCATCATAAGGATGAACAAAGGCAGCCCCGGGCACATGTAAGCCCATTGCTTCCATTAACATTTGATTGCTATTAGCTGTACCATAAAATGTGCAAGTGCCCTCCCCATGATAAGCGGCTGATTCCGAACTTAATAACTCTTCTCGGCCAATTTTGCCCTGAGCATACTGCTCTCTCACTTTTGATTTAGTTGAATTGTCAATGCCAGTTGACATAGGTCCGGCAGGAATAAAAATAGCTGGAAGATGTCCAAAATGCAATGCTCCAATAAGCAAACCAGGGACAATCTTGTCACAAATACCAAGCATCAACATTCCATCGAAGACATCATGTGATAATCCAATTGACGTGGCCATGGCAATAGTATCTCTTGAGAAAAGACTTAATTCCATTCCCGGCTCACCTTGAGTAACCCCGTCACACATGGCAGGAACGCCTCCAGCAACCTGTACTGTTGCACCAAATTTTGCGGCAGATTGTCTAATTATTTCGGGATACCCCTCGTAAGGCTTATGGGCAGACAATATGTCATTATAGGAAGTGATGATTGCGAGGTTAGGTTTTTTTTCCTCAATTAACTTTAACTTATCATTGGCGGGAAGTGCCGCAATAGCATGGGCAATATTAGCACACCCCATTCTGTCAGCACCTCTATCTCGCTTCTTCATAATGCCTAGTCTTTGTAGATAAGCAACTCTAGTGGGACGGCTTTTTTCCTGAATTCGTTCCGTTATTTCAATTATTGATTGTTTCATGCTTTAAATTTTGTTAGGAATAGTTTTCTATTATCATAGATAAAATGCAAGTAAGTCAACTTTACTATGAATCTAATTTGATAAGGATAGAAAAAATAAAAATAAAAAAAATACTTATTACTTGAAATATATGAATTAGCCTCCATGTATAGGTCACGTTAACATTTAAAATCAATTCAATTATGGTAAAAAAAAATACAAAAACATCCGACAAGAAAAAAGTAGGTTTAGCAGAAACTGAAAAAATAGAAGAATTAGAAGCCCAAATTCTTTATGCAAAAGCCGAAACAGAAAATGCTAGAAAAAGAGCTTTAGACGAAATGGATAAAGCTAGAAAATATGCAATAGAAAAATTAAGCTTAGAAATATTATTAGTGAAAGATAGTCTTGATGCAGCTCTATCAATAGAAAAAGCCTCAATACAAAGCTATAAGGATGGAGTCGAACTCACACTTAAACAACTAAATAGTATTTTTGATAAATTTAATATAGAAGAATTAGATCCGCATGGAGAAAAATTTGATCCAAACTTTCACCAGGCAATGACTATGATTGAATCAGATAAAGAGCCTAATAAAGTGTTATCAGTGATACAAAAGGGTTATAAATTAAATGACAGAGTTTTACGCCCTGCTCTAGTAACAGTTTCAAAAGAAAAATAAATTAGGTTGAAATTTACTTAGATGACCCCATCTATTAGAAATATAAGAAAAATAAAATTAAATAAATAAAGGAAAGACAAGCAATGGGAAAAATTATTGGGATTGATTTAGGAACTACAAACTCCTGTGTTGCAGTAATGGAAAATGGAAAGCCAAAGGTTATTGAAAATTCTGAAGGCACAAGAACAACTCCTTCTATTGTAGCTTATCAAGATAAGGGCGAATCTTTAGTAGGTGTACCTGCTAAACGTCAGGCAGTTACAAACCCAAAAAATACTATATATGCCGTTAAACGACTAATTGGTAGGAAATTTAAAGAAGACGAAGTTCAAAAAGATATCAATCTCATGCCCTACACAATAACCAAGGCTGATAATGGGGATGCGTGGGTTGAGGTTGAAGGAAAGTCAATAGCGCCCCCTCAAATTTCGGCTGAAATTCTAAGAAAAATGAAAAAAACAGCTGAAGATTACCTTGGTGAAAAGGTAACTGAGGCAGTAGTGACAGTTCCAGCCTACTTTAATGATAGCCAAAGACAGGCAACAAAAGATGCTGCGAAAATTGCCGGGCTTGAGGTTAAGAGACTTATTAATGAACCAACAGCAGCAGCGCTTGCTTTTGGTTTAGATAAAAAAGAGGGAGATAAGAAGATTGCTGTCTACGATCTAGGTGGAGGTACATTTGATATATCAATTATTGAAATATCGAATGTAGATGGAGAGCATCAATTTGAAGTATTATCTACTAACGGCGATACTTTTTTAGGTGGAGAAGATTTTGATAATAGAATTATTGACTTTCTAGCAGAAGAATTTAAAAAAGAGAATGGAGTAGATCTCACAAAGGATATACTTGCTAAACAAAGATTAAAAGAAGCTGCGGAAAAAGCTAAAATTGAATTATCGAGTAGCACACAAACTGAGGTAAATCTTCCATATATTACTGCTGATGCTTCAGGACCGAAACATTTGGTTGTTAAAATAACTCGAGCCAAACTTGAATCTCTAGTTGACGAATTAATTGAAAGAACTATTGCCCCTTGTCAAACTGCGATTAAAGACTCAGGGCTAAGTACAAACGATATTTCTGATGTTATTCTTGTAGGTGGTCAAACTCGGATGCCTAAAGTCCAAGAAAAAGTTAAAAAAATATTTGGAGTAGAACCAAGAAAAGATGTTAATCCGGATGAAGCAGTTGCTGTAGGCGCAGCTATTCAAGCTGGCGTACTACAAGGTGACGTTAAGGATGTACTCCTACTTGATGTTTCACCTTTAAGTCTAGGAATTGAAACACTTGGTGGTGTCATGACAAAATTAATCAAGAAAAATACTACGATTCCAACTAAAGCATCACAGATTTTCTCTACCGCAGAAGATAATCAAAGCGCAGTAACAATTCATGTCATGCAAGGCGAAAGAGAAATGGCTTCTAACAATAAAAGTCTAGGTCAATTTAATCTTACTGAAATTCCTTCAGCTACAAGAGGAACACCTCAAATCGAAGTTACCTTTGATATTGATGCTAATGGAATATTGCATGTACATGCAAAAGATAAAGCCACTGGTAAAGAAAATAAAATTAAAATCAAAGCCAATGGCGGCTTAAGTGAAGAAGAAATTAAAAAAATGGAAGAAGATGCAGAAAAACATGCCGAGGAAGATAAAAAACTTCGTGAACTTGTAGATACAAAAAATACTGCAGAGGCAATGATACATTCAGTAAACAAAACAATGAGTGATCATAAAGATAAAGTTGAAGCTGAAGAAAAAACAAAAATAGAGGCTGCAATAAAAGATCTAGAGGAAGTATTAAAAGGTGATGACAAAGAAAAAATTGAGGCAAAGAATAAGATACTATCTGAAGCATCTCAAAAACTTGGAGAAAAAGTATATGCTGAGCAACAAGCCCAACCTCAAAAAGAATCCCCTTCTGGTAAACAGGATGAAAAAACAGTAGATGCTGAAGTGGTTGATGCAGAGTTTGAAGAAGTCCAAAAAGAAGAAAAATCAGATAAATAATCAATTTGAGTAAAGTTAATTAATTGACTTTACTTACTACATTCTATGGCCGAAAAAAAAGATTACTATGAAGTACTGGACTTAAGTCGCCAAGCATCTAACGATGAAATCAAAAAAGCTTTTAAAAAGCTTGCGATGAAACATCATCCAGATCGAAATCCAGATAATCCAAAATCAGAAGAAAGCTTTAAAGAAGCTAAAGAAGCATATGAAATTCTGTCTGACTCTCAAAAGCGATCAGCCTATGATCAGTATGGCCATGCAGGTGTAGATCAAAGCATGGGTGGTGTAGGCGCTGATGGGTTTAACGACTTTGGGGATGCTTTTGGAGATATTTTCGGTGATATTTTCGGTGGGCGGCAAAATCAACGCTCCAATGTATCTCGTGGTGCTGACCTTAGATATAACATAGAAATTTCTTTAGAAAAAGCTGCAAAAGGAACTGAAACAAAAATAAGAATTCCAGTTTTAGTAGGATGTAAATCATGTGATAGCTCTGGCGCAAAAAAAGGTACGTCACCTTTAACTTGTACAACCTGCCAAGGGCATGGTCAAGTTAGAATACAACAAGGTTTTTTCTCAGTTCAACAAACATGTAACAAATGTCATGGTTCTGGAAAAGTTATTAATAATCCATGCCATAACTGTAGTGGCACAGGTCGACTAGAAGAAAATAAAACACTATCCGTAAAAATCCCAGAAGGTGTTGACGATGGAAATCGAATTAGATTAAGCGGTGAAGGTGAAGCTGGAATTAATGGTGGTCCATCAGGCGATCTTTATATTGTTATTAGTCTAAAACAACATAGAATTTTTAAACGAGATGGAGGTGATATTCATTGCGAAATGCCCATCAGTTTTTCAACTGCTGCCCTAGGTGGCCAAATTGAAATACCCACACTAAATGGTCATGCAAAAATAAAAATACCTGCCGAAACCCAAACGGGGGCTGTATTTAGACTACGAGGAAAAGGTATAAAACCTGTACGAGATAGCCAATATGGCAATCTTCATTGCCATGTAGTTGTAGAAACGCCCGTTAAGCTAACTGATAAACAAAAAAAAATACTAGAAGAGCTTGAAGTAATGAACCAAAAAGACAGGGATAAACATAGTCCAAGAACGAAAACCTGGTTGAATAAGGTTAAAGATTTCTTTGAATAAATTTTTAAGATATTTTTTTCTGAATATTTTTAAATTTTACTAAAAGCTCATCCTTACTTTCGACAATATCAGGATTTAATGGGATGCAATCAACAGGACATACCTCTCTGCATTGAGGATTATCAAAATGACCTATACATTCCGTACATAGATGTGAATGTATTTCATATATCTCAATACCTTGAAAGATTGCATCATTAGGGCACTCTGGCTCACATACATCACAATTAATGCATTCGTCTGTAATCATTAATGCCATATTTATTTATTTTATATTTTTTAAGTAATTGTTAACTTCAGAAGATAAAAATTTAGAAGTATCGCCATCTAAACTTAGAATTTGCCGCACAATTGTAGAAGATATACTTTTAACTGAATCAGATGAGGCTAATAATAAAGTCTCTACCTCTTTATCCATAATATTATTCATTCCAGCCATCTGAGATTCATAATTAAAATCACTAGTATTTCTTACTCCTCTTACTATAACTTGTGCTTTTTTCGCTTTAGCAAAATTGATAGTGAGTCCCTGATAGCTTTCAAAAGATACATTAGGAAAATCCTTAGATGCCAAATTCACTAACGCTAATCGATGGTCTAAATGTAAATTAGAATGTTTTGTATTGTTTTGAGCAACACCAATAATAAGATAATCAAATAATCTTGACGCTCTAAAAATTATTTCTTCATGGCCTAATGTAATTGGATCAAATGTACCAGGATAAATTGCAATCATAACAACATATTAATTATCTTATTAGATAGAAGTATACCTTCCCTGCTCTAGATGTTTTATATATTTCAAACATTTTCTCAGGAATCTCTTGGTCAGACTCAAAATAAATAATACCTTCAGGATTAAGTAATTGCCGAAGCCGATCAATTAGCAATAAAGTTTCATTCATCTTGAAAGGGGGATCACAAAAAATAATGTCAAAAGATTCGGAGTTATTTTTAATAAAAAGCTCAGCATTCATATTTTTAATAAAAGCATGCTCGACATTTAATTTTCTTTTATTATCTATAAGGTTGAGATATACCTCATAATTACTTTCAATAAAGATGCAAGAAGATGCATTTCTTGATAAAGCCTCAAGTCCTAGGGAACCACTTCCTGAAAAAAGATCAAGACATTTTTTATTACTCAGATCCTGACCCAACCAATTAAAAAGAGTTTCTCTAATTCTTCCGAGAGTGGGCCTTAATCCTTCTGCATCGCGAAAAAAAATTTTCTTTCTTTTCCAAGCTCCTCCAATAATCTTAACAGTATTTTTTTTTATATTTAATCTACCCCAACAATAACAATAGAAAATTTATTCATATCCACACGTCTTTGAAAAGCTGATTTAATCTCTTCGATTGTAACCGCATTAACTTTTTCAGAGAATGTCTTTAAATAATCGAGAGGGTAATTATAAAATGCCATCATACTAATATAGCTTAATATTTTTTTATTGCTATCCAGCCTAAGTGGAAAACCACCAATAATATTATCTTTTGCAGCCTGCAATTCTTTTCTGTTAGGACCTTCCTGAATAAACTTAACAATAATTGATTTCACTAACTTTAGAGCCTCATCTATTTGTTCTTTTTTAGTTTGCAAGCCAATTTGGAAAGGCCCAGCTTGAGCTAATGGCACAAAATAACTGTATACGCTATAAACCAAACCTTTTCCCTCTCTAATCTCATTAGTCAACCTTGAGCCAAAACCACTTCCTCCCAGTATATGATTTCCAACATAAAGTGGAAAAAAATCTGCGTCTCCTCTTTTCATTACTGGATAACCAAAATATAAATGTGCCTGCTTTGCTGGATGACTAATTTTAGTCTCAGATTTTTTACTATCTTCTACCAAAGGAATTTTATTAACACCGAAATCTACTGGCAATTCTTCAATTAATTCTTTTGACACCTTCTCAGCTTCTGTCCTAGTTAAATCTCCTACAATCACTATTGTGACCTGATTAGCCAAATAATGTTGTTTGTAAAACTTTATTAAGTCACCAGACTTAATTTTAATTAGAGTTTCTATTTTCCCAGACTCCGGAAGTCCGTAAGGATGATCCCCATACAAAGCATACATAAATGCCTTGTATGCAATAGATTCTGGCATAGTTTGTGCCTGAGATATGTTGGCAATATATCGCTTCTTTTCTCTTTCTAAGATATCTTCTTTAAAATCTGGTTTTTGAAGCACAAGCTTAAATAATTCAATTGCTTGCTTGCTTTTCTCAGACAATGTCCTTAAAGAAAAACTGCTTTTGTCTCTGTCAAACAGACTATTTAATTGAGCGCCAATATCTGTAAAACGATTAGACAGGTCTCTTTCATTAATTCCTCCCGACCCCGAAATCATTAAATGATTAGTTAAGGAAGCAAGACCATTCTTATCAACACTATCTCTTGAGCTTCCAGCCTGAAATGAGACCTCAATATCTAACATTGGTAAATCATGATTTTCTACAAAATAAACACGCGCACCATTTTCCGTAGCCCAATGTTGTATTTTTAATTCAGCATTTAAAAATGAACAAAAGAAAAAGAGTAAGAAAACAAGAGGTCCCTTAATGAGCATAAGGCTTACCTTTTAGATAATTATTCGATTTTAATGGTTGTGGATCCAATGTCACAATAGTTAAATAATCATCTTTAAAATATTCTTTAGCGACTTTCTGAATTTGTTTAGATGTTACTTTTTTTATATTCTCAATATAACTATCCATTATTTTATGGGAATATCCCATTGTTTCTAACTGTCCTATTTGCATAGCCTGATAAAAAATAGAATCTTTTTGGTAAACGTCATTCGCAATGACACTTACCTTAACTCTATTTAGCTCGACATTAGTAACCCCTTCATCAATAATTTTTTTTAATTCGGCTTTTAAAGCTAGTTCGATTCTCTTAACAGACATACCTTCACTAGGTGTCGCATATAATTCAAATGAACCTAGCCCTCCTCGACTTACCATACTATATCTTGCACCTACACTTATCGCCAAACGACTATCACGCACTAGCTGTTGATTTAATCTAGACGTGCTTGAATTTGATAAAATACCAACCAATACTTCAAATGCAAAAGCATTTACTCCTATATCTGTTAAATCTTTACTTAATACAGGCGCACGGTAACCCATTTGAATAAAAGATAACTGACTTGGAGCTTTTAACACCGCTCTTCGCAATCCGTTTTGTTGTGGTTCTAATTGGGGCTTTCTTTGAGAGATTTGATAGGCTGGAATATTTCCAAAATACTCTTCCGCCAAACTAAACACTTCTTGTTTATTAATATCACCAGCTATCACTAGAATAGCATTATTTGGACTATACCATGTCTTATACCACTCAACAGCATCAACATAAGTCATATTTTCTAGATCATTCATCCAGCCAACAATTGGTCTGCCATAAGGATGTGCCCTAAACATCATGGAGTTAAATAATTCATTTACTTGAGCTTTTGGATTATCCTCAGTGCGCCAAAGCCTTTCCTCCATTACCACCTTAATTTCTTTATTAAATTCCACTTCACTGATAATTAAATTTTGCATCCTATCAGCCTCCATTTTAAAGGATATAGGTAATTTAGATTTTTCCATCTGTTGAAAATAACAAGTGTAATCGGCACCGGTGAATGCATTATCTCTTCCACCAGCTGCTGCAATAATCTCAGAAAATTCTCCAGGCTTAGTAGTCTTTGTTCCTTTAAACATCATGTGCTCTAAAACATGTGCAACGCCAGTTTTACCATTAACTTCATCAATACTACCTGCTCGATACCAAACTTGAGAAACAACAACAGGCGACCTATGATCTTCCTTTACAAATACTTTCATTCCATTGGAAAGAATTGCTTGATGAACTTCGGCATTCACAACAAATGGAAGTAATAATAAAAAATATATGCCTTTCAATAAATTCACATTCAATCCTTTTAATTAATACTTGTATAATAAACAATAAAATAAATTCACTTTCAACAGTTATTATATTAAGTTCTAACCAATAAAAAAAATTAAATGTTCAATCTTCTAAAAAAATTAATAAAAAAACCTTCTAAGACCAAAGCTAAATCAAATATAGTTGCAATTAAACGCTCTAAACCTTCAACATCAAAAACTAAAATCCCTAAAAAAATAGTTGAAACTAAACCAAGGTCTGAAAAAACAGAAATTTTTTCTTTTTCTGAAAAAATTAAAAAAGGTCTCAGCAAAACTCGAGAACAATTAAGTACTCAACTAACTGAATTATTTTCAAGTCACAAAATTGATGAAGAATTTTATAATGAGCTTGAAATGATTCTTCTAACAGCTGATGTTGGCATTTCTGCAACCACAATGCTAATTGAAAAAACTCGTGAATCAGTTAGAGAAAAAAAAATAAAAAACCCTGCGGAACTAAAGAATATACTAATGTCTCATCTCATTAAACTTCTCAAAACAATCGAAAAACCTTTAAATATTAATCACACACCCCCTTTTATAATTATGGTTGTGGGTGTAAATGGAACAGGAAAAACAACCTCTATTGGTAAATTAACTAAATTATTCCAAGCTAAAAATAAAAAAGTTTTAATTGCGGCTGGTGATACATATAGAGCGGCAGCAGTAGAGCAGCTTAGCGTGTGGGGAAAAAGAAATAATGTACAAGTAATTACACAAAAAAAAGGTGACCCTAGCGCGGTTATATTTGATGCTGTTAATTCGGCAAAAGCTAAAAATATTGATGTTGTCATTG
>Ga0209554_1000768_pt1 | contig 26336 bp, 25 predicted proteins | sample MarorgKNORR_S2LV_5_FD_188221 | JGI IMG/M metagenome (GOLD analysis project Ga0209554, IMG submission 188221) | Marine microbial communities from the Southern Atlantic Ocean, analyzing organic carbon cycling - Bottom_A/KNORR_S2/LV (SPAdes) (version 2) | ecosystem: Environmental > Aquatic > Marine... | reverse complement strand
AATCTCCGGGCCCCGGTCCGCGATCTGGTCCTTGAACGTTTTCGGGGCCCTGATGCGATGATGAGCCTGCAAGCAAAAACAGCAGCGCAGCGGAAACGAACATAAGCACATACCGGCGCATTGTCGGCAAGGGATATCGTGAACGGACTGTCACCTGGCGGTGCTTCATACGATTCACCGTAGCCGGTCTGGCGAGGCCACGCATCGGGGCAATCGGTAGTCGGCCCCTTGATTAACCGCTCACGTCTGACGACATCAGCTCGGCGATGCTGAAGATCACGTGGAATGGCTGGCAGTAGATCATGGCGGATTTGTACGAGGACAGGTCCTCACCGTCCGGGATGCCGTAGTTCTGGTTTCCGCGATTACCCTTCAGGCCGCCAAGGTCCAGGTAGCCCTGCGATTTGTCCCGACCTTCCGGGTCTTTCAGTAGCAGGACGTGGAGGTCGGGGCCATTCGTTACGTCCAGGTTTTCAAGACGGAGAACGCTGGAGCCGTTCCCGAGCCGGTAGATCGTCGCCTGGCCACTGCCCTTGTGGATGAAGTCTTCGTCCTCAAACTCTCCGCTCGATATCACTACGGCGTCTGCGGCCGACATACCCGGTGTCATCACGTCGTCTGACGTGTCGTTCATCTTTGCCGCGGTCACCATCATCGACTCCGCCTCGGCGCGCGTCACACTGTCGGGGATGGTGGCATTTACCGTAAGCGGAAACTCCTCGTCCACGGTGACGTTGTTGAACAGGGGCGAGAACAGCCACCATGCGAGGGCAACCGCGTGAACCGCGACCGCAACCGCTATCGCCAACGCGATAACGGTGATGGTTTTGCGCTTACGGGTCGATGTGGCTCGACGGATCATCTGCATTGCTCACCCCCAAGCAATTAAGACGAGAAATCTAAACTTCTCCTGTTTAATCAGACGTTACGTTTCCCGTAATACACAGATCGGATAGAAACCGATTTCGGAAACTCTAATCTAACTGCTCTAAGTACCGGGCCATGAGTTCCGTATGTCGACGCCTGATGACTTCCGGCGTGAGATCTTCACGATCGAGATCCTCGAGACCCGGCGACCAGAGTTCCACCTCGGGGAATGATTGGACCAAGACGTGCGTGGTCCAGAGGGGTAGTAATTCAAGACTTCGCCCTGACTCTTGAGCGTATTCACGGACAAGCACATCTGCGCCCAGATCCCAGCCCTGAAGTCTGAGGTCCATCGAGGTATAGGCAAGGTCCAGAATCGGATCCCCCAGGCTCGCGCCTTCCCAGTCGATGACCGCTTTCAGGTTCTGTCCTGCCCAGAGAATGTTTGCGAGCCAGAGATCATTGTGAAGAATGGCCGTATCCCCGATCGGGGCATCAGCGAATGCGGCAACTCCAACGCGCCAGACCCGATCAGCATCCGCTAATTTTGAAAAATTCTGAGCAGCGGTTGGGGATGAATATTTACGACTGATCTCTACTCGATTGTCCTTCAGCAAAGCCGACACATCGGGGTCAACTGGAATAGCGTGAAGGCTTACGAGGAACCTGGCCATCTGACGCGCCCAATCCGTCTCGTCTTCAGGTCGGGTGAGCGGCTCGCCGTCGATGTACTCAAGTACAAGGGCCGGTTCCGGGAATATCTGATTTGTATCGACCCAGACCGGTGCGGACACGGGTAGACCGGCTGTACTGAGAAGCCGAAGTATCGCTACCTCCCTATCGGCGTGTTCCTGCCCTTTCGATGCCACCCATTTGCCGTAACGTCTCAGGATCACCTTTCTCTGTCGTCCGGAGTCGTCCGTTAGCCTCAGCAACTCCATCGTCGCGTCGATCCCGCCGCCCAGCCGACGCAACAACTCCAGGCCGCCCTCCACGTCTAACTCAACGGCAAGAGCGGTTAGCTGATCCGGTGTCGGGCTCGGGTTGCTAACTGACAAACTGATGATCCTTGCGGAGGCCCGCAGTTGTTGTCTGGACTACATGGCGCTCTACGCTCTAACTAACTGGGGCCATGCTCACGCATTAGGGCCGCTAACTCTGCGTCAGTCTGATTGCCGGACGCATCCAGAGTGTCCGCCACCGCCAGTCTGTCGGCATCGCTGCGGTTCTGGTTGAATTTGAACTTGGCCTCGATGGAGGTGACCGTCATTCGGAAGCCCACGATGCCGCCTATTAGACTCGCCTTGAGCTCCGGGTTCGGAGGCGCAGATGGGTGATCAAGCGCCCGTGACTCGTGAAACTTCACCATCTGGTCCACATGAGCTGAGAGCCATTACCGGTCATCGATCAGCTTCAGTGGCCCCCGCATATGCACGATGGCGAAGTTCCAGGTCGGTACTGCGGGCGCTGTTTCGTACCACTCTGGCGAGATGTAGGCGTCGGGACCCTGGAATATCGCAAGAGATTCAGACGCGCCATCGATTGACCTCCAGTGGTCGTTCGCCCGGGCCATGTGTCCGTTGATGATTCCTGCATCTTTAGACGAGCTAGCGGGCTCATACAAAAGCGGCAGGTGAGTCGCCTTTATGCCGTCAGACGACGGCGTGATCAAGGTTGCAAAACCGCTCTCGGAGACGATTTTCTCTATCGCCTCCGGGTCTTCGATCTTGAAATAAGGGGGAATGTACATTCTTGAAGTTTAGTCCCCACACGTTGGAACTATCCGTAATTGGAACCGCCGTTTCACGTTTTTCGTATTCTCGTTGAACGGAATCAATTATCGGCCATCGTAATGGACTTCTTTCCCCAGGAAATCTGCGACGCGCTCCAGGACATTGATGTTGACGCGTTCGTAACGGCGCCCACCGGCCGCGCAGTGGAAATCGCTGAGGGCCCGATCCGCTAGGTAATTTCCATTGACGGGTGTGTCGCCGGTTGCTGCGGAGGGTACTTTTCGTTCGATGTACCCGACGAACGCATCCAGCGTCACCCACAGATTTATATTCGATCGTCACGGGTGAAGGAGATACCCTTGATCGGGCCTATTAGAGACATCCGCTGGAAATTGGGCACGATTCGAGATATCGATCAACCCTTGAAGTGGACGGACCGAAAAAGAAAGTTCGGCAATTACGTCGTCGGACATATGGCCCTCAGCAAAGACATCAGAGATCGTTTGATACGTGACGGCGCCGATGTGGACATTGGTCTCGAGACGGGAGAACAATCCTGGTCTATTTTTCCGTGGGGCGAAATCGCAACCTGGGAGATACGTCCCCTGCTCTCGAGGCAGAAGTTTGAGCTCTACAAGGCGCTGGCACGTGCTCTTCTCGCGATGCCGATGCCTGCCGCGCCCCTGAACCAGAGACCGGGTGGGGAAGAAGAGTAACGATGGCGCCGGTCAGGTTGACTGTTCCTCGTTTAGCCTCTCGAGCAGCCCGTCGGTGTCGGATACGCCCCAACTTTCCACGAACTTGCCGTCCTCGACGCGCCTGAATTGCATGGCCGACCATGACACCTTTTTGCCGGTGGGTTCGAGGTCCCTGAACTTGCCTTTGTGGGCGCCGCTATAGGTCAGGTGGAAGGCCAGCAGGTCGCCCTCGGCGATGATCTGGTTTATCTCTACGTGGAAGTCCGGGAAAGCAGCAAGTATTTTGTTGTGGTTGTCCCGGTAGCCCTCGGGTCCACGGGCGTCTGAGCTGTGGTCGATGTAACCGGGTGCGACAAACTCTTCCATACGCTCAGGCGCGCTCGGGTTGACGACTTCTTTGAGGAATCGACGAAATAGTTCTTTGTTGTTTTGTTGTTGGTCCGTTTGTGGCATTTCAATCGTGTGGTCGCGAGCGTTGATATTGGAATACCGCGTTGTTGCATCCCCGCACTTCGAGAGTCTCAGCGTTGGATTTACAAACCCCGGTGAAGGTGCATGACCGTCTTTCGGTCACTGATCGGAATACTATCGGCTACCGATGACAGAACCGGAATTGCGGTAGCATGCCGCAACTATGCCACTTGGTGACTTTGTAGACTCTGACACTTCACCGAAACCGCTCGTGATCGGGCGGACTTTGCGGTTCCTCTTCGGGCTCGGAGCAACGTTCTATTTCGTCTACAACCTCGTCGTTTACGACGCCCTTGTCGGCACAGACCTGCCAGAGCTCGGATACTTCATACTGATCGCGATCGCCTGGTGGTACTTCTCGGACGCATTCATCGTCGGTCTCGGCCTGCCGTGGGGACGATGGCCCCAGATCGCCGTGGTCCCGGTGATTGCGGTGCTTATTGGGTTTAGTTTCATCGCCGACGGAGACGCCTGGGGATCGCCCGTTGCCTGGGGCGTATACATAGCGAGTCAGTTCTTCTTCGGTTTCATCGGTCCTTCATTCATACTTGCGGCGATCTTTGCCGTGCCCGGCTGAGAGTTCAGGGGCATGCCCTACGTGGTGGGGTTGATACGAAGACAACCGGCGACGAAGCACCCTTGAGGCGGTCTCTTCACCCCTCTTGATGAGTGGGAACGGAATCTTTAGCAATCCCTGTGTGGCTTGACGAACCGTGACCGGCCCAGCAGACTTTCGCACCAGCCGGTATCTCATGGCGATCAATCCCATATCGAGAGGAGACGTGATGCAAGTCCTGACTTTTCGCACTTACTCGCGATTCATTTCTATGGATGATTGCCTGCCCACGCCCGACACCCTGAGTTAGATCAGCGTCCAACTGCGGGTACGCCATCCTTACGTGGAGACCCAAGGTTGAATTCTCATGCCCTCGGGGAACCGGCATCCCCATTTCTTGTTTCCATAGGCTGGGACGAACACGTCTCTGCCCATTTCTCAGAACACCACGCCGCCGGCCTCAAGCCCGGCCGTGTCGCCCGCGTCGATCGCATATCGTCCATGGTCCTGACCGAAAACGGGTCGATCCGGGCGGAGCCATCGACCGACATGCTGTACACATCGGACAAGGAGCAGCTGCCCGCCGTCGGCGATTGGGTAGGGATGCTGCCGAGGCCGCGGCACGACACGGACTCGATCGAGGTCGTGTTGCCGAGACGGTCGGTGCTGGCGCGAACCCGCGGCGGTTCTGATAGTAGATCGGCCGTCCGAGAAATACAGGTCATCGCGACCAACATCGACTTCGTTTTCACCACTCACACGGCGGTCAAGACCAATATCGCCCGGCTGGTCCGAGAGGTCGCCCAGATCGAACAGAGCGGGTCCACCCCCGTCATCCTTCTTACCAAGTCGGATCTCGTGGCGGACCCATCCGAGGTCCTAGAGCAGATCGAAAACACCGCCCCCGGACTCAGGGTCCACCTGACAAGCGGTCTGACCGGCGACGGGGTGGATGAACTGCGCCAGTACCTGACAGGGAATCGGACGGTCGTATTTATTGGCGCTTCCGGGGTCGGCAAGTCCACGATCTCCAATCTTTTGCTCGGGAGCGAGCTGCTCGCGACAAGAGAGGTACGGGAGTACGACGGAAAGGGCAGGCACACCACGACGGCGCGACACCTCATGCCTATCCCCGGCGGCGGCGTGCTTATAGACACTCCCGGAATGCGCACCTTCACGTTGCAGAACGCGGAGGAAGGTATTGCAGAGGCGTTTTCGGATATCACCGAGCTGGCCGAAGAGTGTGGGTTCCGGGACTGCCGACACGAGGGGGAGCCGGGCTGTGCCGTGCAGTCAGCGATTGCCAGCGGTGAGTTGAATTCGGAGCGGTTCGAATCATTCCTGAAGCTCGGCCGGGAGATGCAGAACGAGCGAAGCAAGACGGGCAAGGCGTTGTCCGCGGAGGACCGGACTCGGCTGCGTGCCCGAACAAAGTTTTACAAGAAACCCATCAAAAAGCGGGAGCGATAGGCGGGGAGATCAACTACCCCACCTGTTCTCTTTTATTGACGGTCTCGGTTGGGCCGCAGCGTATCTGGGATAGGTGACGGTCGTTCTGTTTTGGCGATGTTGTGTCATCCCAAGCGTAGCCGAGGGATCTCCACCGGAAGGCCTTCTGGCGAACTGATCACGTTTCGTGGAGACGATCGTTCTCCCTCATCCTTCCACGGAAGGACAGGCTCCCAGCCCTCTCCCGCTGGGAGAGGCGATGTCGGGCGCTGCCCATTCCTACCGTGTACTCTCTCACCTGCCTGCATTCAGGATGGCCGTATGCCGGGGGGAGACATAAACTCCGTATGATAAGGATGTTCCCGGGTGCCTCATCCAACGGTTTCGTTCGGGTGTGACGCTTCTGTATTGCAACATTAGAACATCCGTGCTAGCGTCATCACCGCCGCCGGGAACGGACACAAAAAAGAAGCGTCCGGCCGGGGGCCAATAAGTAAATAAACGCCGACAGGTCTGCCAGAAGAAGAGGCAATAGATATGTCCCCACTCCGTAACGCCAAAGCCGCCCGAGCTGAAAAACCCGTCAATACCAACGGGAACCGCTCCGAGCGTGAGAAGGCGTTGGAGCTAGCGCTGGCTCAGATCGACAAGGCGTTCGGTCGCGGCGCAATCATGAAGTTGAGTGACCGGGGTGACCAGGACATCGACGCCATTCCCACGGGCTCTATCGCTCTCGACATGGCGCTCGGCATAGGCGGTCTGCCCCGCGGCCGTGTGGTGGAGATCTTCGGGGCCGAGTCAGCCGGCAAGACGACTCTTGCTTCACACGTGATCGCCGAGGCGCAGAAACTTGGCGGCACCGCCGCTTTCATAGACGCCGAGCACGCCATGGACCCTGCTTACTCGAAGTTGATCGGCGTGGATATCGACTCCCTGCTCGTATCACAGCCCGACTCTGCGGAACAGGCGCTTGAGATCACGGATTATCTGGTGCGTTCCGGCGCCCTGGACGTTATCGTGATCGACTCGGTCGCGGCGCTGGTGCCGATGGCCGAGCAGGAAGGCGAGATGGGCGATACCCACATCGGTCTCCAGGCCCGCCTCATGTCACAGGCCCTCCGCAAGCTAACCGGCTCTGTGGCACGCACAAGCACCACCCTTATCTTCATTAACCAGTTGCGTGAGAAGGTGGGCGTGGTGTTCGGAAATCCGGAGGTCACTCCGGGCGGGCGGGCGCTCAAGTTCTACGCTTCGGTACGCATCGACCTCCGCCGTATGGAGGCAATTAAGAACGGGACCGAGATCATCGGGAACCGCGTTCGTGCCCGGGTCGTCAAGAACAAGGTCGCTGCGCCGTTCCGTGTTGCCGAGCTTGAGTTTCTCTTCAAAGAGGGCATCAGCAAGGAAGGCGCTCTGCTCGACCTTGGTGTTGAACACGGGATCCTGAAGAAGAGCGGATCATTCTTCTCTTACGGCGATACACGCCTGGGCCAGGGACGCGAGGCTGCCCGAACGTTCCTGAAGCGGGAAGTAGCTATCAGAGACGAGATCGACGCCGGTATTCGCGCTGCGGTGGCGGCGAAAGACTCGCCGCCGGCCCCGGCTCTGGCGTCGGCAAAGTCTTCTTCTGAGTCCACAGATTCTTCAGAATCCGAAGACTAGATCTGACCTCGCACCCACGTTTCCAGGCCTGATAAGGCTCGGATTTACAGTTAAAGGCCCGTTCCCACGAACGGGCCTTTATTCGTGCTGAGATAAACTCTTCGTAATAAGGCCATCACCGGACGCCCCGGAACGATGGCTGACGAGGAGAACACGCGGGATGACTCTGTCGATATTGATCATCGCGATTGCCATAGTCGGCAGCGCTCTCATCAGCGCGTCCGAAGCTGCAATAGTCTCGGTCAACAGGATCAGGGTCCGGCATCGTGCCGAACAGGGCGACCTGTCTTCGGAGGCGATCGTCCAGATTACCAACAAGTACAACAAGTTCTTCGGAACGATTTTGCTCATCGGGAACGCCCTGAACATCATCATCACGGCCGTCGGCACGGCGCTCGTGATCAGTCTCTGGGGCAACTCGGCGGGCGTGGTCGCCATCGCCACCCTTGGTGCGACCGTAATCGTAGTAGTTGCCGCTGAACTCACACCGAAATCGGTCGCCGTGGTTGGAGCGGAACGCTGGTCTCACATGGTTTCGCGTCCGGTCCTGACGTTGATGAGGATCATGGGGCCGGTCGTTTGGATCTTCACGCTGGTTCCGCGCGTACTGACGCACATGCTCGGCGGCAAAGACGCCCTGGCTACGCCGACCATCACCGAGGCCGAACTCCGCATGCTGATCGACGTCGGTGAAGAAGAGGGAACCGTGGACGAAAGCCAGGGAGAGATGTTGGAGAACATCTTCCGCTTCGGCGAGTCAGAGGTCAGAGACGTGATGACGCCCCGTAACGAGATCGAGTGGATCGAGCTCGGCGCAAGTCTCAGCGGGTTCATGGAGATCTACGCCAAAAACCCGCACACCCGGTTCCCGGTTTTCGACGACGATCATGACGATGTAGTCGGCATCCTTTCTGTGAAAGACGTTCTGCAATCCATCGCAGTCGGAGATCTCAAGGACGGAGCGCCCGTCACGGGTCTGATGCGCACGACCTTGTTTGTGCCCGAGACCAAGATGCAGGACGAGCTGTTCCAGGACATGCAGGCAGCGGGACACAAGATCTCGCTGGTGGTCGACGAGTTCGGTGGAATTGCCGGGCTTGTCACGTTGACGAAGATCCTGGAACAGGCCATCGGCACGACCGGCGAGGAAGGCCTTAAACCCGACGACCGGTTCATCACGCTGGACGCCAACACGTTTGAACTTGACGCAGCGCTCTCGATTGAGGATGCTAACGACCGGCTGGAACTCGGCATACCGGACGGCGACTATCAGACGATCGCCGGGTTCTTGCTTGACCAGTTGCAGCGACTGCCAAAGGTCGACGATCGAGTCAGATTGGGACCGGTCAGGTTCCAGATTATCGAGATGGCGGGCAACAAGATTGTGCGCGTCCGGGCGAGACGCTGGGTCACTTCCCAGGAGGCGGCGCCAACCCTGTGAACACCGGTACCCCCGAAAAACCGGCGCACGTTCTCTCGGTCAGGAACGCCATAAATGCGGCGTTGGGCGAAGCCGCGGTAGATCTGGACCGGCCTGTCCTGGTCGCAGTCTCAGGCGGTGCTGACTCGATGACGGCGCTCGATGCGATACAGGCGATTGGCGCGGCAGGCGGTCCAAGGGTGATCGTCTGCCATTTCAACCACCAGATGCGCGGCGCAGAGTCGGACGCAGATGAAGAGTATGTCCGCGTGGCCGCCGAAACCCGCGGACTCACATACATGGGCGACGGCGCTGATGTGGCCGCCTATGCGAAGGACAACCGGTTGTCGGTAGAAGACGCAGCGCGTCGGCTTCGCTACGAATTTCTGGGGCGGGCGGCACAGAGTGAAGACGCCCAGGCGGCGATCACCGGCCACACGCTCGACGACCAGGCGGAGACGGTACTTTTGCACATCGTGCGCGGTTCGGGACTCGCCGGTGTTCGTGGAATGCGGCTCGTTTCCCAGACGCCAAAACGCTGGGGGGGCGGCTCGTTGACGATCATCCGGCCCCTCTTGCGGCTCCGTCGGGAGGACACGGAGCAGTACTGTCGTGACCGCGGAATCGTTCCCCGAATGGATGTGAGCAACGAGTCGACGACCTTCGCACGAAACAGATTGCGCCTGAACGTGATGCCGGAGTTGGAGGCGATCAACCCGCGCGTCGCAGAAGCGATCACCCGGCTATCTGACACGGCCGCAGAGGAACTCGCCGCGCTGAAAGAGGTTGTGGACGAGTTATGGGAGCACGTGCTCGACGTCTCGGACCCGGAAACAAGTTCTGTGACACTCGACCGGAAAATGCTACAGATTACCCGTCCAGCGCTCAGACGTTCCCTGTTGCGACGCGCGTTCGTTGAGGCGGCCGGCACGGCGACAGACCTGCTTCGAACACACATTACTGAGATGGACCGCCTGGTCGAATCCGGGGCCGGGCGATCCCTCGACCTGCCGCACGGAATCCGGTTCGAAACCCGATCTCACACGGTTATGTATGCGCCGGTCGGGCAGGAAGACTCGCCATACCCGGCGCCCATCGACCCGATCGAGATATCTATTCCCGGACGGTTGGAGTTCTCCGGGGGTGAAGCGCTGGTGGTGGAGCTGGTCAAACGGCCGGACGACCTGACCGCCGATTCACAGTCGATTCACTACGCAGACGCTGATACGATCGGGAGCGCGGCAACATTGCGGAACCGGGTCGAGGGAGATCGATTTCAACCGCTCGGCATGGACGCGGATACCCGGTTAAAAGACCTGTTCGTTAACGCCGGAATCCCGCGGTCATGGCGCGACCGCGTGCCGATAATCGAATGTGAACACGGTATCGCGTGGGTTGCCGGATTACGCATCGCGGAGTGGGCGCGGGTGACGCCTGAGACGGTACGGGTGCTCCGGATCAGCCTGAAAGAATCGACGGCCGATTCGCTTCAGGGCGAAGACCTCTAGAGAACTCGGGTCAGGCGAGGGTTGAGCGTTATTCCCGGGACGAAACCGCGGCGAGCGACCGGCCGGCCCTCGAGTTCCTTTATCTGCGCCTGGAACTTAATTGGACGAGCGGCGCCGATGTGGAACCCGACTCCAAACGCCGCAACCGGCGCCCTGTCATCCGTGAATGACTGTATCTGTTCGGGATCCAAGTCGCCGCTTACGAAAATATCAACGTGGTTGTAGCCGGCCTGGTCCAGCCTCGCCCGGAGTTCGTGCACGAGGTCGGGCGTCACGCCGCCCCGTGTCTGTGCGGTCTCCAGCCGGACGCCGCGCAACCGGTCCCGCAACATGCGTGAAACCTCGAGCGCTTCGATCGCCTCATCGCCGATCGTCCCGACCACGGCGACACGTTGCACTTCTGGCGGCATGTTCCGGTCAAACGCTTCTAGAGCGGACCGTGTGTCGCCCATAACGATCACAAGCACCGCCGCCATGGTGCCAGACGCCGTGACGCCGGCAAGTCGAGCGCCGAGCACGGAGGAACACGAGCTGGCCCCTCCGGTCACTGCCGAGTAGTCCATCACGCCCACAACGCTGGGATGAACGTGGTGCGCGCCCAGGGAGACGATCGGCACGCCGTCGGCGGCGTCGACGCACTCACGCGCCGCCGTCGCCCATCCGGCGCTTGAAGAGAGAATTCCGTTTATGGCCGTCTCATACAACCCGAAGGATGCGTAGGGGCCACGCACTCGCAGCACGACCTCGTTTTCGTCGAAGCTACTTGCCTCGTCAAGCGCCCACACCTCTCGCCCGGTCTCGGGAAGGTTTCTGTTGAGCAGTGTTTTGACGTCGTTTATACCGGCCAGCACACCTGACTTTTCGGGTGAGAACTCCATCACAACCTCTGGGTTGATCGACTCGTTACGGAGGATCTCCCGGGCGCGATGAAGCTCGATGTCGGCCGTGTGGCCGAGCACAAGGGCTCGGGATATTTCAGGTTCGCGATTAGTCATCGGCGCCTGTACGGCTCATCTGATACCGGGATTGCGGGGTGTCCGGGAATGCGCTCGGCGAACGCATGCGTCCTTGCCAGAGGTTGCGTCACTTTATCTACGCCCACACGGGGGGGTCAAGGTCGGTCCGTCGGTCATAGGCGCTTTGCCCGGGGCACGCCACCGAAGCGGAGGCGCAGTAAACCCTTCACATCCTCAATCACCGTCGCGGCCACATGCACTCGTGTGTCCGGGTCATCCTCCCAGTGGACCGGCTGCTCCTTGATCCGGTATCCAGACTTCACGGCGATGATTAAAAGCTCGGTATCGAAGAACCAGTTGTTGTTCTTCACGAGCGGCAGGCAGGTGTCTGCGACCTCTCGCGTGATGGCCTTGAAGCCGCACTGTGCATCGTGGAATGGCGAGAAAAACATGGCGCGGTGCATCAGGTTGTAGACCCGGGAAGTTATCTCACGCTGGAGTTTCCGGTTGATCACCTCGGAGCCTTTCATCAGCCGTGAGCCGATGCCTACCTGGTACTCGCCCGATTCCAGCGCCTCGACTATCGGCATCAGAGCGTCGAGCCGGGTTGAGAGATCGACGTCCATGTAGAACCGGATGTCGGCGTCGCTTTCCGACCACGCCTTCTTAAGGGCGCGGCCTCTCCCGCGTTGATCAAGGCGAGTGACCCGAATGGGGTATCCCTGCTCGGCGAGTTCCCCGGCGAGTTCCTGTGTCCGATCGGTCGATCCGTTGTCGGCCACCGTGATCTGCCATTCGCGGCCGGGGTGTTCCTCGATGAATGCGGACAGCGTTTTGACGCAGCGAGGCAGGGCGACCTCTTCGTTGAGGACCGGAATGACTATGTCTACGCTTGCGGCCATAACGACTGATCCCCGCCCCTAATGGAGGAAGTGCCGGTTGCCGGTCATGATGACCGCCATGCCGAGCCTGTCCGCTGCTGCGATAACTTCATCGTCTCGGATCGAGCCCGCAGGCGAAATCGCCGCCATCACCCCGGCTTCCGCCGCAAGTTCCAGCGTGTCAGGGAAGGGGAAAAACGCATCGGACGACAGCACCGACCCGGGAACCGCGTCGCCGGCGGCCCGTATCGCCAGGAATGCGCTGTTTACGCGGTTCGGCTGGCCTGCGCCCATGCCGACGATCGCCCGGTCTTTCACGAGGACGATGGCGTTGGATTTGATCAACCGGCAGGCGTGCCATGCGAACTCGAGGTCTTCACGTTCTTCATCGGTGGGCTGTCGTTTGGTGACGACGGTCCACGACAAGTGATCGTCCTCGGCACGATCGGCCACCTGGACCAGCAATCCACCCGAAACGGTATGCAGGCTGATGTCCGGTCCATTGACCGGTTTCACTTTGAGCAGGCGCAGATTTTTTGACTTCCGCTTGAGGATCTTGAGCGCCGCTGGTTCGTAGTCTGGCGCCGCCACCACCTCGTAGAACACGGGCCGCATGGCCTCTGCCGTCTCTTCGGTGACCGTTGTGTTGAAGCCGACGATTCCACCATATGCCGATACGGTATCTCCAGCGAAAGCCCGGTTGTACGCCTCGGTCTGGTTTTCGTGCATCGCAAGGCCGCAGGTATTTGCGTGTTTGACAACACTGACTGCCGTGGATGGGAGCATGGCGACAGAGGTCCACGCCGCATCCGCATCCAGGTAGTTGATGTAGGACATCGCCCGGCCGTGAAGTAACTCTGCGGAGGCGATTCCGCCGCCTTCTCCGCCGTCACGGGAGTACAGGGCTCCGGGTTGGTGCGGGTTCTCCCCGTACCGAAGGACGCCGCCGAGTTTGAAACCGGCAGTGAACTCCGCCGGGAAGCGTTGGGCCGCCTGCTCTTCTTCGTCCTCTGTCGGTGTGTCCCGCAGGTAGCCAGCGATCGCTGTGTCGTACAGAGCGACGTGCTGGAACGCCTTTGCGGCGAGTCGGCGGCGCTCATCCTGAGGCACGCCGCCGTCTGCCAACATGACACCGATGCGCTCGTAGTCGGCGGGGTCCACGACGATCACCACGTCCGGGTGGTTTTTGGCGGCGGCGCGGACCATGGTGGGGCCGCCGATGTCGATGTTCTCGAGCGCGTCCTGGAGCGTGACGCCCGGTTTTGAGATGGTCTCCCGGAACGGGTACAGGTTACCGACAACTATGTCGATCGGCTGGATGTCGTGTTCCTTGAGTTGGGCCATGTGGTCCGGGATAGAGCGACGTGCGAGCAGCCCGCCATGGATTACCGGGTGGAGCGTCTTGACGCGGCCGTTCAGAATCTCGGGCGAGCCAGTGATCTCGGCGACCTGTTTGACCGGCAACCCTGCGCCGTCCAGCACGGCATGTGTTCCGCCTGTGGAAACAAGGTCGTATCCCGCGGCCTGAATGACCCGGGCGAATTCGATCAGTCCTGTTTTGTCGTACGGGCTAAGTAAGGCGAGGGCCAACTCAATAGTTCCTTTTAGGTCTCGGGCTGTACGTGTCCGGCGACGATATGCCGTCCGGAATGTCTCTCAATGTGGCCTTACCGGGTTTCCGGCCGACCGTTAGATAAGCGCTACGGGCTCGGCATCTGGAGCGCGTTCAACGACGCGCCCGACGATCCACGCATCCGGTATCAGGTCCATGATCCCGGTCGCTCGGTCAGTTGACGCCAGCAGGACCATGCCTAGACCCATGTTGAAGACCCGGAACATCTCGTCCCGGTCGATCTTGCCCTGCTCCTGTATCAGCCGGAACAGCGGCGGTACTTCCCAGCTCGACAGATCAATGTCCGCGCCCATTCCGTCGGGAAGCGATCTCGGAATGTTCTCGAACACGCCGCCGCCGGTGATATGCGCCATCCCACGGATCATGCCCAGTACGGGGGTGATCGGCTCAAGGTAGCTGCGGTGCGGTTCCAGCAGCGCGTCGCCGAGCGATCGGCCGATGTTTGGCGACCACTCTGTCTCTTCGAGCACTTCAGGGTGGTTGTCGATATCGAACACACGCCGGATCAATGAGTAGCCGTTGGTGTGTGGGCTGTTGGACGGGATGCCGATCAGGACGTCGCCGATTTGAGCGTCTTCGCCCCCGAGCAGTTCGGACCTGTGGACGTATCCACAGATAACTCCCACCACGTCCATATCGTCGCCTGAATAAAGTCCGGGCATGACGGCGGTCTCTCCGCCGATAAGGACGCATCCAGCGGCGTTGCAGGCTTCCGCCATGCCTTCAACGATCTCCACAGCGTCGTCGCGTTCTGCGTGCCCGAGGCCGATGTAGTCCAGGAAAAAGGCCGGCCGTGCGCCGGTGGTCAGAAGATCGTTTACGCAGTGGTTGACCAGGTCCATCCCGAGTCCTCGGAAATTTTTTGCGGCCTGTCCGACGGCAATTTTTGTCCCCACCCCGTCGGCGCTGGCGGCCATCAGCAGATCATCGTCAGGTGATCGTTCATAGACCCCGGCAAAAAAACCCGGGCGTCCGATAACCCGACCGCCAAAGGTGATGCCGGCGACCGCTTTGATTCGATCTTTGAGAGCGTCCGCCGCGTCGAGATCGACTCCGGCGGCCCTGTAGGTGTTGGGGGAGGTGTTGGCGGTCATGGGTATGCGGCCACTACCTTATGGATTTCGGGGGATGTAAGCGATTTCAGGGGGAGTCCCGGAACCCTGCCAGAACCCTGAAGGAACGACGGGAGTCTCGGGAAAAGTACGGGATTTAGCTTATTACGCCTCGGCTTCGCGCGAAAGCCATCTGGGAGGGAATCTGAGGGGTAGGCAGACCGTGTTCATCCAGAATTCCCGGAACGCACTGAGCTGAGTCGGATCTAAAAATAATCCAAGCGTGCCTGAACCCGCGGCTAATCGTTAGCCGCAACCCCTTCAAACTCCATCTTGTTCATCTCAAGTTGGACGGGGATGGGGTATTTGCCTGTGAAGCAGCCGTTGCAGAAAGTTCCGGCTTTGGCCTGGACCGCATTTCTCAGTCCATCCAAACTCAAATATCCGAGGGAATCGGCGCCGATTACGTCCCTGATCTCGTCGACAGTCTTCCTGGCGGCGATCAGTTCATCGATAGTCGCCATGTCGACACCGAAGTGACAGGTGGAGATGATGGGCGGTGAGGCGATGCGTACATGGATCTCTGCGGCGCCTGCGTTGCGGAGCAACTTCACCACACGTGACTTGGTCGTGCCCCGGACAATACTGTCCTCCACCACTACCAGTCGCTTGCCTTTGATCACATCAGGCAGCGCGTTGAACTTGATGCCGACGCCGATGTCACGCATACGCTGGCTCGGCTGGATGAAGGTGCGTCCGACGTACCGGTTTCGCACAAGGCCTTCCCCGTAAGGGATACCGATCTCGTTTGCGTATCCGACGGCGTGGGGGATCGCTGAGTCCGGTACCCCGATGACGAGATCGGCATCGGCCGGATGCTCTCTCGCGAGCTGGGCGCCCATTTCGGCCCTGGTCGTCTGATTGAGGTTTCCATTCAGGATGCTGTCCGGGCGGGCGAAGTAGATGTGCTCGAATATGCACATCGCATGGCCTTCCTTTGTGCCGGACCACATGAACGACTCCATGCCGTTCTCGTCTATCACGACCGTCTCACCGGGTTCGATCTCCCGGATGAACTCGCCGCCGACGTGGTCGATGGCACAGCTCTCGGAGGCCAGGATGTAGCCATCGCCAAACTTGCCGATACAGAGGGGGCGAATACCGAGGGGGTCACGTACTCCCACCAGCTGATCTTTGGTCATGATGACCAGCGAGTAAGCGCCCTTCAGGCGTCTCATGGCGTACGCAGAACGCTCTTCCCAGGTGGTCCCGGGCGCCTTCGCATACATCTCGGCGATGACTTCAGTATCTGAGGTGCCGGTGAAATTTGAGCCCCACTCTTCGAGTTCCGTGCGCAGCGGTGCGGCGTTGATCACGTTGCCGTTGTGACCTATCGCAATCGTGAATCCGTTGTCGCCGTGGGCGATGATCGGCTGAGCGTTGGATCTCTTGGGCGCTCCGGTAGTGGAATATCTGGTGTGACCGATGGCGATATGGCCCGTCAGCCGTTCAAGGTCTTCTTCACGGAACGCCTGTGCGACGAGACCCATTGAGGTGTGAAGGACCATGTCCCGGCCGTCCGCAGTAGCGATGCCGGCTGACTCTTGCCCGCGATGCTGCAGGGCAAAGAGACCAAAATAAGCGACATTGGCGACATCTTCGCCCGGCGCGTATACACCGATGACACCACAGGCTTCACGGGGCCTGTCGTCGTCGGGCCAGTCGGACCGAGAGGTGTACGGCAATTGACCTTACGGTGCGCTGCTCCCGTGGCGCCGCCGCATTTGCGGTGGGCCGGGAATCGCGTCGTTGAGAGTTACCCTATGGTACCCCCGTCCGGGTTTCATCCGATAGCCCTGTTTTGCACATCCAGTCACGCGGCATCGTCCAACGTCCCGTAAATGAAGATCGGAACAGGCACGGGGTCGTGTGTCGATCACCGGATTGCAAGATTTACGACGGTGGCTCTATCCAGATCAGGAACTCGGCATTTCCAGCATCTCCGAGGATGGGCGACCGTATCAATCCCCTGATTCGGATCCGGTTCCCAGTCAACCAGGCGACAAATCGACCGACGAGCTTTGCTCTCAGGCCCGGATCCCGGATAACGCCGCCCTTCGGAACCTCTCCGCGACGCGCCTCGAACTGTGGTTTGAAGAGCACTATCGCCCGACCCCCGGGGCGCAGGTGGGCGAACACCGCCGGCAAGATGGACTCCAACGAGATAAAAGACACGTCCGCAACGATGAGATCAACCTTGCTCGGAAGTAGTATTCGCTCGCGCGCGTTCGTGTTCTCCAAGGACAGAACACGCTCGTCGGCCACCAGACGGGAGTGGAGCTGCGAGCGTCCGGCGTCTACCGCGTAGACGCGGACGGCTCCGTTCTGGAGCACGCAATCGGTAAACCCGCCTGTCGACGAGCCGACATCCAGCACAGTCATTCCCGTGGGATCGACCCCGAACCGCTCCAGCGCGTGCGCCAGTTTCTCCCCACCGCGCGAAACGAAGCGAGAGCGGGAGCGCAATACGATCTCCTGATCGTCCCTCAACTGCTGCCCCGCCGTGGGCCGACCGTGGGTTGAAGGCAGGGATACATCCCCCGCCATTACGAGCGCCCGGGCCTCCTCGACGCTAGTCGCGAGGCCTTTGTCGACCATCAGCTGATCCAGACGTAACCGTCTTCTGGGGCTCAAGCCGCAACCTGCCTGATGATCCCCGGTCGAGCTCCAGATCCGAATGTGGCCGTCGAAGATCTGTAACCGATTGCCGTATGTGTGACGGGCATGTGGTCCGGTATCATCCGCTCGATGGCAAGCACTCCTGCAACAGATCGTCGCTCCGGCTCTATTTTGGCGATCCTGTACGGACTCATACGGTCCATGCGACCGAGACAGGCCCCTAAGAACGGCCTGGTTCTTATCGCGCTGTTTTTTACCGTAAACAAATGGTGGGACCTTGACCAGTTTGAGGGCATGGTCCGGCTGGTGACGACGAGTGTAGCTGCGACGCTGATCTTCATCATCGTGAGCGGCGTCGTGTATATCGTCAACGACCTGTTTGACGCCAAGCGTGATCTCGCACACCCCAGAAAGCGTTTTCGGCCGATAGCATCCGGCGTCGTGCCGAGGGGTGTGGCGTGGGTGACGGCGGTCGTGCTGCTTATCGGGGCTATCGCCGCTGCGTTTGTGATCAGCATGTCGTTCGGCCTGATCGTCGTGGGGTATTTTGGGCTTTCGCAGGCTTACAACGCGGTCCTGAAGAGCGCGGTGATTCTTGACGTTGCCACCGTATCTGCGGGGTTTGTCCTGCGTGCGGCGGCGGGCTCGGAAGCGATAGACGGGTTCTCATTTGGAAGCGGTGTCGACCGGATTGAACTTGAGCTGACTATCTCGCCCTGGCTTTACGTGTGTACCGCATCCGGCGCTCTGCTGATTGCGCTGATCAAGCGTCGGGCTGAGCTGGTCTCGGCCGGCTCAAACGCGGTCCGGCAGCGGCCGATCCTCGGCGAATACAGCGTCGAATTGATCGACCGCTTGGTTGCGGTCGTGGCGCCGACCACGCTCATGGCGTACACCCTCTACACGTTCAGCGGCAGTTTCCTCGCGGACGTAAACCTGCCGGATAACAACTCGATGATGTTGACGATTCCGTTCGTTGCATACGGGCTTTTCCGCTACCTGTACCTGGGATACAAGAACGGCATGGGCGACTCCCCGGAGGAGTTGCTGGTCAGGGATCGGGCTCTGCTGGTGACCATCGTGCTGTGGCTAACGACTGCCGCCCTCGTGCTCGGACTCAATTAACGCTCTTAACTATCGGGCGGGTAACGAGTACGCTTCGCTTCTAAGATGACACTCGCGCTGCGCCACTAGGTATGCGGGTCGATTGGTATCGACCCGAGGGCGAATTGTCATTCGCCCCTGCGACGGGTCGGCCGGCGTGGCGTGGAATTGGCGACCGTGAAACGCACAAGAATTTTAAGGATCGTGAATGCCTGCCGGACGTGAGGATTTTTGGAACATCGGGTATCCGCTGCCCGCCATCCTCGTTTACCTGGCTGCCCCCATCATTCTCGCCGCTATCGTGTACGGCATCCGGCGCCGTTCACTCATGTGGCGGGTCGGCAAACCAGTCGAGGACTTTGGCCCGATGGGGCCACGCGTCCGGGAGTTCCTGGGACTTGGCGTGGTGGATCTGCTGGCCCACCGGAAATTCGTGAAACACGAGCTTTATCCGGGGATCATGCACTTCTCGATCTTCTGGGGTTTCATGATCCTGCTTCTGGCGACCACCGTTGCAGCGATCGAGTTCAATGTCGAGAAGTACCTGCATCGTGAGTTCCCGACGGTTGAATACCGGGTCGCCGCCGGGTTCACATGGGACATCTTTGGCGGGGTTCTGGCGACCATCGGCCTGTCGATGGCGGCGTTCCGGCGCTACGTTGTCCGGCCAAACCGACTTCACTCCTACTCCGACAACGCATTCGTCCTCGGCTACCTTGCGCTGCTCCTGCTCACCGGATTCCTGATCGAAGGAGCGCGGATTGGCGCTACCGAGCTCAATCCTGCGAGCACGTTCTTCAACGAAGGCGTTTCCGGCTGGTCTCCGGTCGGCTGGTTGTTCGCCAACGGGCTGCATGGGATCGGTTTCTCAGCGTCCGGCATGAAGGATTTGCAAGAGGTCATGTGGTGGACCCACGCCGGAATCTTCACAGCCGGATTTGTCTATATAGCCGTCGGCTACAAGCATCTGTCGCACATTGTGGTGAGTCCGGCCAACATCTTCCTGCGGCCAACAAAGCCACGTGGCGCGCTGAAGCCCATGGGTGATATCGAGACGCTTGAGACGTTCGGGGCGAAGGACATCACGGACTTCACGTGGTGGCAGAACCTGAACTTTGACGCCTGTACAAACTGCGGACGATGCGAAGAGCAGTGCCCGGCATGGGCCTCCGATAAGCCGCTTTCGCCACGTGCCGTGATGCAGGACTTGAAGTCGTTCATGGACGAGCGCGCGCCCGTATTGCTGGCGACGCCGGAGGGCGAGACCGCACCGGCTCCGGAGCGCGCCATGGTGGGCGAGGTGATCACGGAGGACGTGCTGTGGTCATGCACGTCATGCGGGGCGTGTGTCGAGGCGTGTCCGGTATTTATCAACCACATCGACACGATCGTAGATATGCGCCGCTACCTTGTGCTTGAAGAATCACGGCTTCCTGAAACGGCGCAAGCGGCACTGCTGAATCTCGAGCAGCGCGGACACCCCTGGCAGGGTACGACCCTGACACGCACGAGCTGGATGGAGGGACAGGAGGTCCCGACCATCGAAGAAAACCCGGACGCGGACGTGCTGCTCTGGGTTGGCTGCACCGGCGCGCTTGTGGAACGCAATGTGCAGGTGACGCGCGCTGCGGCGTCGATTCTCAGGAAGGGGGGCGTGAACTTCGCCGTTCTTGGCAACTCGGAGACCTGCACGGGCGACCCGGCGAGGCGCATGGGCAACGAGTACCTGTTCCAAATCCTCGCCGAGACGAACATCGCAACCTTGAAGGGCATCAATGTAAAGACGATCCTGACGACCTGCCCCCACTGCTTCAACACGATGAAGAACGAGTACCCGCAATTCGGCGGCGTTTTCGATGTCCAGCACTACTCGGAGTTCATGGCAAAGCTGATCGACGACGGCAAGTTACGGGCGCTGGCGACGATTACGGCCGAGAAGACGACGTACCACGACTCCTGTTACCTCGGGCGTCACAACGGTATTTACGATGCGCCACGACGCATCGCGGCGGCGATCCCCGGGCTGGAAGTGGTCGAGATGAGTCGTTGCAAGGAGCGAGGGTTCTGCTGTGGCGCGGGCGGCGGCCGGATGTGGATGGAGGAAAAGGGGACGCGCATCAATCACATGCGGACGGACCAGTTCCTTGAGACCGACGCCGATTCGATCACGCTGTCATGCCCGTTCTGTCTCCAGATGATGGAAGAGGGAATCGGCTCCAAGGGCGTTGAAGACACGAAATCCGCCAAGGACCTGCTTGAGATCATGGACGCGTCTTTTGAGGGCACCGGATCGGGCGTTGAAGAGACTGCGTCCGACCCCGTCAGCTCGGCGGACTAAGACACTTATGCCGCGCCGTAATTCGCCAGCAAAGCCCCGAAGACGCTCCACAAGCACCAACTCGTTTGGCACTAGCGGTCGGATTTCGCACGACGCGTCTGAGTACTACGCAAGAGCGTTTCAGCCGGAGATCGATGCATCGAACGTAGGCGAGGAACATGCTGCGCCGAGAGATTCCCTGGACCGGATCTATGCGCACTCCAGCGAAGACATGCACGAATTGCCGGACGGCAGCGTGCATTTGATGGTCACGTCGCCGCCCTACAACGTGGGCAAGGTGTACGACGAAGATCTGACGATGGACGATTACCGCGGACTGCTCCGCCGTGTTCTTGCAGAGACATGGCGCGTCGTCGCCCCGGGCGGCCGGGCCTGCGTTAACGTGGCGAATCTTGGCCGAAAGCCCTACATCCCGTTGCATGCATATGTGATCTCCGATGCGGCGGAAACCGGATTTCAGATGCGCGGCGAGATTATCTGGGACAAGGGGGCGGGGGCCGGAACTTCAACGGCGTGGGGGAGCTGGCGGTCGGCATCGAATCCGACCCTCCGTGATACCCACGAGTACATCCTCGTGTTCCAGAAGCCCCACCCGAAAACCGGATTCGGACGGCGAGCGCCGGAGGGCCACGAGAACACGATCGAAAGGGACGACTTTCTGGAATCAACGAAGTCTGTCTGGCGTTTCAGCCCTCAGTCCGCCAAGCGCGCGAGCCACCCTGCGCCGTTCCCGGTCGAGTTGCCTCGCCGGTTGATCCAGCTATACACGTACACCAACGATGTCGTCCTCGACCCGTTTATGGGCACAGGCGCTACCGCGATGGCGGCGGCTGTCGCCGGCCGGCGATATGTCGGTTACGACACTTCTGCCGAGTACTGCGCGATCGCTGAAGAGCGCATCGCAGAGGCGATTTCAGGGGACTGATCCGCCGATCCTGACCGGCTAAATCGGATAATCCGAAATACCCGCAACCGTGTAAAGCCGCTTCACTTTTAGATATGGGGGATCACTGGGAAACACTAGTGTCCCTCGTAGCCCTGTTCCCTCAGGGTTGCTCCTGGCGCCTCTGCCCACCCCCCACTCATGTGGACCGTAGGGGCGCTTTTTTTGTCCCCGGCCAACCCCGCCCGAGCGTATTGCCATGCGCCCCTACAGGTGCGCCCATGGCCCCGGGTCATTCTCACGAAAATCGGAATCCAGAAGACTGGTGTCTGGGATCGGAATCTCGATGCGAGAGCCGCGGCCCATCTGGATTCCCGACTACTCGGGAATGACGAGTTTGACCGATCACACTCGTCGCACTTCAATGCATGCTTGGAAGTGGGCGCATCATCCCGCCATTTCTTTCCGATGGCAGCTTGCACCCAGACACGAACGTGGCGTTTTCTTACCGTTTACTTGAACGTTTCCCGGTGACTCCACGGGGCTGATGGATGATCATCATGGTGTTGGCACCTGATCTAGCTGCGGAAGCACAGAGACAAATTGTAATTAACCGGTACGCTGCGAAGCGTATCGGGCATCGATCAGAGTCGGGCGTCAGGGGAGAGACATGGACGAGAGTGTAAGGCCCTCTTCGGAGGGGAAAACGACCGACTTGAACACGGTCCCGGCGGAACTGATGCAGTCGGTCATAGAGCTGATAGCTGCTGCGGAAGCGACCGGATCTCCCGCGCCCACGGCGGAACAACTGGCTGTCACCCTGAATCAGTCAGAGGGAACAATCAAACGAGTCTGCGCTTATCTTGAGGCGCAGGGGTCGATCATTGCATCCCGGAGCGCATCTGAGCACACCAATCCCAGCTACGTCGCCTCGCAACAGGCGGCTTCGATACCGGAGGATGACGAAGCGGCAGCCCGGGGACAAGATCGTCAACACCATCCTGCGCGCCACCTCCGCCGTATTCATATCAAATCTGAAAGTTGATATTCGGCTCGCCGGGGGTGAGTTGAAAGACGATCAGGTGACGACGGAAGACCTGTCGATATTCATCCGCGTCACCGGCCGTCTGGAAGGCAACATCTGCTTCGGCTTGAACCGGAAGGTCGCTCGGGAGTTGATTGGGATCATTGGCCAGCAGCGCGTGACATCGATCAATAAAGACGGCGTCCAGAAGCTGAACTCCCTGACGAATCGTATCCTCAGCGTCGCCCGTGGCGAACTTCAGGCCAACGGATGTTCCATCGATGTGTGGCCCGCGTCGTTAGTTCAACCGATCGGGCTGCGGATCACTACGCTCGGGGCGCAACAAGTCGTGGCCACATTGAACAGCCAGATTGGACCTATCGTCGTTCACGTTGTACTTCGTGAAACGCCGGTCGAGGACGAGCTGGCCGCCTGATTCGGCCCCTATTGCGTCCGACCCTCCCGGATCGGACGATTTTTGCCGCGTTAGTCCCTTGGCCGTGCGCTGTAGTCACCGTATGGGGTGTCGCGCCACTGAACTGCCGCCCTGAATCCGCCTTCTTTTATCTTGTCCTGCCAGGCGTACGAGTGCTCTGTGAACTGTCCCGCTGCGTCCAGGTCCGTGCTTGAACGGACGGACGAGTAGATGCCCATGTTCTCGTAAAAGCGATTCATGTTGAGTTTGAGGATCGCCAGATTGTCGGCGGTCATGTTGGTGATCCTATCCGCGAGGGCGATGGTCCGTTCTTCCAGTTCGTCTCCCGGCCATGCGTAGTTGATCATTCCCATCTGCTCCGCCTCGGTCCCGGTCACGGGATCGCCGGTGAGGTAGAGCTCCTTCGCCTTGCGCATGCCGATAACGAGCGGCCAGATAACGCCGGTGCGGCTCGTTCCCATCCCTCGAAGCCCCGGATGCCCCAGCTGCGCATCGTCCGCTGCGACCACAAGATCCGCCATCATCGCTAGCTCACATCCACCGGCGATGGCGAATCCGTGGACCTGGACGATAGTCACCTTTGCCATGTTCCAGAAGTACATGTGGATATCGGTGATCTGCTGCATGCCGGTGCGGATTCCCATGAGCATCCGACGGTTCTTGCTGTCCACATTCTTGTAGCTGCGCACCACGCCGTCAGAGCCTTCGCCGCGTGGCGTCGTGATGTCGTACCCGGCGCAAAACGCCCCGCCGGCACCTTTCACGATGATGGCGCGGACGGTGTCATCCGCTTCGAGCACATGCAGAGCGTCCCAGAACTCGAAAAGTAACTCCTGCGAAAGTGCGTTCAGCTTCTCAGGACGGTTGAGTGTGATACGGGCGACGCGCCCGTCCGTTGCGACTCGGTCGATCAGAAGGTTTTCGTATTGGTCTGGTTCGCCGTATGTTTCGGGCATGGTTGCCTCCACCGGGTCGTCAGTTGAGCCACAGCTTTGCCGTGGAATGATTTGCATCGCTGGCCGGATTCTAGATCGCCCGACATCGTTCCGGGGATCGGTGCGACATCGCCAACCGGCGATAACGCCTTCAGCATCCCGCCCTCTGGGCCTTCTGATGGGTTAGCCTCGCCTTTTCGCCTCATCGCGCTGGCGAGTGATGTACCTGATTTTGAATAGTTGCCATCTCTGGAGGGTCTAATGCCGGGAAAGGTCGATGGACGAGTTGCTTTGATTACGGGCGGAGGATCGGGAATCGGTCGCGCGACTTCCTTGAAGTTTGCCGTCGAGGGAGCGCGCGTCGTTGTTGCGGACATCGTGCCCGAGGCGGGCGAAGAGACGGCGACGCTGATCCGTGACGCCGGGGGCGAGGCGGTGTCAACGCATGTCGACGTAACAGACGAGGCGTCTGTTGGATCGATGATCGAGTTCGTTGTGAGCGAGTACGGCAGGCTGGACTGTGCGCACAACAACGCCGGGATTCTTGGCCCGATCGCCGAGTTCACCGAGTACAGCCGTGAGGATTACGATCGCGTGATCAACGTGAACGTGACGGGCGTGTGGCTGTGTATGCAGGCGGAGCTACGGCAGATGCTTGTGCAGGATCCCCCCGAGGGCGGTCACTCGATAGTCAACACGGCCTCTGTGGCCGGTCTGGTTGGCAGCCCGACGATTCCCGCCTACTCCGTAAGCAAACACGCCGTTGTGGGCATGACGAACTCGGCTGCACGGAGCTACGGGGCGCGGGGGATTCGCGTTAATTCTGTCTGTCCCTCGCTCATCGACACGCCGCTCGCTCAACCGCTATATGAAAACACCGAGTCTGAAACTCGGATGCGGCTCCGACAGGCGATCGATCGTTTCGGGAAGGTGGAGGATGTTGCAGCGACGGTGGTGTGGCTGTCGTCCCCTGATGCGGCGTTCATTACGGGCGTGCCGATGCGAGTGGATGGCGGTTCGCTGACTTAGAGGGGCGATGCGCAAAGACTCTATCCCACAACAAATCATCCTGAGGCGAGGCGAAGGATCTCCCGAGTAGTAGTGCGCGAGAACGTTCGGCGTGCAGACGACTTCCGACGGCGAGATCCTTCGTCGCAAGCTCCTCAGGATGACTATTCGCTGGACGGCGCTTGCCCGGGGATGGCCTCCTAGCCCCCGCTGAGCACCTTGTGCGCCAGGATGCGGCTGCGGTCTGTGTCGGTGAATAACGGCTCCATTTTGGCGACAAACTGGGCCATTGTGTCCACCAGTGCGCCGCTGTTGTCGATCGAGATCTTGTTGCCCAGCAGTGACCAGTCAACCAGCTCTGCAAAGCGCTTCTTGACCTTGTCGACGTCCTCCGGCTGCACGATGCCGTTCTCGTGCGGGTCGTCCTTCATGCGCTGTTTGATGACGTCCGTGTCTGCCGTAATGTGTACGACGACGGTATCGTTTGTGAAGTAGAGGATCGTCTTCTCCACCTGGTGCATCACCAGTTCGCGATCGAAATTGTGGCCCTTTTCACCGTACCCGAAGTACAACGGGGCGTACACCGAATCGTCGATGTGTCCACCAACGACCATGCCGTCTCCGCCGTTATGGGTGGTATAGGTGGAGACCTGCGTGTGGTAGTAGAGGCTGTGTCGCTGGTGCATTTCCTTGAACTTGGGAGTCGCCGCCAGCAGCCATTCCTGCTCTTCTGAGGTCGTGTTGTCGGGATGTCCCGAGGTGTGCGGGATCTTCCAGTGCTCGTGGATCAGGGAGAAGCGCGTGCCCATGTTTTCCGACATCCACTCGTCGATGGCATGTGCGACCGTGGTGGTTCCGGAGTATTCACATCCAGCAAGTAACAAACGCATAAGTTCTCCCAGGCCCCAGTGGTCCCAGTGGGGCGGTTATTTGGATTGAGTGTCAGCTAAATGTCTCTTGATGTGGTCTCCGGAACCTTTAGTTTGTCTGGGACTTCTCCCTCGGCCTCGAAGAATTTTTCCCCTCTCCCGCCGGAAGAGGGG
>Ga0209554_1000766_pt1 | contig 26349 bp, 26 predicted proteins | sample MarorgKNORR_S2LV_5_FD_188221 | JGI IMG/M metagenome (GOLD analysis project Ga0209554, IMG submission 188221) | Marine microbial communities from the Southern Atlantic Ocean, analyzing organic carbon cycling - Bottom_A/KNORR_S2/LV (SPAdes) (version 2) | ecosystem: Environmental > Aquatic > Marine... | reverse complement strand
ATCTGTTGTCCATCATGGGCCAGGCCACGGGCAACTCCCTGGTGTTGGTGGACGAGTTGGGCACCAGCACTGACCCTGAGGAAGGTTCAGCCCTAGCCACTGCCATATTGAGTCACTTTCAGAGCCTGGGGCCATGGGTGGTCGCCACCACCCATCACCGAGGAGTGGCGAGGTACGTCCAAGAAACCCCGGGCATGATCAACGCCAGCGTTGACCTGGACCCGCAGACCCTCGGACCCACCTACCGACTGACCCTTGGCCTGCCGGGCCGCAGTTACGCCTTGACCATCGCTGCCCGGTTAGGGTTGCCGCCGGAAGTTATTGAACAGGCGCGGACGTCCATGTCTCCGGTGGAGCGAGACACCGAGAGCCTGCTGGGGGAACTGCAGGAAGAACGTCGAGTAGTGGAGCAACTGCGCCAAGATGCGGAAGCCGCCATGGCCCAGTCACGCCAAAACCTGGCCGAGACGGAATCAAGCTTAGCGGCTGTTGAAGCTACCAAGGCAGAGATGCTAGAGGAGTCACGGCAGGAATTGCAAGAGCGGATCGCGGACCTGTTGCAGCGGCTTCAACGAGCTGAACGGGCCTTGGACCAACCCGAAGCACGCTCGGCGCTACAAGAGCAACGGTCCCAGTTACAAGAAGCGGCACGGGAGGTCCGGTCTGTTCACTGGCAACCGATCGAGGTAAAACGGACTCCCTGGCAGGAGAAGCTTGGCAGCGGTGACAGGGTATTTATACGGGGAATTCCACGCCCGGTGGAGGTGATCTCCTCGCCTGACGACGAGGGGCAGGTAGAGGTTTTGTTGGGGACCATGCGGGCCAAGATTCCGTCATATCAGTTGGAGCGTCCGGCAGCAGGCCACGAACCCGCCGCGCGCCAGGGCGTCTACTTCAACCGTCCGTCAATACGCCAGCTCAATACCGAGGTCGACCTGCGCGGCCTGCGAGTGGATGAGGCCCTATCCAAGGTGGATGACTTGCTGAACAATGCTGCTCTGGGGGGAGTGGAAGCGGTACGGATCATTCACGGCAAGGGGACCGGCGTGCTTCGCCGGTCCATTCGGGAATACCTGACCAGGCATTCCTTGGCCGGAAGCATAGCTCCGGGAGACGGCAGCGGCGGCGACGGAGTGACGGTGGTGGAATTGAAATAGGCCTATCGCCAGCCCGGCGGCGCAGGCGATAGGACGAACGCCTTAGCCGCCGTCAGGAACGGTGGTAACCGCTTCCCACTGGAAGTTGCCCCGGTCGTCGAACTTCTGTACGCGACGGCCTTCTATGTCTCCTACGTAAATGAATCCTGAGTCGTCGATCACGATTGTGCTGGGCGCCTGGAATTCCCCCGTCGCGTCACCCTGGATACCCCACTCTCTGGAGAATTCACCCTTGGTTCCAAATCGCTGGACCCGCCGATTTCCTTTGTCCAGAACGTAGATCCAATTGCCGCCCGGGTCGACGGCGATGTCGCCCGGCGTTTCGAACTGTCCTTCTGCGCTGCCTTTTGACCCCCAGGACAACAGGAACCGGAGACGAGAGTCGAACTTTTGGATGCGGTGATTACCCTGGTCGACAACGTAAAGCCAGTTGTTTACCTTATCCACGGCGATGGCGGTGGGCCGGTTGAACTGTTCGTTGGCGCTGCCCCGGCCCCCCTTTTCGCCGAAAGCCCTGCCCTTAAAATCGAACCATTGAATCCGATCGTTCCCGGTGTCCACGACGTATAGCCATCCAATATTTTGGTCCAAGGCTAATTCCGCAGGCTCTTGGAACGAACCAATGGCGGGGCCCTCCATGCCCCATTGACCCAGGTATCCACCTTTCGAAGTGAATCGTTGGATCCGGTGATTTGCCTTGTCGACAACGTAGATCCACTCGTTCACTGTGTCGAATACAATCTGACCAGGCTCGTTGAACTGGCCGTTGCCAACACCCCAGCCGCCCCAGCTGTTAAGGAACTCGCCTCGAATATTGAACCGTAGGACCCTTTGATTTCCGGCATCGACTATGTAAACCCAGCCGTCGGCCACATTTATGGCGATGTTGCTGGGTTTGAAGAACTGGCCGTCCCCGACGCCCTTGCTGCCCCAGGTATTGATGAGCCGGCCTTTGCTGTCGAACCGCCGCACTTGGTTGTCCACCGCGTTAACGGTGAACAGCCATCTGTTTTCGCTATCCACGGCAATGTCACTGGGGTTGCCGAATCGCACGTTCCCACCCAGCGGCGTCGGTGACGGTGTGGGTCTCGGCGGCAAGGTAGCGGTGGGGATCGGCGTGGCAGTGGGAACCGGTGTCGCCGTGGGGACGGGAACCGGCGTGGGGGTAGGAGCTGGAGTCGGTGTGGGCGGTGGCACGGCGGTCGCTGTCGGCGATGCCGTGGGTGTGGGCAAAGGAGTGGAGGTGGGCGTAGGAATGGACGTGGGCGCAGTGGTTGGAGGCGTGGTTGGCTCCGGGACTACCGTAGGAGTCGGCTGTGGAGCGGAAGTTTGCTTGGGTGTGGCGGTTGGATCTTCCACTACGATGGGTATGGGGGCAACCGTGGGTATTGGGCTGGGCTCCGGTGTTGCCGTCGCAACTGCCGCCGTGGTTTTGTCCCCGTCGCCCGAACCGAACGCGCCGGCCGCAAACAGAATGGCAATCACTATCCCTACGGCCCCGACTCCCGCGAGAGCACCCATGATCGGGACTACGGGCAAGCCAGCCTTATCCGGTATGGGACGGCGGCGGACTCTTCGGGATTCGACGACCCCATCTTTACCGATAAAAAATTCTTCCAGCCCCGCTGCGCCTTCGAATTCACCCTCCGGCTGGAACCGGACGGTAATCATGTAGTGGGTGTCGGTCTCCTCTTCGAATTCGATGGAGAAAACCAAGGGAGCCTGCCGATATGCTCGGCCTATAGAGCCGCGTACCGTATCGGCGGTACGGAGCGCCAAGGTCCGAGCTTGCGCTGGGGAAATGTTGGGGTTAGATGCCCTTGAAGAAGAGATTCCTGAATCGTCTTCCTGGTTGGTCCCTGCGTCGTCAGCCATACACCACCACATCCAACCGACTAATTAACCGGTGTCGCTTCAAAGTATCCCTACCGGCGGGGACAATGTCAAACTGTAGCAGGCAGAGCCCCGGCGCGTAAGCCGCCATCAACGGCCTTGGAACCGTGGACTACGCTTCTCGGCGAAGGCCTTGATGCCCTCTTGGAAGTCGGCGGTCATCGTAATGTTGCTGATGTATTCGGTTTCCGCGTCTAGTTGACCGGCAAGTGTGGCGTCCCAAGAACTGTCGAACAGGGCCTTCACCCGGCCATAGGCTACCGTGGGACCTTTAGCCAGGCGGGCGGCGAACTCCAGAGTGGATCGTTCAAGTTCCGCGTTGGGAAATACCTGGTTTAACAGACCCAGATCCAAGGCTTGCTGGGCGCCGATAGGTTGATCCGAGAGGTAAAGTTCCATCGCTCTGGCCGTGCCTATCAGCCGGGGTAGCAGGTAGGTGGAGCCGCCATCCGCGGTGGCCCCGATGTTAGCGTAGGCCATCAGAAAACGGGCGCTATCCGAGGCGACGCGCAGGTCGCAGGCGAGGGCGAGGCTCAATCCGCCCCCGGCGGCCACGCCATCAATGCTGGCGATGACCGGCTTGTCCAGCCGCCTGATCGGGATAATGATTTCTCGATGGAAGGTATCGGCCAGATGCTTCAAATGCTCGTGCAGGCCTTCCGGGCCGCTATTCTCCAGTTGGTTCACGAAATCTTTCACGTCGGCCCCGGCGCAGAATGACCCGCCGGACCCAGTGATTATCACGGCCCTCATGTCCGGGTCCCGGCAGCCTTGAATCGCGCTGCTAAGCTCTTGGAACATTTTCGGATTGAGGGCATTTCGGGCCTCAGGCCGGTTCAGGGTTATGATGCCTACTGCGCCATTGTTACTTAGGTTTACCAATTCGCCAGCCATGACTAGCTCCTTTTGTGTGGAATCAGTTACGAAGCCACAGAGGGCACCGAGAAAAATCCGTTTTTATATCTCTGTGCCCTCAGTGCCTCTGTGGCAAAAGAAACGCCGTCTATAATTCTTCCGTGTATTCGGAAATCTCTTCCAACCGAAAGCCCGATACGGCCAATTCCGGGGCCCAAGTTACCTGGCCGGAAGACCAGCGCACGGTGGCCCGCGGTGTTCCGCCGATGCCAAGTATGCTGTTGATAACTCGCAGGACGTTGTCGTTCATGCGGAGGGTGTTGGGGCGGATGGGCTCGGCCAGCTTTCCATCCCTTATGACGTAGGAGTCGCCTACCACGGTACCGCTGAAGTCTCCCGCGTTGATACCGTTCACCGGATAGGTATACCAGATGCGGCCGATGTAGACTCCGTCCTTCACCTGGCGCAGCAGTTCTTCATGGGAGAGGCCACTTTTGCCTTCAACTACCAGATTGGTGGAAGCGATGGACGGAGGCGAGGAAAAGTCCCGGCCGCCGCCGACGCCGGGGCGAAAACCGTTGCGGGGAGCGATTGCCTGGAGTGCCTGGGCAGGATCGACGCCTAGCTTATCGCGGCCATGCGGGTCGCGAAGCATACGCTGATAGTTGTAATGGTTGGACAACAAACCGGACAGAACTCCGTCCCGGATGAGGTCGGTCCGCCCGGTGGGCAGTCCTTCGTCGGTGATTGCTTTAGAAGCGGCCCGGTCCGGATCGGCGCCGTCGTCGTAGAGGTAGAGCTCGGGTGAAGCCACCTGCCGGCCCATCTTTCCCGAGAAAGGAGTGGCCCCGGCGTAGAACATGTCCAATTGCAGGCCTGGCATAAGCACCCATTCCAGGATCTCCGTCAGGGGTTGGGGTCCAGGATCACGGAGTAAGCGCCTCCGGGGATCCGAACACCGTCCATGGAGCGGATGGCGTTGCGGGCTGCCTCGGCCGCCGAATCTCCATCGAATCCGGAAAGTTGGTTGCCCACCGACCATCCGCTGCCTTTGGCCGCTCGCTCCTCCACCATGGCGGTGGCGAATGACATGACCAGGGTGGATTCGTCGGATTGAACTCGTGGCATGAGTGTCGATACAATGGCCATGCGTTCCTGAAGTAGTACCAAGTCTCCACCTAGAATCAATCCCAGGCTGGTAAGTCTTTCGGGTGAGTCCCACCAGGTTCAACAGCTCTTCCGACGACTGGAAAACGTCCAGAGCCCGGTTCATCATTCGCCATCCGGTCCGAACCATACCGGTGGCGCCCATGCGCATGATGGCAGGGTCGGAATTCCCTTTCCCCCTTTTACCGAATGAGTGCCGGATGGGCCTTTGGGCAACGACACGAATTCAGGGTCCAAAACAGCCCCCAGACGAGCTTTTTCCAGGGCTCGCCTTACGCCTTCCAAGGACAGGTCTGTGGGTTCGCTGCCGAAGCCGATCTTCAAGCCCTCCGGGCTATTAAAAGCTACTTGTATACCCAGTCCATGGGATTCCAACGACTTGGGCTCTTCCACGCCGTTGCTTGGTATGTGTGAGGTGTAATTGAGGCGGACGGTCAGGTTGCCGTTGGCCGAGGCGAAGACTTCGGCTTCGGCCACGCCGGGCTGGGCCGATACGTAAGCCAGGGCGTCCCGGGCAGCGGCGCGTAATTTAGCTAGCGGTATCAATCGGCTGATTCCCTTTTTCAGGCTGACTGGCGATGCCGGGCCTATTGGTCATCGCTGAAGGACTCTGTTGACTCGACAAAAGCCTCGCCAAGCTCCGGCAAGTCCTCTTGTCCGGTATCTTCGGTTATAGCCAAGCCTCCCTGTTGTCTGATCCCGTGGATGCGGCCGAGGGGACGTTCCAATCCAAAACGCGGGGGTCCAATGTTTCCCGGCCCGTCGAACCCCGTCGCATAGCGGCGACCAACGCCCCCGTGAGAACGAGGGCAAGAACGGCCAGGATTATGATTATCAATGATTCCATGGTTCCCTCTTCAGACGTAATTCATCCCGGGCCGGTCAGCCGGGCGATGCCTCGCATGGTGGGGCCGCCGTTGCTCATGCGCTTGGCCTGCATGGGCTGACCTTTGCCGCAATTGGGAATGGGGTTGACCCGCAGATCGTTGCCCACGGCGTCGATGGACATGAAATAATCCCGGGAGTCCGACGTGATTCCGCCGTCCCGGTAGGGTTGCCCTAGCTGGCCGTTCTTAATCTCGTAAACTTTCACTGCGGTGATCCGGAAGTTTTCTCGGGATTCGGCGATGGACGGCGTGCGGTGCCCGGCGATGTAGTAGCCGGAGTCTACTTCAGAGATGATCTCTTGGGGGTCTTGCTGTCCGGCAGCGAATACGGTGTTGGTCATTCGGATCAAAGGTATCAGGGAAGCTTCAGTGGCTCTGGAGGAACCGTTGGGCGCCACGCCCATGATGGCGGCGGTCTGGCGGTTGTTGAGAAACTCTTCCAGCACGCCGTCGCGGATGATGTAGGCTCGCTTGGGCGGAGTGCCTTCATGGTCGTAGCGGAAGGAGCCGTAACCCTCCATGAGGGGGTCTGAGTAGGCAGTGACCAATGGCGAGGCGATCTGCCGGCCTAGCTGGTTCTCTTCCAGGTTCTTCAGGAACCAAGAGCGGCCGGCGTAGGCTGTTTCGTATTTCAGGGCGCGGTCCAGTTCCGACGGATGCCCCACCACCTCGTGAACCAGCAGGGTGTTGAAGTGGGGGTTGGTGACCGCCACAACGTCGTGATCGGGAGGCTTCAATGGAGGCGCGGCGGCCACTTCGGCGGCATCGGCGCCTAAGTTGGAGCAGAAGTCGATGAAGTTGGGTAGCACGATGGGACCGTTGTCATACCCGTCGGCAAGGACCTCCCAACCCCGCTGGTGCCCGGTGCAATCGTAATGCTCGAAATTGCCGTGCTCGCTCCCGCAGATAACGATGGCGAATCCCTCGGTCTGGGCGAAGCTCTGGTCTATGTCTGCCCCGTCGGAGCTGAGAAACAACTCCCGGAGGAGGAAAGTGCTGGTTGAAGCGGCGGCGTAAGCGATGTTGCCACTCTGACCTTGGGCCGCTTTGCACCCATCCACCGCCATCCTGACCGTCTCAGATAAGGGAACGCCGCGAGGGTCTACGGTGTAAGTGGCCGGAGCCGAGTCCTGAACAACGGCGACCGGAGCTAGGTCCGTTCCCCCGAGACTGCCGCCCAAACTGCTGAATCGTCCCTTGGCCTGGGACTTGAGGCGGGCGTTGGTCCTGGCTCGCCGATGGGCCTGGCGGATCCCGTCCCAGACCACTTCCTCGATGTTCGCTGTGTCGGCTGCCCCCAAGATTCTCCCGTAGTAACCAGGAGCGCTGAGCCTGGCTCCGGCAATCACCCGGACGCCGAAATCGAACACATAATCCTCGCCGCTGGCCTTGGCATAACCGTTCTCCGCCATGGCGCTCTTCTCTTCTTTCACCTGGAGCCGCAGATCGCAGTAGACCATTCCCGGCAACCGTTTGGCCCGCTCCATGATTAGCGACGCCAGGTTGGGACGCATGCGGTCCAAGATGTCTACGGTTACGGGTGGGGGCATGGCCGGCTCCCGATTCGAAGTTGGGGCCTAACGGCACAGGTCATTACTAAAGTATCACAATCATCTTAAGAGGAATCAACAGAATGACGGGAGATTCGCTCATTCAAATCTGATCCGACTAAATAATAAAGCAACCCCGTTCAAAGGGGGCTGGTTTGCTCGTTTAGCCTTGAGAACCGGGGGGATACGTTATCCCGTATTTTCTGCCGTCCAAGCCGAAGCCGTGGCCTGGGCCACCGCCGGGCTTACGGTGGGATCGAGTGACCAGGGTATTACACGCTCGGTCGTGGGTTCGGTTACTAGGGCTGCCAACGCCTTGGCGGCGGCTAGCTTCATCCCAGTGGTTATCCGGGTAGCTTTGATATCCAGAGCGCCCCGGAACACGCCGGGGAACACCAAGCTATTGTTGATCTGATTGGGAAAGTCGCTCCGCCCCGTGCCCACGACTGCGGCTCCGGCGGCGCTGGCTAAGTCGGGCATTATCTCGGGAATCGGGTTGGCCATGGCGAAGACGATGGCGTCTTTGGCCATTGAACTCACCATCTGGGGTGTTAACGCACCGGCAACCGCAAGCCCGACGAAGACATCGGCGCCTTGCATAGCTTCGGCAAGGCCACCCTGGATGTCGTCCGGATTAGTCATAGCCAGCATGGACAACTTAACAGGGGTCAGGTCGGTTCGGCCACGGTGGATGATCCCGGTGCTGTCAACCAGCGTAACGTTTTTTGCGCCGTGGTCCAACAAAAGCTTGGTGCTGGCGATACCACCGGCGCCGGCGCCGCAGAATACGAACTTGGCGTCTTCAAATTTTTTCCCAGTCAACTCTATGGCGTTGATCAACGCGGCCAGCACCGCGATCGACGTGCCGTGCTGATCGTCGTGGAACACCGGAATGCCCAGGTCTTGCAGGCTGTCTTCGATCTCGAAGCAGCGGGGCGCGGAAATATCTTCCAGGTTGATGCCGCCAAAGGTGGGAGCAAGGTTTCTCACGGTTTCGATGATTGACGCACTGTCCTGGGTGGCCAAACAAATGGGGAATGCGTCGATGTCGGCGAGGCCTTTAAATAGGATGGATTTACCTTCCATCACCGGCATCGCCGCCTCGGGCCCTACGTTGCCCAGGCCCAGGACTGCTGAGCCATCGCTGACCACCGCGACCATATTGGCCCGGTTGGTCAGGTTGAAGGATTCCGACTTGTCATTGGCGATGGCCATGCTCACCGCGGCGACGCCGGGGGTGTAGGCGATGGATAGGTCTTCCATCGTTTTCACCGACATCTTTGGGGCTATGCTGACCTTGCCCCGGGTTTCCCGGTGGCGCCTGATTGCTTCAGAATCGTAGTCCATATTTTTTCACTTTACCCGGCAGAGAATTTACAGGTACTCAGATCTTCGTGATTTTCGACGAAGACGAGCTTGAACCATTTGAGTTTGCTTGAGACTAGCCAGTAACTGCGCCTTCGGAGGCGGACGATACCAGTTTAGCGTATTTGGCAAGAACACCAGACGTGTAGTTTGGCGGGATTGGCTGGAACTTTGCCCGCCGGTCGGTGAACTCCTCTTCGGTTAGCTTTACATTCAGGCTCCGTGCCGGAATGTCCAGAGTTATGATGTCCCCTTCCTGCAGCAAGCCGATGGGGCCGCCGACGGCTGCCTCCGGCGTGACGTGACCGACCATGGGACCGTGGGAGGCGCCGGAAAATCGTCCGTCGGTAACAAGAGCCACCTCGTCTCCTAAACCCTGCCCGATCAATGCGCCGGTAACCCCCAACATCTCCTGCATCCCGGGGCCGCCTTTGGGACCTTCGTAGCGGATAACCACTATATCTCCCGGCTTGATCTCCCTCCGCTGGATGGCTTGGAAAGCGGCGTGTTCTTGGTCGAAGACCCGAGCGGGCCCTTGATAGACTCTTTCCTGTTGCCCGGCCACCTTGATGACCGCCCCTTCCGGAGCCAGGTTGCCGTAGAGAATGACCAGACCCCCGGTGGGGCTGCGAGGTTGGTCGATGGGCACAACCACCTCTTGGTCTTCCACCGTCTCTATGCCCTCGATGTTTTGTTGAAGCGTCTTGCCGGTTACGGTCATCGCGTCGCCGTGCAGCAGACCGGCTTTGAGCAGCCGTTTCATAACCAACGACACCCCGCCTTGGCGGTCTAAGTCGGCCATGACGAACCGGCCGGCCGGGCGCATGTCGGCGATATAGGGAGTGCTGCGGCTGATACGGTCGAAGTCTTGCAAGCTTAGGTCAACTTGAGCTTCGTGGGCGATGGCCATCAAGTGCAGTACCGAATTGGTTGAACCACCCATGGACACAACTACAGTGATGGCGTTCTCGAATGCTTGGCGGGTGAGGATGTCTCTGGGCCGGAGGTCTTCTTCCAAGAGCCGCATCAAGGTTTGCCCGGCCAATTGGGTTTCAGCTTTTTTACGGGGGTCGGTGGCCGGGATGGAAGCGTCACCTGGTAGAGACATGCCCATGACCTCAATGGCGGTGGACATGGTGTTGGCGGTAAACAAACCGGCGCAGGAGCCCTCGCCGGGGCAAGCGACGCATTCCAAATCGTGGAGTTGATCCAGAGTCATGTCGCCACTGGCGTACGCGCCCACGGCCTCGAAGACATCTTGGATGTTTACGTCCTCGCCCAGGTAGTTGCCGGCCATGATGGTGCCGCCATAGACAAATATCGAAGGGACGTTAAGACGGGCGATGGCCATCATGCAGCCGGGCATGTTTTTGTCGCAGCCGGCGACGGTGATGAGGGCGTCCATCCGCTCTCCGAAAGTAACGACCTCGATGGAGTCCGCGATGACTTCCCGGCTGACTAGGGAGGCTTTCATGCCCTCCGTCCCCATGGAGATGCCGTCGCTGATGGTGATAGTCCCGAACTTGAAGGGCACTCCGTCGGCTTGGCGGATCCCTTCCTTGGCGGCGTCGGCCAACTTGTCTAGATGAACGTTGCACGGCGTGACGTCGCTGGCCAGGTTAGCGACGGCCACGAAGGGTTTGTCCATGTCGGCCGAGGTCAAGCCCATGGCCCTGAGCATGGCCCGGGCAGGGGCCCGGTCTGGGCCCTCGGTTATCTCTCTGCTGCGGTGCTTGAGTCTTAATTGGCTGGTGGTTGCCATCGGAGGCCTCCTGACTTTCCGAACCCACGCGAGGGTCATCCCCGCATCGGAAGGCACTATTATAATCGGCGATACTGATGCGGCACAAGGTTCAAAAACGATGCTTAGAGCGTTTGGCGAATGCCGGCCGCCGGTGGTCTCCGGCTAAGTGCGCCGGGGGTTGCGGAGCACCCCTTTTTCTTGTACTCTTTGGCCTGATTCCAAATCCAGCATGAGGTAGGACGCTATGTTTAACCCGCTTACATTGTCGAGGGTTCCGAGGGCTCAAGCCCATTGTGATATCCCTTGTGGGATATATGACCCGATATCCGCGAAGATAGCCGCGCAGACCGTACAAAAAATGGTATTGCGGATGCAGGCGCTGGAGCCGCCGCCGGCCAGCGCGGACACGGCCGCCCGCCAAGACTATGCTAACAAGATCGCCCGGTACGTTACGGTCAAGGAAGAGCACGCGGAGATCTGTAAGAAGGAACTGAGCATCCTTTGGGCCGACTACGCCTGGCCGAACATGCCGGCAGGCTTCGACCTGCACGGTAGCTTTAACGCCGCGTTGAAGCTGGCAGGACGCTGCAAGCAGAACGTGGACATGGCTGCCTGCGAAGAGCTGGTATCGGCGGTGGACGCCGTTGCGACGGCCTTCTGGGCGACCAAGAATGTGGAATACAGTGACCCCAACGCGGCCGCCCGCTACGGGTCCTAAGGCCTACCAAGTTTCGTGACGCGTGTAGGGGCGGGTTTCAAACCCGCCCCTATTTTTTTACTAGATACCTTGTATCGCGCCTGCCAACGAATGCTGGAGATCATTGATCCGTTCTGATCAAGTCAACGCCGCTTCCGCCGCCGCGATCGTCCGGTCAATATCTTCTTCAGTATGAGCCAGGGAGATGAATCCGGCTTCAAACTGGGACGGGGCCAGGTATACTCCGTTCTCCAGCATGCCGTGGAAGAACCGGGCATGGCCGGGCACGTCGGACTGCTCCACTTGGGCTAGGCTGGCCACGGGACCGTCGTTGAAGAACCCGGTGAACATGGAGCCGACCCGGTTTATTGTGGAGGGCACCTCTTTGCGAGCGAAGACTTCGGTCAACCCTTCGGTCAACCGGACGGCCATGGACTCCAGCTTTTCGTAGGTCCCGGGGCGCGTTAACTCTTGCAGGGTTGCCAATCCGGCGGCGACCGCCAAGGGGTTGCCCGACAGAGTGCCCGCCTGGTACATGGGCCCCAAAGGCGCCACCAACTCCATGATTTCTTGTCTGCCTCCGTAAGCCCCCACCGGAAGACCGCCGCCGATGATTTTGCCCAGAGTTGTCAGGTCGGGCGTTATGCCGTACCGGGCCTGAGCGCCGCCGGCGTCCAGCCGGAAACCGGTGATCACCTCGTCAAATATCAGCAGCGCACCGTGCTCCTGGGTGATTCGGCGTAACCCTTGGAGGAAGCCGGGCGCGGGTGGGACCACCCCCATGTTTCCTGCCACGGGCTCCACGATGATCGCCGCTATGTCTTCCGGAAAGGCGGCGAACGCCTCTTCAACCGAGGATAAATCGTTGTAGTCGGCAACCAGGGTTTCCCTGGCATAGGACTCGGGAACACCGGCGCTGGTAGGAACACCGTGCGTCATGGCTCCGGAGCCGGCCTTCACCAGCAGACCGTCGGCGTGGCCGTGGTAGCAACCGGCGAACTTGATGATTTTGTCCCTTCCGGTATAGGCACGGGCCAGCCGGATAGCGCTCATGCAGGCTTCCGTGCCGGAGTTGACCAAACGGATCATGTCGATCGAAGGCATGGAAGCGCAGATAAAACGGGCCAGGTCCACCTCTTGGGCCACCGGCGCGCCGAAACTGGTGCCTGCTTCCGCGGCTTTTATCAGAGCATCCACCACCGCCGGATGAGCGTGGCCCAACACCAAGGGTCCCCACGACCCCAGGTAGTCGATGTATTCGTTGCCGTCGGCATCCCAGATGTGGGAACCGCTGCCTCTGGCAATGAAGGGAGGCGTACCGCCAACGGCGCGGAAAGAACGAACCGGCGAGTTGACCCCGCCGGGGATGTACTTTTGGGCCTTGGCAAAAAGTTCTTCTGATTTGGCCTGTTCCATTTACGTTCCTGTTTTAAATATCTGCCGGGAAGCCGCCTGCCTCTTGGCAGTGAAAGTTAGGACTAATAATGAGGCAGGAACCGCATCGCCTTCATAGCGAACGGGCGCTTACTCCGCGTCCCTCAGCCACTGAGACACCTCTTTGGCGTGGTAGCTGAGGATGAAGTCGGCGCCGGCCCTTCTTATGGAGGTCAGGATCTCTAGGGTGATCCGCTTTTCGTCGATCCAGCCTTGGGCTCCGGCGGCCTTGACCATGGAGTACTCGCCGCTGACGTTGTAGGCGGCTAGGGGATGGTCGAACTTTTCTCGGGCCCGCCGTATCACGTCCATGTAGGACATGGCCGGTTTGACCATGACGATGTCGGCACCCTCGGCGATGTCGCTTTCGATCTCACGCATCGCTTCCCGTGCGTTGGCCGGATCCATCTGGTAGCTACGGCGGTCGCCGAACTGGGGAGTCGAACCGGCGGCTACGCGGAAGGGTCCGTAGAAGGCCGAAGCGTACTTGGCGGCGTAACCCATGACCGGCACATCTTTGTAACCGTGGTCGTTCAGGGAGTCGCGGATGGCTTTCACCTGACCGTCCATCATGGCCGATGGCGCAACCATGTCGGCGCCGGCCTGTACCTGTGTTACGGCCGTTCTGGCCAGATATTCCAGAGTACGGTCGTTATCCACCTTTCCGTTGTCGATGATGCCGCAATGGCCGTGGTCGGTGTACTCGCACATGCACACGTCGGTGATAACCATCATGCCGGGCACTTCTTTCTTGATGGCCCGCACCGCTTCCTGGATTATTCCTTCCGGGTCGTATCCTTCGGTGCCCAACGGGTCCTTCTCCGCGGGCAATCCAAATAGCAGCACGCCGGGAATCCCCAGGGCGGCCGCCTCGGCAACGTCGAGTACCAGTTGATCGATGGAGAAGTGAAAGCAGCCGGGCATGGGTTCTATGGGCAGGCGCAATCCCTGACCGTGGGTAACGAACATCGGGTAGATAAAGTTGGACGGCGACAGGGTGGTTTCACGGACCATTCTCCGGAGAGGTTCGTGCTCGCGGACCCGGCGTAATCGTAGATCTGGATAGCTAACCATTTGTAGGGCTTCCTTCTTCAATGTTTTTGGCTTCGGCAAAATGGGTTACCAGGGCGCTAACCAGGCCTTCTACGGTGTGTTCGGCGGCTACCAGATCGACGCGCAGGCCCAATTCCCGGGCGGTGGCGGCGGTGGTGGGACCGATACAGGCGATGCTGGTCGCGTCCAGGGCGGCCCGGTCACCGTTCAGCATCTCCACCAGATTGCGTACCGTGGACGAACTGGTGAATGTCACCACGTCCATCCCTTGGGAAAGGGCTTCACGGGCCTGGGCGTCGACTCCGGTGGTGGGGACTGTGCGATAGGCGTCGACCCGGTCTACCAGAGCCCCGGCCTGTGTGAGCCCCGTGGCCAGCGCATCCCGGCCGATATCCGCCACCGGCAGCAATACCGGCACGCCGGTCCAGTCAAAACTTGACAGCTCTTGGACAACGACTTCGGATATAGGCCGTGTTGGAACGAAATCGGCGGCGATACCCCGGAGGGCCAGAGCATCGGCGGTAGCGGGGCCGATCGCGCCCACCTTAACGCCTCCCAGTGCCCTGGTGTCCAGACCTTGATGGTCCAGCCGGCCAAACACGGCATCGACGGCGTTACTGCTGGCGAAGATTACCCATCGGTAATCCTTTAGCTTGGCGACAGCCTCGTCCAGTTGGGAGTAATCTTCCAGGGGCGCCGTCTGTATGGCGGGAATCTCAAAGGTCTGGGCGCCCAAACTTTCCAGTAGCGACCGGAACTTTGACGCCTGGGTACGGGAGCGGGTTATAAGCACCTTCTTGCCGAACAGAGGCCGGCGGTCGAACCAGGCAAGCTCCTTCCGCAGGGAGACCACCGGGCCGATGACGGCGATAACCGGCGGTTGGATCCCGGCCTCCCGGCCCTTTTCCAGTATGTCTTCCAGGCATCCGGTGACGGTGGCCTGAGCGGGCCAGGTGCCCCACTGAACCAACGCCACCGGGGTATCGGCGGGCACACCCTCTTTTCCGAGGGTGTCTAGGATAGACTCCAAGGCAGACCAGCCCATCAGCACCACCAGGGTGCCGCCGGTGCGGGCTAGGGCTTGCCAATTGACCGAGGTTTCCGGTTTTGCGGGATCTTCGCTACCGCTGACCACGGTAAAACACGTGGATATTCCCCGATGGGTCAGAGGGATTCCAGCATAGGCGGCCGCGGCGATGGCCGAAGTGATTCCGGGCACCACCTCAAATGGAATGTCTTTTTCGGTTAAGGCTAGGGCTTCTTCTCCTCCCCGGCCAAAGACGAATGGGTCGCCGCCCTTGAGGCGTACGACAACATTTCCCTCGGACGCCCGTTCGATCAGCAGTTCGTTGATCTGGTCTTGGTTCAGCTCCTGGCGGCCCCGTTCCTTGCCCACGAAGATCCGCTCGGCCGAAGGGGGGGCCGACTCTAGCAAAGACGGGTCCAGCAGCCGGTCGTAGATCACCACCTGGGCTTGCTCCAGACAGCGCAAACCTTTCAGCGTAATCAAACCAGGGTCGCCGGGACCGGCTCCCACCAGATACACTTTCCCAGGTGACTTAGTCGAGATTTTCAAGCCTCCGAACAGGGCCTAAGACTAACTCCTCTCCCATGAAGGTTGAGGAGAGCGGTATCACCCCCATCCTAACCTTGCCCTGGATGGGGGAAGGAATCACGCTTAACTTAGGGTTCTACCTCGGACCATTCGATCTCCAGAAGCGGTCCGCCGCCGCGTTCCACGACCGCCAGATGGGCATCGGTGGCCAGTTGCAGTGGGTCCATGGTTAGGCCGTCGATCTTGGCGCGAAAGGCTTTTTTGCCATCGGGCGAGCTGAGGAAGATGGTCATGTAGAGAATATCTCCCTCTGCTCTGGCGTAAGCGCCCATGGGTAACTGGCAACCGCCCCCCAATTTTTCCAAAAAAGCCCGTTCCGCGGTGACCGCCAGCCGAGTGGTGGTGTGCTCTATGACGCGTAGCATATCCTGCATACGGTAGTCTTCGGCGCGTATCTCTACTGCCAGAACCCCCTGACCGGGCGGAGGCACGAACCGTTGGGGGGACAGATATTCGGAGATGTGCTCGGTCAAGCCCAACCGGATCAAACCGGCGGCAGCCAGAACGGCGCCGTCATAGTCGTCTCCTTGGGCTTTACTGAGCCTGGTATCCACGTTGCCCCGGATGGGTAGGACGGTGGCCTGGGGGCACAAGGTATTCAGCAACACACGGCGCCGGGGACTGCTGGTGCCGATGCGGGCCCCCTCGGGCAATTGGGCTAACTGGCAGTTCCAGCGGTTCACCAGGACGTCCCGAGGGTCTTCCCGGCGTAGCATGGCTCCCAAGACTAGGCCTTCGGGAAGGGTGGTCGGCAGGTCTTTCAGGCTATGGACCGCCATGTCCAATTCGCCGTCCAAAAGTAAACGTTCGATCTCCTTGACGAATATGCCAAGGCCCATCCCTTGCAGGGGAGCTTCTTTGTTGATGTCCCCCTGTGTTCGGACGATGACGACCTCGAATTCCCGATCGGGGTATAGCTGACGAAGCCGGACGAGCACCTGTTCGGCCTGAATCAATGCCAGTTTGCTACCCCGGCTGCCGACCTTTATGACTTTGCTGGAGACCAACTAAGCTTGTTCCATAGTAGATACGCCAGAAAGCACTTCGGAACCGGCGCCGCATCTCTTGGCGCTGCAACTTTCCAGGTTCTGGCATAAACCCGGCGCGTCTGGATCGGTCAGGCGGATGAGTAGGCTGGATAACGCTTGGTCTTCGTGACCTGTTTGGGCCAATCGTAGCAATTCGGAGGTGATACAACACTGCCATCGCTGGGGGTCGATGGTCAGCTCCCGCTTTTTCACTTCTTCCCTGGCCAAGGAGAGCACACCGGCCAGGTCAGCCCACTCCAGCACTGGGTCTTCGGTCAGGGCCTCCCGCAGTTTGCGGGCAAGGGCCGGGCTGGCGCCCCCGGTGGAGATGGCCAGAGTAACCTGACCGCGCTGCACGATGGCGGGAGCGATGAAGGTGCACTGTTCCGGGTCGTCCACCACGTTCATCAGGACACCCAGACGTTCAGCTTCTTGGAATATTTCGTGGTTCACTTGCCGATCGTTGGTGGCGGCGATGCTCAGGAAAGCGCCCTCCAGATCCCCGGCTTGGTATTCACGGGGCTGCCACTGGAAGTCGCCCCTATGGGCCCAGTCTTGAAGGTTTGGTGTGACAGTCGGGCTGACAATCGTGATTCGAGCTCCGCTACTCTGCAATTTGGCGATTTTATCCTCGGCGATGGGACCGCCGCCGAATACCAGGCATTTCTTGCCGGTCAGATTTAGATAAACGGGATAGTAAGCCGGCACGTTCTAACCCCTTTGCGCCAGGGGGAAGGCGCGTGATCCACGGCATCCTGGTATTGGTCGTACTCGGGCACGAAGTAACGCACTCGAGTTTTCTTGTATTCGCGGCTGCTGTAAAGCAGCAACCGCTCGGTGATCCCGGTGGCCTCGCTGATCTCCCGCTCAATCTCCTCACAACCCTCGGTTGAGGTGGCGTGGACCATGGTGAAATGAGTGTAGGGCCAGTCAGGGAAGGTGGGTCTTTCGTAGCAGTGGGTAACGGCGGTGTTTTGGGCCATGGTCATGCCAACCTCTTCGGCCCGCTCTTCGGGCACCTTCCACACGATCATGGCATTGGCGCTGAATCCGGACCGCCGATGGTGTAGGACCGCGCTGAACCGGCGCATGAACCGCCGGTCTTGGAAATCCTGGACGGTGGCGAACAACTCATCGGTAGTTTTACCCAAGCGCTGGGCCATATCGTCGAAAGGCCGAGGGACCAAGGCGAGGTCTTCCTGGAGTTCTCGAATCGCCGCCTTGTCGTCTTCTGTTATCGGAACGGCCTCGTTCCAGCCGGTTCTTTCCGAGCCGGAGTAGCCGTCGGGGCTGTAGTTGACCGACGATCCCTTCTGTTTGACCATATCGAAGTTGACGCCGATCTTGAAGAAACGGATGGTGGGCATCATGCGATAGCTGAGAGCTTTGGTATCTTGGCCCATCCGTTGAACGGTGGACTCCAGGTCGTGGTCATGCGGGACCGCAAGGGTGAACCACAGGTTGAAATAAGAGCCATCCCGGGCATAATTATGACTGACACCGGGATGCTTATTGATGCGCAGGGCGCCCTTATTCAGTTGTTCCGGTTCAAAGGCCATGGCCACCAAAGTCGTTTTGTAGCCCAAGCGCCGGGTGTCGAAGATGGCGCTGAGCTGGCGCAGCACGTTCTTCTTTTTCAAGTCGGCCAGCCTATCTATAATCTCGCCTTCGTCGATGTCCAGCTCATTGCCCAGTTCCAAGTAGGGACGGTCGACGAGAGGAAATTTGCTCTGAATGATGTTAAGCAGCTTCCGGTCGGTTAGGTCCATGGCTTTGGTTAAGACCTCCTTGAAAAATCGTGAACGGAGATATGGGGAACGAAATATCGTGAGCTAAGTTCCTGAGAAAAATTAAGGCCTTTATCCTGTTTGAACCGATTGGGTCTCGTACGATTCGGCGACTCCCACCATGACCCGGTCGGCGAGCTCAAGGATGTGGCTCCAGGACTTAGGGTCGGACGAGTCCAACACCATGGAACGAAAGAACACCAAAGCTTCCAGGGTGTCCTTCAGAGAAACCCCTTTCTCCGACATCTCGGCGCCGTATTCCCGGCCTAAGACATTAGACTCGGCCAGAGCTTCCTGGCGTTGGCGGCGTACTTGCGGCTCGTGAACCAGCAGAGTGAGCATCCGGCGTCCAAACAGACGCATCCGGTCCCGTCCGTCCTCCTGTACACTCTGGTACCAAGGCTGCCGGATCACGGATTCCCCCTGCAAACGCCGGCGTATCAGCCGTAACGCCGACCCTTCCACCTCGTATTCCGGCGTCCGTCCGGCGTCCGTCCGGGCCGTGTTGGTGAAAGACATCACATCTTCGCTCAAGAAGCGGCGATGGCCTCCGGGCGTCCGGTACACTCGCAGGTGACCGTTATCGGCCCATTGGCGGAGCGTCGCCTCATTCACGTCCAACAGACGGCAGGCGTCGCGCATGGTGAGCCATTTGGATTTTTCTTGGGGGGCTTCGAGCATGAAAATCTATAGAAACCTATAGAAACTTATAAAGTAAAGCCGCAACGTTTTGAGACTATCATAGGGATAGATTAGCGTCAATGCGAGGGCTCATGCAAATCTCTGGACCTCGCAGGTAGCGCCTTTATCGTTGGGAATAGAGTCTCGTGCTATAGTGGATATATCGTGAGATTTTTCCGCATGGATAGAAGCCAGGTTGATCCGAAGCGAGAGCTATTCCGTAAATTGCTGCGGAATATATCGTCAGAAACAGTAATACGCGCCATGGAGCAGGTGCCCCGAGAGCCGTTCGTGCCTCAGGACAGCCGCCACATGGCCTATCTGGACTTGCCCCTGAGTATCGGAGAAGGTCAGACGATCTCCCAACCCTATATCGTGGCCATGATGACCGAGGCCATGGAACTCTCCGGCGGTGACAGAGTGCTGGAGATTGGAACCGGCAGCGGCTATCAAACAGCGATTCTTTCAGCGCTGACGCCCAGAGGGCGGGTAGTCACCATGGAAAGAGTTCCAGCCCTGATGCAACAGGCTCGCCAGAGGCTTCAAGAGTTGGGCTATCGCAACGTGGAAGTACAACTGGCCGACTCCTCGCTAGGCTGCCCATCCAAAGGCCCATACGATGCCATCATCGTAACTGCCGCGGCGCCTCGACTGCCTGAATCCTTGATCTCCCAACTGGCGATCGGCGGGCGATTGGTGATTCCGGTAGGGACATTGTCCCAACAAGAACTGGTTCAGGCCCGCCGCACGGATGAAGGGTTGTCGTTGCGGGTGCTGGGTCCCTGCCGGTTCGTCCCCCTACTAGGGGCGGAAGCCTTTCCCCTGCCTTAGACGCCCGCGCCGGAATATCAGCCACCCGCCTTTAACATCAACTGTTCGATCGATCCGCAAAATTGATGGTCGTCCGGTCTTAGGTTCTGTCGATCCGGCTATTGGGTCATGCCTGCCTCTCCAAATGCACTGGCTCCAAACAATCATTCCCGTGGCTAGGCGAGCAGTTGGTGATGGTTAGGGATAAAATGCCCTAAAGTGAGCCTAATCGGTCTAAGTTTACGCCTGGAGAGGCAGGTCCCCGGTGATATAATCCTAGGTGTGGCACGTACCTGATCGTGCCTAATCTTAGCGACGACCGCTACTAACCGGAGTAGCATCACAAGATGTACTCGTTCCTGGCTCGTTTTGGATTGGAAGACCAAGTATGGTTGGCGCCGGCGATGTTCGCAGCGATTCTGCTGGTTTCGTTGCTCGCGGCTTGGATTTTCCACAAGCTGATATTCCGCTTAGCGCTCCACCTCTCTCAATGGACCCCCTCGGATCTGGCCTCTAGGATGATGCTCGCCACCCGTTGGCCTCTCACCCTAGCGATATTGAACCTGGGGGCCTATCTGGCAGTGACCATAGCCCTTGGAGTGCCGGGGCCCCCCGCCGTCAAGGTGTTTGGCTTTTTTGGGATCCTTCTGGGTGTTGTCGCCATGGTTGGCGTGGTATCCCGGGGGATCGACTGGTATCTGGAAACCCTGGCGTCACGTACCCAGCAGGTCATAGACGTCAAGCTCTTTCCCTTGTTGCGCCGGGCCGCGGTGGCCTTGGTCTACGGTATCGGCATTCTGCTCATCTTGGACCTTTTAGGAATCTCCATCAGTCCTCTGATCGCCGGTCTGGGATTGGGAGGCCTGGCGGTGGCGCTGGCCATTCAGCCCACGCTGGCCAATCTGTTTGCCGGTACTTACGTGATGACGGAAGGGGTAATCTCGCCGGGAGACTACATCGAGCTAGAAAATGGCATCACCGGCTACGTCGTCGAAGTGGGCTGGCGCAGCACGCGGATACGGAACTGGAAAAACAATTTGGTAGTGGTGCCCAACAACAAGTTTGCCGAGACCATTATCACAAACTACGCGCAACCGACGCCATCGGTAAACGTGTGGTTCAAATGTGGCGTCAGCTACGACAGCGACCTGTACCGGGTTGAAACTGTATGTAATGAGGTTATGGACGAGGTTCTGGAGTCGAGCGAACATGCGGTCAAAGAGTACGGTAAATATTTCGGATTCGATAGCTTTGGTGATTCCAATGTGATTTTCTGGCTGTTTGTGCAAGCCAAGGACCGTTGGGGCAGTTTCGTCGTGCAGACAGAATTGATGCAGAAGTTGCACCAGCGTCTGAAATTTGAAGGCATCACGATCAATTACCCGATTCGGACGCTCCAGTTTCCCAAAGAGTGGGGTCCGGAGGCGATGGAAGCTAGGCCCGGAGTACGTACGGCGTCTCGCGTGAATGGCCGAGGTACCCTGCGCCGAGGGCGGCGGCGGAGGGCCCGTGATGTTTACGCACCCCATGATGACGGCAACGGCTGTGATGTGTCCGGACCCGGCGCAGCGTAGACGCTTCGACCACGGGGCCACCTGGAATCGGTACCGTACTGACGGTATATTAAGCAGCGAAAGAATCCTGCTCCTTGCTACCTGAGTGGGCAGTAGCTATAATTTAGTCGGTATCGCCCTTAGACTGGGCCTGTAGCTCAGGCGGCTAGAGCGCGGTCCTGATAAGACCGAGGTCGATGGTTCGAGTCCATCCAGGCCCACCAAAGCGGCTTTCTAGGCACGAAATGACGGCCAAACGCCCCGGTGATGCAACGTTATATGGTCGTCAACAAGGTTACTGACCTCGGTCTATCTGACATTTGTCTGCGTGATGCGGGGAAGGGATTCCTCATAAGTTTGAGGGCTTCCAACCGGTATTCTCCGAACTACCTCGAAGGCCTTGAGCGGACCCTGGCCCTCGTCACTCTCTACGCCGAGGAAAGGGGTTGGCCCAACGTCCCTTATCTCACCACGTCCCACATTGAGGAGTACCTGGCCTATTTCCAAGAGAGGCCTATCTACTTCGGAGAGCGGTACAAGACCAACTCCCGGACCCCTTCCCAAGGCTACATCGAAGTCCAGTACCGCCGGCTCAAACGGTGTTTCGGCTGGCTGGTTGAGCGCGACCATATTAAGCGGAACCCGCTGGCCTTGATCCCTCATTCTCACGTCGACGAAAAGGTCGTCGCCACTGTCGCTCAAGACGACATGATGAGGTTGCTCGAGTTGGTGGATCCGCGAAGAGCACGGAATCGGTCAGAGGTATTCCGATTCACCCGGGACCGGGCAGTCCTTTACGTCCTGTGGGACACCCCAAGCCGCCGAAACGAAATCGCGGGCCTGACCGTCAACGATGTCGACTTGGACGCTGGCGCCATCCTTGTGATGGGCAAGGGACGGAAACAGCGGTGGATGCCCGTCGGCTCGACGGTGCAGGAGCTCCTCTGGGGATACCTTCAGGTGAGGGAACCGCGGGCCCACCGTGAGCCGGCGTTGTGGGTGTTGGAAGGCGGCAGGGGGATGCAACCGAACTGGCTCTACTTGATGCTGAAGCGGCTGGGGCAAAGGGCTGGCGTACCGAACCTCCATACGCACCGGTTTCGCCACACCTACGCGATCAACGCCCTAGAAGCTGGGATGAACGAAAGAGAACTCACTGTGAACATGGGGACGAAGCGGATACCTGATACCTACTTCCGGACGCTAGGCGAAAAGGCTGTCGCCAAGAAACACCGGGAGATCTCGCCAGCGGACCGGCTGGAGCGAGTCCAGGTGAACCAGCAGAGGGATCGGGGCCCGGGGAAGGGTAGGGGGAGACTATAATGGTGCGGACCCTGTGCCTTCCCTACTCTCTCGGGGTCAAGGTCAATCTTAGAATGGGATGGGGACTATCCACCTCAGCACCACCTGGTCTCCCTGAAAGAATGTAAAGGTTGCCGTCACGGTCTTGCCCAAATGATGAGATATTAAGGTCCGTATCAAGTAAGAGCTGGTGGTACGGGTCCGAATCCCCATCGTACCAAACACCAAATATCTGCCCGGTGCAAAAGTCAGCATACACATATGCGCCTACCAGAGGCGGGATATCACGTCCCCGGAAGACATACCCGCCGATGAGTGCGCAAAAAATTCTTGCGGCTGACTTCAACCAAGGGCGGCTCTAGGTTGTCTACGCAGCGATTATTCTCATCGAAACAATGGGTGCCTTCCATGATACTCCACCCGTAGTTGCGGCCCTTTTGGATCAGATTGATCTCTTCCCGCAGGTGGGCGCCAACGTCACCCAGCCACAGGTCGCCGTTCTCTCGATCAAACGAGAATCTCTAGGGGTTGCGAAGCCCATAAGCCCAAATCTCTTCCCTGACTCCGGGAGCCCCGACGAATGGGTTATCCGGTGGAATCCGGTATGCGTTGCCATCCGACGCTCCGGACACGTCGATACGAAGTAACGAGCCCCGCAAGGTGGACCGATCTTGCCCATTGCTTGAATTGGGATGACTCCGTTTCCCAGTACTGCCATCACCCACGGATATGTAGAGATAGCCATCGGGTCCAAAAGCCAATTGGCCACCGTCGTGTCCCGATACCCCCGGAATTTCCATGAGTACTATCTCGCTATTCGGGTCGGCCTCCATCGGGTCATTGGGCATGACCGAATAGCGGGACAACACCATCTGTTTGGGATTTCGGGCAGCATAATAGACGTAGAAGCGCCCGTTGTTTTTGTAATCCGGATCAAAAACCAGCCCGAGCAACCCTTCCTCGGCCGATGAATACATCTGGTCAGAGATGTCGAGAAAGACGTGAGATTCCTTGGTATCTTGGTCGTTCTCGAACACTAGGATGCGTCCCCTCAGCTCCGAGATAAAGATTAGGTCCGTGTCATCATATGGCTGTAGTAGGTTGGTCTGGAGACGAAAGCTTAGGTTGGGAAATGCTCGTTCCAATCGGCTATTGAATAGCGTAGATATCAACCTGAACGTAGGAATGTCGTCTGTGGAGAAGTAGGGCAATGATGGGTTGATCGTGTTCCCCGCGCCGTCAACAGCGTTGGTCTTGTTTGCACTGCTGCTCTTTGTGCGCCCCTGGCCAGGGATGAATGGTGGAGCGGCGACGGTGAAGTCAGCGCTGAATCTTCCATCACGCCCAACTTTGGCACTAGCCAGATGCTCCTCGTCATCATCTAAAACCCTGTCACCGTTGGCATCACGCCAGATATTGACGATGGTCCCGCATTCGAAGCCAATGCCCCCAACCGTCACCAGTTGGTCTACTTGACCTTCTTCGATGTCGAGAAAAACGTTTTGGGGAGAGGTCCTCCGGCCGCGCCGTGCAGGACAGGCCGCTACGACTTCAGCCGCCGCAGTAGGCATAGGCAGAAGTGTTGATACCGGAATGGGTTTCACGGTGGCTTTCGCCGTTGGCATCGGAGACGAAGTAGCTGAGGGGACTGCCGTTTCCGGTGGTTTCGGTACAAGTTCCTGGGTGGTGGCTGGGATGGCCTCAATTGTCGCAGAAACTGCCGCGCGGACGGTGGCGGCGATATCCGGCGTAGGAGTTACCGTGGTGGCGATTCATGGTGTTTGGGTGGGTTCGGCGGTACAAGAAGTTGCAGAAAGGGCCAGCAGAATGGCAACGGTGACGCCACGGAACACAGAAAGCCTCCGCCGCTGGATTTAGCGGCTCCAAGGTGCCGGTATACCAAAAATCCAGCCAGGCTTAGAACGCCCCCAGGAGCCGGGCCAGGATGGCTCCTAAGCCACCCAGCACCAAGATCCCGATGATGTTGGTCTTGGTTTCCAACGCGCCCAGTTTGTAGTGCATGTCTAGGACCAGCTTCCACAGTTCCCCGCCACCCTCGGACGTGAACTCTGGAAGCTGGGGATTCGGCGGTGTGTATCTCGGGCGACGCTTTAGAGGGTTCATCCCTACACCATCCTGGGGAGTTCGGCCGGCCACGCCGCTTGGAGTTCTGCGGGCGTAGTGTAACCGCTTAGATCAAAGGTTTGCGGAATATCTCTGAATGCCTGTAACCTTGCCTGCCGCTCTGGAGTAAACAAGGCTTCGATCTCAGCGGTTGCCTGTCCCTGGACCCAGATTCCTTTTCAAGCTGCCGGTTGCGGACTGTCCGGATGTTGTCCATGTGGATATATTGGGCCTTTAGCATATCCACCACCGGCCTGCCATCGTCACTCATCAGCCAAGCGCTCTTGGCTGGATCACCGTCTTTGGCGAACCGGAAATAAGTCCCGCAACACTCAACCAGTCTCTCTCTTTGGTCGGCATCCTCGACCAGATAGAATAGGTGATCGTAAGTAATCCCGTATAAACCTGACTCAATGATGTTGGTCCACGTCCAGTTGATTGCATCGTCCTCGCTAAAGCCAAACTGGAGAGCAAGAGAACCATAAGCTGGACTGGTGACCCTGTATCTTCCTTGGAGGTCAACCCAAGTTATGATTTTCAGCATTGTTTCTCTATCCTCAAGTTTTTACTGGTCACCGAAGCCAGCCACCATCGCCGTGTCTATATCAGTCTTGGTATTGTCGTGCAGGTAACTAAATAGAGTACACCCGCCAGCAACGACTGACCCATGGCCTATGATACCTATGTCAGCATTTCCCACAAACTCCGCCATTCCCGTCAGGGCGTAATTCGCACCTGAAAAGTCCGTCGCCCAAAGCATGTCTGTTTGCCCAACATCTCCCCCATCCGTGACACTCGTCATATTTCGACTAACTAGGATCGAGTGGGCCCCGCCATTCTGGCTGGGCATTATGCTGATGTTTCTCTTCGCGGTTAAATTACGCTGGGTTCCGCCGTACGGCAGAGAAGATTGGAATAGTATCTTGCTGCCCGCCATAACACTGGGCTGGTACTACGCGGCAGCTAATCTGCGCTTGATACGTTCGGCCATGCTGGACGTGTTGGACTCCGAGTATGTCAAACTTGCCCGGGCTAAGGGAGTGAGTAACACGGGGGTCATTCTGAAGCACGGATTACGAAACGCATTGATCCCACCCCTGACATTTGCCGGGGTGACCTTGGGAGCCCTGGTCACCGGTTCGCTGGTGGTCGAAACGGTATTTGCCTGGCCCGGTCTGGGCCGACTAGCCGTCGATGCCCTGTTTGCCTTCGATTATCCTCTCCTACAGGGTGTCGTAATCACCTTCACCCTCATGTATGTCACCGTCGCGGTCGCGGTCGCGGTCGCGGTAGACGTCCTATATGCATACGTTGACCCCCGTATTCGTTACGCCTAGATGGTTGGATAAGATATGGCTGCTGAAATCACTGGTATAGCCCCAAGTCCTGCAGGGCGGCTAACTCAACTAAGCGGGATCTACCGCAAGTTGCGGCGTTTGCCGATCATCCCGGTTGTCATCTTGACCGTGGTCGTTTTGTCCGGGTTGACGGCGCCCTTGATCTCTCCCCACGATCCGGAGAAGGGAAATTTGCAGGAAAGGCACATCCCGCCTTTCTGGTACACCCCGGAGTACGGCATCAAGACCGTGGTGGACCGGGTGACCATTGACGGCAGGTTGACCCAGATCGACCTGAGGAAAGGAAAAG
>Ga0209554_1000765_pt1 | contig 26363 bp, 25 predicted proteins | sample MarorgKNORR_S2LV_5_FD_188221 | JGI IMG/M metagenome (GOLD analysis project Ga0209554, IMG submission 188221) | Marine microbial communities from the Southern Atlantic Ocean, analyzing organic carbon cycling - Bottom_A/KNORR_S2/LV (SPAdes) (version 2) | ecosystem: Environmental > Aquatic > Marine... | reverse complement strand
AGGTACTACTACGGTATCGGCGTGCCGCAGGACTACGTGCAGGCGCACATGTGGTACAACCTCGTGGCGGCACGCAGTACCGGTGAGATGCGCGAGCGCGCTGTCCGGGACCGCGACATAGTTGCAGGCCGGATGACCCCCGACCAACTCGCCGGGGCGCTGATCTTCGTCGGCGACGAAGGACGCATCACCGACGGATCCTTCAACTGCCAGGATTGCCACACCCTCGACGCGAGTCGCGGGCTCTTCGGCACCGGTGGCCAGCAGACCTTCGAGGGAGAAACCCAGAACTTCAAGGTCCCGCATCTGCGCAACCAGTACACGAAGGTCGGGATGTTCGGGACGAACCGCGGCGACGGCGATCCCCACATGGGCGACCAGATCCGCGGCTTCGGTTTTCTACACGATGGCGCGGTCGATACGCTGATCACCTTCCTGGCCGCCGACGTCTTCAACCTGACCCAGACCGAACGCGAGCAGACCGCGGAGACGATGATGGTCTTCGACACCGACGTGGCACCGATCGTCGGCCAACAGGTGACCCTCACCTCGACCAATGCCGGCGCGGCGGACCCGCGAATCGATCTCCTGATCGAGCGCGCCTCGACGAGCTTCGAATCGCTGATGCTCGGCGGAGCCGTCACCGAATGCGACCTGGTCGTGAAGGGCGTCGTGGGCGGAAGGGCCCACGGATGGCTCCTGCAGGAAGACGGCGATTTCGCCGACGACAGCGGCGGCACCATCACCGACACGGCACTCCGCTCGCTCTCGTTGAGCGACGGACCCCTCACCTACACCTGCACGCCTCCCGGAACCGGGTTTCGCACCGCGCTCGACCACGACCTCGACACGCTCCTCGACGGCGTCGAGACGAACACGGGGATCTTCAATGGCGAGAGCGATACCGGAACCTCGCCCGACCTGCCCGACAGCGACTTCGATGGCTGGGAGGACGCCGCCGAGGTAATGCTCGGCAGCGACCCAACGGACGCATCCTCGGTTCCCGCGACCACTTCCGTGCCGGGGCTACCCGCCCTCGGGCTCGCGCTCCTGGCGCTGTCACTGGGGTCGACTGGCGCGGCACACGTTCGTCGGCGAGGTTGGCGCCGCACTCGCGCGACCCGCGCTGCGCGCTATCGCGGGACGAAGCGAGCGTAGAGACGCTGCGCGAGCTTCGGTGGGGTGCGGCCCGCGAGTTCCCGGCGATCGAGAGCGTCACCGAGGCCGCGGACCGCGTTGGCGGCGAGCCAGCGCAGGGGTTCGGGTTCCCAGCGCGGAAAGCCCGGCGAGAGGAGTGCGCTCGCGCTGCGTTCGCTCTCTTCGCCGAGGATCGCATCCGCCAGGGTGCGCCCGGCGAGGTTCGACGCCGCCACTCCCTCGCCGACGTAGCCCCCGAGTTGCGCCAGCCCACGCTCGCGATCGAAGATCACCCGCGGCCGGAAGTCGCGCGGTACACCGAGGGGCCCGCCCCAGCGGTGGGTGATAGCGACGTCTCGAAGCGCCGGAAGCAGAGCGAAAAGCGTCGCCTCGACGTGATTAAAACCGGCATCGTCGGGATCGAAGTGGGTGCGCGCCTTCGAACCGTAGTAGTAACGACCGCGCCCGCCGAAGGCGACACGACCGTCGGCGGTGCGCTGTCCGTAGGTCACGATCCGACGCGCGTCACCGAAAGTCTCGCGCTGCGTCAGGCCGATTTCGTCCCATGTGCTCTCGGAGAGCGGTTCGGTTGCCACCATCATCGAGTGGATCGGAATCAGCGAGCGCGCGTGTCCCGCAAGCGAGGGCGTGAAACCTTCCGTGGCGATCACCCGGCACTCCGCGCGCAGGCTGCCGTGGGCGGTTCGCAGGCGGCCGGCCTCGATCCCCTTTACCCGCGAGTTCTCGAAGATCGTGGTGCCCTGGGCTTCGATCGCCCGCGCCAGGCCCTGCACGAGCTTCGCCGGGTGAAGCGCGGCGCAGTGCTCGAAGAAGAGCGCGCCGCGAGCACCCCCGACCCGAACGCGCTCTCGTAGCGTGTCACCATCGAGCCAGCGGAGGTCGGCCTCGCCGAAGCCGTGACGGCGCCAGTACTCGACCTCGCTGCGGAGCTCGGTTTCGAAGGCGGGAGCCGTGGCCAGGCGCAGCGAGCCACCGCGCCGGTAGTCGGCGTCGATGTCCTCGCGAGCGCACACCCGCCCCACTTCGTTGACGGCATCAAAGAGCTGCCGCTGGAGCCGAAGCGCCACCGCGCGCTCGCGGTCATCACCGGCATCGAGGTCGAGTCCCGCGAGCAAGCCCAGGCACCAGCCACCGTTGCGCCCGGAAGCGCCGAAGCCGACATGCTCGGCCTCGAGAATCGCCACCCGGAGCGCGGGGTCGATCCGCTTCAGGTAGTAGGCGGTCCACAACCCGCTGTAGCCTGCACCGACGATGGCTACGTCGACGATTGCGTCAGCGCCGAGCGGCGGGCGGCGCTGCTGCGAGTGGGCACCGAGGTCTTGCTGCCAGTAGCAGGGGTCCGACATTCACTTCCCTTGCGCCGGACGGGCGTCGACCTTCACGGGAAGGGCCTACCGCTCGCTGTCCCAGCAATGCTAGTCGATGCCCGCCTCACAGCCCGGCGCAGGGATTGCGTCCGCGACCGCTTCGGAGATAGGATCCAGCACCCAAAAAATGCGGAGCTGAGAAGCCGTGAAAGCCATCGTCGAAACCCGTTGGGGTCGAGTTCGCGGGCACCAAGAGCAGAACGCCCTGGTGTTTCGGGGCATCCCGTTTGCGGCGGCACCGCAGGCAGCGCTTCGATGGCTCCCGCCGCAGGTGCCGCCGGCGTGGTCGGGCGTGCGCGACACCGTGGAAAATGCGGCCGCCGCCTGTCAGAACACGAGTTCCCTGATGGATCTCACCGGCTGGAAACCGACCCGCGACCCTTCGGAAGACTGTCTCAGCCTGAACGTCTTCACCCCCGCGGCCGATGCCGGCCGCCGCGCGGTCTTCGTATGGATCCATGGCGGTGGCTACACCTCGGGCACGGGAGCGCAGTCGGCCTACGACGGCCACTCGCTCGCGGAATCTGGCGACGTCGTCGTGGTCTCCATCAACTACCGCCTCGGTGCCCTCGGGTTTCTCGCCCTCGAATCGCTCCGCGAACGCGCCAACGGGGCGCTTGGCAACCTGGGGATCCTCGACCAGGTGGCCGCCCTCGAGTGGGTCCGCGATCACATCGCGGCTTTCGGCGGCGACCCCGCTCGCGTCACGATCGCCGGCGAATCGGCCGGTGCTTCGGCGGTCGCAACCCTGTTGGCGGTCCCGAAAGCGCGACCGCTCTTCGATCGCGCGATCCTCCAGAGCGGTCACGCCTTCAACACCTCGTGGCCCGAGGCGATGCTCGAGGCCGGCGAACGCTTCGCTCGCAAAGCGGATGTCGACCCGCGCTCGATCGATGATCTGCTGGCGCTTCCGGTCGAGACGATCCTCGCGGCCCAGGCGCGCTTCGTCACCGGAAACCCCGACGGCGCGTGGTGCATGGCCTTCGAGCCTTGCGTGGACGAAACCGTGGTGGAGGCGATGCCGATCGACGCCATCGCGAAGGGAAGCGTCGCCGACAAGGCGCTGCTCGCGGGGACCAACCTCGACGAGATGAAGCTCTTCGCCCTCAACGATCCTGAAGTCGCAAGCATCGACGAGGCGCGCTTTCTAAAGCGAATCGATCGCATCCTCGCGAGCCCCAAAACAAGGGGGCACGACGAATCGAGACCGCTCCTCGACGCCTATCGCAATGCCATGCCCGGGGCCTCGCTCTCCGATCTCTGGTGGGCGATGGAGAGCGACCGCCGCATGCGGGTGCCGACGCTCCGCACCCTCGAAGCCGCCTCGCTCCACTCGAGCCATAACTACAGCTATCTCTTCACCTGGCCGTCGGTCGCCTTCGGCGGTCTCGCCGGGTCGTGCCACACCCTTGAGATTCCCTTCGTCTTCGGCACCCACCACCAGGACTGGGCGCCGCCGCTGATCGGTGAGGGTAAAGACGTCGAGACCCTGGTCGAGCGGATCCAGCGGAGCTGGATCGCCTTTACCTGCGAGGGCTCGCCCGAAACCGACGACGCTCGCGGCTGGATCGGCTACGAAACCGGAAAGCGGGCCACCGGGATCCTCGGGAAGGACTTCGGCGTCGAGGAGGCTCCTCTCGAGGCACGCCGGCGAGCCTGGGATGCGATCCCCGAGATCCGCGACCGCTTCACCCTCGCCCGCATCAAGGCAGCGAACCCGGTGCCCGACGCGCGCCCCGAGGCAAACGCATGAGCGAGAAGCGAGAGTTCCCGGTCGCCTTCGTAACCGGCGCCAGCAGGGGAATCGGGCGCGCCTCGGCCCTCGCGCTCGCCGAAGCCGGCTTCGACGTGGTGGTGACCGCGCGCACGCTGGTCGAAGGCGAGACCGCCGACGGCCGCCCGCTGCCCGGAAGCATCGCCAGCACCGCCTCTGAAGTGCGGAAGCGTGGGCGCGAGGCGCTGCCCCTGCCTCTCGATCTGCTCGACTCCGACTCGATGATCGCGGCGGTCGACACGACCCGCCGCGAATGGGGTGGCATCGATCTACTGTTGAACAATGGCATCTACACTGGTGAGGGAAACATGCTGCGCGTGCTCGAACTGCCGCCGGGCGAGATCGAGACGATATTCCGTGCCAATGTCTTCGCGCCGACCGCGCTGGTCCAGGCGATCCTCCCCGAGATGCAGGAGCGTGGTAGCGGCTGCATCATCAACATGGTGTCGGCGGCAGGCCAGAGCGATCCGCCCGCCCCCGCCCGCGAAGGGGGTTGGGGCTACGCCTACGGGGCTTCGAAGGGGGCCATCGAGCGCATGGCCGGCGTGCTGGCAGTGGAACACCCCGGTCCGGGACTCTCGTTCTTCAACGTCGAGCCGGGCTTCGTGATGACCGAGGCGATGCACCTGAACGATCCCGACGGCGAGTTGCAGAAGCGCGCCCAGGGCGCGCCGCCCTCGGTCCCCGCCGCGGTCGTCGCGTGGCTCGCCACCGACCCCGGCGCACGCAAGTGGAACGGGCAAACCATCTCGGCCCAGCCCTTCGCCCTCGAGCACCGCCTCCACCCCGACTGGCGCTAACTGCAGCGCTAGGCGGGCACCATCCCCCCGCTAGCGCTTCCAGGTGGGCCAGGCCTCGGGCAGCGTGCCGCGGCCGGTGTGGTTCTCGGGCCAGTCGGCGGGGGCCTGGGCGAGGGGTGACGTGGGCGTCTCCACGCCGTAGAAGAGTTCGTGACGACGACGAACGAAGAGCCACTGCCCATCGCGGCGTGCGTAGTCGTCGGCGTAGACGATGGCCTGCTCGATCCAGCGCTCGCCCACTTCGATGGCGGCGCGGCAGTAGACACTGCCGGTGGCGTGCTCGCCGTCTTGCAGATCGATCACGTGGTTCCCCACGAAAAGAATCGACACCCCGAGTTCGGAAAGCTGCGCGTCGAAACTCTGCTTCAGCGCTTCGCGCCCGGAGATCTCGCGTCCAACGCGCACGTCTTTGACAAAGAGTGCGACGAGTGCATCGAGGTCGCGCGAATCCATCGCCAGCGCGTAGCGTGAGGCCAGTTGCCGGATTTCCTCGTAGGCGATTAGTCGCTCAAGAGCTTCCACGCGGTTCCTCTGGCGCCCTGGGGCCGCCACGACGACTGGGGTGGTTCAAGGCCCTAGGGTAGCATCGCGCCCCAGAGTTCGAGTCGCGCCCGCCCGGAGAGCCCGCACCCGTGAGCCGAGAACCGCACCCCTCCGCGACTGTGATCGTCTTGCGCGACACTGCAGACGGCACCGAGGTGTTGCTACTACAGCGCACTTCGCGCAAACCCGAGCGACCCGGGCCGTGGGTTTTTCCCGGGGGCAAAGTCGACGAAGGCGACCGCCGCGCGGAAGACAGCGACGCGATCACACCGGCGCGCCGCGCGGCGCTGCGCGAACTCGTCGAGGAAGCCAGCCTCCCCCTCGCTCCCGATTCGCTGCAGGTTTTCTCGCGCTGGATCACCCCCGCCATCTCGCCAAAACGCTTCGACACCTGGTTCTTTCTGGCCGATGTCGAGGGCGACCCCGAGATCCGGGTGGACGGCTCGGAGATCGCGCGCCACCGCTGGATCCGCCCCGCCGAAGCGCTCGCCGAACGCGCCCGTGGCGAACTCAACCTCGCGCCGCCGACCTTTGTGACCGTGACCTGCATCGAAGCCTTTGCGACCGCCGCCGCCGCCCGCACCGCCACCGAACGCGCGCCGGTCATCCACTTCCGACCGCAAATCTGCGGCACCGACAAGGGCCCCTGCATGCTCTACCCCGGCGACGCCGGCTTCGAAGCACGAGACCCCGCGGCCTCGGGCCCCCACCACCGCCTCTCGACCTTTGCTGACGGCTGGCACTACGAGCGCGACGACGAGGCCATCGCATCGCTGTGATAGGATGCGGTGAGACGGAGGACGAAGCCCTGCGAACCCACCGCCCCGCACGAGGCTTGACGGCGATCCTCCTCCTCGGGCTTCTGGCCCTCGGCTGTCGCTGGTACGCCTGGGAGCCGAGGGAGAAGGAGCCGCCGCTTCCGCCCGAGATCCCCGCCACCGATCTCGCCCCCGGCCAGACGCTTACGCGAGAGCTGAATTGTCCGGCCGGCCACTGCATGGCGCGCTTCCGCATCGAGGTGACCCGCAACGGTCGCCTCGAGGTTCGCGTGCAACCCCTTTCCGTGAGCCCGGATCTGCTACTCGGAGTAATCCTCGAGGACCCGATTGGCCGCGTGCTCGACCAGCAGGATCTTGCGGGACGCGAGCCCCCGCTGCGGGTCACCAGCAGCGTCGAACTCGGCCCCCACATCGCACTGGTCCGCGCCCTCGGCGGCGCCGTCTCCTACCGCGTGAGCGCAAGCTTCCGGCCCGGACCCGCAGCGACCGCCACCAAAAGCGCGGCCCCTGCCCCCCCGAAGGCCACCCGGGTCGCAGAGGCCGGCTCGGGCTCGCGCACCGGATCGGTCTACGACCCCAAGATCGATTTCCAGCGCTTTCGCCATTACGCCTTCGCCACGGAGCCGAAGGCGGTCCTCGACGCCGCTCTTGCCGAGGGCGAAAACCCCTTCACCCTGCAGACCGAGCAGCGCGCCGCCCGCACCGCCCTCGGAAAGCGGGGCTTCACCGAAGTCCCTGCCACCGAAGCAGATTTTCTCGTTTCGATCCAGACCGGGAAGCACTCCACCACCTGGTACTCGGTGCGCGGCACGACCCACCATGCCGCCTACGACCGCTATTTCGACACCTGGGGCGCGGGCGGGACGAGCGTCGCCCACTCCTATTCCGACAACACCGTGGCCCTGGACTTCATCGATCCGAAGAGCGGCGAGTTGATTTGGCACGGCTGGACGACCGAAGCCTCCTCGCCGACCGCCGACCGCGGCGCCGAACTCCGCAGCGCGATCGGCAAGGTGGTCGATAAGTTCCCGCCGGAATAGGGAAATCCGCCCGCGACAGCGGCTCCCAAAGAAGCCGCCGCAGGGCCCGGAACCCGGGCGGGGATTTCGTTAGACTGCGCCGCGCCGAGAGACCCGTGCGCCCCGTTTTCGAGGATCCATGGCTACCCACCGCATTCGCAAGGGGCTCGACCTCCCGATCCTGGGAGATCCCGAGCAATCCCTCCACCCCGCCCCCGAGATCACTCGCGTGGCGTTGGTGGGCGATGACTATCCGGGGTTGCGAGCGCGCATCCACGTCGAAGAGGGAGACGAAGTCCGCCGCGGGCAACTGCTCTTCGAAGACAAGACGATCCCCGGCGTGCGACACACTTCCCCGGGCGCGGGTCGCGTGGTGGCGATCCACCGCGGACGCCGGCGCGCGTTGCAAGCGATCGTGATCCAGTTGTCGCCGGCCGAGCGCGGCGACGACCCCGACGCCGTCGACCACCAGCCCTTCGAGACCTTCCGCAGTGGCGACCCCGAAACCCTCGATGCGGCGTCGATCCTCGCGCTGCTGGTCGAGTCGGGGCTCTTCACCGCCTTCCGTGCGCGGCCCTTCGCAAAGGTACCGAGCCCCGGCGCCACGCCGGCCGCGATCTTCGTGAACGCGATGGACACCCACCCCGGGGCCCCGAGCCTCGAGGTCGTCCTGGCCGACCGCATCGCCGATCTGCAGACGGGTCTGCGCCTACTTGCGAAACTCGCCGGCGACGCCCCTACCTATCTATGTATCAAAGAGGGTTCGACGTTCGCCGCAGCGCTCGACGCGCCGGTCGAAGTCGAGGAATTCTCGGGCCCCCACCCCGCTGGGACCCCGGGCCTGCACATCCACACCCTCGCACCGGCCAGCCGCAAGCGCTCGGTGTGGTATCTCGGCGCCCAGGACGTCGCCGCGGTGGGCGCCCTCTTCCGCACGGGGCAACTGCCGGTGGGCCGGAGCATCGCTCTCTCGGGTCCCTCGATGAAGCAGCCGCGCCTGGTGCGTACGCGCCTCGGCGCCTCGATCGAAGAACACACCTTCGGAGAGATCAAGGACGGCGACATCCGCTTGATCTCGGGTTCCGTCGTCTCGGGCAAGAAGGCCAACGGCCCCGTCTTCGGTTTTCTCGGTCGCTACCACCAACAGGTGAGCGCCCTGCGCGAGGGCGGCGAGCGCAAGTTCATGGGCTGGATCTCCCCCGGCGTCGACAAGTTCTCGGTAATCCCCACCTTCATCTCGAGCCTGCTGCCGAAGCGACTCTATGATTTCGACACCGACACCAACGGCTCACCGCGGGCGATCATCCCCATCGGCATGTACGAGAAGGTGATGCCGATGGACATCCTCCCGACCTACCTGCTGCGGGCGCTCGTCGTCGGCGACGTCGAAACCGCCGAACAACTCGGCTGCCTCGAACTCGACGAGGAAGACATCGCACTCTGCACCCTGGTCTGCCCGGGCAAGATCGAATACGGCCCGATCCTGCGGCAGAACCTCGACCTGATCGAGAAGGAACTGTGAAGAAGCTTCGCGAAATCCTCGATCGGGTGGCGCCGAGCTTCGAGAAGGGCGGCCCCCTCGAGAAGTTCTTCCCGCTCTACGAGTTGCTCGACACCGGTGCCTTCACGCCGGGACACACCACGCGCACGGCCTCGCACGTGCGCGACGGCCTCGACATGAAGCGCATGATGATCTCGGTGGTGGTGGGGCTGCTGCCGCTGCTCGCGATCGCCATGTACAACACCGGCTACCAGGCGAACCTCGCGATCTCGCACGGGGCCCAGCCGCTGAACGACTGGCACACCATCCTCTACACCTCGCTCGGGGGCCGCTTCGAAGTCGCCAGCACGCTCTCGAACTGGCTGGTGGGGGCCCTTTACTACCTGCCGATCCTGGCGGTGACCTTCGCAGTGGGGGGCATGATCGAAACAGTGGCCGCAGTGATCCGTCGCGAGGACGTGAACGAGGGCTTCCTGGTCACGGCGATGTTGATCCCGCTGACGCTGCCGCCCACGATTCCGCTTTGGCAGGTGGGCCTCGGTACGGGCTTTGGCATCCTGATCGGCAAGGAAGTCTTCGGCGGCACGGGGATGAACTTCCTCAACCCTGCGCTGGTCGCCCGGGCCTTCCTCTTCTTTGCCTATCCCGCCAACTTGAGCGGCACCGAGCCCTGGATCGCCGCCGACTTCATCGACGTCGACAGCTTCAGCGGCGCCACCTGGCTTTCGCGCGCGGCGGTCGAACCCGGGGTACTCGACCAACTCGACTGGTGGCAGGCGTTTGTGGGCTGGATCCCGGGCTCCATGGGAGAGACCTCGGCACTCGCTTGCCTCGTCGGCGGCATCTTCATCTGCGTCATCGGCGTCGCCTCCTGGCGCACCATCGCCGGCGTCACCCTCGGCACCTTCGCGATGGCCAGCTTTTTCAATTGGGCGGGCTCCGACACCAATCCAATGTTCGCAGTCCCCTTCACCTGGCACATCGTGCTCGGCGGCTGGGCCCTGGGCACCGTCTACATGACCACCGACCCGGTGTCCTCGAGCTACACCGACACGGGTCGATGGATCTACGGCTTCCTGATCGGCGTGCTGACGGTGTTGATCCGCTCGATCAACCCGGCGTACCCCGAGGGCATCATGCTCGCGATCCTGTTCATGAACATGTTCGCGCCGCTGATCGACTACTTCTTCCTGCAGGCGAACATCCGGCGGAGGGTCGCGCGCGATGCGGCATGACGTCCGTTACACGGTGCTCTTCGCCGCGGGAGTGTGCCTGGTGTGCTCGCTCGTCGTCGCGAGCACGGCGGTGCTGCTGCGCGATCGCATCGCGGAGAATGTCCTGCTCGATCGACAGCAGAAGGTGCTCTCGGTGGCGGGTCTTGTCGCAAGCGGGGAAGAACTCTCGAAAGAGGAAATCAAAAGCCGCTTCGAGAAGAACCTCGTCGCGAAGCTGGTCGACATGCAATCCGGCGTGATGCTCGATGAACCGGCCCCGGCCGCCTACAACGCGCGAAAGCTGGCGCTAGACCCCGCAACCGGCTTCGCGCCCCCGCCGAACGCCGCGAAGGTGCGCCGCATGCCGAAGCAGGGGCTCGTCTACCTGATCAAGCCCAACGATCACGTCGAGGGGATCATCCTGCCCGTCGAGGGCCTCGGGCTCTGGGGCACACTCTACGGCTACGTCGCGTTGGCACCCGACGCACGCACGATCCGCGGCCTCACCTTCTACCAACACAAGGAAACGCCGGGGCTCGGCGGCGAAATCGACAACCCGCGCTGGAGGGCGCTGTGGCCGGGACGTCTCGCGACAGACGAAGCCGGCCAGCCTATGATTCGGGTGATCAAGGGCCGCGCCGGGCCACCGGACGAGGATCCTTACGAAGTGGATGGGCTCTCGGGAGCCACCATCACCTCGAACGGCGTCACGAACCTGATGCACTTCTGGCTGGGGGACGAGGCCTTCGGGCCCTACCTCGCAACACTGCGCGACGGGAGGTCGAACTGAACATGGCCGCCAAACCGAAAGAGCTGGCCTTCGACCCGCTCTTCGACAACAACCCGATCGGGCTTCAGGTGTTGGGCATCTGCTCGGCGCTCGCTGTCACCACTGCGATGGACACCGCCTTCGTGATGAGCCTGGCGGTGATCGGCGTGCTGGTCGGATCGAACGTCGCGATCAGCCTGATCCGCGAGCACATCCCTTCGAGCATTCGCATCATCACCCAGCTGGTGATCATCTCGTCGCTCGTGATCATTGCGGACCAGATCCTCAAGGCCTTCGTCTACTCGATCAGCCTGCAACTTTCGGTCTTCGTGGGGCTGATCATCACCAACTGCATCATCATGGGGCGGGCCGAGGCCTTCGCCATGCAGAACGGGCCGAAGGAGAGCTTCTTCGACGGCATTGGCAATGGTCTCGGCTACAGCGTGGTGTTGCTCTCGGTGGCTTTCTTCCGCGAGCTTTTCGGCACCGGCCGCGTTGCGGGCTTCACCATCCTGCAACCGGTAAGCGAGGGCGGCTGGTACGTGCCCAACGGCCTGATGGTCCTGGCACCCGCCGCCTTCTTGTTGATCGGATGTTTCATCTGGGCCGTTCGGAGCTGGAAGCCCGAACAGGTCGAAGAGGAGTTCCACATTGGAGCACTACCTGAGCCTGGCTTTGAAGGCGATCTTCGTTGAGAACATGGCTCTGGCGTTCTTTTTGGGGATGTGCTCTTTCCTGGCCATCTCCAAGAACGTCTTCAATGCCATCGGGATGGGCCTTGCGGTCATCGTCGTTCTCGCGCTGACCTGCCCTCTCAATAACCTGCTCTACCACTACCTGCTGGCCGAGGGAGCCCTTTCGTGGATCCCCGGGGCGGCGGGCGTACACCTCGAGTTCCTCACCTTCCTGGTGTTGATCGGCACCATCGCCGCGGTGGTGCAGGTGGTCGAGATGGTGATCGAACGCTTCAGTCCAGGACTCTACGGCTCGCTCGGAGTCTTCCTGCCGCTGATCGCGGTCAACTGCTCGATCCTCGGTGGATCGCTCTTCATGGTCGAGCGCGAGTACACGCTCACCGAGAGCCTGGTCTTCGGTACCGGGGCCGGCGCCGGTTTCGCTCTCGCCATCGTGGCTCTCGCCGCGATCCGCGAGCGCATGCGTTACTCGAATGTGCCGGAGCCGCTGCGCGGTCTCGGCATCACCTTCATCACCGTGGGACTGATGGCCATTGGCTTCATGTCCTTCTCGGGCATCCAGCTCTAGGCGCGTCGCGGGGCAAGGGAATCAGCCGTGGAACTCCTCACCATCGCCTACGGGGTGCTCTTCTTCACGCTCGTGATCGTTTCACTGGTGGCGATCCTGCTCGTCGCGAAGTCGCGTCTCGTTCCGGGGGGCGAAGTCGAGATCACGATCAACGACGACCCCGAGAAGACATTCGTCACCAGCGGCGGTTCGACCCTGCTCTTGACGCTCGCCGCGCACAAGATCTTCATCCCTTCGGCCTGCGGTGGGCAAGGCACTTGCGGCGTCTGCAAATGCAAGGTGCTCGAAGGGGGCGGCGCCCTGCTGCCCACCGAAAAGACCTACGTCTCTCCGAAAGAGGCCCGCGCGGGGGTCCGCCTCACCTGCCAGGTCAAGGTGAAGGAGAACATGAAGCTCGAGATCGAGCCCGAGGTCTTCGACGTGCGTCGCTGGACCTGCAAGGTCCGGTCGAACGACAATGTCGCAACCTTCATCAAGGAATTGGTGCTCGAACTGCCGATCGGCGAAGAGGTTCCCTTCCGCGCCGGCGGCTACATCCAGATCGAGAGCCCGCCCTACGAGGCGCTCTACTCGGATTTTCATATTCCGGTGGAGTACCGCGACGACTGGGCCCGCTTCGACCTGTGGCGCTACACCTCGAAGGTCGACGAAGAGGTGGTCCGCGCCTACTCGATGGCGAACTACCCGGATGAGAAGGGCATCATCATGCTCAACATCCGCATCGCCTCGCCGCCGCCGAACCTTCCCGACGTAAAGCCCGGCGAAATGACTTCCTATCTCTTCCACCTCGAACCCGGCGATGAGGTGGTGATCTCGGGCCCCTTCGGCGAGTTCTTCGCGCGCGAGACCCAGGCCGAGATGTGCTTCGTGGGCGGCGGCGCGGGTATGGCCCCGATGCGCTCGCATATCTACGACCTCTTCCAGCGGCTCGAGACCGACCGCAAGGTCACCTTCTGGTACGGGGCGCGCAGCCTGCGCGAGGCCTTTTACGTCGACGAATTCGATGCCATCGCCAGCAAGAACGAGAACTTCAAGTGGCACCTGGCACTTTCGGAGCCTCTCCCCGAAGACGACTGGAGCGGCTACGAGGGCTACATCCACCAGGTGCTCTTCGATCACTACCTGAAGAACCACCCGGCGCCCGACGAGGTGGAGTACTACGTGTGCGGGCCGCCGATGATGATCGACGCCTGCATGAAGATGCTCTTTGAGCTGGGAGTCGAAGAAGAGAGCATCCTCTTCGATGACTTCGGCTAGCCCCCGACCGCGAAGCGGGCCGCTCGCTGCGAATCCGCGGGCGCGTTGGCTGCTGCCGCTGCTGCTCGTCGTCCTCGTTAGCGCCAGCCTGCTGCGGCTCGGCGACCCCTCCCCCGGCGACCTCGTCGAATTGAACGGTGCGGCGCTAGGCACCACCTGGTTCGTGAAGGTCGTGGCCCCCGAGATGGACCTTGCCGGGCGCGACGCCCTGGCGGCCACCGTGGCGGCCGAACTCGAGGGCGTCGATGCGAAGATGTCGACCTGGGATCCTTCGAGCGAACTCTCGCGCTTCAATCGCGCGCGCAGTGTCACGCCGATCGCGATGTCGCCGCAGACCCTCGAAGTGGTGGCGATCGCCCAGGCCGTCAGCCTGGCCTCGGGCGGCGCACTCGACGTCACCGTGGGGCCGCTGCTGCGGGCGTGGGGTTTTGGAGCTGGGGCCACGGCGGGGGCCACGGCGCCGGACGAAGCCGAACTGGCGCGCCTCGAAATGCTGGTGGGTTTCGAACGGCTCCAACTCGACACCGGAGCCTCGACCCTGGCGAAGGCCCACCCCGAGATGGAGGTCGACCTCTCGGCGGTGGCGAAGGGCTACGCCGTCGACCGCATCGCCGCAGCCCTCGAAGCCCAGGGCTTTGCCCACTTCCTGGTCGAAGTCGGGGGCGAGCTTGCGGCCCGGGGCGAGCGCCACCCGGGCGCGCCCTGGCGCGTGGCCATCGAACGCCCCCAGGCGGAAGGCCGCTCGATCTTCGCGATCGCCCAGCTTCGCGATTCCGCCATGGCCACCTCGGGCGACTACCGCGACTTCGTCGTGCGCGATGGCGTGCGCCTCTCGCACCTCCTCGATCCCCGCACCCGGCGCCCCGTGGCGCACACTCTGGCTTCGGTGAGCGTCATCGCCTCCACCGCCGCTCTGGCCGACGCCTGGGCCACCGCCCTCTCGGTCCTCGGCCCCGAGGTCGGCCCGGCCCTGGCCAACCGCCTCGGCCTCGCGGCCTACTTCATCCTGCGCGAGCCCGGCGACACCCTGCGCGGCGTGGCGACCCCGGGCTTCGAGGAATTCCTGGCGGAGCGGTAGGGAAGCGCACGCCTGCCGAGCGCCGTATGCTCGGCGGGCGACACATGATCAAGTCATACGTCGGCGTCACCGATTTCGACTGGTTCCAACTCCTCCGAGAAGAGGACGGGATCGAAGAAATCAACTTCTGGCAGCCCGGCGGAAAGCGGCAGTTCAAGACCCTCGCAGCGGGCGATCTCTTCCTCTTCAAACTCAAGAGCCCCCGAAACTTCATCGTCGGCGGAGGCGCGCTGGAGCTTCGAGGGCGGCGGGGGGCACCATTCGCCGTTGGAGACGGAGTGGAAGGGAAAGGGGGTCTTCGGATCTCGCGGCATCCGCGCCTCGCGTGACAGCTCGAGCTTCCCAGAGACGCTACCACTTCGGCCTGGGCACCTCCGCGCGTGCGATCCCGCCGCAAGGCCCCGTGTTCCCCTAGAATGGAAGCGAGCGCCCAAGGCGCTCGGGAGTCCGCATGGCCACCTTTCTCGCCACCTTCATCCTGGTCGGAGCCATCGTTGCCGCGATGGCCGTGGGGGTGATCGTTCAGGGCAAGAAGCTGAAGGGCTCCTGCGGCGGCATCGGCGGCCAGGACTGCGAGTGCAGCCCTCTCGCCGCCCGCGCCTGCCGCCTGCGCAAGGACGCGGCGTAACTCACCCGCCACCGAGTTCCCCGGGCGCACTACGATGGGCGCGTGACCACTCCGACCGACCGATCGACGTCGCCCTTCGTCTGGCGCTGGCTGCGAAGGCTCGCGTGGTCCGCCCTTGCTGGGGGCCTCGCGCTCGCAGTGATCGCCGGGGCCATCGTGCTGGCGCCGCTCGAGCCACCGGCTTTCGTCGCCGGTCCGCACCGCGTTTCGGTGGTGGAGACCCGGCAGATCGTGCCGGGGGACGGGCTGCCGAACGAAACCAACCCGGGCGCCTCCAACAACAACCTCGACGCCCTCCGCCACCACGATGGTTTCGTCTACCTCGCGTTTCGCACGGCGCCTCATCATTTCGCAAGCCCGGATACGCGAATCGAAGTCGTTCGCAGCCGCGACGAAATCCTCTGGGAGCACGAGACGAGCTACGCGCTCGGGACCGATCTTCGCGAGCCCCGCCTGCTGTCTCACGGCGGCGGGCTCTTTCTCTACGTTTCCGAACTTGGCAGCGATCCCTTCGACTTCGAGCCCCGGGGTATCCGCGTCGCGGAGCGCGACGCGAGTGGGGCGTGGTCGACACTCGACCCGCTCCCGGGCGGCGAGGGTTTCATCGGTTGGCGCGCGCGAAAGCTCGGGGGGGAGTCCTTGCTGATCGTCTACTCCGGCGGGGGCTCGATCTATTCTGCCGGGCCGGCTGCACTCCAGATCGAACTCTGGAAAACCCAGGACGGGCGGCACTTCGCTCCGTTCAGCCCGAAACACCCGGTGCTGGATGCGGGTGGTGGCAGCGAGGCCGACTTCAACCTGCTCGCCGATGGCAGCCTCATCGCCCTGGTTCGCAACGAAGGCGGCGATTCCCTCGGCTGGGGATCGAAAATCTGCACCGCGCCGGCGGGCGACCCCGCAAACTGGCACTGCCGCGGCGACCGCCGGAAATTCGACTCGCCCTTCGCCTTCCGCCACGACGGAACGGCCTACTTCATCGCGCGACGGAATCTCTTTCGCGATGGCAATTACGATCTCGAAATCGGACCCGGTCGGTTCCTGCGCAGCCTGATCAACCAGATCGTCTACAGCGCGACCCCCAAACGCTGCGCTCTCTGGCGCTTCGATCCAGCGACCAGGCGGATCCGATGGGTGATCGACCTTCCCTCGCGCGGCGACACCTGTTTCGCAGCGGCGTTGCCTGGGTCGGATTCGAATGAGGTCGTCGTTTACGATTATTCTTCGCCGCTCAGTGGCCCCGACCTGCGATGGATCCGAGGACAGCGCGGTGAGACGCGGATCTATCGTCACGTGCTGCGCTTCACTCGAAGCTGAAAACGGCCTTCGCGCAGACGGGAACGCCGCAGGCGGGAACTCCCAAACGGGGACGCCGTTTCGCTAGGCGGGAAGCCAGCGCGGCAGGGCGATGCCGTTCTCGGAAGGGGCGAAGGCCACGCGCACGGCGAGGCCGATGGCGGGCTCGCCCTCGAAGCCGCCGACGAGGCGCACCCTCTCATCTTCTTCGAGGGCTACGAGCACCACGGTGTAGGGCGCGCGCCCGGCGAAGTAGGGAAGCAGCGGCGGGTGCGGTCGCACGAAGGACCAGACGCTGCCGCGGCCCGAGAGCGTCACCCATTCGGGCGGGCGGTGCTCGCCCCAGGGCGAGAGTGAGCGCGGCGGAAAGAGCAGGCGGCCGCTGTCGGCGCAGCGTTGCAGGCGGAGTTCGCCGGCGAGCGCCCCCTCCCAGAAAGGGGCCGCCTCGGGCACGATCGGCGGCAACAGCGGATTGACTGCGCTCATGCCTTCCTCAAGATCATCGCGCTGGTGGGGACGCCCTCGCCGCCGGTGACGAGACAACTCTCGGCTCCCGCTACCGGGCTGGTCGAGGTGCCGCGCAGTTGCCGCACGCCCTCGTTCACCAGGTTGAAGCCGTGGACGTAGGCCTCGGAGAGCCCGCCGCCCGAGGTGTTGATCGGGAGTCTCCCCCCGAGTTCGAGCGCGCCGTCCTCGGTGAAGGCCGCGCCCTCCCCGCGCCCGCAGAAGCCGTAGCCCTCGAGCGAGAGCGGCACCAGCGGGGTGAAGGCGTCGTAGAGCTGGGCCACGCCGATGTCCGCGGGCTGAAAATCCGAATTTCGATAGAGCTGCTTCGCGCAGACGTGGGAGGGCCCTTCGAGTGGGTCGTCGCACCAGTAGTTCAGCATCGCGTGGGATTGCCGCGGCAGGCCCTGGGCGAAGGCGTGGACGTAGACGGGTGCACGGCGCGTGTCTCGCGCGCGGTCCGCCGCCACCAACACGCAGGCCAGCGCGCCGTCACTCTCGAGGCAGTTGTCGAAGAGGCACAGCGGCTCGGAGATCCAGCGCGCCGCCATGTACTCTTCTCGCGAAAGCGTCTTCTCGTACATCATCGCCCGGGGGTTGCGGTTGGCCATGCCGCGCACCGCCAGCGCCACGTTCGCGAAGTGATCGCGGGTGGCCCCGAATTCAAACTGGTAGCGCCGCGCGAGCAATGCGATCTCGTCCACCGGACGCAACAGACCTGACGGCCGGGTCCACTGCGCCGCCATCGACAGATCGGGCCCCGCGTTGGCCCACGGTCTGCCCCCCGAACCGCGCTTTCGCGAACGCCAGGCGACACCGACCCGGCACTGGCCAGCCGCGATCGCCATCGCCAGCTGTCCCACCGTGGCGGGCCCGGCGCCGCCGCCGTAACCCACCTGCGAGAAGAAGGTGATGTCCCCGGCGCCAATCCGCTTGGCGATCTCGACTTCGGAAGTCGACTCCATTGTGTACGAAGCCAGGCCGTCGACGTCCGAGGCTTCAACGCCGGCGTCGTCAAGGGCTTTGCTGATCGCCTCGACCGCGAGATCCGTCTCGGAGGGTTCGAGTCGCTTCGCGAAAGGGGTCTCGCCGATCCCCACGATGGCCGCGGCGTCCTTCACGCCCGCCATCCTAGCCGACGCCCGCTGGCCCGGGGACAGCCTCGCGAAGACGTCCGCTAAGCTCCCCTCGTGCAAGACAGGAGCCGCTTGTGAAGGCCGTTCGCTGCCAGAACGGTCGCGTTCTGGTGCAGGAGGTGGCGCGCCCCGAAGGCCCGGGCGTGCGCGTACGGATCGCCTCGGCGGGGATCTGCGGATCGGATCTGCACCTGGTAGCCGGCGCCTTCCCGATGGCCCACACCCTCGGTCACGAGTTCGCGGGCACGCTGGCGGACGGCACCGCGGTCGCCATCGAACCGATCGCCCCCTGCGGCGAATGCATCCCCTGCCAGCGCGACGACTATCACCTGTGCACTCTGGGGCCATCGATGATTTTCGGAATGGCGCGCGACGGAGGCATGGCCGAAGAGGTGTTGGTACCCGAAGCGACGCTCGTGCGGCTGGCGCCCGGCCTCGCCGCGCGCGACGCCTGCCTGGTCGAACCGCTGGCGGTGGCCATCCACGGGCTGCGCCAGGCCGGGGTCGGCCCCGATACGCGCGTCGCCATCGTAGGAGCGGGCAGCATCGGACTCTCTGCGGTGGCGGCGACGGTCGCAATGGGCGCGCGGCCACGGCTGCTGGCGCGACACGATTTTCAACGCGCCGCGGGTGAACGGCTCGGCGCCGATATCGCCGAGAACGACGACGCCGACTGCGACGTGGTCGTCGACGCGGCGGGGAGCAGCTCTGCCCTGGAAGCAGCCGTCAACCTTTCGCGCCCCGGAGGCCTGCTGCTGCTGCTCGGCACCTACTGGGACGGCTTCGACGCGCCGATCTTCCCGATCTGCCTGCGCGAGATCCGCATCCTGCCCTCGAGCATGTACAACCGCGGCCCGGCGGGGCGCGACGTCGAAGTCGCGGCACGGATGCTCGCCGAGAACCCCGAGATCGCGCGCACGCTGATCAGCCACCGCCTGCCGCTCGAGGCCGCGGCCGAAGCCTTCGAACTCGCCCGCGACCGCACACGCGGCGCCATCAAGGTAGTGCTCGAACCGGGCGCTGCCGCCGCAAGCTAGACTCGGCACGGGCTCGCCAGCCGGTAAACGGAAGCATCGAAACGGGAGGCCCATGCGAATCGGCGTCACCCTTCACGCCACCGATCTCTCGATTTCGGTGCCGGAACTCGCCCGCGAGGCCGAGAGCCGGGGCTTCGCCTCGCTCTACATTCCCGAGCACACCCACATCCCGGTGAGCCGCCGCACGCCTCCCCCCACCGGCGAAGAGACCCTGGCGAATGAGTACCTGCGCAGCGTCGATCCCTACATCGCGCTGGCCGCGGCCTCCACCTGCACGGAGCGCATTCGCCTGGGAACCGGCATCGGCCTGGTCGCCCAACACGACCCGATCACCTTCGCCAAACAGATCGCCACCCTCGACCAACTCTGCGATGGGCGCTTCGTCTTCGGCATCGGCTACGGCTGGAACGTCGAAGAGATGGAGAACCACGGCATCGACGCAAAACGGCGCCGCGCGCTGGTGCGCGAGAAGGTGCTCGCGATGCAGGCGCTCTGGTCCCAGGAAGTCGCCTCCTTCGAGGGCGAGTTCGTACGCTTCGAAGACAGTTGGCAGTGGCCGAAACCAATCCAACAACCGCGACCACAGACACTGATCGGCGGAGCGGCGGGGCCGAAGCTCTTCGCCCACATCGCCGAGTACGCCGATGGCTGGATGCCGATTGGCGGCGCCGGCCTACGCGAGAACCTGCCGCAGTTGCGCGCGGCCTTCGAGCGAGCAGGCCGCGATCCCGCAACGATCGCGGTGGTGGCCCTCGGCGTGCTGCCCGATCCGGAAAAACTCGCCTACTACCAGGAGAGCGGCGTCACCGAGGTGGCGCTGCGCCTGCCCTCGGCGACGCGCGATGCCGTGCTGCCGGTGCTCGACGAATTCGCGCGCCTGGTCTGATTTTCCGGAGACTGGATTTTCGGCGGATTTCGGAGGTCGACGCCCGTTTTCGATGATCCGCCCGATGGGCGATACTGTGCCGAGGGCCCGGGAACCGCGCTCCCCCGAAGCCCCCACCCTCGGAGCCACCCCCACCCTTGGACCTTCGCTACTCGGAATCAGACGAGAAATTCCGCGCCGAACTGCGCGCCTGGTTGGCCGAGGCCGTGCCCGCTTTCGGACCGCCACCCGGGATCCACGACTGGGCCGCGCGACGACTCTACGACACCGGCTGGCAGCAGAAACTTTTCGAGGCGGGCTACGCCGGCATCAACTGGCCGCGCGAGTTCGGCGGCCGTGACCTCTCGGCCACCGAACAACTCGTCTACTACGAGGAAATCGCCCGGGCGGGCGCACCCTATATCGGTGTCAACTTCGTGGGTCTGCTCCACGGCGGCCCCACCCTGATCGCCGAGGGCAGCGCGGAACAGAAGGCGCGCCACCTGCCGCGCATCCTGCGCGGCGAGGAGGTCTGGTGCCAGGGCTTCTCGGAGCCGAGCGCCGGCTCGGACCTTGCGGCGCTCCAGACCCGCGCGGTGCGAGACGGTGACGACTACGTCGTCTCGGGCCACAAGATCTGGTGTTCCTTCGGCCCGGTGGCAGACTTCGGCGAGTTCCTGGTGCGCACCGATCCGGACGCACCCAAGCACCGCGGCATCAGTTGGTTGATCCTTCCGATGGATCTCCCGGGGATCGAAATTCGACCCCTGCCCACGCTGATGGGCGAGAGCGACTTCTCGGAGGTCTTCCTCGACAATGTGCGCGTCCCCGCGCGGAACCGCGTGGGCGCCGAGAACGACGGCTGGCGCATCACCAACGTGACGCTGCGCTTCGAACGCGGCACCGCCTTTGCCAGCGAGATGATCAACCTGCAGCAGACCCTCGCGAAGCTCACCGCCTTCGCGAAGCGCGTGACCAGCGATGGTGTTCGCGCCTGGGATGACGCGGACCTTCGCCGCCGACTCGGGCACCTCGCCGCCGAGCTCGACGCGCTCTGGGCGATGGTGAAACTCTCGGTCTGCGAAGCCGAGGCGGCGGGGATCCCCGGGGTCGGCGCCTCGGCGGTGAAGCTCTTCTACACCGAACTCAACCAACGCATCAACGAAGTCGGCATGAGGCTCCTCGGACGCGCGGGCCTGTGCCGCGACGAGATCGAAGACATGCCCAATGCCCTGATTGCCGGGCGCTCGCTGCAATCGCTCTCGCTCACGATCGCCGCGGGGACTTCGCAGATCCAGCGCAACATCATCTCCGAGCGCATCCTGGGACTACCGCGTGAGCCGCGCCCGGCAGCAGAGAAGGCGAAGCCGGCGTGAATTTCCAGATCAGCGAGGACCAACGCGCCCTGCAAGAGGGGGTTCGCAGCTTCTGCGAGGGGCGCCTCCCGGACGAGAGGCTGGCCGAACTCGCCGAAGGCGGCGGCTTCGATCGCGCGCTCTGGAAGGATCTCGCGGAACTCGGCGTCTTCTCGCTGCGCCGCGCCCAGGCGGAGGGGGGCCTCGGGCTCGGCTTCTGCGAATCGGTGCTGGTCTTCGCCGAACTGGGCCGGCGCGCCGCCCCCGGGCCTTTGGCCTGGAGCCAGCTCGCCGTTTCGTTGATCGACGGGGTCGCCGAGGGCGAGGTCGTGGTGGGCGGCCTCGATCTCACCGGCGGTGCTGCACTGGGTCCGCACCTGCTCGAACATCTAGACCACGTCGATGTCCTTCTGGTGATGGACGACGCCGGCCTACGGCGCCTTGATCCGAATGCAATCGAAGCGCGCCCGGTGGAAGTGCCCCTCGACCCGCTCACGCCGCTCCACCGCGCCGATTCGCTACCCGAAGGCGAGTGGCTCGCCGGTCCGGACGAGGCCGCGCGCCTCCGCATCGAAGGCGCCGCGCTGCTCTCGGGCCAACTCCTCGGCATCGCCGAGACCACCCTGTTGATGGCCGTCGCCTTCGCAAAAGAGCGAGAGCAGTTCGGGCGCCCGATCGGCGGCTTTCAAGCGCTGAAGCACCTCATGGCCGACATGTTCGTGCGCCAGGAGGTGGCGCGCTCGGCGGTCTACGCCGCCGGAGCCACTCTCGACGACCCGTTGGTGGGGAGTGCTCCGCGGGCGGTTTCCGCGGCAAAACTCGTCGCCAGCGAAGCCGCCCTCGCCAACGCCCACGCCTGTATCCAGATCCACGGCGGCATGGGCTTCACCTGGGAGGTCCCCGCGCACTACTTCTTGAAGCGCGCCCGGGTCCTCGAGTGTTGTTTCGGCGGTTCTAGCGAACACGCCGACGAAAGCGCCCGGCACCTCGCCGAGCGCGCCGAGGCACTCGTCGCCGCTCGCGCCTAGGGCGCGCGCGAAGGAGAAGATCGGATGGGAATACTCGACGGAAAAGGAGCCATCGTTACCGGCGCCGGTCGCGGTATCGGGCGAGGCCACGCGCTCCACCTGGCAGCCAACGGCGCCTCGGTGGTGGTAAACGACGTCGACCGCGGTGAAGCGAAGGGTGTGGTCGCCGAGATTGCCAAGAACGGTGGCCGGGCCAGCCTCAACGCCAGCGACATCAGCGACCGCGAGGGGGCCCGCGCGCTGGTGGCGCAATGCGCCGACGAGTTCGGCGGGGTCCATATCCTGGTGAACAACGCCGGCAATGTGAAGGACCGCTCCTTTCTGAAGATGAGCGACGACGAATTCGGCGATGTACTGCGCGTGCACGTCTTCGGCACCTTCATGTGTTCCCAGGAAGCAGCCCTGCGGATGAAGGAACAGGGAAGCGGCGGGTCGATCGTCAACACCGTCTCCGCCGCGCACTTCGGAAATTTCGGTCAGACGAATTACGCCGGCTCGAAAGGCGCGATCGCCTCGATGACCTACACCTGGGCGGTCGAGCTTGCGCGCTACGGCATCCGCGTCAACGCGATCAGCCCGTCGGGGACGACGCGCATGTCGGCCAGCGCGAAGATCGGCGGCAAGGTGGTCGACCTTCCCTTCCTCGACCCCGCGCGCAACGGTGCCTTCGTGGCCTTCCTGTGCAGCGACGACGCGGACTACGTCACCGGGCAAATCTTCGGAACCGGCGGCGAGCGCGTGACGATCCTCGAACAGCCGCGCTACGGAACCAGTATGCTGAAGCCCGGCGGCTGGGAGGTCGAAGATTTGCAGGAGCATTTCAAGAACCACCTGGGGAAGCAGCTCGAGCCCGTCGGCCTGATGAAGACCCCCTATCCCTTCTACGACGGCGTGAAGCCGCCCGGCGCCTAGCGCCACCGCGGATTCGAGAGCAGCGTGCCTGGCATCACGAAATTCGGAGCCTACATCCCGCCCACGCGGCTTCCGCTGGCGCTGCTCGCCGGGCGCGAAGCGCGCGAGGGTGGCCCCGAAAAGGCCGTTGCCGGGCACGACGAAGATGCGGTCACGATGGGCGTGGCGGCAGCAGTCGACTGCCTTCGCGGCCGCAATCGCGGCGACATCGATGGCGTCTTCTTTGCCTCCACCACGCACGCCTTCGGCGAAAAGCAGGCGGCGGCGCTGATCGCGCGCGCCCTCGATCTTCGCGCTGACCTGCGCAGCATCGACTTCGGGGGCTCGCTGCGTTCCGGTCTTTCGGCGCTGGGCGCGGCCCTCGACGCCGTGGCCGCCGGCAGCGCCCAGAGCATCCTGGTCATTGCCAGCGACGCGCGCATGGCGGCCCCGCGCTCGCCCATGGAAGCGAAGCTGGGAGACGCCGCCGTGGCCTTCCTCGTGGGCGACGACGCCGTCGGTGCCGAGTTCATCGCCGGCTTTGCCATTTCCGACGAGATCGTCGACACCTGGCGCGCCGCCGACGACCGCTTCGTGCATTCCTGGGAAGAACGTTTCGTGGTGCAGGAGGGGTACATCCCCAAAATGCAGGCCGCCGTCGAGGGGCTGCTCGAAAAGACCGACACCGCGGTGGGCGACATCCAGCGCGCTGCACTCCAGGCTCCGGACGCCCGCAGCCATGCAACCCTGGCACGGCAGCTCGGCTTCGACGACGCAGCCCTCGAAGCTCCCCTCTTCGGTCGGGTCGGCAACGCCGGCACCGCCTTTGCGCCGCTGCTGCTGGCCTCCGCGCTCGAAACCGCTGGCCCGGACGAGAACGTTGTGGTCGCGAGCTATGGCGACGGTGCCGAAGCCCTGGCCTTTCGCACCACGGCCGCCATCGCCGGCGCCCGGGCGGGAAGCGGAGTCGCCGGACACCTGAAAACGCGCCGCGCCATCGCGAGCTACGACCGCTACCTGCAGGCGCGCAACCTGTTGCCGCGCGAATGGAGCCCCGCCGCCGACCCCGGTCTCTCCGCCACGGTGCACTTCCGCGAACGCAACGAGGACCTGGCTTTCAAGGGTCAGGCCTGCCGCGCCTGCGGCGCGCTGCAATTCCCCTTCCAGCGCGTCTGCGAAAGCTGCTTCGCGAAGGACGACTTCGATGCCGTGCGGCTCTCCGATCGCCGCGGCCGCGTGGTCACCTACACCCTCGACTACTTCTTCCCAACGCCAAACCCGCCCACGATCGTCACGGTGACCGACATCGACGGCGCACGGGTCCACCTGCAACTCGTCGACTGCGCCGCCGAAGACGTCCGGCCCGGGCTCGAAGTCGAATTCGTCTTCCGGCGCATCCACGAGGGCGGCGGTCGACCGAACTACTATTGGAAGGGGCGGCCCGTCGCAGGCACGAGCGAGAGCGGAGGCAGAGCATGAGCGAAGCGCGCGGGATCCGGGACAAGGTTGCGGTGGTGGGCGTCGGTTGCTGCCAGTTCGGAGAGAACTGGGACCAGTCGCCCTCGGACATGATCGTCGATGCGGCCTACGAAGCCTACGCCGACGCCGGGATCGAAAACCCCCAGAAAGACATCGATGCAGTCTTCACCGGAAGCCTATACACCACGAAGGGTCCCTTCGAGTGCAGCGACGCCCTGAAGCTCTTCCACAAGCCCGTCACCATGGTTTCGAACTACTGCGCCACGGGGACCGATGCCTTCCGCTGCGGCGTGATGTCGGTGGCCGCCGGGCTGTACGACACCGTGTTGGTGGTGGGCTACGACAAACCAAAGGACCGCGGCGTCTCGGGGCCCAGCGTGATGATGGACGGCGTGCGCGATCTGCCGAAAACACCCGCCGGCTGGTTCTCGCTCTGCGCGGCGACCTACTTCGAGAAGTACGGTGCCGGCCGCGAAGATCTCGCGAAGATCGCGATCAAGAACCACCACAACGGCACCCTCGCCCCGCGCTCCTTCCTGAAGCGCGAGATCGATCTCGAGACCTACCTCGCGGCGCGCATCATCTCCTGGCCCTTCGGTCTCTACGATTGCGCCGCCCAGACCGACGGTGCGGCGGCGGCGGTGATCACCCGGGCCGACCTCGCCCGGGCGATGCGCCCGGACCCGGTGCTGGTGAAGGCGGTGACGGTGCAGGCTGGCCCGAACCCGCAGAAGGATCCGAGCAACGATTTTCTCTCGTGGAAGCCCACCGCCTGGGCCGCGGCGGATGTCTATGCCCAGGCGGGAATCGACGACCCCAACACGGCCATTGGCATTGCCCAGGTCCACGATTGTTTCTCGCTCACCGAGTTGCTCAGCTACGAAGACCTCGGCTTCTGCGAGAAGGGCTCGGCGAAAGAGCACATCGCCGACGGCGCCTTCGAGTTGGGGGGACGGCTCCCGGTCAACACCGACGGCGGGCTGAAGAGCTTCGGCCACCCCACCGGGGCCACCGGGGTGCGCATGATCTACGAAAACGTGCTGCAGTTGCAGGGTCGTGCCGGCGAGCGGCAGGTCGCCGGCGCCGAGGGGAAGTGGGCGCTCTCGCACAACATCGGCGGTCACCCCACCGTCTGCGGCATCGCGATTCTCGGTCGCGACTAAAAAGAAGGGCGCACCGTGCAATTCGAGACCCTGCTCGTCGAAAAGAGTGAAGGTGTTGCCACCCTCACGCTGAACCGGCCCGATCGGCACAACGCCATCACCCTCGGCATGGCACGCGAACTTCGCACCTTCTGGGAAGCCATGAAGGCCGACCCCGAAGTGGTCTGCATCATCGTCACCGGTGCCGGCGAGAAGGCCCTCTGCACGGGAATGGACGTGGCGGATGTGGCCTCGGGCGCCGCTCGGAGCGCCGATCCCGACGAAGAACCCTGGCAGCACATGACCGCGATCCAGAACCGCTGCTGGAAGCCGGTGATCACGGCGGTGGGGGGCATGGTCTGCGGCGGCGGCCTGCACTTCGTCGTCGACAGCGATCTCGTGCTCTGCTCCGAGAACGCGACCTTCTTTGACACCCACGTGCGCTTGGGGCTGGTCGGCGGACTCGAACCCGTTGGCCTGGCT
>Ga0209554_1000762_pt1 | contig 26426 bp, 20 predicted proteins | sample MarorgKNORR_S2LV_5_FD_188221 | JGI IMG/M metagenome (GOLD analysis project Ga0209554, IMG submission 188221) | Marine microbial communities from the Southern Atlantic Ocean, analyzing organic carbon cycling - Bottom_A/KNORR_S2/LV (SPAdes) (version 2) | ecosystem: Environmental > Aquatic > Marine... | reverse complement strand
GGAAAGAAGAGTTTGATTTTAATCTTTCCGATTTGGATGATCTTCAAAATGAAATACTAGATACAGAAGTATCGGAAACAGAATCAACGCTTCAGGAAAAATCGCAACCTAAGAAGATTCCAAAACCTCCCCCACCACCTGAACCCGAACTTCCCGGTGATTTAATCGACGAAGCGCGGAAGTTAGCAGAATAAATTCACCAAGGGTGAGTTTATTTATGGTTGCAATCGCTCCCAAGACCAATCGCTGTCGACGCAGGTATACCGAATGCGTTCGTGTAAGCGTCCGTCGCGTCCTTGCCAAAATTCGATTTCGTCAAGCGAGACTCGCAATCCCCCCCAATGTTCTGGACGTGGAACGCTGCGACCCTCCCACTTTGCCGTGAGCGAAGCTACCTTTGCCATCATCATCGCCCTGCTTTTCAATGGTTGTGACTGATCGCTTGCCCAAGCACTAATTTGACTTAGTTTATCTCTCGTAGCAAAATAAGCATCCGATTCTTCTTCGGTCAATCTAGAGACAATTCCCCTAATTCGTAATTGCCGATGGCAATCATCCCAATGAAATAACATTGAGGCATGTTTGTTTGCTTCAAGATCTCTGGCCTTTGGGCTTTCAAAATTCGTAAAGAAAACTCCTCCATGCTCGTCAAATCCCTTCAACAGCACCATCCTTGAAGAAGGAACCCCTTCGCTGTCCACAGTCGAAAGTGCAAACGCAAGAGGATTTGGCCTGGAATTTGAAGCAACTGCCTCATCAAACCAGTGTTGTGCACATGCGATGGGCGATTGTGATGGAGTATCGAAGTTCATTTATTTTGAAAGTCCTAGACGATAGAGGGGATATATTGCGTAGAATATACGCGTGCTGCAATGACTGCGTGAAAGCCTAGCAGCGTCGACCTCAACGAAGGAGGTTCGTCATGCATGAAAAACGAAATTTTATTCTTGTACTCATTGGAACTGCGAGCCTGCTTTGGGCAATTTGGGCTTGGACGATGTCGGAAAGTGGCTTCGTTGATGCAACAAAATTATTCCCCACGCTCATTACACTGGCAATTGCAGGATTTTTAATCTACGCCTTTAACATTGAAGATCAACTGCCTGATCGACTTGAGGAACTTGTAGGATCACATTATTTTGAGGCTGACGGAGTCTGCCTGCTTCCTGTGGTTCGAGCATCACCAAATGGTCCTGAGTTGTCAATTTATTATCAAAACAGGTTTGAAAATCCTGCCTCTGTTATCGTACATCTCCGGCCAGCACGACATTCTTTTACCGTTGTGCAAGATGCTACTGATGTTCATATTGCGTTCAGGGTTGGAGGGGGTGACGTCGGCGTGTTGCACCAACCTATTACTGTTCCGGAAACATTGCGGGGCGAAATCGTCAATGTACAAATGGTTGGCGTGAGTCACTATCCAAGAAGTCATGGTACGCGTTGGCGTCGTCATGAGGGTCACCCCTGTGGATCAATGGATGTTGATTGGGTTGGTAACGCAATGAGAATAGGAGCACATGAAGTCGACGGAACAATCGAACTGAGAGATCCTGTCATGCTTCATCTTGCTATGCCAAAAAACATTGAGCAACCGAAACCACATAACACTTCGTGTCGTCAAGAGATTCTATAAAAAAGATCGCCCTTTGAGCGATCTTTTTTATTGGGTTATCAGGTTGATCGGTCACATCGTATACACAATATCAAGCGCTTTGCCCAATCGTTCATGCATATCTTCAAGGTGCGACTGTGAATAAACATCCAACGATGTACTACTCGCAAGAATGTCGCCCAGTTGTTTGTGCAATGCTCTTGTGTGATAAAGCGCAAGTGTTCTTACTGGTCTAAACATACGGACGCGGCCTGTTGAAAGGTCAATAAGCCGATCGGTCATTTCAGCCTGCAAATTTCTTTTCATTGACGAGATCATCGGTAAACGAGTTGTCCAATCACCGCTTGTTTCTTCGATATCACTATAAACAGCGTCCATAAGTGTTTCAAAAATCTCTGCCATCGTCAGTGCGTCTTCATCCGCTGGAACACGGTATTCATTGTCGTACACCATCCCAAGCCTGCTTGGTGCAAGGATTGATGTAAGCATTGATGCTTGAAGCCCAAGAATCCTGTCGTGTACAGGCCATGTGGCGTCACCTCTGTCGCCTCCACCGCCATACCACTTATCAACATTAAAGTGTGCAAGCAGGTTTGGAGAAAGATCGTACGCATCTTCGTTAAATATGTACTCAATAACAAAGTTTAATGCGGCTCGTTGACGCTCTGCGGGAACAACTGTTACGGGTGGAACATCTTCTTCACCAAAGTCGCCTTTCTTATTTCGATTAATAAATGCACCACCTACCCAATCAATTAACATCCCCGCTACACCTGATTGCATACGCAGCGTTGTTTCATAACCTCTTCGAGCTTTGGACCAACTATCACCGTCTTCAACATACGAGGTAAGTAAATCTTCACGTAGTTTTTCAACGATTCTCATTTGGTTTCGTGCATACGTCAACGGATCTTTACTAAAGTCGTAACGTTTCGCAAGCGGGTCGGGACCAGACGTATCTTCGTCAGTAAGGTAGGCATTTTCTGGTTCGTTCGAACGTTTCAGTACATCATCTTCCTTACCGAGGGTGTATCCATACTCGATCGCCCATATGTCGTAGAGTCCAACGCCGATCATCGCAAAGTCACCCTGGATATCTCCAGTTCCCATGTTGAAATTGACTGGGTTGTAATCCATTACTGATGCTGTAAATGGTTTCTTACCACTCATATCTACAGAGTTAATCTCTTCCATCGTGTAAAGACTTGACGCCTTAAAGTTGTGGCGTAGACCAAGTGTGTGACCTACTTCGTGACAAACTAATCCAGAAATGAGTGGACCAATAAACCATTCAGGAATTCCATCAAGTTTGTCATCTGTCGCTCGAGCGGTTTCTGTCGGTGGGCCAGTCTCAATAAGATCAAGCGCTTCAAGACCTAATCTTGCAAAAGCCATTTGGCTTGCAAGTTGATACGCTGCTAAACAATGTCGATCTTCATCACCTAACCATTGTGCAATTTCTGCAAGATTCTCATCGCTCGCAAGTATTGGGTCAATTAAAGACTTCCCAGGATCTGATTCACCCGCTTTTTTGCGTCGATCACGCTCAGCAAAAATTTTTGCCTGTTCAATTGGACTTGCTGTACGAATTCGTGGGTCCCATTCTGGATAATCCTCAAGCCATTGAATATCGGAAGGTGTCAGGGTAGCCATTGCTTCTTCAGCTTTTGGAATCTGCGAATACCACTTCCAATACGCTCGAATCCAACCGTCTGTGAGAACGATGTCTGCATCAAGAATTTCACCGGTGATAGGGTGAGCACGTGATGGACCAATTGCGGTTGCGATATCGTTGTTCAACCAACGAAGGAAGTTGTACCGAACATCTTCTGGATCCTTTTCCATGTGCGCACCAGTTGCTTCATCTTGGTAATAGACTTCAATGGCATTGTCAATACCAATTTTTTCAAACGCTTCGTTCCAATACAACACACCGTCACGAACCCATCGTCGATACTTCACGGGAACTGTGTGTTCGATGTAAAAAACAATCGGTTTCTTTGGGGGGCTCAGTGACAAACTAGAATCACTTTTTTGAAGATCCCAACGGTTAATGTAATGAATCCATTTATCTTCTTCGTGGGGTTGACCCAAGTCACGGAAGTCAGTTGTGAAGTAACCAACTCGTTCGTCTGCTTTTCGTGGTTTGTATTTGCTGCTTTTTGGAACTTCGCTGATTGAATAGTGAATTGTTTTGAACCGTCCACCGCTTGTTGGCATTTCCAGTGCAACTTCTAGGTTTTTTGGAAATGATTTTGCTGTTTTAATTGTTGAAAGTCTGCTATTGGCACCTCTGCCTACGGAGCCAGCAATCGTTGATGCGTTATTTACAAGTAGACTGTCTAAGTCGATCACGGGTTGTCCGTTTGGTCCATTTGCAACGATAGGAACATCGATCAATACCGTATCTGTAAATATTGTGTCAACAGATGCTTTGGATGTTTTATTGCCTGTTGATCTTACGGAAACCTCTGGTGAAATGAATGCAAGCCGATCGTCATATTTTCGCAAGTAGATATACGCTTCGTTCCCTTGCAAACCAGAAAAGGTGACACCAGCAGATGGGGTCACGGCAATAAAGAATTTTTTTCGATCCCAACCTTGAGGCAATTCAAGGAGCATTTGGTTTTCTTTTTTATTCACCCAAAGTCCAAAGAGTGCACGCGAACCATCAGCCGTAGATACGACTTCGCTGTAACCATCGTTGACTTCGCTAAATTCCTTTGGTTTTGCAAAACTTGGTGCAGTTGTCGTTGCAAGTACACTAAGAGCAAGAATGGTGGGAGATATTCGATTCTGAAACATGGCTATGACTCCTAAAGTACCTTCTCTCCAATACGACCCTGCATTGGTTTTGTTCACGCTACGATCTAATAGTAAGTAGCGTTCGGGCAGCATCGGCATTCCAACTAGATCACCTCTAAACCTACTGCGCGTTGAACGTCCATTGTGGTTCTCGGACGTCACCAAGTCAAAAGAAAAAGTTGTATTATTCGAGATAATTTACAGCCGACGATTGCTCGCTTCGGAATGACGAAAACGCTGTTTTTAGACAAGAATCGCCCATTGCGAGTATTTGGACTGCAAATGTAGCCGCATTGATTGCTCCTGCTGTACCAATAGCGAATGTCGCCACTGGCATGCCTTTGGGCATTTGGACTGTTGAAAGGAGTGAATCAAGCCCATCGAGTGACCACGCCTGCATTGGGCAACCTAAAACGGGCTTTTCTGTATGGGCTGCAACAACCCCAGCAAGGTGTGCAGCGCCCCCAGCTGCACAAATAAAGAGTTCAACACCTCGTTTTTCAGCGTCAGCGAGATATTCCTGAAGCCTTTGGGGGTTTCTATGGGCTGAAATGGCATTGCATTCGTGGTGAACGCCAAATTTTTCGAGCGTTTCACTCGCTTTCTTCATCGTCGACCAGTCAGAGGTACTCCCCATCAAGATGCCTACTCTTGCTCCATCTGTTGTTGTGTAATCCGCCATCGCTCTATTCTAGCATGGGTGCCTTGCACGAGGGTGCTGGGGGGGACAATCGTGCAAGCACCATGGCATCAATCCTCGCCGCGTAACTTTGCAAGGACTGTGAAATCCTCAAGGGTTGTCACGTCTTGGTTTGAATCCGTGCCAGCAGCGACGTCACGAAGCAGCCGCCGCATAATTTTACCGCTGCGGGTTTTTGGAAGTATGTCTGTAAACTTCAAAAAGTCTGGTTTTGCAATCGCACCTATTTCATTAGCGACATGCTTTCGAAGTGCGTCTTTAAGTTCTTCGGATGGTTCAAAACCATTTGCGAGTGTACAAAATGCTGCGATACAAGTTCCCTTGATCTCATGGGGCACACCAACAACAGCTGCTTCTACGACCGATTCGTGACTCACCAAAGAAGATTCGATTTCCATTGTTCCAAGACGGTGACCAGAAACATTGATCACATCATCGATGCGACCCATGATCCAAAAGTTGCCGTTCTCGTCAATTCGTGCACTATCACCAGCAAGATACATTCCATCTACTCGGTTGAAATACGTTTCAATAAACCGATCACGGTCACCAAAAATTCCACGCAGAGTTGAAGGCCAAGGCTTTCGTATAACCAACAATCCTCCAGAGTTCCTCTCTACATCTGAACCATCATCGTTGACAACAGCTGCGTGAATACCAAAGAATGGTTGCGTACACGAACCGGGTGTCGTTGGAGTTGCAGCAGGAAGCGGCGTCAACATGTGACCACCCGTTTCAGTTTGCCACCACGTATCGACAATAGGGCAATTGTTCCCACCAATTGTTTCGCGGTACCACATCCAGGCTTCGGGATTGATGGGTTCGCCAACTGTTCCCAAGACTTTCAAAGAACTTAAATCATGCTTTTGGGGGTATTCGTCCCCCCACTTCATGAATGCTCGAATAGCGGTTGGGGCAGTATAAAACTGTGTCACCTTATGTCGCTCAACAATGTCCCAAAAACGATCACTCTGTGGAAAGTTTGGTGCGCCTTCATACATGATTGTTGGAACGCGGTTGGGTAAAACACCATAAATAATGTAACTGTGCCCAGTAATCCACCCAATATCTGCTGTGCACCAATACACTTGATCGCAATCTGGTTTTAAGTTAAAGACCCACTTGCTTGTGAGATACGTATAGACCATATACCCACCAGTCGTGTGAATGATGCCCTTTGGTTTTCCTGTGGAACCGCTTGTATACAACAGGAATAGCATGTCCTCTGCATCCATCTGCTCACATACACAATCTTCTTCTTCTCCATCAGTTATGTCATGCCACCAACAGTCTCTGTCTTCTGACCAAGCGATGTCATTGTTGCATCGTTTTACAACAACAATTGTTTCAATTAAATCAGTCAGTTTTGTCGCTGCGTCAACATTATCTTTCAGTGGGACTACTTTTCCGCGACGCCAAGAGCCATCACATGTGATCACGATCTTACTTTTTGCATCTTTAACGCGATCAGCGATTGCCTGTGATGAAAAACCACCGAAAATCACGGAGTGAGGTGCGCCAATTCGTGCGCAGGCAAGTGTTGCGAAAGCGAGTTCGGGAACCATGCCCATATAAATCGTAACAACGTCACCCTTCTTCACGCCCTTTGCTTTGAGCGCGTTTGCAAACCTGCACACTTCTGCGTGTAAGTCGAAGTAGGAGAATAGTCGAATTTCTGGGCCATCACTTTCGTATGGTTCACCTTCCCAGATAATCGCCGTGTCGTCGCCGTGACCCATCGCAATTTGACGGTCAATACAGTTGTGGCAAATATTTGTTTTACCCCCAGCAAACCATGTAGCGTCAGGAAAATCGCCCGAAAGAACAGTATCCCACTTTTCGAACCAATCTAGTTCGTCCGCAACCGATCCCCAAAATGTGTTGGGATCTTCAATAGATTGTTTGTAGAGATCTCTGTACTCATTCATTGAGCCGATGTACGCGCCGCCGATTCTCGAGTCGAAATTCACGGGTGGATCAAATATTCGGGTTTCATGAAGGACGGATTCAATGTTGATGTTTTCAGACATGACAAAACTCCCTGTTTTTTCCCATGATACGTGCTACCGACGTTTACGCCCTTTGCCTTTTCGACCTTGTTTGGATTTTTTATGGTTCCCTCTACCCTCTTTTAAAATTTGGGCTTTTTTTCGACTTTTTTCTTTCGTGCGATGTCGAACTGGTTCGGGGTCTGGTTCAAGTTCATCAAGCGTCTTGTGTGGCATCTTCGTTACCCGCAATTCCATCTGCCTTGTTGGCAAATCAATGGATGTAATTTGCACAATAACACGATCACCAACAGAAAGAACCTCGCCAGAACGCTGCGCTACAATTCTTCCTGTTCCCTCCATTTTGATCCACTTGTCGTTTCTTTTTGATGATCGCTTGATCATGTCGAACTTAGCCAGCCCTTCAACAAGAAATCGTTCAAGCGAAACAAACATTCCCATCGCTGAAAAACCTGTAATGATTGCTTCAAATTCGTTTCCGAGATGATGTTCATAGAGAAACTGCATCACAAGGAACGTTCTAAGAGAACGTTCGGCCTGTTCTGCGTTGCGTTCGGTAAAAGAACAATGGCTACCTAAATCGATCAAATTGCCTTCGTCAAGAACCCGCGTATCATCACGTAGATTTCCAAGAAGAGCGCGGCGATTTTTTCCGCCACCAATGGATTTCCCATTGTCTGTGTGATAGAGGTACGCTTCAAGCGCACTGTGTACAAGCAAGTCGGGGTAGCGGCGAATTGGACTTGTAAAGTGAAGATAATGTTCACTTGCAAGCGCAAAGTGGCCTACGACTGCGGGACTGTAGGTCGCTTGAGATAGTGTGCGCAATACAGCAAAGTGAACCGCGCGAGATGCCGTACCATCTGCAGTAATATTCAACAGTTTTTGAAGGTCTTCGCGGGTTGGTTCTTCAGAAATACCAACACCAACTGACCTTGCAAAGAGACGGAGTTCCTCAATGTCCCCAAACTTTGGCTCGGGGTGTATGCGGCGAAGAACAGGAATATCAATACCATTAAAAGTCCTCGCAACCGCTTCGTTTGCTTCCACCATAAACATTTCGATCACTCTGTGCGTAAAAGCATCGTCTTCAGGATGCGCGTCAATGACGTGACCATCATCATCAAATTCAAGTACAACTTCAGGAAGTTGTAACTCGATCATTCCGTCGCGTCTGCGACGAGCAAGCAACTTCTTTGCAAGCGTGTTTGCCATCGTCAATGCATCCATTAATTCGGGCGTGTATGCACCGCCTGTGACGGAGTGTTTTCTTGCTTCTTTTTCATCACCATCGATCAACGCTTGGGCTTCTAAGTATGTTAATCTTTTTGCTGAACAGATCACGCTATTGCAAAGACGGTGGGAGATTACTTTTCCCCGATTATCAAAACGAATAAAGACTGACTTTGCCCAGCGACGAACCCCTTCTTGCAAGGAGCAGACTCCGTTCGATAAAACTTCCGGCAACATGGGGACAACATGCCGTGGAAGGTAGACACTGTTTCCTCTTTCTCTTGCGGTTTTGTCCAGTGCGCTTCCGGGTGTAACAAAACTTGCGACATCAGCAATGTGTACACCTAATTCCCATTCGCCAGTTTCTGAATCTACCTTGATATTGATTGCGTCATCAAAATCTTTTGCGTTTGGTGGGTCGATTGTAAAGATAAGTGTTTTGGTTAAATCTTCTCTTCCCTTATCAGAGCCTTCTTCAAAAATAGTTGCAGCCTTTCTCGCTTCATGTTTAGAATCTTCGTCAAATTCTTCTGCGAGTCCAAAGGCAAGCATCACTGCTTGTGTTTCGACATCGGGACGACCAGACTCGCCAAGAACACGCGTTATCACACCCTCACCGTAATAATCCTTTTCCGGAAAGTGCAACATCTCAAAAACAATTTTGTCGCCTGCTTTTGCGTTTTTTGCACTTGGGTCGCGAATGATAATTGGATCGTGCAGTTCGCGGCCATCGGGCTGGGCAAACCAAGTATTTCCACGTTTAAAGAGAGATCCAACGAAATCACCGCGACCACGTTCAATGACCTCGATAATTTTTCCGGCAGGACCTCGCCCCTTCCAAGCATTATTCTTAGAAACTGAAACTTTTACTTTGTCTCCAGAAACTGCATCGCCAGCAGACCCAGCTGCAATATACACATCGCCTTCTCGAAACAGTTGATCTGGAGTCACAAATCCGAAACCACGTTTGTTTGAACGGTATACACCTGAAATTTCATCCAATAGAGCTGGTAAACGTACGCAGTCGTCATTGCCTATTTCTATAACACCTTGAGCAACTGCTTTTTTGATCGCTTCATCAAATGAGTGGCGATCTTCGGAGTCAACTCGCAAATCCCGTGCAATCACCTTCGCCAACGCGGGTCGGTATGCGGTATGCTTGAGATGGTCGAGTATTCGATTAGAGAATCGTAATGGCATGTTGTAGATTATAGAACAGTCGCGAGAGTGTATACCGAAGGACATTCATCAAGGCATGGCTTCGCCATACCTGCATCGTTTGTCCCCTGAATCACACGAAGCGATCAATCCTGTTTATTCCTTTTTCTCGCCCGAAGAACTTTTGTTCGTTTCACTCTTCTTCTTCGCCTCGGACTTCTTTTCTTTTGGTTTAGAAGATTCCCTATCTGCTTTTGCTGCTTTTTTATAAGAATCGCTTCGATAATCCGTCTCGTAAAAACCGCTCCCCTTAAACATCACTCCCGATCCCGTACCGATCAATCGTTTCAGTTTTAGTTTTGAGCACTCTGGGCACTTTTTCTTCACGGGTGCAGACATCTGTTGAAATAGTTCAAACTCATGCCCACAAGCATCGCATCTGTAGTCATATGTTGGCATTGTTATCCACCAACTGACACTTTTGCTGGTTGAAGCACGATGTCACCTAGGCGAAAACCTGTTTGCATCAATGAAACAATGTGATCTGATTCAACATCCTCGACTTCTTGTCGCATCATTGCTTCGTGCATTTGTGGATCAAATTCATCTCCCATAGTTGGTTCAATTGTTGAAACGCCGCACTCTGCTAGACCCTTCATCAATTCACCAAGTGCAATTTGAAAACCTTGTATAACTGCGTCATCACCACCATGGCTGATTGCTAAGTTCAACTGTTCAATTGCTGGAAGAATGGAGCGAACAACCCGCGCCATGCCACTTTCAATTGCACGTGTTTCATTTTCAATTGAACGTCGTTGGTAGTTTTTAAAATCAGCAAGCGCGCGAAGTTTTGCTTCATTCGCTTCGTGCAGTTCAAGGCGAAGTTGATCCTCGATAGAGAGTTCAGAAGTTTCTTCGACGAACTCGTCTTGTAATTCAATTTGTTCTTCAGGTTTTTCAGTCATCATGTGTTAATCCTTGTTTCCTTATCTACCTGTTACAGCATCCTTTATTTTGTCCCAAAATGAGTTACCCGAAGCATTAGTATCGCTTCCATCGTGTACTGGAAGTTGTTCTGTTTCTGCATATTCAGCCAATAACAAACGCTGTTCGTCACTTAGTTTTTCTGGTACAACAAGACGGACTATCACCACCAAATCGCCGCGTTTTCCTGTACGAAGACTGGGTAGACCCGCTGATTCAATGCGGAATATTTCATTTGTTTGTGTGGCTGCTGGTATGTCAAGTTCATGTTCATCGTCAAGAGACGCAACATTGATTGTTGCGCCAAGTGCAAGTTGGGTGAAAGCAACCGGAACGACCTTGATCAGGTGATCACCATCTCGTTCAAAACGATTGTCTTCTTCAATGCGAACAATAACATGTAAATCGCCTTGTGTTCCAGAACCGTCAGGAGATATTTCTGGTGAGGGTGGCTCTCCTTCACCACCAACGCGAACGGCTTGACCGTTATGAATGCCAGCTGGAATACGAACTCGAAGTTTGCGATGCACTGGTGTGCGACCACGACCATGGCAATCTTCACATTTTTCTGTGATGACAGTTCCTCGACCAGAACATGCAGGACACGCGGAGACCATTCTGAACATACCACCAAGACCTGCCTGAGCAACTTTTCCTTGACCACCGCACGTTGTACATGTTGTTGGTGATGTTCCTGGCTTTGCACCACTTCCAGTACATGTCTTGCAGACATCGACTCGGTCAAATTCAACATTGCACTCCGTACCAGTAAGTACATCATGGAAAGAAATTTGCACTTCAGTTTCTAGATCATAGCCACGGCGTTGTCTTGGTCGACCACCACCAAAACCCCCACCACCGCGACCACCAAGAATGTCATTAAACATCGAGAAGATATCTTCAACATTCATGTTGTTGAAATCGTGTCCAGCATGTCCGCGACCGCGCAAGCCTTCGTGGCCATATTGATCATAAATACGGCGCTTCCCATCATCAGATAACACTTCGTATGCCTGCGCAGCTTCTTTAAAATTCCGCTCTGCCTCAAGATCACCCGGATTACGATCAGGGTGATATTTCAACGCTAGCCTACGGTATGCGCGCTTGATCTCTTCGCCATTGGCTTTGCGAGTGACGGTGAGTATTTCGTAATAGTCGCGTGTAACGGTCATGAAATGAATCTTGGAGCTACTGCAAGCGTAGCTTCTTGGCTCAATTAATGTTTAGAAAATCGCATTCTCGATTGGGTCTTCGTCATCTTTAAGGTCAGTAATGATAACATTCGTAGTCAACATCAATCCAGAAATCGAAGCAGCGTTTTGAATAGCTGTTCTAACAACGAGAGCTGGATCAATAATACCAGCCTTGATTAAATCTTCGTATTTACGAGTAATTGCGTTAAAACCAAACCCTGCGCTGCCGTCTTTAATTTTTTCAACAACGATATCACCATCATCACCACCGTTTGAAGCAATGAGTGCAGCGGGCGCTTCAAGAGCAACAGCCAAAATGTCATAGCCTAATTTTGCGTCGCCCTTCGCATTTTTACGCGCTTTTTCAACTGCGTCGATTGAACGAATATATGCAACACCACCACCTGCAACATATCCTTCTTTTGAAGCAGCGCGGGTCGCAGCAAGCGCGTCATCAACTCGATCTTTGCGTTCCTTCATTTCAACTTCGCTGCCACCTCCAACTTGGATGACAGCAACGCCACTGGTTAATTTGGCTAGTCGTTCTTGTAACTTTTCTTGGTCGTAATCACTTGTTGAATGCTCAATTTGTGCGTTGATTTGGCTTACCCTTGCATCGATATCTTTCTTCTTGCCTGAGCCACGAACGATTGTTGTAGCATCTTTTGTTACAACAATTCGTTTTGCAGAACCTAGTTCGTTTAATTCAACATCTTCGAGGTTACGACCTAGATCTTCAGAGAAGAAGGTGGCACCAGTTAGGGCTGCAATATCGCCAAGCATTGCCTTACGCCGATCACCAAAGCCGGGTGCTTTGACCGCGCAAATTTTCAGTGTTCCGCGTAATCGGTTTATTACCAACGCTGCGAGAGCTTCGTTTTCAATATCTTCGGCAATGAGAAGTAACGGTTTGCTTGTTGCAGCCATCTTGTTAAGCAATGGAAGTAAATCTGCAAGATTTGAAATCTTCTTTTCGTAGATCAAAATGTCGCAATCTTCAAGAACGCACTCAGCAGTTTTTGGATCGGTCATGAAGTATGGACTTAGAAAACCCTTGTCGAATGCCATGCCTTCAACATATTCAATCGTCGTCTCGGCAGTTTTGCCTTCCTCTACTTCAACAACGCCATCGCCGCCAACCTTGTCGATTGCTTCGGCGATAATGCTGCCAATTTCTTCGTCGTGATTTGCAGAAACTGTCGCAACCTTCTTCAGATCTTCGTGTCCATTACAAGTAATTGACATTTCGTCAACTGCCGCAGTTGCTGTCCTTGCTGCGGCCATGATGCCACGTTGTACGATGACTGGGTTCGCACCAACAGCGATATACCTTAAACCATTTCGGAAAATAGACTCTGCTAAAACAGTCGCACTCGTTGTGCCATCGCCCGCAACGTCTGCGGTTTTCTTCGCGACTTGATGCAACATCTTTGCACCCATGTTTTCAAATTGCTCTGGTAGATCAATTTCCTTTGCTACCGAAACACCGTCCTTGGTTACTGTAGGTGCACCATACGATTTCTGCATAACTACATTTCGCCCTGCTGGGCCAAGTGTAAGACCAACTGCTTTGGTCATTTTTTCGATGCCTGCAAGAAATTCTTCGTGCGCGGCTGTATCAAATTTCATTTGTTTGGCTGTCATAATGTTCTCTTCTTTGTAAGAGGTGCGATTAGTTTTGAATCAAACCCAATAATTCGCTTTCGCGAACGATCAGGTGGGATTCGCCCTTAATTTCAATTTCAGTTCCTGAGTACTTACCAAAAACAACAGTGTCACCTTTCTTCACGGACATTTTGGCGCGTTCGCCGCTGTCGAGAAGTTTCCCTGGACCAGTGGCAATGACTTTTCCTTGCATTGGTTTTTCTGCTGCGGATTCAGGAAGAAAGATGCCTGAGGCCGTTTGGCTTTCTTTTTCGAGTGGTTTAATAAGAATTCTGTCTTCTAGTGGTTTTACGGCCATGGTTAGACCTCCATTTCTTTTTGTTTGTTAGTGCGTAATACGTTTTCGATTAAAAGCCCATGCCTGGCATGCCACCCATGCCGCCCATGCCACCCATGCCGCCCATGCCGCCCATTGGATCCATTCCACCAGCTGGCATGTCGCTTTCTTCTGGCTGGCTTGTAATGATGCAATCGGTTGTCAACATCAAGCACGCAACGGACACTGCATTTTGCAACGCACAACGATCAACCTTCGCTGGCGTGATCACTCCTTGTTCAAGAAGATCGCCATACTCAAGCGTCAATGCGTTGAATCCGTAACTGCCCTTTAGTTCTGCGACTTTTGCAACGACAACTGTACCTTTTTCACCAGCATTGTCTGCGATGGTTCGAAGTGGAACAACAAGTACGTCTGCGATTGTGTCAACTCCTGTTTTTTCATCGCCCTTAGCAGCTTTTCGCGCCTTATCAAGTGAATCGATTGCGCGAATAAAACTTACACCACCTCCGGGCACAACGCCCTCGGCGATCGCTGCGCGAGTTGCGTGCAGTGCATCTTCTACACGTGCCTTTCGTTCCTTGAGTTCCGCTTCGGTTGCAGCGCCGACTTTAATTTGAGCAATGCCACCTGCAAGTTTTGCGAGACGTTCTTGTAATTTTTCGCAATCGTAATCTGATGTGCTGTTTGAAATTTCATCACGAATTTGAGCAATTCTATTTTGAATGTCGGATGTCGTTCCTGCACCCTCAAGCACGATTGTTGTGTTGTTTGTCACTTCGACTTTCTTCGCTTGACCAAGTTGGCCTAGACTCAGTTTTTCGATATCCAGACCAAGGTCTTTCATAATCGCTTCTCCGCCAGTAAGAACTGCAATATCTTCAAGCATTGCTTTGCGGCGGTCACCATAGCCCGGTGCTTTCACAGCAACAACTTGCAAAACTCCGCGGAGTTTATTAATCACAAGTGTTGAGAGTGCTTCACCAGTTACATCTTCTGCAATGATGAGCAATGGCCGTTTTGATTCCATGACTTTTTCAAGTAGTGGAATAATTTGTTTCGCAGAATCAAGTTTATCTTCGTAAATTAATACGAGTGGTTTGTTTAGAGTGACTGTCATGTTGTCCATGTCAGTAACGAAGTTTGGACTGAGGAAGCCGCGGTCGAACTGCATGCCTTCAACAACATCGACTGTTGTGTCGAGACCCTTGCCTTCTTCAACAGTGATGACACCGTCTTTTCCAACTTTAGAAAAAGCATTAGCCATAATTTTTCCAACTTCAGGATCGTTGTTAGCAGAAATTGTTGCAACGGCTTCGATGTTGTTTTCAACCGAGGTCGACATGTTTTGAATTGATTCGGTAACGGATTCGGTAGCTCGTCGAATGCCGCGAACCAATGCGTTTGCATCTGCTCCAGCAGCAAGGTGACGAAGTCCACTTTTGAAAATTGCTTCAGCAAGAATTGTTGCAGTTGTTGTACCATCACCCGCGTCATCAGAAGTTTTTGAAGCGACTTCTTTCACAAGTTGAGCGCCCTGGTTTTCTATTTTGTCGCGAAGTTCGATTTCTTCAGCAACAGTCACACCATCTTTGGTCACTGTTGGTCCACCCCAAGACTTATCCAATACGGCATTTCGGCCGCGTGGTCCAAGGGTTGACTTGACTGCTGAGGAGAGTTTTTCAACGCCCCGTAACATCTTTTTTCGAGCTTCGACATCAAAGGTCAAATCTTTTGCGGCCATAGTTTTGTCTCCTGTTTGGTTCGTACCGCCATTACGGGGGCACAGAAGCCTCTTCTAAATCTCTTGCGAGGAGCGCAGTGCGCCTCAACACCTATATTGAGGGTACAAATGGTGCGCCAAAACAAGTGCAACACAGCGCCAATTGCCCCCCTTTAAACACCTTGTTCCGCGTCAATTCTATCAATACCCTGCCATGGTGGCAGATGAGAGGGTTACTTCGTGTTTGACCTAAGAAGTTCTTGTAAAGACGGTGGTGGTGAACAGAGAGCCGACCGAATCCAAAATGTATTCCGTATCAGATAGAGAAGCCCAACTAAGATCAGAGTGATAGATAAGACCATCACGATCGTGCCTAGGGTCGCGAGGTTGGAATCGTATTCAGAGATTGAAATACCCGTTCGACCGATGACTACAAAAACAAGTGCTGCAAGGAGATCACTCATACGTTGCCTACTACTCTGTGCAAGGCGAAACTCGCGGCTCCTTTGGCCGAGTCTTGGAACCAATCGACGAAGTCCTGCAAATGTAATCCCAAGAGAGAGTACTGGTAGCATCGTATCGAAAAGAAGTGTAATGATGGCTCCAAACTCTGTTGTTCCAAAGAGAATCCACCTTGAAGCGCCCATGAGCACCGCAAACGAAAGTAATCCAAAACCAGTAAGTGCAACTCCAACACGGCATCCTTGAATAGTTTCCCCGCGGCACAACCGTATAAGTGGCAAGAGACTTAAAAATGCAACAAACGCAAGTGCAGATGAAATACATATCCAAATGGGATCTTCTAACGTTCGGGTGAAATAGGGAATAGGTAGTTTTTCTGAGGCCTTACTAAGTAAGACCAACACAGCACAGGCAACAGTAAGAAATAGAAAAAGAGATACACCAACAAGTGCGTTACCAATTGTACAAGGTCTTTCAAGTGGTGGAAGTCTCCTCGCGGCTGGATCAACAGTATCGATAATTGTAAGACGAATTGGTTCTCCACATTCAGGACAGTTGGAATCAGCAAAAAGTGATTTCAAGTCATACCCACACCGAACGCACGCCAACTGGCGAATCAAGATCATGTCCTTCAACTGTGAGACTATCGGAGATTGTGATTCTGATTGCATCTTTTCGTGTGTCACTTGTTACGTTGCACCTATAGGCTGTATACTCGTAACCTTCAATGAAGAAGACACTCCATCATCAACTTCAAGAATTGCAACGTAATATTGCATCAGTGTACATGGGAAACGCAAGCGCTATTGATCGGGTGATCGTAGCCTTGCTCGCAAGGGGACACATACTGATAGAGGACGTTCCGGGGGTTGGAAAAACTGTTTTAGCCAGTGCAATGGCAAAATCAATTGATTGCTCCTTTGCTAGGATTCAATGCACCCCCGATCTGCTTCCCAGCGACATTACGGGGATCAACATATTTGACCGATCAAGTTCAGAATTTTCTTTTAGAAAAGGTCCCGTTTTTAACAATATCATTGTTGCAGACGAAATTAATCGAACAACGCCGCGAACACAATCCGCATTACTTGAAGCAATGAGCGAAGCGGTGGTCACTGTTGATGGAGAAACCCGTTCACTACCTGCACCGTTTATGGTCATCGCAACGCAAAATCCTTATGAATTTGAGGGGACGTATTTTCTTCCAGAAAATCAACTTGACCGTTTTTTAATGAGAATTAACTTGGGCTACCCATCGCCCGAAGACGAGCGACGTGTTATACGCAAACAACCCGCAAGAACAAGTTTGCGAACGTTACAAACCGTTATGTCGAGCGAAGATGTTGTAGCCATTCAAGATCAAGTTGACGAAATTAAAATCAATGATGATCTCGTCGACTACATGATAGCAATCGCAACGGCGACTCGGCAAGCAGAAGATTTGCAGGTTGGTGTTAGTCCACGGGGTGCTCTTGCACTTGCTCAAGCTGCAAGGGCAACCGCATTGCTTGACGATCGTGACTATTGCATACCCGAAGATGTTGTTTCAAGTGTTCTTCCAGTTTGCGCGCACAGAGTAGTCAGTCGAACGTACATGCATGATGGTGATACCAACGCAACACGAAGAATTATGCAACAAGTTCTTGAGACTGTTCCGAGCCCTGCGTAGCAACGACTGCTTCAAGTAATTCAGTTGACACACGTTGCGGCCAGGTTCGTCATACCTTGACGAATGTTCCCCGTGTACAACAACTTGATCGTTTATTAAGGAACAATGACAGCGATGTCAGGAAAGTTTCGGTAATAATCATCGTAATCGAGACCATACCCAACGACAAATTCATCCTCGATATCGAACCCAACATACGTACACTCCACTGACATCGCAGAAGGAAGTTTCTTACGTAGTAAGACGCAGGTGTCTATTGACTTTGGCCCAAGCGTTTCAAGCTCTTCTCGAACGCGTGTAAGTGTTTTTCCTGAATCTAGAATGTCGTCAACAAGAAGAACGTGTTTCCCTCTGACATCTGGGATCGCTCCAACGAAGGGGTCCTGCGTACTTGTTGTTGTTTTCCCGACGTAACTGCTTGCGGTCATGAGTTGTATTCGGATTTTCATTGGCAAATTTCGCATCAGATCTGCAACAAAAATTATACTTCCGGTCATCACTGCAACAAGAACAAGTTCAGCGTCCTCTCCTTTTTCAGCAATATCGTGTGTGATCTCCTGAGCAAGAGTGCGTACTCGATCTGAAATAGCACCGCGTGCAATGAGAATTCGTTCAATATCATGCATCATTTTAAATTAGTTTCCTTGTAGCCAATGCACGGCAATAGTTGCAAAACCCAATAAACTTATAAACGAAACAGCGTCGGTTACCATGACTAAAAATATTGCAGACGCTTGGGCTGGATCAACGCCAACACGACGCATGATAAGTGGAATCAATGCGCCGGTGAGTGTCCCGGCAGCCATCGAGACAAGCAATGCTATTGCAACAACGATTCCAAGGCGAGTTGCTAACACTGAATCACCAAAAAGTTGAATGAACAGAGCTGCGCAGCCGCCTAGGACAGCTCCAGCAATCACACCTACCAGTAATTCCCTGCGAATGAGTGGCCAAATACGGTCTGGACGTACTTCATCAAGCACAATGCCGCGCAGGGTAACGGCAAGGGCTTGGTGTCCAGCATTACCAGAGAGTGCTGCAATAAATGGCATAAATACTGCCAATAGTGCGACTTCGGCAATGAGTGATTCATAGTGAAGCACAACGAAAGTTGCGGGCAACATCATAAAGGCTGAAACGACGAGCCAAGGCATTCTGCCTTTGAGTTTTTCTGTGATCCCCGAGTAGACTGCTTCCCCCGCTCCTGCACCGACAGTTTTTTGTACGTCTTCGGTTTGCTCTTCTTCAATGATATCGATGACATCGTCAACTGTAATGATGCCAAGAAGTCTTTGCGATGGATCGACTACTGGTAACATTTCGTACCCATAACGGTCGAACTCACGAGCAACCTCTTCTCTATCTGTGTCGCTGTGTACTGCAGCAACTTTATGCGACATCACATCACCAACCTTAGCATCAGAAAGTGCAACTAACAAAGTTTGCAAACTGACGATTCCAACGAGATGATCTGATGTGTCAATGACGGGAAGATCTAACACATGTTCGGGAAGTTCTCGCTCGCGGAGGAGATCAACGACTTGTGTAATTGTCATTGTTTCATGAAGTGAAACAAAGTCGGTTGTCATGATGCCAGCTGCTGACTCTTCTTCGTAATCTCTGAGTTGACGCAAAATTCGAGCATCGCCAACAGCCATCGCGCTGTACATTGGTTCAACATATTTCTCGTCAACCGAGCGAAGAATGCTCACCGCATCATCGGGAGCCATGAGCGAAAGCAAGGTTGCGGAATATGCTGCTCGATCATCATCAATGAGATCTTCGATAATGGTGACCGCAAGTGGTGTTTCCATTTCTGCAAGAGCGTCGGAAGCTGATTGGTCTTCCATCAATTCAATGACTTCAGCAGCTTCAAGATCGTCGAGGTCTTCAAGGGTGTCTGCAGCATCTGCGGCTTTCTGCTTGGTCACGGCAGTTGCAAGCGCAGATATATCGATCGTGTGCGACATTAGGTCTGCAACACGTTCGTCCTCAGGAGAAACAACATTTCCGACGTCTACAAGCGTTTCTTCAATGTTGTCCTGCCGCTTGTCGCTCATTGTGTGCATTATAGACGGCTAGTAGTGGGTAAAAAACGACTACGAAGTTGATGTTGCTAAAGTAATACACGCTCCCATGGTTTGTTTATAGGTCATACTAGGTTATTTCTATGCAATTTGAAAATGACGGTAATTCAACTTAAGTCTTTACGTGTCAGTATCTTACACACGGCGAGTTGTAATAAAATCGGATGTATGGTACAATGGCTTGGCTATGGCTACCGCAAAAGCAACAACGAAGAGACGAACAACGAAAAGGGCAACCAAGGCGAAGGTGAACCCTATCAAGACCTTCTCTAGTGCCGTTTCCTACCTTCTAGAACAAACTGATTACGAGAGAATGCGGGTTGTTCAATACGACGAAGACACGTTCAAACTTGATCGAATGCGAGATATACTCGATGAATTGGGCAATCCACAGGATCAAGTCCCGATGGTGCACGTCGCTGGAACAGTCGGCAAGGGTTCAACTGTAGAAATGCTCACCTCGATGCTTCGAGGAAATGGATATGCAGTTGGCAAATACACCTCCCCACACATCATCGATATACGTGAAAGAATCGTCGTCAACGACGAGATGATGGGGGAAGATGAGTTCACCGAAACAGTTGCAGAAGTTGTGGCTGCTGCGAAAAAAAGAAACGTCACGCCCACCTTTTTTGAGTTGATAACTGCTTGCGCATTCAAATACTTTGCCCAAAAGGCCGTTGATATTGCAGTCATCGAAACAGGTCTTGGTGGTAGACTCGATTCAACGAACGTCATTAATCCAATTCTCACCCTCATCACACAAATTGATCTTGACCACATGCATATTCTCGGGAATTCGATAGAGGAAATTGCGAAGGAAAAAGCAGGTATTTTCAAGAAGTCAATTTCTGCAATTAGTTGTCAGCAAAGTGATGGTGTTGGTGATGTGTTACGAAAATGTGCCGAAAAAACCATGTGCGAACTTGAAATTGTTGGTGATGACATTGAATTTAGTTCTCGGTTCGTCACAAGCAACGCTGGAATTGTACAAAACCGAATCTGCATCATAACTGAAGAGACCCAGTTCATGCACACGCCGGTACCTCTACAGGGTGCTCACCAAGCACGAAACTGTGGTCTTGCACTTGCTGCAATTTGCAAACTGAAAACACTTGGATTCAAATTTGAAGACGCGAATCTCTATGAGAGTCTGGGCAACTCTACAATCGAAGGTCGAATGGAACTTGCTTGGGATAAACCAAAAATTCTAGTTGATGGCGCTCATAACCCAGTATCACTTCAATCGCTCATTCGAAGCGTCGGTGCGCATATACCATACGACTCAATGGTTTGTGTTTTTGGTTGTTGCGCCGATAAAGACGTCGATGGCATGCTGCGTGAACTCTCACTCGGTGCAGATAAAATTATCTTCACTAAATCGCAGGGCAATCCACGCGCAGCTGAGCCGCTTGTTCTCCAAAGGCAGTTTGCAGAAATCAGCGGTAAGATGACCCAAGTTGCTCCTACACTTGGCGAAGCGCTTGAAATTGCCGCACGTGCAACAAGTCGTGACGATCTCATCTGCGTCACGGGCAGTTTCTACCTTGTTGGAGATGCCAAGAAGCATTTGACCGAGTTGGCAAAAAAACGTTAATCGCAACTCCTTGCATCAAAACTCCAGTTAGAAGAGGCACCGCTGCGGTATCCTGTACGATTCATGTCTTGCACACCAGAAACTAAAAACGAACATCGATACTCTGCATCCTTAGCAGGAGAGATTGAAGTGAAGTGGCAGCGTGCGTGGGATGCAGCAGAGATCAACCACATTGGCAATCCCGGCGACAAGGATTTTGATGCTTCAAAACCCAAGTTCTATTGCCTTGATATGTTTCCATATCCAAGTGGCGCGGGTCTTCATGTTGGGCACCCAGTTGGATATATCGGCAGCGATATTCTTTCGAGATACAAACGGATGCAGGGGTTTAATGTGCTACACCCAATGGGGTGGGATGCATTTGGATTGCCCGCCGAACAATATGCAATAGAAACTGGTGTGCATCCAGCAAAAACTACTCGCACAGCAATAGACACCTTTCGCAGGCAACTCAAGCGAATTGGTTTTAGTTACGATTGGTCAAGAGAGTTTGCAACCATTGACCCTGAGTATTATAAATGGACACAGTGGATTTGGCTTAAAGCGTATGACTCTTGGTTTGACAAACATACACAAAAAGCAAGGCCTATCAGCGAACTTGTAAACCAACTTAACGATGGCTCGTACGAATGCGGAGATACTCCGTGGAATGAGATGAACATTGCTCAGCAAGATGCGTTCACTGATTCAAAACGACTTGCATACCTTGGTGAGTACACCGTGAACTGGTGCCAAGAACTTGGAACTGTCTTGGCAAACGAAGAAGTGATTGATGGAAGAAGTGAACGAGGCGGCCACCCTATCGTGCGACGATCCATGCGGCAGTGGATGTTTCGGATTACTGCCTACGCCGATCGGTTGCTGTATGACCTTGAAGGTCTTGACTGGCCAGAATCAACTTTGAGAATGCAAAAAGATTGGATTGGCAGAAGCGAAGGTGCTGACATTGATTTTTGTATTGATGGAAGTGATGAAACAATTCGCGTCTACACCACAAGACCTGACACCATCTATGGTGCAACATTTATGGTGCTTGCACCCGAGCACCCACTTGTGGAATCAATCAAAATACCGGCCGTTGAAGCATATGTCACCAAAGCACGAAGCCGCTCTGATGTCGATCGCATGGCTAACTCGAAAGAAAAAACTGGCGTTGACGCTGGCATGTTGGCAATCAACCCCGCAAATGGTGCGAAGATTCCCATTTGGATTGCTGACTATGTCTTGATGGGTTACGGTCACGGTGCAATCATGGCCGTTCCCGCACACGACGACCGTGATCATGCGTTTGCATCCGCGCATGACATTCCTATTATTGAAGTTGTACAACCTAACGAAAAACATGTAGGGGACAGTTGTTTTTCAGGTGACGGAACCGCGATTAATTCTTCAAGTGAATTTGTGTCTATCGATGGGATGCAAACTTCAGAAGCAAAACAAACCATCATCGATTGGCTTACATCATCTGGATTTGGATGCGGCAGAGTAAATTATAGATTATGTGATTGGCTCTTTTCTAGACAACGATACTGGGGTGAACCATTCCCAATAGTGTTTGACGAACAGGGACGACATTATCCAATTAGCGAATCATCTTTGCCGGTAGAACTTCCAACAATTGACGATTACACACTTCCAGTTTCTGATGAGCCCCAGCCTCTCCTTGCGAAAGCAACATCGTGGATGAACACAACCGCCGGCGAAGCGGGCGTTGATCCTGCGTTGCTTGATCCAAACACACCCGTTCAAAGAGAAGTTAACACGATGCCCGGTTGGGCTGGATCATGTTGGTATGAACTTCGATATTGTAGCCCATCATGTAATACACGATTTGTGGATAAGGATGCAGAATCATATTGGATGGGGAACGGTGTTGACATGTATATTGGCGGCGCGGAACATGCGGTCCGCCATTTGTTATACACCCGGTTTTGGCAAAAAATGTTGTTCGACCTTGATGAAGTTTCTTCAAATGAACCTTTCAAGAAACTGTTTCATCAAGGTTTACTCACAAGTTTTACTTTTCAGCGAGGTGATAAGACCCACGTACCTATAACTGAAGTTGAAGAAAAAGATGGCAAGCATATTGAAATCAAAACAGGTGAAGAAGTTAAACAAATTATCGCAAAGATGAGCAAATCGTTGAAAAATGTTGTCAACCCTGATGATGTGATCGCAGAGTATGGCGCCGATACACTCCGTTTATATGAAATGTACATGGGTCCTCTAGAAGCCTCGGCTCCTTGGAACACGCACGACATAGTTGGTGTGCACCGCTTCCTTCAACGAGTCTGGCGACTAGGTCTTGAAGAAGAAACCGGTGAACTTCGCACATGCTTGCAAGATGAGCAGAACGAAGTGGTTGAGCGTGCGTTGCACAAAACCATTGCAAAGGTTTCTGGTGATATCCCAGAACTTGCGTATAACACGGCAATTGCTTCCATGATCGAGTTTGTAAATACAGCAACAAACGAGGGGTGTATTACGAAAGACCAGTTAACAACTTTCATCAAACTTCTTTCACCGTTTGCACCACACATCACTCAAGAACTTTTTGATCGCCTTGGCGAGAGTGATTTTGTCTGCACGTATCAGTGGCCTACGTTTGATAAGGCGATGTTGGTAGCAAGCACCATAGAGTTACCTGTCCAAATCATGGGTAAAGTGCGTGGGAAAATTACAGTTCCAGCAAGTGCTGATTCGGACGAAATCGAAAAGGTCGCACTCAGTGATGAACGAATCAAAGATTGTCTTTGTGGACTCACTGTTCGTAAGATTATTGTTGTTCCCGGAAAAATTATCAACATTGTTGCAAACTAATGATGAACGGTTCAAATACCATTGAATTTACTCCCGTCTCTGCAGATGCGCCGTGGCGACTTGCAACACCCCTTCCAACAGACATCCGCGCAGTTGTAAACACTGTTGTTCAACCAACAGTTGAACAAGTAGGCAAGGCACTTGCTACTTTTGTTGGCGAATCAATCGAAGCAGAAGAAATTGAACCGCCAGATCGCGATGTAGATTGGGCAATGCGTGTAAAAGTTGCTGGTTTACCCACCGACATGTTGGTGTGGGTTGAGGAGATGAATCATGCAAGCAGCGAGGCTTCAGGTGTGCATGATGGTTGGATTATTGCTGTTCAAACAGTCTTGCACTCGGACGATCCCCTCACACATTTCTCAAATTTGTTGCGTCTATTCGCTGGATCAGAACTGAAAGTCGAAAGTATTTGCGACGTTGCAACTGGTCGATGGTTCCCTAGAGAAATTCTCGACAAGTTATTTATCGGTGGGACGACGCAACCACCAGAAGAAGTGTTGTGGATCACAAGAGTTGTTGAAGCACCAGAAAACAGTGAACCCGAAGAGCGGTGGGCATGGGTAACAACACATGGTTTGGCTAGATGTGGACGAGTTGAATTAGAAATGCTTGGCGTATCTGCAATTGTGACTTCCCAGGCGGTACAAGTTATTGACGGGCTTGCTGCACTTACGCTTGAGTCACCACTACCCCCTGCTGGACAAGTGATGTCCCTTGGACCAGGCATCCTTGTTTCACTTTTACAATGCAGCGACGCTGTTGCAATGTTGGCAGAACAAATGCCCGGTTCTAGTACAAGAACCGTTCCATCAGTTGCAATCACTTCACCAGATGGTCATTCTCTGTACCCAATTGAAGCACTCGACGCCATCCGTCGGGGTGAAACAGTTGTTGCAAAAACCGCTCGCTTTATAAAAAGACAAGCCACCCTTGCAAGAGAAACATGGAAACTACTTCTTGATGCTGCTGAGCATATTGGTGAAAGTGAACACGCTGCTTGTATGGTGCAAGTACCTTGGACAAACGCTGAAGAAGAGGATTCACCAAGTGAATACCTCTGGTTCCGCGTTATTAAAGTCGAAGCACTTCATGTTGTTGGGTCGCTTGCCCATGAGCCTAAATTTGCTCTTTCAGTTCCACAGGGTCATGAAGAAAAGTTAACTGCCGATGATGTCACTGATTGGGTGGTGATGACTCCGGTGGGTCCAATGGGACCAAGTGACGCTGAAGCAATTCGTGTGTTTTTAAGTCAATTCACCAATTAAACGAGTGACGAAATCAAGCCGATCACAATTCCAAGAAGCAAAACTATCGCGGTCACCGCAAACGCGAATTTGGCTGGCAAACTCATCATCGCCGGCTTGTGAACCCCAGTTTCAGAAAAATCTTTTCCTGCCAGTTCAAGTTCATCCCAGTCAATGTCGATCGAATCTCTCTTGTTAGAAGCGAGGATTTGCTTCGCCTCAACAAGATCATCCTCCCGAACCTGCAACGGGACTCCAACAGTTCCTCCACTAAGTTGCACACCTAACGCAGATCCGGGAGATGCGAATACAAAAGCCTCAATACCATGATCTTTTAGCACAATTGCCAACAAATTCGCTTCAAATTCAGTGGGCGCTGTTGTAAGTGTGACAAGATCTACGCTCATGCGAAACTGTCCTCTCCGGATAGAGGTGGTTGAATGACATCGATCACTCGTTGCATTCTTGGCTCAAGCCATTTGAGTTTTTTTTCAACAAGCCTTAGAAATGTAGATCCTTTTACGCTTCCAAACGAACCTGTTTTCCAGATTGGAATCACGCTCTCAACAATGAGCGCTTCAACCATAAGGTCTGGAATCATCGCACGTTCTGAAGGAAGGAGTGGGATTTGAGAAAACTGATCATATGCTTGAACAAGCGATTGTATTGTGTGGCCACGAAACCCCTCGCCCCATGACTCCACGTTTTGGGCTGTTCCCATTCTCATCGAAAATTGTAATACGCCATTCGCAACATCAGTAACTCTAGGTTGAAAACGAAGTGAATCGAAATCAATCACTGCAATTATTTCAGTATCGTCGTACAACATGTTTCCAGGATGCCAATCGCCGTGGACTATCTGTCGAGCAAGTGAATTCCATTCTAATTTTTGCACTTTTTCAGCTGAATTTTCATACTGCTGGCGAATGTAGCCAATCGTATCGTCGATGCCTTCTAGTTCTGTACTCTTTTCGTGGGTTGACAAAATTGAAGACAAGGAACCTAGAACTTCTGGAATCTGTTTAGAGCGATGAAATGTTCCATCTCCTACGACTGGGTCATCATGAGGATTCAACAAAATGGAATGAAAGTGTGCAAGTACACGGCCCGCCTCAGATGCTGCGGGATTTGATTTATCAAAACGTTTGCCTGTAATAAAACGGAATAACTCATAAATCCGCCCCT